>Ga0256832_1000938_pt1 | contig 19463 bp, 11 predicted proteins | sample 134614metaG_FD_190534 | JGI IMG/M metagenome (GOLD analysis project Ga0256832, IMG submission 190534) | Hydrothermal vent microbial communities from Lau Basin, Pacific Ocean - 134-614 | ecosystem: Environmental > Aquatic > Marine > Hydrothermal vents | place: Pacific Ocean: Lau Basin | collected...
GCGACATGCACCGTAGCCCCATTCATGGGGCGTCGTTTTTAGCCCGCAGGTTCACCTGCGGGCGGCAGCGCGGCCAGAGAATCGCCTTTCATCGATGATCCAATGCAAACCAAAAGCCTTGGTTTCATTTTGCTTTCAGTTTAGTTGACTGACAAATCTCGTTTCGCGGTCATTCCGGCCGAATGAATTCAGGGCTATGGGCGTTCCGCCGCCCGTCCCCCTGCGGGGACGGAAAAACCTCGATAAAAAGCAGGAGCGGAAACGTCGGCGCAGGCCGACGTGCGGCCAAAGGCCCTTAGCCCCGACTTCCAGTCGGCGGTTTTGGCTGGCGGAGGACGCATAGCGGACTTTTGTCAGTCAATCAGATAAACGGTTCAATGGACTTATGGGTAATCACCGCGCCAGCGCCTTCATCACCGTGTCCAGGTCCTTGTCGCCCCTGCCCGAGAGGTTGACCAGGATGATGCTGTCTTTGGGCATGGTGGGGGCCAGGTCCAGCACATGGCCCACCGCGTGCGCGCTCTCCAGCGCCGGGATGATGCCCTCCAGTTGGGCCAGGAGCTTGAAGCCCTCCAGAGCCTGATCATCGGTGCAGTAAGTGTACTCGGCCCGGCCCAGGTCTCGCAACCACGCGTGTTCCGGCCCCACCGACGCGTAATCCAGCCCGGCGCTGATGCTGTGGGTGAGCGCGATCTGGCCGTGTTCATCCTGCATCACATAGGACTTCACGCCTTGCAACACGCCCAAACGCGAACGCTCGGGATCCGCGAAGCGAGCCGCGTGCATCCCCGTTTCGATGCCCAGGCCCCCGGCTTCCACGCCGATGAGCCGCACCCCTTCGTCATCCAGGAAGGGATGGAAGATGCCGATGGCGTTGGAGCCGCCCCCCACGCAGGCGACGATGGCGTCGGGCAGGCGGCCCGCCTGGGCCAGCATCTGCTCCCGGGCCTCCAGCCCGATGACGCGCTGGAAATCCCGCACCATCATGGGGTAGGGGTGGGGACCCAGGGCGGAGCCCAGCAGGTAGTGGGTCGTCTCCACGTTGGTGACCCAATCGCGGATGGCCTCGTTGATGGCGTCTTTCAGGGTTTTGCTGCCGCTGTCCACCCCGCGCACCTCGGTCCCCAGCAGCTTCATGCGGAAGACGTTGGGCTGCTGCCGGGCCATATCCACCGTGCCCATGTAGACGACGCATTCGATGCCCAACAGGGCGGCCGCGGTGGCCGTGGCCACCCCATGCTGGCCCGCGCCCGTCTCGGCCACGATGCGTTGTTTGCCCATGCGCTTCACCAGCAGGGCCTGGCCCAACGCGTTGTTGATCTTGTGCGCGCCCGAATGGGCCAGGTCCTCCCGCTTGAGGTAAATCTGCGCGCCGCCCAGATGCTTGCTCAGTCGGCGGGCGTAGGTGACAGGCGTGGGACGGCCCACATAGGTGCGGAAGAGGTCATCCAGTTCGGCCCAAAATGCGGGATCGGCTTTGGCTTCGGCATAGGCCCGCTCCAGCTCGGCCAGCGCGGGCATGAGGGTTTCGGGCACAAACTGGCCGCCGTAGGGGCCAAAGCGGCCGCGGGCGTCGGGGAGAGGGTAGTTGTCGGGACTGAGTGTGCGTGGGGACATGATTTTTTGCATCGAAACTAAACGCATTTTGAAATCAGGTGTTTTCGGCCTCGGCCACCCGGAGCTGAAGCGCCGGGCTACGAAACGACGCCGGGTGAACCCGGCTTCCTGCGGCGCGCGACCTGCGCCGTAGCCCCATTTATGGGGCGTCGTTTTTAGCCCGCAGGTTCACCTGCGGGCGGCAGCGCGGCCAGAGAATCGCCTTTCATCGATGATCCAATGCAAACCAAAAGCCTTGGTTTCATTTTGCTTTCAGTTGAGATGGAGAGTATGGCTAGGAGGAGAGAGCATCAGACTAAGCGCCCGGCAGAGTTTTGTCAAGTCAACCACTGCGAGTTAGAATGACCCGTTGGTAGCCAGTGAAGGAAGATCATCGTTGTTTCACCTCCAATGACGGAGTTCGTTATGATGCGTAAGATCATTCTCCCCTCAGGGATTCTTCTGCTCGCGCTTGTTCTGTCCGCGTGCGGTCAGCTCGGCCCGGCAGGAGGTCCGCCTCCCACCCCCACCATTGACCAGGCCAAGCTGGCCAATCCCGCCGCAGGATATTGCCAGGATCAGGGCTTCAAGTATGAGACTCGCAAAGATGATCAGGGGAATGCGTATGGCGTCTGCATTTTCGATGACGGGACGGAGTGCGACGCCTGGGCCTATTTCCGGGGGGAATGCGGCCAGGGCCAGGCCAAGAATCTGGTGTTGAATATGGTGGAGGCTGCGAATCTGGACGAGACGAAGGAGATCGCCATCGTGGCCGTGGGCGAAGCGCAGGCCCAAACCGTGACGACGATCAGCGATCCCGAGACCATCCGGGCGCTGGTGCAACCCCTGAACGCCGACCTGCCCCTGATTCCCCCCAAACGATGCCCGGCTTCCTATGAACTGCGTTTTCGACTGAAAGGCGGGGAGGAGCGAACATTCAGCCTGGGGCTTTGTGGGCTGTATGGCGACCAGAGCTACTGGAAGGGCATGACCATCAACCCGCCCGAGGAATTCGTCAAGACATTCAACCATCTGGTGGCATCATCGAAATAACCTCACCCCACACAACGGAGAACGCTATGTCCCAACTTCCATCTTTCGACCTGACGGACAAGGTCGCCATCATCACCGGCGGGACGCGCGGCATCGGGCTGGCCATCGCCCGGGCGCTGGCGGTCGCGGGGGCGAAGGTCGTCGTCGCCAGCCGCAAACAGGAGAACGTGGCCGCGGCCGAGGCTTCCCTGCGTGAGGAAGGATTCGAGGCCCTGGGCGTAGCCGCACACACGGGCAGCGCCGAGGCCGTGGAGGCCCTGGTCGCCCGCACGGTGGACGCGTTCGGCGGCGTGGACATCCTCGTGAACAACGCGGCCACGAATCCCCACTTCGGGCCGCTGTTGACCGCGGAGGAAAGCCACTGGCAGAAGATTCTGGACGTGAACGTGGTCGGGTATTTCCGCATGGCCAAGGCCTGCGCGCCCGAGATGCAGAAGCGGGGCGGGGGCAAGATCATCAACCTGGCTTCCATCGCCGGCCGCATCCCTTTGCCGGGCATGGGCGTTTATTCTGTGAGCAAGGCCGCGGTGATTATGCTCACCGAGACCCTGGCTGTGGAGCTGGCGCCCATGAACATTCAGGTGAACGCCATCGCGCCCGGCCTGGTCAAGACGAAGTTCAGTTCGGCCCTGTGGAAGAATCCCGCCATCTATGAAGCCGTGACAAAGACCATCCCCCAAAAGCGTATGGCCGAGCCGGAGGAGATCGCGGGCATCGCCCTCTATCTGGCCGCGCCCGCGTCCGATTTCACCACGGGCGCGACGGTGGTAGTGGATGGCGGGCAGGTCATCGGAGGAGCGCAGCTCGGTTAACCCATCCCACAAAGCAAGGAGGATCCATTCTATTGACAGCTCTCACCACGCATCCGACCATGCGGCGCTGGTCGCGCCGCTTCTCTTTCCTTTTGGACCGCTACCAGCCGTCCGAAGGAACCCTGCTGCTGATCCTGTCCATCATCATCGGCCTGGTGACGGGGTTTGCAGCGGTATTATTCATCAAGTTGATTGATTGGATCACCGAATTTTCGTTCGGCGACATTCCCACCGCCATCGATTGGGGGCGATGGTGGATCATCCTGATCCCGGTCATCGGCAGTTTGATCAGCGGCCCCATCATCGCCTTTTTCGCCAGCGAGGCCAAGGGGCACGGCGTGCCCGAGGTGATGCAGGCGCTGGTGCTGAACGGCGGCCGCATTCGCCCGCGGGTGGCTGTGGCCAAGATCGCGGCCTCCTCCGTCTGCATCGGCACGGGCGGCTCGGCCGGCCGCGAGGGGCCCATCGTCCAGGTGGGGTCCACTTTCGGCTCCACCATGGGCCAGCTCTTCCGCATGTCGGACCGGCGCATCAGCAATCTGGTGGCGTGCGGCGCGGCCGCGGGCATCGCCGCCACCTTCAACGCGCCCATCGCGGGCGTGGCCTTCGCCATCGAGGTGCTGGTGGGCGATCTCACCATCAGCGTCATCAGCAACGTAGTCATCTCCGCGGTGACCGCGGCCGTGGTCAGCCAGGCGTTTTTGGGCTCGGACCCCGCGTTCGCCATCCCCACCTACAGCCTGAACAGCCCGTGGGAAATCCTTTTTTATGCCATTCTGGGGCTGCTGACGGGCGCGATGGGCGTGTTGTTCATCAAGGTGCTGTATGGCGCTGAAGATATCTTCGACAACTGGGAAAAAGCGCCCATGTGGATTCGCCCTGCGGTGGGGGCGTTGCTGCTGGGCCTCGTCGGCTTCATCTATCCCCCCATCCTGGTCAAGCTGGGCATCAGCCCCGAACTCGCGCATTGGGGCCTGCCCGTCATCGAGAACCTGCCTCACATCTTCGGCGCGGGGTTCGATACCATCGAGGCGGCGCTGACCGGCCCGCTGCCCTGGCTGCTGCTCATCTCCCTGCTGTTCCTCAAACTCCTGGCCACGTCGCTGACGCTGGGCTCGGGCAATTCGGGCGGTGTGTTCGCGCCGGCGCTGTTCATGGGCGCCATGCTGGGCGGACTCTTTGGCCTGGGCGTGGACATGCTTTTCCCAAGCATCGCCCTCAATCCGGGCGCGTATGCGCTGGCGGGCATGGCGGGCGTGTTCGTGGGCGCGGCCCGCGCCCCCCTCACCGCCATCCTCATCGCCTTCGAGATGAGCAATGACTACAAGGTCATCCTGCCTCTCATGGCCGTGACCATCTTCTCGCTGGTCATCGCCCATCGCATGTTCCCCGAATCCATCTACACCCTGAAGCTGGCCCGCCGCGGGCTGCGCCTGCGCTTCGGCCGGGATGTGGACGTGCTGGATGGCGTCCTGGTCAGCGAAGTGATGACCAAGAACCCGCCCACCGTCTACGAAAATGATGACATTCCCGAGCTGGAGCACTTCTTCCTGGCGACGCACCACCACGGAGCCATGGTGCTGGACGATCAGGGGAGACTGGTGGGCATTGTCACGCTGCAAGATTTAGAGCGCTGCCTGACCGGAAATGAAAACTGCCGGGATCTCAAAGTCAAGGATATTATGACAAAGAGTTTGCTGGTGGCGTATCCCGACGAAACCATCGGGGACGCGCTGCACCGTATGGCGGTGCGCGATATCGGGCGGATGCCGGTGGTCGATCGGAACGAGCCCACCCGGTTGCTGGGCGCGGTGCGACGAACCGATATCACCCGCGCCTATCAGCGGGGGATTTTGCGCCGCGAGATGCTGGCCGAGCGCTCGTCGAATCTGCGGGCCAGCCGCAGCGGCGGCGCCGAATTTCTGGAGCTGAGGGTCGAGAAAGGAGCGCCCGTGGAGGGGAAGAAGGTCAAAGAGCTTTCTCTGCCCGACGGCGTGCTCTTCACCACGCGCTTTCACGGCAATGAACACCATCTCATTCATGGCGACGACGTGCTGGAGCCGGGTGATATCATCCTCGCTTTGGCCGAGCCCGACGCCGTGGATCAACTCAAAGCCATGTTCCGCTCACCCACCCGCGAATTGCCCTTGAAGCCCGAGGTCGGGCCGTTCGAGTAACGCGCCATGTCCCCCCTCTTCCTCATCGGTCTCCTCGCCATCCTCGCGTTCATCGCCTACGCCACCTATCGCACCAACGAGGCGCTGAAGGTGTGGACGCCCGAGGAAAACATCCTCCTTTCCCCGCCCGAGAACGTCGCCCGCCTTGCGCTCATCGCTTTGGGCGTGGGCCTGGGCTTCCTCAGCGGCGAGGACTTCCACACCCTGGGCTGGCAGCCGCTACACCCCACGGGCGATATCCTTATCGGCGTCCTGCTGGGCGTTGCGATTCCCTTGCTGCTCTACTTCCCCTCCCGCTGGGTGGAGACCCATCGTCCGGAATGGTACTCCGACGTCGTGGTGGAAAGCATCCGACCCCGGCATCCGGGCCAATGGCCCTGGGTGATCCTGGCCCTGCTGCCCGTGGCCATCATGGAAGAACTCTACTTCCGCTCCCTGCTCCTGGGCGCGTTCGCCCCCCATGTAAATATCGTCGCCTTTGTCATCGGCGTCTCGGTCATCTTCGGCCTGCTGCATATCCCGCAGGGGGAATGGGGCGTGGTGGGGGTGATCCTCGTGAGCCTGATCCTGAGCGTCGTGTTTCTGTGGCGGGAGAGCCTGCTGGCTGTGGTCGTCGCCCACTGGCTCCTCAATGTGAACCAGCTTGTGCTGGAAGCGTGGACGCGCTCTAAAGCTGACGAAATGCCTTCATAGAGGCTGTTATGCACTTTGCCGCCCTCGAAGGCCAGGATTGCCGCATCGGAGGTTGAAATTCGCCGCAGATAACGCGGATAAAGCAGATTTCCGCGGATTTTTTCAAAAGGATGTCATCTTTTTTCCGTAAAAATCCGTGTTGATCCGTCGCATCAGCATCATCCGTGGCGAATTGAAACGCACGTCACCCACAAAATCACGCCAAATTGGCGATAAGTTCATACAGGCTCTAGGAGGAGATGATGAAAGAACCCAAAGAAGGCAGAAACTCCAGTGAGGGAACAGAAACAAAAGAAAAGCCCCAACGCCCCGGATTACACCCTCGCGCTGGATGGGAGAAGGCGTTTCGGAGGATGGCCGCGGCGGGCGATGATGCTCTTTTGGATGGGGACAGGTCGCTTTCCTCATGGGATGAGGAGGAATGGGAGTGGGCGCCGCTGGCGGATTGATCAACGCAAGTGGATGAAAGCAACCTGTAACGGCTCAGCGATGCGCCCGCCCGTGGCCGGGTCGTAGAATCCCGCCAGGAGGGTGTAGTCGCCCGGCGGCAGATCCGCGGGCAGAGTGAGCTGGAAGCGGTCGGCGATGACGTCGCCCGGACGCCACAGGGTGGAGGGGAGATAGACCCCGCCCGGCTGATGATCCTCGGCCTGGGCCACTTTCTCGCCCGACGCGTTCACCACGTGCAAAAAACTGCGCCAGACGGCCCGCGGTTGCTGCACCGTCCGCCAATAGACCGTGATATCCAGCGCCCCTCCCGCCTTGGGCTCGCCCGACCAGGCCACGCCCAGCCAGCGCAGATCGGACGTGTAAGGCGCCTCGAAGCTGTCGGGGGGCGCGGGCTGCGGCCCCAACACGCTGAACACGTCCCCACCCGCGGGCTCAATCTCATACAGCGCCTCCACGCCGGGCATGGGCTTGATGAGATAGACGGGGCGGCCCGCGGTCAGGGCGCTCTTCAGCGTCATATTCAGATCGGCCCAGTCGGGCGTGGGAGCCAGCAGAGAGAACAGCCCCAGCATCCCCGGCGCCCGCCCCTCCACCTGCTGGATGTAAATCAAAGGCGTCATCTCATCCCGGTCGTTGGAGACCAGCAGGGCGTCATCGGGCAGGGGCTGGGCGAGGATGCGTTCCCATTGGGCCCGCGCCGTCCGATCCTCGCTGCGGTCGAACTGGGGATGATAGGCTCGAAACAGGAACGCAGGCAGAATGAGGATGAGCGCGGGCAGGATCAGCCACCAGCGCCGCAGGCCGGGCGATGTGACCCGGGTCAACCACTCCACGCCATAGGCCAAACCCATCCCCAGCCACACCGTGGCGATGAGATAGAGGGGAAGATAATAGGTGTAGATGTCCCCAATGCCGTAAAACAGGTTGAAAAGCTGCAAAAGCAGGAAACTGACCCCAGTCAGCAGGAGCAAGGCCCAATCGCCTTCGAAAATCAGGGCCAGCAGGCCCAGGGCGATGAGCGCCAGCCCGGCCCAGGTGAAATGCGTCAGGTAAAGCTGGCCGGCAGTCGCAAGCTGCTGCATCAGCGGTGCAGAGCCGATCTCCGAAGAAAAGCCCATGCCCAGGATGAACCGCAGATTCCCGGCCAGAGTGTTCTCGAAAAGCGGGATCGTGCGCTCGGGCGTGAGTTGGGGATAGAGCCAGGGGCTGACGGGCGCGCGCAGGGGAATGTAGAGGTAGAGGAGCAGGGGGGCCAGGAACCAGGGCAAAGCCTTGAAGATAGGCTTGAAGCGGAAGAGGTCGGGCCGGGTGAGCAAAAGGAAGAGGATGACGCCCGGGAACAGGAACAGGGTCGTGAGATGATGGGTCAGGCCCAGGCCCAGGAGCAGGGCCAGGGGCCACAGAGGCCAGGCGTCCCGGCTGCGCCCCACCGCCAGCGCTGCGCCCAAAATCGCGGCCACAAACGCGGCGTGCAGGGTGTAAACCTCGGCCTGGGTGGCCTGCGCCCACAAGGTAGGGTTCATGGCGAACACGACGGTCGTCAGTCCGGCCAGCCAGCGCGTCCCCGACGCCCACTTCAACCGGGCCAGCAGCCGGGCCAGGGCCTCGGCGCTGAACAAAAAGAAAACGCCCACGGCCACGCCGCCCCACAACGCGCTGAACAGATTCGCCCCCCAGGCGGGATGGCTCCCGAACAGCCGCTCCCAGCTCCAGCCCAGGATGTGGAAGAGCGGATAGCCGGTGGGATGGCCCACGCCTGCCAACGGCAGCGTAAACTGAAACTCGCCCGCGTCGCCAAAGAGGATATCGGGCGCGGCCGTGAACGCGTAGGCGACGAAGGCGGCCAGACCGAGGAGGAAGGCGGGGAGGAGGTTGCGGCTTCGCATGAAGAGCTACTTGATTTCGAGGAAATCAAACGCGGCGGCCAGGGTGCGGAAGTCGCCCGAGACTTCGAGGTAGGCGTCCGCCGGCGCGATTTTCTCCGCGGCCGCGCCCGGCCCGGCCCCGACGACGCCCACCAGCGCGTGGGCCTTCCCCGCGAGCTGGTCGGGCGAAGCGACGGAAGAGCCCAGGCGTTGGAGCGCAGCTATCAGTTCGGGCGTGACGAACTCGCCCGCGCCCTCGCGCGTGGCCAGGATGACGATGCGGCCTGCTGGAAGCTGGTCGAGATAGCTCACCAGGCGTTCGACTTCGTAGCCGTTGGCCACCGTGTCGAACCCCTGCTCGTCCAGCACCCGGCCCGTTTTTTCATCCAGCAGGGTGACGTTGTAGCCTCGGCGGCCAAAGGAGGCGTCGGTGGGGTTGCCCGAGGCGTCGGTGAGGGTGATGAAGGCCTGGTCGAAGGCGTGCACCGCGATATTCACCGGGCTTTGCACGCCCGTCTTCCCGATAAGGGCCTGGTTGAAACAGTCGCGGGGGCGATCCAAACGCTCGAATTCGAACCACAGATGGTTCACGCCGGGCCTTGGGGTGATGGCAAGCTCGTACGTTTCCCATTCGGGGAAGAAATAAAGCAGATCGAGGTCCTGGCCGTTGAGGTTCAATGTCACATACTGATCCACCCGGCCAGGGCAGGTGAACATGTGGGCGCGGAAACGCAGCGTTCGCGGCGAACCGTCTTCACTGCGGAAAAGGAGATGGGCGCGTTTGCCTGTTGCCCAAACGCCGTTCGCGCCGCCCACATCGGGCTCATCCCGATCCCAGCCCTCGGCCCGCCACAGCTCGGTGTTCTCTCCTCCGAAGTCCAGCGATAGGGGCAGGGGCTTGCCCGGCTCCACGCCGTAGATGCGAATCGTCCCGTCGTCGATGATGGAGCTGTCGCTATGGGGGATCAGGTCGAGCGCGGTTTGCTGGCTGGCCTGCCAGGTGTCGGCGTAGGGCAGACGCCCGGGCACAGGTGGCAGCAGCATGAGATAACGCACGCCCCACAGGGTGATGACATCCTGCGCCTGGGCGCGGGCCGCCGACAGCAGGTCCGCGTCGGGTGCGCGCCCGTTTTCGACCTGAACGATGGCTGCAACCAGGGGCAGGCGGGCGAAGTAATCGAATTTGATAGGGGGATTGCGGGAGGTGTTGCCGGAGATGATGGGCTTCTTGTGCGCAGCCATCCAGTATTGGGCCTGGGTGCGCTCCACGCCCAACACGCCGAAGCTGTTGCGCCAGCCCATGGGAATCTGCCAGACCGCGCCCTCGGGCAGCGCGGCCAGTTGCTGCACCGCGTCGGGGATGCGGGCGTCGGTGGTGGGCAGAGGCATGGCCGCGTGCTCGAAGAGGATGCCCGCCACCAGGACGACGGCCAGGGTGGATGCCGCCCAGCGCCCTCTCTCACCCGCGCGCAGTTTCGACATCAGCCAGAACGCGCCCCAGGCGGCCAGCACCGCCAGGGTCAGCATCAGGGGGATGCTCCAGCGGTTGGCGGTGCGATTTCCTTTGACAAAGGGAATGTAGTGGAGGAGGATGAAGGGCATAGGGATGGAGGTCTCCAGCCCGTCGAAGTCGTAGACGATGCGCCCGTAAATTTGCAGCAGCGGGCCCAGAGTGAACAACGCGGCCAAAATGGCCGCGGCAACCCAGCCGCGCGCACGTCGCCACAAATACACGCTCCCGATGAGGGCCAGGCCCGCGGTGACGAAGCCGAGAAAGACCGTGTTCACGTCGTTGAACGGCGCGGTTCCCTCCTGCACCGCCCGCAGCCGCGCTGGCCAATCCGTCCCCCACAGGGGATGGAGCGCGGTGGGCGTGAACCAGCCCGCCAGGTCGGCCGAGAGCTTGAGCGCATCGCCCCAGCCTTTGATCAGATACCCGGCATGGAGCATCGACTTCACCGTCTCCCAGAAATAGGGCAGGGTGAGCAGCACGGCCACAATGCCCGTCAGCGTCAGGGCCAGCCATCGCCGCCAGGGGATGGGGCGGGTGAAGAGCTGTTCGCGCAGAGGGCGGGCCAGGAGCAGGCACAGGCCCAGAAAGGCCATGAACACGCCGTATTGCATGTCCACCAACAGGTTCAACGCCCCGAACAGCCCGGCCATGCCCGCATGGCGCCACGTGGGCCGGGCCAGGGTCTTCAGCAGATAGAGGACGAAGTAAGGCAGAAAGACCCAGGATTGGATGTTGTAGTGGCCCAGGGCCAGATAGACCATACGGTTGCTGGCGAAGGCGTAGATGGCCGCAGCGATGAAAGCGGAAAGATGAAAGAGGATGCGTGAATGGTTGGCGCCAGTCCCTTGATCTTTAATCTTTCGTCTTTGATTCCCCATCAACCACACCGCCAGCAGATACGCGCCAAACCCCGAGAAAATGACGTTGAGCAGAATGAGGATATTCGATGCGAAAGGCCAGTTCACGGCCACGCCCAGGGGCAGGGCCAAAATCGCGGCCATCAAATTATAGGAATAGAGGATCAGCTCCATGCCCAGGGGATAGAAAATGTTCTGGCTGAAGAAGATGGAGCTGTGCAGGTCGATGGCGCTGTGCTTCAGCCACCACATGGACCAGATGAAGGTGTACTCATCGTAGGCCCAGGTGTCGGAGCCGGGGACGCGGGACGCGAGATGCCGGGCCAGGGGCCAGGTGGCGATGACCGCGATGAGCGCCAGCAGGGACAGGAGGAAGACGTTGCGATATTTGCGAAGCATCGGTGGGCATGATGCGTCAAACGTCAAACGTCAAACGTAAGACCCTCTTTTTCAGATAAGGGCTCACGCTTCACGCATCACGTTTCACGCCAGTAAACAAAAAGAGCTTGTGCATTTGTATCTGCGGATCGTACCACAGCGCAAGGTTTTCCCCAACGTTTATGGTATACTTTGCCCCATGCACATCCTCTATTCCGTCCAAACCCGCACCCATCCCGGCCGGGTTCGGGCCAACAACCAGGACGCCTACGGCGTCATTCTGGAATGGCGCAAGAAGCTGGGCCTGACCGACGCAGACTTGCAGGCGCGCGGCCATCTGTTCGCGGTGGCCGACGGCATGGGCGGGCACGCCGCGGGCGAAGTGGCCAGTCAGTTGGCTATCGAGACCCTGTTCCGCGAGTATTACACGTCGCCCTGGCAGGGCCCGCAGGCCAACCTGAAAGCCGCCATCGCCGCGGCCAACCAAACCATCCTCGATGAGGCGGAGAAACATCCCGAGATGGCGGGCATGGGCACGACCCTGGTGGCCGCGCGCTACCGGCCCGACGACGGCTGGCTCATCGCCAATGTGGGAGACAGCCGGGCCTATCTGTTTCGAGAGGGGCGCATCGCCCAGGTGACCCAGGACCATTCCTGGGTGGCGGAACAGGCCCGCAGCGGCATTCTGACCCAAGAACAGGCCGCGCATCATCCCCTGCGCAATATCATCACGCGATCCCTGGGCGGCGAAGAGGATGTGACGCCCGACTTTTTCCGGCGAGACAGCCAGCCGGGCGATATCCTGCTGCTCTGTTCGGATGGGCTCAGCAATCTGGTGGACGCAGCCGAGATGGCGAAGCTGCTCAAATCGTATCCGTTGGATGAGGCTGCGGAAAAACTGGAAGAACTGGCGTTGGAACGTGGCGCGCCCGACAATGTTACGTTCATCCTCATTCAACTGGTGGGAGGCAAACAGCGTCGCTCCCGCTCCCTGTTGCCCTGGCTGGCCCTGACCGCGGCCATCCTCATCCTGGGCGGCTTCCTTTTCTGGACCTACGCCCGACCGCAACCGTCCGCCACGCCGGCCGCGCCCGTCGTGGCCCTGGCCACGAACACGCCCATCCTCGTCCAAACGCCGACCGCCGCCCCCCTCGCATCGAAGACCCCAACCCCGGCAGCCACGCCGGAGATGGCCGCGGCCGCGCTTGCGCCCATCTCTCCCCTTAGTACGCCCCCGCTCGACGCCCCCACCGTCATTGCCGCCCCCGTCGTCGTCACCCCCATCCCTGACGCGGCGAGCGCTGCCGAGGGGTTTGTTTTCGTCCAGGGCCCGGCGACCATCACGCATGGGGAGGAGACGACGATCACCATCACCCACTACAACCTGACCGATAACGCGCCCATCGAATACGTCGCCTCGCTGCCCGCGGACGCCCTTCCCGAGCGGTTTGTCGGGGCGGAGCAGGCGGTGCTGGGCCTGCCCGAGGGGCCCGCCGCCCCGGAACAACGCATTCAGGCGGCCTGGCTCCTCAGCCCCATGGGGGGCAAATTCGCGGCCTTTTGGCTGTCGCCCGAGGGGGAGAAGCTGATCGATGAAGGGACGCCGATGCTGCTTTACACGGTGAACGGGCAGGGTGGAGGCGATAGTTTGGGAATCGATGCGCCGCCGGGCGAGGAGGGCAAACCCATCGCCGTGCTGGGCGTTTGGGAATGGACGGCCTGGGATGACATTCTGACGTTTTCGCCAGCGCAGGTCTACGATTACGACGAATCCAACCAGGGCTATCACCCCCGACCATGAACGCGAACGCTGTGCGCCTGGCCTGGTGGCGTTGGGGACTCCTTATCCTGGTCCTCTGGGCCGCGTTCGGACTGCGACTTTTTCGGCTGGATTACCAGGATATCTGGTGGGATGAAGCCCGCAACATCGACGTGGCCACCCGCCCCCTGCCCGAGGTCGCCCCCGCGCCCGAACTGGATATCCATCCCCCCCTCTATTTTTACACGCTCCACGCCTGGACGCGCGTCGCCGGGACATCCCCCTTCGCCACCCGCTTCCTCAGCGTGTGGTTTGGGATGCTGACGGTGGCACTGACCTTCCAGCTTGGGCGCAGGCTGACGTCCGGTTTGGGATGGGTGGCGGGCATGTTGGCGCTGGCGCTGGCTGCGTTCGCGGCCTATGGCCTGGCCGAAGCGCAGGAAACCCGCATGTACACCATGACGTGGGCGCTGCTGGCCGCGGGGATGCTGGCGCTGTGGCGGGCGCTGGACGCGCCCGGCTCGTGGAAGCGGTGGCTTCTTTTCGCCGCGCTGGCCGCGGCCGCGCTGCTCACCCATTACAGCGCGGTCTTCATCCTGACCGCGTGGGGATTGTGGCTGCTGGTTTGGGCGCTGAAAGGCCCGCATCGCGGGCGGCGGCTGGCGAGGCTGGCGGGAACGGGCGCGGTCGTCATCCTTCTGTTCGCGCCGGTCACGCCCATCGCCCTGCGCCAAATTCCGGGCTACAAGAACCCCAACCTCACGCTGCCCACCCTGGGCGGCTATCTCAGTCAGCTCTATCGGGCCTTCACCCTGGGGGAATTCGCGCCAGAGGACGTCTGGCGGGTTGGCGCGTGGGTGTGGGGCGCGTTGATTTTGGGTGGAGCAGCGTTATCAGTAATCAGTTTTCAGTTTTCAGTTTTCAGTGGGGGGAAGGAGAAAGTCTCCCGACATTGGACATGGGACATGGGACGCTGGACGCTTTTGGCAACCTGGCTTTTCGGCGGCCTGGCCATCTTTTACGGCGTGCTCATCGCCCGATCCGCGTTCAATCCCCGCTACATCAGCTTCATCCTGCCCGCATTGTGGGCGTTGGGGGGATGGGCACTGCTGGGATGGCGCAAACTGGCCCGGCCTCTGCCCTGGCTGGCCCTGGCCGCCATCCTCGCCCTCACCATCCCCTCCCTCCGGGCCGATTTCTTCGACCCCGCCCACTTCCGCGAGGACATGACGGGCGTCGTAACCTATCTGAAGGCCCGCGCCACGCCCGACGACATCATCCTGGTGGACCAGCGTTATCCCTTCGGCTTCTACTGGCAGCGCTGGAACAACGATTTCGACGGCTTCCCGCCCCCCGAACCCGCAAACCAGGCCCCGGCCCAATACCTGTTCGTGGACATCGACCACATCGACGAGCGCCTGACCGAGCTGGCGGGCCGGGCGCAGCGGGTCTTCTATGTCACCTGGTACGAATCGGACATGGACCCGCGCGGGGCCGTCCCCGCGTTGCTGGACGCTTACGGCCAGCGCATCGACGAACAAGCCTTCCGCGGCTACACCGTGCGGGTCTGGCGAATGCATCCCCCCACCCGGTTCCAGCTCCCCCGCGACTGGAAGTCCCTGAACATCCCCTGGGAGCCGGGCGCGACCCTGGTGGCGGGCGACTGGTTCGGGCGGGCGCAGCCCATCGCCCAGGGCCGTCCCATCCTCGTGGCTCTGCGCTGGCGAGTCGAGCGCCCCACCGACCGCAGCTACAAGGTCTCCGTGCGGCTGAAAGACGCGTCTGGCGCCACCCTGGCCCAGGACGACCGCGTTCTGCTCAGCAACCGTCATCTGCGCACCTTCGCCTGGGATGCGGGCGAGGAGGCGCTCAATGTCTATTTGCTTCCCGCCCCGCTTCAACCGGGCGACTACGCCCTGACCGTGGTGCTCTACGATGAGGAAACCCTGGAACCCGCCGTCATCCCGGGCGACTGGCAGGCGGAGGTGGAGATTGGAGTGGTAAACGTTGGGAATTAGGATTCTGTTTTCTCTGTTTGTGCGCTTTCGATTTGCGTAACGGGTGCGTTTCAATTTGGGGGCAAAAAATCATCGTCGATTCGTCGCCAAGCACTGACCGAGTAAACTCGGGCTTTTTGGGCGCTTCGCGCCAGTGGTCGACCTTCGTCGACCTGTTGCATACGGTGAAAATGGACGGCGGAGGCCGTCCACTGGCCGCAGGCCTGAAGCGCCCGACTTGAGTCGGCTAGTGCGCCCCATTTTTGAAACGCACCCTTGCGTAACCTGCATCCGCCTGTGATACTCTAATCTGAGAGAAATCCCCTTTTGCCACACTCAACCATGACCGAAGCGCTTTCTCCCAAAGACGCGGCCCGCCTGGTGGCGGCCCTGCGCAAACATGACGAACTCAGCCATCAACGCGTCGAGGGCGGCGGACTTTCGCCCGAGATGGCGATGCTGCGCGCCTGGCAGGCGCAGCGCCTGGCCCGCACCTACGCCGATTTCCTGGCCGATCCCCGCTACGAGCCCGCGTGCCGCTTCTTCCTGGATGACATCTACGCGCCCAAGGACTTCAGCCAGCGCAACGCAGACATTCTACGGGTACACGAATTCATGTCCCGTTTCATTCCCGCGCGGGCGCTGCGCACCCTGACCAAGGCCATCGAACTCAACAACCTGACCGAGGAGCTGGACGCCAAACTGTTGGACGCGTTGCTGAACCAGGCTGGAGTTACCGACAGCATTTCGGAGGAGCAATATGCGGAAGCCTACCGTCTGTGCGACAATTACGATGATCGGGTGAAGCAAATCGAGATGATCGTGGAAATCGGTCGGGATTTGGAGAAGCTGGTCAGGCATCGCGTCATCGGCTGGATGCTGCGCGCGGCCCGAGGCCCCGCGCATCGAGCGGGCTGGCACGAATTGCAGGATTTCCTGGAACACGGCTATGCCTCCTTCCGCCACATGGGCAAGGCCGACAAGTTCCTGAACGCGATCCACGACCGCGAGATGACCATCCTGGATAACATCTATCAAGGCAAATCGCATCCGTTCGAGTGGGAGTAAGGAGTGTTGGCTGCGGTTGCGGAAGGGTCGCCGGGCCGACGTTGAGCGAGCCTGCAACGGGCGTGATGCGTAATGCGTAACCCGTGAAGTCCTTACGCATCACGCATTACGCATTACGTGCTTGGCTTCCCGCGCTCGCCTGGCCGCGAGGCGTTTTCATCTGTATCGACGCGGGCTCGCCCGCCGCCAGACTGTTTACAAAACTTGTCAAAATACCGAAAATCGGGGATAATAGTTGACGGTAAATGGCATCAGCAGTTTTTCTCCGTTTGGCGATGCTATTGGTGCACGGAGCAATAATCTAGCCAATTGCATGGGTCTAAGGTCGTTTCGACGATCCGCGCGCTCACACAGTAGCAACTCTCTCGCCGCTGTCTGAATAAACGTGCGACGCGTAACTGCTAAGGTATCGCCACCACTTTTTGCCACGAAGACACGAAGAAAAGCCAAGGCACGACGTATTTTCCTTGATTTTTCCTTCGTGTCTTCGAAAAACTTCGAGCCTTCGTGGCTTTTGGCGGCCTAAAGTCAAGTACGTTAGCAGTTACTGCGACGCACTTCCTTATCCGCTGTCGCTGGTTGAAACTCGTCAATTTCCGTAACTACTAAGGTCGTCACCCGAAAACCACTAAGAACACGAAGGCACAAAGGGAAATTTATACATTTTTTCGTGTTCTTGGCGCCTTTGTGTCCTTTGTGGTTTGTGAACCGGGGTACGTTAGCAGTTACCAATTTCCACAGCTGTCAGGCCTGTTTTCTCTCGTCCTCTCGCCGGGGTGCGTTGTACAGCCATATTCCTTGAAAAAGGATCGATTTTGTGAGCATTGCGTCTCCGGGAACTCTTCAAGTCTCGTCCACTGAAGAGCTATTCCCACTCGTTCTCCATCTGCACTGGCGCGCAGGCAAAGGCGCCGAGGATGACCCGCGCTTTGTGTTTTGGGCGGAGAATGCCGGCGCTCCGCCGCCCAAACGCCCGCGCGGGCGTCGTCCCGCGCATCCCAAGCCGCGGCCCCATCCCTTCGCCCAAACGGAATCCACGCTCATCGCCCGGCAACTGCGCCGTTTCGATTCCTCGCTCATCACCCTGGGAACCGAGACGTTCACGCTGCTGCTGCCATCCACGCGCACGGGCCCCCTTCCCTCGCCCGCCCTGCCCCAAAGCTGGGATATCGATCTCAAGGATCCGCGGCTGGAGCCCTGGATCATTCGGGGCACACGCGTGCCCTTCCAGAGTGTCCTTCACATCCTGCGCAGCCTCGCATCCTGCGATTGTCCCGAACACCTGATCTTCGGGCGAGACCTCCTCTTCTGGCGGCGGGTCCTCATGCTGGCGCTAGAGCTCCTCGCCCATCAGGATTACGTGCCCACCATCCTCCTCCACCACGATCGGGTCGAGGCCCGCTGGCGCACCGTCTTCGAGACGCCGGCGATCAAGGAGAAGCTCTACAAGCTGGCGAAGGCCATGCCTCCCGTCTGTCGGGCGGAGCAGGATGATCGGGGGAAGACGCCCACGTCCGTCCAGTTGATCCACGCTTTCGTCTCCCACGCCGTCGATTTTCTCGCCCGCACGTGGGGCGCGGAAGCGCCGCATCACATCGGCTATCTCCACAACAGCGATGGCGTGGCGCAATGGATGAAAGCCCTGGTGCGGCCCGAGCCCGTCATCGGCCCGCCCGACGAACGTTTGCGGCGGCTGGTTTCTCAGGTGGAGGATTGGCAGCGCAATCTGCTTCCCGCAGGCAGCACCCAATACACCATCGCCTTCAAACTGGAACCCCCGCCGCCCGCCCCCTCCGACGAACAGATTTGGCATGTGCCGCCGGGCGGCTGGGAGCTTCGCTACTTCCTTCGTTCTCGCACCGACCCGAACATCCTCGTTCCCGCTGCACAGGTCTGGCAGACCAAAGAGGAGACGCTGATCAGCCAGGGGTTGCGCTTCGATTATCCGCAGGAGAAATTGCTGGAGGGGCTGGGGATCGCCGCCAATATCTTCGCTCCCATCGAAAAAAGTCTGCGCTCCGCCGCGCCTACGGGCGTGACGCTGACCACCACCGAAGTCTATCAGTTTCTGCGCGAAGCTGCGCCTCTGCTCGAACAGAGCGGCTTCAGCATCATCCTGCCCCCCTGGTGGGAAGAAGCGGGCGCGCGGTTGGGCCTGAAGCTGCATCTCAACCCCACCACGCCCGAACCCATCGACATCGCCAGAGACGACGCCCCCGAAAAGCCCATCGCCTACCAATGGGAGCTGGTCTTGGGCGGCACAACCCTGACCCGGGAAGCCTTCATCGAGCTGGTCAATCTGCGCTCCCCGCTGGTGCAGCAGAATGGCCGCTGGCTGCGCCTGGACCCGGAACAGATCGAAGCTGCGGAGCGTTTCTGGCAACGCCACACCTTCGAAGGCCAGCTCAGCCTGCTGCATGGCATCCGCGTCGCCCTGGCCTTCGATGAGCACACGCGGATTTCGGGCCTGCCCGTGCACAGCGTGCAATTGGGCGGATGGCTGCCGCCGTTGTTGAAACGGTTGACGGTTGGGGATGAGGCTCTGCGCGAAGCGCCGCAGCCGCCCGGCCTGCAGGGCGAACTCCGCCCCTACCAGCGTTATGGCGCGGCCTGGCTGGAAGAGCATTACCACCGCGGCCTGGGCGCCATCCTGGCCGACGACATGGGGCTGGGTAAATCGGTGCAAGCCATCGCTTTTCTGCTGCAAGAACAGGTCGAACGCGGCAGCCTGCCCGCGCCCACGCTCCTGGTCTGCCCCACGTCGTTGCTGGGCAACTGGCGGCGGGAGATCATGCGCTTCGGCCCGTCGCTGAAAGTCTACACCCACTACGGCCCGGATCGGGCGCGGGATCGGGCCTTTCTGGATGCCGTACGGGATCAGGACATCGTCCTCACCAGCTACGCGCTGGCCCGCCGCGATGCCGACTTTCTGAGCCAACAACACTGGTTCGGCGTCATCCTCGACGAAGCGCAGATGATCAAAAATCCCAACGCGCAGATCACCCGCGTCGTCAATGAATTTCGGGCCGATTATCGCTTCGCGCTCACAGGCACGCCCATCGAAAACCGCCTGTCCGAGCTCTGGTCCCTGTTCAACTTCACCAACCGGGGCTATTTGGGCAGCCGCTCCAAATTCCGCAAGGAATTCGCCCTGCCCATCGAAAACTATCAGGACCCTGTGGCCCTGGCCCGATTGCAGCGCATGGTGCGCCCCTTCATCCTCCGCCGCCTCAAAACCGACCCCA
>Ga0256832_1000939_pt1 | contig 19448 bp, 14 predicted proteins | sample 134614metaG_FD_190534 | JGI IMG/M metagenome (GOLD analysis project Ga0256832, IMG submission 190534) | Hydrothermal vent microbial communities from Lau Basin, Pacific Ocean - 134-614 | ecosystem: Environmental > Aquatic > Marine > Hydrothermal vents | place: Pacific Ocean: Lau Basin | collected...
CTGCTAACGTACTTGACTTTAGACCACCAAAAGCCACGAAGGCTCGAAGTTTTTCGAAGACACGAAGGAAAAATAATGAAAAATACGTCGTGCCTTCGCTTTTCTTCGTGTCTTCGTGGCAAAAAGTAGTCGGGATACCTTAGTAGTTACGAATCGCCTTTCATTGATGATCTAATGCGAACCAAAAGCCTTGGTTTCAATTTGCTTTCAGTTTAGAACACTCCAAAGATTTTATCCGTGTCCCCCTCATCCGTGTTGCTTGAACAAACCAAAAAAACACTTGCAAGCATCCCTGCCTTTCCCCTATAATTCCCTTCGCAATATCCTATCTCCCTGTCTCCTTCCAGCATCCTAGCATCATGCTTCCTACGACGATTTCTCCCCAATTGGCAAAGGTGATCGAAGAAAGTGAACGACTCACCGCCAGTGAACGTTTACTCCTTGCGCGTTCGTTATTAGATAGTCTCCTTTCCGAGGATGCATTGGAGGAGATAACCTGGATGCGTCTGGGCTTGCAAGCATCTGAAAAGGATTGGGACAACGAAGAAGACGCGATTTATGATGAGTGGAGAAAGCATGATGGCGTTTCGGAGGGGTGATACCGACGTCCACTTTCCTTACGCCCGCGTCCTCCTCACCGGCTTCACGCCCTACGACGGCGCGGCCATCAATCCCACCGAACGCCTCATGCGCCTGGCGTCCGAGGCCCTGGCCGACATCCCCGGCATCCGCCTGCGCTCCGTCGTCCTCGACACCGACTACGTCCTGTGTGAACAGCAATTCGCCCGGGCCTTGGACGACTTCGCCCCGGATATCGTCCTTGCCTTCGGCCTCAGCCGCCGCATCGACGCCATCCGCCTGGAGCGCATCGCCATCAACGTGGACGACGCGGCCATCGCGGACAACAGCGGCCGGGTGCGCCGCGGCTCGAAAATCGCGCCCGATGGCCCGGTGGGCTATTGGACGACGCTACCCATCGACGCCATCCGTCGGGCCCTGGAGGATGCGGGGATACCCGTGCGCATCTCCAACCACGCGGGAACCTACGTATGCAACCATCTCACCTATGCCGGGCTGCATCGCATCGCCACGCAGGGGCTGAGCACGCGTATGGGGTTCATCCATGTGCCGCCCCTGCCGGAAATGCTGGGGGAAAAAGACGCAGGTCGGACGGGGATGGACATGGCGACGCTGCTTCGCGCGGCCCGCGTCATCATCTCCGTCGCTGTCGGGCATCTGAACGCATACTGAAGAAGCTCATCCCCCGGGCTGACGGCAATGCAAGTCAGTAATTCACGACTCCCGCCAACCCGCCGATTAAAATCAGGGCTGAGGGCCTATGGCCGCCTGTCTGCCTACGCAGGCAGGTCGAAACGGGCGGCAAATGTCCCCGAAGGGGGACATGCGGCGGAACAGCCCATAGAACCGAATTCATTCGGCCAGTGTCTGCGCACCAAGTCGTGATCTCCTGAAAGTGATAACCCCGGAAACCGGTTGACCGAGGAAACCCGACAAGGCGCGGATTCCCCAGGCGCACCGGTTTCCGGGATTGCAAATGCGATTGATTTGCACGGGGGGAACAATTACTTTTGCAACTGGGGTAGATACAATCGCCGGGAAAGCGCCCGGCCTTCATACAAGCCATTGACGCCCGCTCCAGCATAGATCAGGTTCGGATCGTAGGGATCGGGCAGCACGGTGACGACCTCCTGGCCCTTGCCCAGTCCCAGCCGCCGCCAGTGCTCTCCGCCGTCGGTGGATTGAAACAGGCCGGTGTAGGTGGCGGCATAGAGCGTCTTTGGGCTGCGGGCGTCGAAAACCAGGTCGTTGAAGGAGTTCGTTCCCAGAACGTCATCCCCAACAATTCGCCAGCTTTCCCCCGCATCCTCACTTTTGAAAAGCAAACTCCCGCCCAAGCTTCCTGCATACAGCACCGAAGCGTCATCGGGGTCCATCGCCAGGGTCGTCACAGTTGAGGTGGTGATCCCGCGATTGATGACCCGCCAGGAGGCCCCGCCATCCTCGCTCTTGTACATCTTGTCATCGCCCCACGTGCCCACATAGACCACCTGAGGATCATTGGGATCGATGAGGATGTCTCCCACGATCACATCGGTCAGCCCGGTCTCCTCCCAGGTGACGCCTCCATCCCGGCTCTTGTAAAGCCTGCTCCAGGTGCCGACATACAGAATCTGATCGTCTTGCGGATGAACCGCCAGCACGCGATTCCTGCCCAGATCGGCCACGGATTGCCACGTAGCTCCGCTATCCTCACTTTTGTAGATATGAAAACAGGATGCAGCGTAAAGGACGGATGGCGAGGGCGACTGGACGATGGCCATAACCGGATCGGTCACGGCGGTCCTTTGCCATGTATCCCGAGCCCTGTCCCACATCCACAGGCCGCTGTCCGTCCCCACCAAAAAACCGTTCTTCTCGCCCGGCACAGGCGCGATCGCATGCACCACCGAATTCGTCAATCCGCGGATGCGGGGCGTCCAACCCTCCCCTGCGTCCTCGCTTCGCATCACGCCGCGATGGTCCAGGCCCGCGTACAGCATCCGCGCATCCCGTGGCGACATGGACAGCGACAATGTTTTGCTATCCAGCGTCCGTCGCCAGGTGGCGGCGCCATCCTCGCTTTTGAACACGCCCTGATCCGTTCCCGCATAGAGGGTGGTTGGCGTTTGGGGATCGATGGCGAGGGTGTAAACGAAGCTGTTTTCGATCCCCTGGTTGCTGGGAGTCCAGGTCAGGCCGTCATCCACGCTTTTGTAAACCCCGCCGCCCCATGTGCCCGCATAGAGGGTGCTGGGCGTTTGAGGGTCGATGACCAGGGATTGGATATCCAGCTCCTCGGGAATGCCCGCGCCGATGCTCGCCCAGCGATCCCCGTAATCGAAACTCTTGTACAAGCCCGCATTCGTGCCCAGGTAAAGCACCCACCATTGCCTGGGATGAATCGCAATTGTATTGACGAAGTTGAAATCACCCAGCCGTTGCCAGGTGACCCCGCGGTTGAGACTGCGCAAGAGGCTGGAAGCCGTGCCGACATAGACCACGGTCGGGCCGTCTGAAGCCGCAGGGGGTATGATGGCCAGGCTTTTGATGGTGGGCGAGGTGTGTTCACCGGTATCCAGTTGTTGCCAGGTTTGCCCGGCGTCTTCGCTTTTGAAAACGCCATCCACATACGTTCCCGCATAGATCTCATTGGGCCTGTCTGGATCGATGGCCAATGCCTGAACCCAGTCAGTGAAATCCTCTGATGCCAGCCGCCAATGCGCACCTGCATCATCACTGCGATAGACGCCGCCCCCCGTGCCCGCATAGATGATGTCGGGATGCACAGGATCGATGGCAATGGCGGACACATGGCCGCCGAAAGGCCCCTTGGGCGACCATGCCACCGGCCCATCCACGGCGAAGCTTCGTTGCCAGGGAACCAGCATGACGACGAGCACAGCCAATACGGCCCCAATCCACCTTCGGTGAGTTCCTCTAAGACTCATTGTTAGCTCCTTTATGAGAGAAAAAGACAACGCCCCCGCTCGGTTTCGGGGGCGTTGGGTTGCCTCAAAGCACGTTCGTTTTGGTCAAGGGCGGGTCGAGTTCGGCGTTGGCCTCGTCCACCTTCTCCTCCGAGCCCATGGCCACGATATGGGCTGTGCGGTTGAGCTCGGTCAGCACATCGGCAAAGGCCCGAAAATCGGCTTCGCTCGTCTCCAGAAGCTGGTCGTGCAGCCGCTGGCGGAAGGCGTCATCCTCGCCCGTGAGATGGCGCTGCATGGAGGTCCAGCCCCTGGCGTCGGGCAGCAGATAGGGGTCCTTGCGGCTGACCGCGCCGATGATGCTCTTGGTGATTTCGTCCGCGGGCAGTTCCACCTGGCGCAGAAAGGCCGCTGTCTGGTCGTAGACGCGCAGGGTGTTGAGCAGGTTCGGGTCGCGGTAGGAGAGATAATCGAACAGCCCGGTGCGATGGTCGAAGAGGCAGAAGCCGCCATACGCGCCGCCCTTCATCCGCACCTGCTCCCATAACCAGGTGGTGCGCAGGAAGGCGTTGATGGCGAAGACGGAGCCATCCAGCGTGTAGCCCAGGTCATAGAGGGAGCCGCCCTTGCCCACGTAATTGACCTGTGCGGGGATGAGCAGCGCCTCGCGCGGGGGCAGGAAGGGCGCAAGCCGGGACGCGGCCGCGGCATCGCCCGCGGGCAACGCTGCGGCCAGGTCGGACACCGCGCGCCGGGCCTCCTGCCAGTTGGTTTCGTCCAGAGTGACGTTCCACACCATGCGCGTTCGATTCACCAGCAGATCGTTTACGCGCTGGAGATCGGCCAGCACCTGCGGCCAGTCCTTTTCCAGGCGCTCGGCCAAATCCCGCAGGAAGAAGAGATAGCTCACGCCCGACATCTGTTCTCCAACCCAGCCCGCCTGGCTGAAATGCGCCCGCAGGCGGTTGTGCACCACCATGTGCCCCATGGGCACCAGCGACGCCTCCTGCCGAGCCTTCTCTTCCAGCACGATCTGGCGGAAGCGGTCGAAATCATCGAACTGGGTCTTGGTGAGAATGTCGCGCACGATGGCGGTCAAGTCCCCCACCTGATGCATCATGGCCTTGCCCCGCACGAACAGCCAGGTCACGGGCCGCCCGTCCAGTGCGGTGACCAGCAGGGGCTCGGTGGTGACGCCGCCCGTCTTGGCCCCGATGCGCTGCCGCAGGGACACGAAGTCCTCGTCCACGTTGCCCATGTCCACCAGAGCGCGGGCGTAGAGGGGTGCGTAAGGGATGAGTTCCGCGGGAAGGACGCTCAAATCCAGGCCCGCATCCAGGTAAAGAATGCCGTTGGTGGCGATATCGTGATAAAGCAACCGCCCGTCGGCCAGTTCGCCCACGTCGATGGGGATGGTGGGGACGGTTTTGTCCAGGTCTTTCAGCTTGAGGCGAGGGATGGCGGCCAGGGCGTCTGGGTCGTCCGGGCTTTCTTGCAGCGCGTGCAGAGCTTCCATCTCTTCACGGATGCGCTGAAGCTCCCGTTCGGTGAGGCGGGCCTTCTCCCGTTCCAACCGCTCCCGCTCCTGCTGTTCCCAGGCATCCTTGAGCTGAGGATCGGGATACAGGGTAAGGTGCACGCGGTGGGGGTTCTCCAGCAGGTGGCGCCGAATGAGCCCCTCGAAGTAGCCGTCCCCCTTCAGCGCCTTTTCCTTGACCGCGTCCAGAGGCTTTTCGAAGGCGATGGGCGCGAAGGGATCATGATCGTAGAGCCAGAAGGGCAGGGTGCGGATATAGAGGAAGAGGCCGCGCGGGAAGCGCCCGGTGTTCATTTCCCGCAGGCGGAATTCCACCGTGTTCAACGAGGCTTCCACGGTCTTGGGGTCAATGCCCTCCTCCGCCAGTTGGTTGAGGGTGTCGAAGATGACTTTCTCGATGGCGTCGGCCTTATCCTCCTCGGTCCCCTTCAGGCCCGCGGCGAAGAATGCCTGTCGCAAATCATCCTCCAACCCGCCGCCGACCACATCCTCACCCAGGCCCGAATCGATGAGGGCCTTGCGCAAGGGCGAGGCGGGCGTGCCCATGAGAATGTGATCCAACACCTCCTGGGCCAGCGCTTCCTCCGGATCGGCGGTCTCATCCCAAAGCCAGTTCACCGTCACAAACGCCTTCGCATCCTCGCCCGCCATGAAGGCCTTGCGCTGCACCCGCGGCTCGCTCCAGCGGGGCTGCAAAGGCACGTGCGAGTCCACCTTCTCCGGCCCGAAATCCCGCAGCCATTTGTCCATGATCTTCAGCCGCTTTTTGGGCTTGTCGTTGCCATAGAAGAAGATCCAGGCGTTGGCCGGATGGTAGTAGGCGTCGTGGAAGGACTTGAACTGCTCGTAGGTGAGGTCGGGGATGTGGAGGGGATGCCCGCCCGAGTCGAGACCGTAGGTGGTGTCGGGGAAGAGGCTTTGCTGGATGGCCTCGTAGAGAACGCTGTCGGGCGAGGCGTAAACGCCCTTCATCTCGTTGAAGACGACGCCTTTGTAACTGAGGTTGCCCTCGTCGTCGATCTCGTAATGCCAGCCTTCCTGGCGGAAAGTGAGGGGGCGCAGCAGGGGATAGAAGACCGCATCCAGATAGACATCCACCAGGTTGTAGAAATCCCTGTCATTCGTGCTGGCCACAGGATAGATGGTGCGGTCGGGATAGGTCATGGCGTTGAGGAAGGTGTTGAGGGAACCCTTGATCAGCTCCACGAAGGGCTCTTTCACCCGATATTTCCGGGACCCGGCCAACACGACATGCTCCAAAATGTGGGCGACGCCCGTGTTGTCTTTGGGCGGCGTGCGGAAACCGATGCCGAAGACCTTGTTCTCGTCGTCGTTTTCTACAGAAATCAGCCGGGCGCCTGTCTTGATATGCCGGAACAGACGCACGCGGCTGTTGATTTCGGGGATATCGCGGGCCTCGATGAGTTCGAAGCCGTGATATTTGCTCATTGCTGTCTCCTTGTAAAAAGGTTGTAATTTGCCATTCATTATACCATTGGGAGGCGCTTTGGGGAGTTTGAAATCCACGGAGTTTACGTTATACTAACATAACCATATTCCCCTGTTCCAAGGCTCAATCATGAACGATACCGCGCTTTTTCGACAAATTTTGCAACTGGCAAAATCATTGCCTGCCAGGGAAAAAGTGCGCTTGATTGAACAATTGGCGCCGGATATCGAAAAGGAACTCGCTGAAAACCAGGTTTCTGTCCGGCGATCCTTACGCGGGCTTTGGCGGGGCGTCGAGACGACAGAAGAGGAGATCAATTCCGTTCGGGAAGAATTATGGAAGAGCTTTCCGCGCGACCTGCCATGAGCCATTTTGTAACAGACACACATGGGCTGATCTGGTATTTGGAAGACAGCCCTCGGTTGGGACGAGAAGCCAGCAGGATATTCGATGCCTGTGACCTAGGGGAATATCTCATCTAAACTGAAAGCAAATTGAAACCAAGGATTTTGGTTTGCATTGGATCATCCATGAAAGGCGATTCTCTGGCCGCGCTGCCGCCCGCAGGTGAACCTGCGGGCTAAAAACGACGCCCCATAAATGGGGCTACGGCGCAGGTCGCGCGCCGCAAGAAGCCGGGTTCACCCGGCGTCGTTTCGTAGCCCGGAGCTTCAGCTCCGGGTGGCCGAGGCCGAAAACACCTGATTTCAAAATACGTTTAGTTTAGCCCCCAATCTGGTTCATCAACCGGGAGGTGGGGATGACGCCGTCGGGCAGGCCGTGGCCCCAGGGTTTGTAGTAGGCCGCGTCGAGAATGGCCTGTTTGATCTCCTCGACCGGCTGGCCCGCGCGCAAAGGCGTGAGAATATCGAATTCGCCGTCCCGCAGCAGGCAAAGCCGCAGCTTGCCGTCCGCGGTCAGACGCAGGCGGTTGCAGGATTCGCAGAAGGGTTCGGAGACGGAGCTAATGAAGCCAATCGTACCGCGAGCGCCCGCCAGGCGGTAGGGACGAGCGGGATCGCGCGGGTCGTGGCCCGGAATCGGGTGCAGCGGCCCCAACGCCGCCTCGATACGCGCCTTCGTCTCCTGCGAGCGCACGACCACCGATTGGGCGAAGTCCGCCTCGCTGCCAAAGGGCATGACCTCGATGAAGCGAATGTCCCACGCCCGCTCCAGGGTGAGGCGGGCCAGATCGACCACGTCCTCCTCGTTGAAGCCGCGAGTGACCACGGCGTTGAGTTTGATGGGCTTCAGGCCCGCGGCCTCCGCGGCCTCGATGCCCGCCAGCACTTTGTCCAGGTCGCCCCAGCGGGTGATGAATTTGAACTTGCGGGGGTTGAGGGTGTCCAGGGAGATGTTGACGCGCTTGAGCCCGGCCCGGGCCAGGGGCTCGGCCAGTTGCGGCAGGAGGATGGCGTTGGTGGTCATGGCGATATCACGAATGCCGGGGATGCGGGCGATCTGCCGCACGATCTCCACCACATGAGGCCGCACCGTAGGCTCGCCCCCGGTCAGCCGGATTTTGTATATCCCCAACGCCGCCATCATCCGCACGATGGTGATGATCTCCTCATCGGACATGAGCTCCGCGCGCGGGCGGAAGGTCATGTCCTCGGGCATGCAGTAGATGCAGCGCAGGTTGCAGACGTCGGTGAGGGAGACGCGCAGGTAGGTGAGCCGCCGACCGAATTGGTCGATGATGCCGGCAGGGGATGAAGCGGGAGGAAGGGGCGTTGAGGCCATGATCGTAAATCCGTGGTGGAAACTGGAGTCTGGCAAATATCATTTGGGTCGCTTTTCACGCCATTTTTCGACACGAATTAAGCGAATTCGGCGAATTTTTCTTATCTTTTTTCGTGAAATTCGTGTTCATTCGTGTCAAGATCAAAAAACGCCAGTGTCCAGGTGGAAGGTAAAGCCAGGAAACCGGGAATTCAAGCCTCGACAGGGGCGGAGAGCGAGTCCGCGGCCATGGGTGAGGCCTCTTCGGACGGGATGAGGCGGTAGGTGCAACGAGTTCCGCCACCGACGATTTTGGTCACGCGCAAGGGCGTCATGCCCGTTAATCGTCGCACCAAAATATCGTCGATCTGGCAGATCTCAGGATACTGGCGGGCCAAGTCCTTGTAAGGACAATGACAGGTGTGCAGAACACACTGATCATCCTGGCATTCGCGGAAAGCCATATAGCCTTCGCTATTCAGAAACGCGATGGCCGCCTGCATACGCTCCTCCGGGCTGAGGGCGTCCAGGCCGCCGGGGGCGCGTTGCAAGATGTCCTCCGCCATCTCCTCCATCACCCGCTGCAAATCCTCGGACGTCAGAATGCGTTTGAGAATGCCCAAACTGATCTCCGCCAGGCGCTGATACTGGTCGGGAAAGAAGGCGTCCGCCTGAGGAGTGAGGGCGTAAAGCCGTTTGGGACGCCCGGCGCCTCCCTTTCGGCGCACGCGCGACGCTTCCACCAGGTTATCGCCGATGAGCAGGTCGAGGTGATGGCGCACGGAGACGGACGCCATGTCCAGATGGGCAGCCAGCTCGTCGATGGTGGCCTGGCCGTGGCGTTTGAGATATTCGAGGATCTTCTGTCGGGCGGGATGCAAGGTGAGTTGCCAGTGTCAGTATTCTGTATGTGGGACGTGGGAAGCCGAGTTCGTCAATCGTCAAACGTCATGCGTCATGTTTTGACGTTTTACGCTTGACGTTTGACGCCCGTTGCCGCCTCGGCCAACGCAGGCTTCGAGTTACTTTTGCAAACGAACGCAACGCTAATTTCAAAATCAGCGTTATTCTAGCACGGCACAACGTCCTCGTCAATTTTTATCAAAACTTTCATAGAAATTAAAGTCGCCATGTGATTGGATTTTGATAAACAGTGATGTTATAATTGAATGCTTATGATGAGCAATGCATCCCTTTCAACAACTTTCAGGATTCAAAATGAGTAATTATTTAACAGGCTTGCACATTCGTAATTTCCGTTCACTGGAAAATGTCGCGACGAATCCCAAGCCTCTGAATGTCCTTTTTGGCCCCAATGGCGCCGGGAAATCGACTTTTCTGGATACCCTCTGGTTTTTGCGCGGCTGCGCCAAGCTGGGCGTGGACATTGCCGCCAGTGAACGGAGCCACGGCATTGGGGTGTTGTGGGACGGCGCTCCTCAAAACGCGCCCATCATCATTAGCGTCGAAACGGAGACGGCCCGCTATACAGTCACCTTCGGATTCTCCTCGGGGCGTATCGAACCCTTCGTGGGTGAAAAGCTGGAGGAGAAGACAACTGGTCGGGTGTTGATCCATCGCAGGGTGGGCAGCGACAAAGTCAATTTTTACCACACGTCATTGCAACAGACAGTGCAAGTGCAATTGAGAGAACCCGAGAAACTGGCTTTAACCCGGTATCTTGATCTCGAAGAACGCTCGCCCACAGCGGCGTTCGATCTGGATAGGTTGCTTCACTATCTCCATTTTTATCGTTCTCGCGAGGTCAATCTGTACGGCATTCGCAAATTCGGCTCTGAATCGAGCTATCAGACATTTCTGTGGGAGCGAGGCGAAAATCTGTGGTCGGTGTTGCGCAACTTACATGATCGACGCGTGGTCGATGACCGGTACGATACGATCATCGACTTCATGCGTCGCAGTTTTCCTTCTTTTGACGATCTCCTGCTTGAACAAACGGGCCCCAGCAGCGTGTATGGGCATTTCATCGAAAGGGAGCGGAAGCATCCCATTCAAGCATCCGGCGTGTCGGATGGGCATTTGCAAATGCTCATTCATCTGACAGCGTTGTTCTCGGAGGGGTCTGATCGGGATTCTCTTATTCTATTCGATGAACCCGAAGCGTCGCTGCATCCTTACGCCATTTCGGTTTTTGCCGAAGCTGTCCGGTTGGCGGTCGAAAAGTGGAACAAGCAGGTGTTTGTCGCCACCCATTCTCCCGTTTTGCTCAGTCAATTCCCTCCCTCCGATATCCTGGCGGTGGAGATCGGGCCACGCGGAGAGACGCTGATGCAGTGGTTGGATGAAGTCGAAGGCATCCAGGACCTGCTTGAGGAGTACGCGGCCGGATCGCTGTACATGGCGGAATTGATTGCGCCTCAAAGCAAAGCGTTTCAGGCGGAGCCAATGGCATGACGAAGGATGACGTCTCGTCCTGTACGTATCTTTATTTCGGCCTTCTTGTCACAGGAGAAGGGGAGCGAAAGTATTTACACCGTTTATTTCGAGAATTGACGGCTACGGGCGTGGGTCATTTTGAGGTCATTCGCAAGATAGAGCAGTTAACTCCTCGAACTTCTCGCCAGCGAAGGATTGAGGTTGTGGGAACGAACCAGCGCATTCCCACCAAAGACGAAGAACGCATTAGCCTGCCCGCCCGGAATTTTCTACAAGAAAAAGGACCGTGCAGTTTTGCACTGCTCATCGACGATTTGGAACATGATCGTCGAGATCAGGTGCAGGCCGTATTCGAGCGGTACAGGGATGCCCTGGAACAAGCGTTGGATGAGGAACAAAAACGACGGGTCGCCGTGCATTTTTTGGTGACGATGCTGGAAGCTTATTTCTTCGCCGATGCTCAGGCTGTCAATCAGGTGCTGGATTGCACGCCTCCGTTGGAAGATTATCCGGGCGATGTCGAGCAAATCCGGCATCCCAAAGGGGAGCTGAAAAGGCGCTGTCGAGGTTATTCCGAGACGGAAACCATGGGAGCCATCCTTTCGCTCCTGGATGTGAGCCACGTGCTTGCTCGTCCCGATACATGCGCCGCGTTGCGGGCACTGTTCGATTGGTGTGTCTGCCAGATGCAAACCCATACGGCGGATATCCTTCATATCTCTTTTGATGAACTGCGTCAGCGCCTGCATCTTGATGATGGCGTCCTGCATCCTGTCACCAAACACCAGTGTCGCCATCGCGCGTTGTCTCCAACATCGTGAAAAACACCCTTGACCTCAAGCTCACCGGCGTCGCCCACGGCGGCGAGGCCCTGGGCAAGGCCGATGGCCGCACGATCTTCGTGGCCTACGCCCTGCCCGGCGAGCGCGTGCGCGTCGAACTGACCGAAGTGCACAAACGCTGGGCCCGGGCCCGCCTGCTCGACGTGCTGGAGCCCAGTCCCAACCGCATCGCGCCCGCCTGCCCGCACTTCGGGCCCGAGGGCTGCGGCGGCTGCCAGTGGCAGCATATCGCCCGCGACGCCCAAACCGATTACAAGGCCCGCATCCTGCGGGATCAGCTCCACCGCCTGGGCGGATTGAAAAAGCCGCGCATCCTGCCCACCCGTGCGGCGGACGAGCCCTGGCGCTATCGTAGCCAGATGGTCTTCTATCCCGCGGGCGAGGTCCTGGGCCTGCGCAAGACGGGCAGTTACGACGCTCTGCCCATCGACGCCTGCCCCATTCTCCATCCCGACCTGGAGGCGTTGTTCCAGGATTTCAACGTGGCCTGGGATGGGCTGCGCAGTGTGGACCTGGCCGTGAGTCGCAGCACGGGCGAGAAGCTGGCGGCCCTGCGCACCCGCGGTGATGAAGCACCCATGATCGAGGTCGATTTTCCCGTCTCCATCGTGCTGGAACGCAGTGACGGCAGCGTGGAACCCCTTGTGGGCGAACCCTGGTATTTTGAGACCATCGCCGGACGCACCTACCGCTTCAGCGCCGGCGCCCGTCGCCCATTCAACATTCCGGCCACGGCCATCCTCATCGAAACGGTGGGAGAATTGCTTGGGGCCGGGCCCGGCCACGCGGTGATGGATGTGTACGCGGGGCAGGGGCTTTTCACCCTGGCTCTGGCCGAACGCGTCAGCCTGGTCATCGGCGTCGAAGAAAACCCTTACGCCATTGAGGACGCCGCGTTCAGCTGCGGGCATCTGGACAACGTCGTCTTGCACGAAGGCCCGCCCGCCAAAGTCCTGCGCAAGCTGAAGGACCCCATCGATCTGGCCGTGGTCACGCCGCCCGAGACGGGCCTGGGGCATCGCGTCGCCCAGAATCTGGCCCGGCTGGGCACGCGTCGCCTGGCCTATGTGGCTCACAACCCGGCCACGCTGGCCCGCGATATTGAACAGATGCGGGCTGCGAACTATCGCTTTGTCGAAGCGGTGGCGGTGGATATCGCACCGCAAACCTACTATTTCACCACCGTGGCGATCTTTGCGAGATAAAGACCTGCTATGAAAATAAAGTAATCAGTGGAAATCTGCGAAGCATCTGCGAAAATCTGCGTTCTCATTTCCATCGGTATCGGCGCGGGCTTGCCCGCCGTGGGACTGCTATGAAAATAAGATTAGGGAACGCAGATGACGCAGATTGAAACGGATGAACGCAGATAAAAAGAAAAAAATCTGTAAAAATCATCTGCGGAAATCTGCGATGCGAAGCATCCATGTCATCTGCGTTCTCATTTTCGTCCGTATCGGCGAGCTATCGCTCGGGCCGCCTGACCACGGTTTTCATCATCGAGTCAATCCCCTAACCTTTTTCACAAAACCAACCATCATGGCAAAAAATACACTAAAATTCATCCCCCTCGGCGGCCTGGGCGAAATCGGCCGCAACATGAACGTCTTCGAATACGGCAAGAATATCCTCATCGTCGACGCGGGCGTCATGTTCCCCGAACAGGACATGCTCGGCGTGGACCTGGTCATCCCCAATTTCGATTACCTGCGCGACAAAAAGGACTGGATTCGCGGCATCGTCATCACCCACGGCCACGAAGACCACACGGGCGCGCTGCCCTTCCTGCTGGACGAAATCCAGGCGCCCATCTATTCCACCAAACTCGTGCTGGCCCTGGTGGAGCGCAAGCTGAAGGAGCACTTCGGCAAGGGCTACAAGCCCGACCTGCATGAAATGACGCCCGGTGATCCGGTGCGGCTGGGCCCCTTCACCGTGCACAGCGTCTTCCTCAGCCACTCCATCCCCGACAGCATGGCCCTGGCCATCGACACGCCCGTGGGGCGACTCATCCACAGCGGCGATTTCAAGATCGACCTCACCCCGGCCGCGGGTGAAGGTCCCGACCTGGCCCGGCTGGCCGCGCTGGCGGAGCCGGGCGTGCTGGCCCTGTTCGCGGACTCCACCGGCGCGGAGCGGGCGGGCTTCACCCCTTCGGAAAAGACCCTCGAGCCCGTGTTCGATCAGATCATGCGGGAAGCGCCGGGCCGGGTGCTGGTGGCGTCCTTCGCCTCCCAGCTTCAGCGCTTGCAGATGATCATCGACATCTCCCATCGGCATGGGCGTAAGATCGCCATCGCCGGGCGCTCCATGATTCAGAATTTCGAAACCGCCCGGCGTCTGGGCTATCTCAAGGTGCCCAAAGGCGTCTATGTAAAGCTGGAAACCGCGCGCAAGCTGCCTCCCAAACAGGTGACCATCATGATCACGGGCAGTCAGGGGCAGCCCGAGGCCGCGCTGGCGCGCATCGCCACCGACCGCCATCGCGATATCCAGCTTCGCAAGGAAGACACAGTCGTCATCTCGGCTTCGCCCATTCCGGGCAACGAGGAAGAAGTGGCCAAGATGATCAACCAGCTCGTGGCCAAAGGCGCGGAGGTCATCTACCCGCCCCTGGCCCATGTGCACGTCTCGGGCCACGCCAGCCAGGAGGAGATGAAGCTCCTCCTCTCCCTGGTGCACCCCCAATACTTCATCCCCGTGCATGGCGAGTTGCGCCATCTGCACCTGCACGCCCGTCTGGCCGAAAGCATGGGCATCCCCAAAAATCGCATCTTCCAGATCCGCAATGGCGATGTGCTGGAGATCATGCCGGAAGGCTGCCGGGTGGTGGAGCAGATCCCCAGCAGCTATATCTTTGTGGATGGTTCGGGCGTGGGCGATGTGGGGCCCAAAGTGCTGCATGAACGGGATGCGCTGGCTCGGGGCGGCTTCGTCGTCGCTATCATCCCCCTGAAGAAAGATACCCGGGAACTCGCGGGCAAGCCGCAATTGGTCACCCGCGGCGCGGTCTACACACTGCAGGCGGAGGAGATGATGGCCCGGGCCCAGGAAGTGCTGGAGAGAACCATCAAGAAGCACAAAAACAAAAAGCGGCAGGCCATGCTGGTAGCCGTGCAACAGGCGCTCAGCCGTTACTTCTACCAGACGACCCGCCGCAATCCGGTCATCGTGCCGGTGGTGCAGGAGTGCTAGGTTTCCACCGCGAACGCGAGCTTGATGGTGGTCTTGTATTCGACGATCTTGCCATCCTCGACTTTGGCCGTCATGCTGACGACCTCGATGCCCGAGATGCCGTGCAGGGTCCGGGCCGCGGTCTTGACCGCGTTCGCGGCGGCATCCTCCCAGCCTTTGTCGGATTTCCCGACCAATTCGATCACTTTCGCAACGTTCGACATGATAAGCCTCTTGAGTGTGAATGGGATGTTTCTATTCCCATTATAGCACACTCGGGCCATCGCGTTTCCGCCCCATTGACACAACCAACCCGCCCGAATACAATCTCCGAAACCATTCCCCTGCCTGATAAAGGAGTTCGACCATGACCAAACTCACCCCGCCCAAGGGCCTCTACTTCGAGGATTTTCAGATCGGCGACAGCGTGGAAAGCGTGGGCCGCACCATCACCGAGACTGACGTGGTGCAGTTCGCCATGCTCTCCGGCGATTGGAACCTGATCCACACCAACGCGGAATACGCCAAAGAGCAGCTCGCGGGCGAACGCATCGCTCACGGGCTGTTGGTGCTGGCCATCGCCTCGGGCCTGGCTGTGCGCCTGGGGTTCATGGAGGAGACGGTGATGGCCTTCATGGAGCTGGAATGGCAATTCCGCAAGTTCGTCCTCATCGGAGACACTATTCGCCTGCGCGCGACCGTGGCGGAGAAGAAGGAAGTGAAGCGGTTGGGCGGCGGTTATGTGTGGTTCAAGATGGAGATTTTGAATCAGCGGGATGAGAAGGTGCAGAGAGGGACCTGGAAGGCGCTGATGAAGAGCCGCGCGGGCGAAGCTTCCTGAGGGTGCGTCCCCAATTTTTGGCAAGACCTCCGGGAGGTGGCGCCAAACGCTTCATTTTAGCCAAAACTCTGCTGCCACCTCCCGGAGGTCAATTGCGGCACCCGGCCACTTCGAACACATCCACCACGCCCGCATCGAACGCGGGAACATAGACCCGGGAGCCATCGGAGGAGAGGGCCAGGAACTGGCCGCCATGCCTGGCGTTTTGGGCGTTGACTGGGGTGCGGGCGATGATTTCGCCCGTTTCGGCGTCAATCGATAGAAGCCTGTTGGCCTCAGCATCGACAGCGAAAAGCAATCCTGTTTGGGGGCTGAACGCCAGGGCGTAGGGAACGCTGGGCGCGACGTCCAGTTGGCGTATGACCTCACCCGAACGACTGTCCAGAACCAGGACCTTCTTCGTGCGCCGATTGCTGACGAAGAGCTGGTTCCGGGCCTCGTCCAGGGCGACGCCGAAGGCTTCTCCGCCTGGCAGTGGCCCGAAGGTCCCGCGCAATGCGCCATCGTTCCCGATAACGCTGACATAGCCATCCAGATGGGTGATGTAGCCGGCCTGAGCGCCCGCGGCGGCCAGGGCGGGCATGCCATGGATGGCCGTCGTGGCGATGGGTTGATTTGTGGTCAGATCGACGATGGTGGCTGTGTTGTCGGCGAAGTTCGCCACGAAGAGCCGCGAGTCGTTCGCCGCCGCGCCCCAGGGCAGTTCGCCCACGGAAATCACGGCTTCAACCTGCCCGCGGGCCGGGTCGACCACGCTGACGTTGGCGCTGTTCCGGTGAATCAGGTACGCCCGGCCATGGCGATAGGCCACATCGTTCGCCCCCTGGTCTGATGTCGCCACGCGGGAGACGTTGTCTCCATCGAAGACGGCCAGGGAACCGTCGTCGAAGAGGCCGGTGAGGAAGCCTTTGGGCCAGGCGGCCACGCCCTTGGGATGCGGCCCCACGGCGATGTTTTGCCGCAGCGTGATGGTGCATTCGGCGGGCGGGGTGGGTGTGGCCGTGGGAACAGGCGTGGGCGAAGGGGCGGGCGTGGGCGTGTTCGTGGGAGGCGGAACGCGCGTAGGCGTGGATGTCGCGGTGGGAAGAGGGGTGTTCGTGGGCGGCTGGGTGGGGGGGATGGAAGTGGATGTTGGCGTGGCCGTGGGAGGCGCTGGGGTGGCCGTGGGAGGCAGGGTGGGTGGAAGCGTCGGGGTGGGCGTCGGCGGGATCGGCGTGCTGGTCGGCGCGGGCGTCGGCGTTGGTGCGGGCGCAGATCCGCCAGGGATGAAGCGAATATCCAGATAAGGACGCAACGCCAGCTTGCGGGCGTCACTGCTGCCAAAGCTGTATTGTTTGTTCGCATTGCTTTTGGCGCGCAGGATGATCCCCCGGTTCTGATCAGGGTCATTCACCCATTTTTGCACCAGTTCGGTCAGATCGAAGGTCGCGGCCCCGCCTTTGGGGACGCTTACGGGGGTGGGATTCAGTGGCGTCGTGCGGGCGTCGCGGCTGCCCAATGCGCCGGGCTTCTGCCATCTGACGTTTTTGCTCGCCCGGTTATAGGTGGCGTTCTTGTCCCAGTCCCGCAAAAGCTCATAGGCATTCACCCATACGGTGGGGTCGCGTGGGTCGACGCGAGCGAAATGCAGGGTCGCTTCGAGGATCCGGGAGCCGGGCGGAATGCGCGAAAGGTCGACTTTCAGAAGGCTGGTCATGACGTTATCGATGCGCAAAGCCAGCACCGTTTTCTCATGAAAATCCTGGTTGGGCTGCCATTCGCTCAAATAGGTGTCGGAAAACCCTTGAAAGCCGTCCAATCCCTGCTGTAGGCGGATGCTTTGTTCTTCGGGCGAGGAAGGCGGGAAAGCGGGGATGACCTGCACCATGCTGAAAATGTCGTCAACGTCGTCGGCCCGATCCAGACGCAGGTCAAAGCCGCTGGCGCGACTATCAGGAGAGAAGGGCTTGAGTCCATTGGCGAAGCGGGCGTCATCCAGCCGGAAGGTTTGGATCTTCCAGGTGTTGCTTCCCGTCAGCGTCACCGTTCCCGCCAGCTTCTCTCCCGTGGCGCTATCATAGTACAGGGTCCACTTGCCGCCTTTGCTGTGATCGAAGTAAGTCACCGCCACCTCGACCGGGGTTGGTGCATCGAACAGGAAGGCGTCATCTACATCCAGATTGAACACCGGCCAGATGTCCGCGGTGGTGCGGGCGTAGTAGTGGCGCCAGTCGGATTTCGGGCCGATGTCGAACGCGCCCGTGGCTGCGTCGATCATGTTGGCTTTCTGCTGGCTTTCGGCATCCGCATAGGGCAGCGTTTCCAACTCGGAGGTGAGATGCCAGCTATAATCGTAAATGTCGGGACACCAGGCCCCCTCTTTCCAGGGGCTGCGAAACGCGATCCAGACATCGGGTGTCGAGGTCGCATCCCGTCCGGCGTAACGGTTGAAAAATCGCCATACGTCGGGATAGCGGATATTGCCTGTGAATCCCTTGCCGTCATTAAAAGCAAGCACATACGTAGCGCCCTTGTCCAGCGCGTTGAGCATGGCCCAACGCGTAAACGCTTCCCCTTCCGGCGGAATGCGTCCGGTGTTATCGTATCGATTGTTATATTCGAACCCGATGGGAACGCGGCCCCTGTTCACCACCAACGGCGCCCATTGCGTGAGATACGCCCCTTGCGCCATCTCGGAATCATTATCGAATCCGGGTTCGGTAATAAATCCCCAATAACAGACATAATCGGCGCTGCCGCGATTGGCGTTATAATCGCTGTGCAATGAAGTGAGCGCCAGCCCGACGCCATTTTTCACAGCATGACGCACCACATCTGCATGATAGCGTTCGGCATAAGCCGCGTTGATGATGGTGGTCAGGGGCTTTTTCACCTGGAAGGCTTCGACATAAGCCGTAATAATCTCTTTGTGATACTCGGCCCAGGCCTTTCCGGACGACGCATATTCGGGACGGGCCAGATAGGCTGTCTTTTGTTCCGCGTAATCACAGATCGTTGGGGAGTGGGGCCAAGGGACAGGCTCGCCGCCATACCCGATGGCAATCTCCACGGCCGAAATCCGTTCGTCATCCCGATATCGATCCCCCAAGGCGTGGATCATATCCACCAGGCCCTGTTGCACCACGGGATCGAGGTAATTCATGCGCCTGGTGGGCGCTTCACACGGAGGGTTCTCCACAATGATGGGATCAGCATTGAGCGTCCAGTTGGGTGCACAGGCGTCCCGCATTCCCTCTGGCCCGTCAACATCCGGACAACGCGTGACAATGCGCAGAATCGCCTTCTTGCCCGGAGCGAGTTTGTCCAACGCACTATCAATGAATGACCAGTCATAAGCCCCTCGCGGACCATCCTCGATCAGTCGCCAGGCCACAAACAAATGGCTGCCAGCCGCATAGTCCAGATTGTTGCCTTCGAATTGGTCTTGGTCATACGCCACATACATGCCCGGAACCAGACTGCCGAATACGGGCGTCGCTTCCGGCTGCGAAACGTCGGGCAGGCCTGAACCTGCGATGGGCGTCTGCGTGAAAGAAACCGTGGGCAACGTTTCTGCGGTTGTGGTGGGAATTGTCGTCACAGCGACGGGCCCGGGCGTTGGTTCGAATGCAAACAGATAGTGTTTCCAGACGAACCCACACAGCAGAATCGCCATCAGCGCCAGGACCGTGATCAGAATGAGGAGAACGCGTCGGGGGAAGTTGGGGGAATCCATGTCCAATTATTTCGATGGGGGGATGAGGCATGTTGCAATGCGTTCCTTGATTATAAGATTGATTTTTGGTTTTTGCAACTTCCCAAAAGAATGAGGTGCGTCCCAAATTATGGGCGCGTTGCGCCCGGCGTCCCGGAGGTGAACCTCCGGGCTACGAAACGACGCCCCCTCAAGGGGGCTTTCAGAGCCAGCCCGCACCCAAAGCCGGGTTCACCCGGCGTGGTTTTGTAGCCCGGCGCTTCAGCGCCGGGTGGAGCCCGCATGACCAAATTCCTGATGACA
>Ga0256832_1000940_pt1 | contig 19406 bp, 20 predicted proteins | sample 134614metaG_FD_190534 | JGI IMG/M metagenome (GOLD analysis project Ga0256832, IMG submission 190534) | Hydrothermal vent microbial communities from Lau Basin, Pacific Ocean - 134-614 | ecosystem: Environmental > Aquatic > Marine > Hydrothermal vents | place: Pacific Ocean: Lau Basin | collected...
GATGGTCGGCGTGACCTCCAGGCTGAGCACGGCCTTCTTGAACTGGACGGCGGTCGCCCCGCTGGAGGTGGCCTGCTGATAGGGGATCTCGGTGCCCCGCTCGATGCGGGCCTGGGTCTGGTTGGAGGTGATCACGCGGGGCGTGGAGATCACCTCGATGCGGTCCTCGGCCTGTGCTGCGGCCAGCTCCAGTTCCAGCATGTAGCCCAGGGGCAGTTTGGCCAGCGCCAGACCGATGGATCCCGCCGGGTTCGCGATGGGCAGGTTTACGTTGAGCCCCTCGTCGCCCGGCACGACACCGGCAATGGCGCTGCGCGTACCGGCGAGACTTCCGGAGAGCGCGGTGTTGGTGGAGTCGCCCACGATGCCGCCGCCACTCTCAGTGAAGCCGAAACGCACCCCCAACTCGCGGGAGAACTTGTCCTCGGCGGTGACGATGCGCGACTCGATGAGCACCTGCCGCACCGGGACGTCCAGGCGTTTGACGAGCTGGCGGATCTGTTCGAGTTTCTCGGCCGTGTCCTGGACCAGGAGCGTGTTGGTGCGGGCATCGATGCTCACCCGGCCGCGGGAGCTCATGAGGGAATTCTCCGGCGACTTGAGCAGGGCGGCCAGGTCCTGGGCGCGGGCGTAGTTCACCTGGATGAACTCGGTGCGCAGCGGCGCCAGCTCTTCCACCTGCTTCTGGGCCTCCAGTTCGAGCTTTTCGCGAGCCGCGAGCTCTTGGGCGGGTGCCACCAGCAATACGTTGCCCTGCTTGCGCATGGCCAGCCCCTTGGTCTTGAGGATGATGTCCAGGGCCTGGTCCCAGGGCACGTTCTTCAGGCGCAGGGTGAGGCGGCCGCTGACCGAGTCACTGACCACCAGGTTGAGGTTGGTGAAGTCGGCGATGAGTTGCAGCACCGCGCGTACGTCGATGTCCTGGAAATTGAGAGACAGACGCTCACCCTTGAACTCCTTGCGCCGACGGGCCTCGCGCTCGGCCTTGGGGACCTGCTGCACCTCCACGGTGAAGACGTTGTCGGTCTGGTAGGCGAGGTGCTCCCACTCGATCTTGGGGTTGGGGACGATGACGATGCGCGTACCATGCGGCTCGCGGTAGGCCTCCACGTACTGCACGGGGGTTGCGAAGTCGATGACGTCCATGCGCCGTTGCAGCGCCGGGGGCAGAGTGGCCCCGGGGAGATCGAGGATGATCTTCCCGCCCTGGGTCTCCAGATTCACGGGCATGGAAGTCGAGGACAGCGTGATCACCACGCGGCCTTCACCGTTGGGGCCACGCCGGAAGTCGATGTCCCGAACCGACGGCGCGGCAGCAGGGGTGGGGGCGGCGGGCCCCAGTTGCGGGGTCTCCAGTTTCACGGGCTGCACACCGGTTGCGCCGCCGTTCCCGATGGTCACGAACAGTTTGTTGCCTTGGACGCGCATCTCGTAGCCCATCAGCGCGTCGAGATTGATCACCACGCGGGTGCGATCCTTGGTCTCGGCTGCGCTGACACTGCGCACGGCACCCAGGCGCACCGGAACGCTGCGCTGCTTCATCCCGTTGCGCGTACCGGGCAGGTCCAGGGCGATACGTGCGGGGTTGTCGATGGTGAACGAGGTGGGCTTGGGCGGTGGTGCCGAGAAGTCCAGTTCCAGCCGGACGCGGTTACCCGGCAGGTGCGAGGCCTCGATCTTCTCGAGCACCACGGACGCCGCTGGCGCCGGGTGGAAGGCGCCCATGAGCCATACGCCGATCACCAGGGCCAGGAAGCCGCAGATCCGCCCCCTGCGATGGCCCGGCCCCTTCGATCCCTGTGGGCGGGTTGCGTGGGTCGGTGACGTGCCGTGGCGGGTGTCGACTGCCGTGGTCATGGCATAGCCCCTCTTGGAATGGGAGGTTGTCGTTCGAGTTTTCTGCGCGTCCGGCTTGTCCTGCCGGTTCATTCACTCAGCGCGATCTTTTGCTTGCGTTCCTTCCAGCCGCCGAATCCGTCCGGTACGATCTCGGTGAGATCCGTCTCGGTCTCCGTGATGCGGTCGATGCGACCGTAATTCTGGCCCATGTAGTTGCCTACGGTCACGTATTCCACGGTACCGTCCGGCGTCTGGATCAGTGCGAAGATCCTGCCGCCCTTCTCGATGGTGCCCACCATCTTGAGGCTCTCCAGCGGAAAGGACTCGAGGAACTCACGCGGACGGTTCGGGTCGGGCGAAACGCTCGAACCGGCAACGTGCGTAGGCGGCTCTTGGGTGTTCTCGAGTACGGCGGGATCGAACGGATCCCGCCGGTCGCCGGCCACGTAGGTGAACCGACGGTACGGCTTGGGTTCCGGATAGGGCTCGATCTCGCCGGGCTTGCGTGCCTTGACCTCGGCCACGTACTGTTCCAGGTCGCTCATGTCTTCCGAACAGGCCGTGAGGCCCAAGACGACGGCCGCGATCATGCCCCGGAAGAGTAGCGTGCGACGGGGTGTAGGGATGGCTGTTACGCTCATGGGCCGCTATTCCCCCTCCTCGAGGTAGCGGTAGGTCTTGGCCGTCGCCGAGAATACCAGCTCCCCGTTGCCCGTCGGTGCGAGGCTGATGTTGTGGAGTGTCACGATACGGGGCAGAGCGGCCAGCCCGCTGACGAAGTTGGCGATCTGGTGATAGTTGCCACGCAGCCGCAGCTCGATGGGCTTCTCCGCATAGAAGTCGCGCTTGACCTCGGGGCCGGGCTTGAACAGCTCGATCTTGAGTCCGGCGGCCAGTCCGGTCTGGGAGATGTCGAGGATCAGGCCGGGGATCTCCGTCTTGCTCGGAAGCTGCTGCAGCAGGGCACCGAAGGTGCGGCGCATCTCCTCGAGCTGGGCCTTGTAGCGCTCGAGATTGGCCGCCTTCTTCTGTTTGTTCTCGAATACCTGCCGCAGCTCCTGCTCCTTGGCCTTGGCGCTGGCCAGTTCCTCGAGCTGGGGCTTGATCCCGTACCAATAGCCGGCGAACGCGATGGCGGCGCAGACGACCAGGATCACCGCGGCGCGCACCGGAGCCGGTGCCGTGCCGATGTTGTTGAGGTCGATGTTGCGGAGTTCTTCTAGGTTCATTGCGCCCTCGGTCTAGTCCGCGCTCGCCAGCTGGTCCCGATCCTGGTGCTGCTTGTTCTCGGGGGTGGTGATCTTCGCCGTGAGGCGGAACTCGCTCACCCGCATGCCGCCCTGGGTCTTGCGCTCGATCACCCCGAGCGCCGGCTTGTCCAGCCATCCCGAGCGCTCGATGTTGCGCAGGTAGGCCGAGACGCGGGCGTTGGACTCGGCGCGCCCGGTGATGGCCAGGGTGTCGCCCTTCTGGCGCACCGAGGTGAGATAGGTGCCGTCGGGCAACGTGTTGATCAGCTCGTCGAAGACGTGCACGATGACCGGACGCTTCTTCTGCAGGTCCTCGATGACCCGCATGCGTTCGAGCAGGGCCTTTTTGGTGGCCTCCAGGGACCGGATCTCCTTGATGCGTGCGTCGAGGATGCGGATCTCGTTCTTCAGGAAGGCGTTGCGGCGTTCCTGATACTGGATCCGGCCGTCGATGTGGATGTAGACCAGGCCCACCAAAATGGCCGTGACCACGGCGGAGAATCCCAGCAGCACGAGAAAATCGCGCTGCTGCTCTTTGCGTCGGGCCTCACGCCAGGGTAGGAGGTTGATCCTGGCCATTATTCGAAACCTCGCAGCGCCAGCCCGCAGGCGATGAGCAGGGAGGGAGCGTCCGCGGCGACGTGGTCCTTGTTCAGGCGCGAAGCCACACTCATGTGGGTGAAAGGATTCACGATGCTGGTGGCGATACGCAGCCGGGACTCGACCAGCTCGTCCAGGCCGGGAATCGCCGCGCACCCCCCGGCAAGGGCGATGTGGTCCACGTTATCCGGGTTGTTGGCCGAGTAGAATTGCAAGAAACGGTTGATCTGCTGCACCACCGTCTCCATGAAGGGCTGCAGGACGTCGGTGATGTAGTTGTCGGGCAGCCCGCCCTCCTTCTTCGCCAGCCCCGCCTCCTGATAGGAAAGGCCATACCGACGCATGATCTCTTCAGTGAGCTGCCGACCGCCGAAGGGCTGTTCGCGCGTGAAGACGATGTGCCCGTCACGCAGGACCAGCAGGCTGGTCATGGTGGCACCGATGTCGAACAGGGCGATGGTGCCGGAGACCCCCTGTGCGTCTTCCACGGAATGGAGGTAGGCGTTCTCGGTGGCGAAGGGCTCCACGTCCACGATGGTGGCGGTGAGCCCTGCCACCTCGGCGGCGTCCGTGCGCAGCTGAACGTACTCGCTGCGGGCGGCGGCGATGAGTACGTCGACGGTCTCGGGATTCTCGGGCGTGGGGCCAATGACTTCGAAGTCGAGGTTCACCTCCTCCAGCGCATAAGGGATGTATTGGTCTGCCTCGAGCTGGATCTGTCCCTCCAGCTCGCGCTCGCTGAGCGAGGCCGGCATGGTGATCACCTTGGTGATGACCGCCGAGCCCGGTACGGCCAGGGCGCATTCCTTGGCCTTGCTGCCCGCCTGGCGCACGGCCCTGCGGATGGTCTCTCCGACCGCCTGGACGTCGGTGATCTGCTTCTCGCTCACCGCGTTCTCCGGCAGCGGCACCACCGCGTGGTGTTCCACACGATATCCGGCCCCGGTGCGGCTCAATTCGAGCACCTTCACGGAGGTCGAGCTGATGTCGATGCCGATCAGCGGCCGTTTTTTGCGTTTGAACAACAAGGAAGCCTCGACGCTTGGTTGTTATGATCCGGCAGTGCTTAAATTTATGGATGTAACCGATTGGAAATAATCGTTTATATATCGGTCAATCCCACCGCAGTATAGTTGTGGTTTATCCGCAACACAAACCGGCTGTATTATTGTAGGTCCTATGTACTTCCTCCTGAAGCTGCTGAAGGCCGCCTTCGTCGCGTTTTTGAGCCTTTCCGTCCTAGGTGCCGTCGCCTTCCTTGGACTGTATCTCTACCTGGCCCCCGGCCTGCCGCGAGCGGAGCGCCTGCGCGACGTGGAGCTGCAGGTGCCCCTGCGCATCTATGCCTCCGACGGGCGGCTCATCGCAGAGTATGGAGAGAAACGCCGCAAGCCCCTGCGGTACGATCAGATCCCGGAGCGGCTCAAACAGGCCTTCCTCGCCGCAGAGGACGACCGTTTCTTCCACCACCCGGGCGTAGACTACCAGGGTCTGCTGCGGGCCGCCGTCCACTTGGCTCTGACCGGTGAGAAGCAGCAGGGCGGCTCCACCATCACCATGCAGCTGGCCCGGAATTTCTTCTTGAGCAGCGAGCGTACGTATGAGCGCAAACTGCGCGAGATCTTCCTGGCGCTCAAGATCGAGCACGCGCTGAGCAAGCCGCAGATCCTGGAGCTCTACCTGAACAAGATCTACCTGGGCCAACGGGCATATGGGGTGGGGGCGGCCGCGGAAGTCTACTACGGCAAGTCGCCCGGAGAGCTGACGCTGGCCCAGATCGCCATGATCGCCGGGCTGCCCAAGGCGCCCTCGGCCTACAACCCCATCTCCAATCCGCAGCGGGCCTTGCAGCGCCGCGGATACGTGCTGCGCCGGATGCGCGATCTCGGCTACATCACCGAGGCGGAATTCGTCCAGGCCGATCAGGCGCCGATCACGGCGACCCTGCACCGCGCCCGGGTGGAGGTGGCGGCCCCATACCTGGCCGAGGCCGTGCGCGTCGACATGGTCTCGCGCTTCGGCAGCGAAGCGTACTCGGCGGGATACGAGGTGTATACCACGCTGGATCCGGACCTGCAGGCGGCCGGACGCGCGGCATTGCGCAAGGCCTTGCTGGATTACGACCGTCGGCACGGGTGGCGGGGCCCGGCCGGCCATGTGGACCTGGCGGGCAGCACGGACGAGGCGTTGTCGGCCCTCCTGGCACAGCGTCCCTCTGTGGGCGGCCTGCACCCGGCAGTGGTCAAGACCGTCGAGAAACGCTCGGCGACGGTGCTCGTCAAAGGGGTGGGTGCCGCACGGATCCCCTGGCAGGGTCTCGCCTGGGCGCGGCCCTACATCGACGAGGACCATCGGGGGCCGAAGCCCCGCAAAGCGGGCGACGTGCTCTCGCCCGGGGACCTGATCTACGTGCAGCGACGCAGGGCCGTGGCCCCCAAGGGGAAGAAACAGGCCTCGGACCAGCGTCCGGCGGCCTACTGGGCGTTGGTGCAGGTGCCCGCCGTGCAAGGGGCCCTGATTTCGGTCGATCCATCCACGGGAGCAGTGGTCGCCTTGGTCGGAGGGTTCGATTTCCGGCTGAGCAAATTCAACCGGGCGCTTCAGGCGCTGCGTCAGCCGGGTTCCAACTTCAAGCCCTTCGTCTATTCGGCGGCATTGGCCAAGGGCTTCACGCCCGCCAGCATCATCAACGACGCACCCATCGTGTTCCAGGACGCCTCGCTGGGCGAGGCATGGCGCCCGCAGAACTACAGCGGCAAGTTCTACGGTCCCACACGCCTGCGCGTGGGGCTGATGAAATCCCGCAACCTGGTCTCCATCCGCTTGCTGGAGCGGATCGGAGTGGACTACACGCTTGAGTATGTGAAGCGTTTCGGCTTCGACACCCGCCGCTTCCCACACAACCTCTCGCTGGCCTTGGGCACCGGCGAGGTGACCCCTGTGGAGCTCATCGGTGGTTTCGCCGTGTTTGCCAACGGCGGGTATCGCGTGCCGCCGTTCTGGATTCAGCGCATCGAGCGACGCGGGCGGGTGGTGGAGACGCACGAGGCGCTGCCGGCCTGCGATCCGAGGCAGGCGCAGCCTGCGAGCCCGGACTGCGCACCACGGGCGATCACGCCCCAGAATGCCTATCAGATGGTGAGCATGATGCAGGACGTCATCCGCCACGGGACGGGGCGTAAGGCACGCGTGCTCAAGCGGGCCGACCTGGCCGGTAAGACCGGCACCACCAACGAGCAGCGTGATGCGTGGTTCAGCGGCTTCAACGCCGACCTGGTGGCCACGGTCTGGGTGGGATTCGACGATCACAGTCGGCTCGGCAAACGGGAGACGGGGGCGGGGGCGGCGCTGCCCATGTGGATCGAGTACATGCGCCGGGCACTGAACGGCAAACCCGAACACACATTGCCACGTCCGCCCGGGCTGACCACCGTGCGCATCGACCCGCACACGGGTCTGCTCGCCACACCCGATCAGGAGGATGCGATCTTCGAGACCTTCCGCGTACAGTACGTACCCACGGTCTATAGTACGGACGAGGCCTGGTCGATCAGCGAACCGGGTGTGGCGGGCGCCGTGGGTGCGGCAGGTGCCGGCCTGGAGTCCGGCGAACAGCTCTTCTGAGCGGCCCTGCCGGGAGGGCCGTGCTGCTTCGGGGAACCTGAGATGAGCGAGTCCTGGGATCGGCGTGCACGTCTGCGGGTGGCCGATGCGGCGGCGCGCCTCATGGTCGAGGAGGGCATCCGCGACTATCAGCACGCCAAGCGCAAGGCGGTGGAACGGCTCGGCCTGAACGCGCGCTCCAGCCTCCCCACCAACGTGGAGATCCATGAGGCCATCCGCAGGTATCGCGAGGCCTTCTTCACGGAGGCCGACTATGCCCACGAGGCGCTTCTATGGCGCACGGCACTGGCGGCGATGCGCCTACTGGAGCCTTTTCAGCCCCGGCTGACCGGTGCGGTGCTCGAGGGGACGGCGGGGCGCCATAGCCCGGTCGTGCTGCACGTGTTCGCGGAGACCCCGGAGGAGGTGCTCTGGCACTTGATGGAACGGGGCGTCCAGTATCGTGAGCTTGAGCGCAGACTGCGCCTGCGTGGTGAACTGCGCGCCTTTCCCGGCGTGCGCTTTTTTGGCGGTGAGATCGAGGTGGAAGTCCTGGTGTTCCCCGGCATCGGCTTGCGCGAGGCACCGGCCAGCCAGACCGACGGCAGGCCCATGCGCCGTGCCGGGTTGCCGGAGGTGCTGGCGCGCGTTCGTGATCTGGAGGGGGTGGCCCGGGTCAGTCCGCCTGGTGGTAGGGGCGGCTGAGCTCGTGAACTGCATCCACGAGCACCCGCACGTGCTCCGGATCGATGGACTGGTGGATGCCGTGGCCCAGGTTGAACACGTGCCCGGTACCCGGTCCATACTGGGCGAGGAGTTCGTCCACCTCTGCGCGGATGCGCTCGGGCGCGGCATAGAGCACGGCCGGGTCCATGTTGCCCTGCAGAGCGACGCGGTCTCCGACCCGGCGGCGTGCCTCCCTCAGGTCCACGGTCCAGTCCAGGCCCACTGCGGCACAGCCGGTATCTGCGATGGCCTCCAGCCAGCTGCCTCCCCCCTTGGTGAACAGGATGACCGGGGTCTGTGCCGTCTCCGGTGAGGCGGCCAGTTCGCGCACGATCCGCGCCATGGGTTCCAGTGAGAACCTGCGGTAGGCACGTGGTGTGAGCACGCCGCCCCAGGTGTCGAAGATCATGACCGCCTGGGCGCCTGCACGGATCTGGCCCGCCAGGTAACGCGATACGCTCTCGGCCAGCACGTCCACCAGACGCTCCACCAGCTCGGGTGCGTCGTACATCATGGCCTTGATGCGGGAGAACTCCCGGCTTCCGCCCCCCTCGACCATGTAGGTGGCCAGGGTCCAGGGGCTGCCGGAGAAGCCGATCAGCGGGACCCGGCCGGCCAGGGCAGCACGGATGACGCGCACCGCCTCCAGCACGTAGCCGAGTTCCGTCTCCACGTCCGGCGGAGTCAGGGCCTGGATGTCGGCGGCCGTGCGTACCGGGCGTTCGAAATAAGGCCCTTCGCCCGCAGCAAAACGCAGCCCCAGTCCCATGGCGTCCGGTATGGTGAGGATGTCCGAAAACAGAATGGCCGCGTCCAGGTCGAACCGCTCTAGGGGCTGAAGGGTGACTTCGCAGGCCAGGTCGGGATTCTTGCACAGGGAGAGAAAGTCGCCGGCGCGTTGACGGGTGTCCCGATATTCCGGGAGGTAGCGCCCGGCCTGACGCATGATCCAGATGGGGGTCATGTCCACGGGCTCCCGACGCAGCGCCCGCAGAAAGCGGTCGTTGCGCAGCGCCTCGCTCATATCCCGAGGAAGCCGAGGATGCCCTCGGCGGCCTGGCGGCCTTCGTAGACGGCCGTTACCACCAAGTCGGAGCCGCGCACCATGTCGCCCCCGGCGAACACCTTGGAGTTGGTGGTCTGATAGGGGTGTTCACCGTCCGGCCGGGCCAGCACGCGTCCGCGGGCGTCCACCTGGATGCCGAATTCCTCGAGCCATGGTGCCGGGCTCGGCCGGAAACCGAAGGCGACGATGACCCGGTCGGCTGGAAGGATCTCCTCCGAGCCGGGCACGGGCACGGGCCGCCTCCGGCCCCGCTCGTCGGGTTCACCCAGACGCGTGGTCACCATGCGCACGCCTTCCACCCGGCGCTCGCCCACGATCTCCACGGGCTGGCGGTTGAAGAGGAACTGCACACCCTCTTCCCTGGCATTGAGCACCTCACGTCGCGACCCCGGCATGTTGTCCTCGTCGCGCCGGTAGGCGCAGGTGACCGAGGCCGCCCCCTGGCGGATTGCCGTGCGGTTACAGTCCATGGCGGTATCCCCGCCGCCGAGGACTACGACGTGCTGGCCGCGCATGTCGATGTATTCGCGCGGATCGGCGAGCAGCCCCAACTCGCGCCGTACGTTGGAGACCAGATAGGGCAGTGCTTCGTAGACACCGGGCAGGTCTTCGCCGGGAAAGCCCCCCTTCATGTAGGTGTAGGTCCCCATGCCCAGGAACACCGCATCGTACTCCTCCAGCAGCTGACCGAACGGTAGATCGCGTCCCACCTCGACCTGCAGACGAAACTCCACACCGGCCGCCTCCAGGAGCCGGCGCCGGCGGCGCACCACGTCCTTCTCCAGCTTGAACGGCGGGATGCCGAAGGTGAGCAGGCCGCCGATCTCCTCATAACGGTCGAAGACCACCGCCTGGACCCCGTTGCGGCTCAGCACGTCGGCGCAGGCCAGCCCTGCAGGCCCTGCCCCCACGATGGCCACGCGCCTGTCGGTCGGGGTCACATCCGAGAGGTCGGGGCGCCAGCCGGCCTTGATCGCCTCGTCGGTGATGTAGCGCTCGATGGCGCCGATGGTCACCGCACCGAACCCGTCATTGAGGGTACAGGCCCCTTCGCAGAGGCGGTCCTGCGGACAGACCCGACCGCAGATCTCGGGCAGCGAGTTGGTCCGGTGCGACATCTCGGCGGCTTCGAACAGATTGCCCTCGGCGACCAGCTGCAGCCAGTTGGGGATGTAGTTGTGGACCGGACACTTCCACTCGCAGTATGGATTGCCGCAATGCAGGCAGCGGGCCGCTTGCTGGGCGGCCGACTGGGCGTCGAAGCTGCCGTAGATCTCGCCGAACTCCCGGATCCGCGTCCGGGCGGGTTTCTTGGGCGGATCCTGGCGGGGGACGTCGAGGAACTGGAAGGGATTGGTCTTTCCCATGGTGGCGGGCGGTCAGGCCGACAACCGCTCCCGCACGCGCCTGCTCACCGCAGACATGTCGGCGCGGCCCTGCAGCCGGGGCTTGAGCCAGCCCATGACGCGGCCCATCTCGCGCATGCTCGCGGCGCCGGTCTCGGCGACGGCCTGTTCGATCAGCGCCTCGATCTCCGCCTCGCTCAGCGGCTGGGGCAGAAATTCCTGGATGACGGCGAGCTCTGCACGCTCCTTGTCGGCCAGGTCGGTGCGACCGGCCTGTGTGTACTGCTCGATGGACTCACGGCGCTGCTTGGCCATGCGATCGAGCACCGCCACCACCTCGGTGTCGTCCAGCGTCTCGCGCTGGTCGATCTGCGCCTGTTTGACAGCGGCGACCATCAGACGCAGGGCCGAGAGACGCGGCTTGTCGCCGGCCTTGAGGGCGGCCTTCATCTCGTCCTGGATGCGCTCGAGGAGCCCGGGCATGGGAAGGCGACGGGAGGTATGTCAGTACAGGCGCGTGCGGCGGGCCTGTTCCTTGGACAAGCGCTTGAGATGCCGCTTGATGGCGGCGGCGCGCTTGCGTTTCCGCTCTTCGGTGGGCTTTTCGTAGTATTCTCGCCGCCGTACCTCGGTGAGTACGCCGGCTTTCTCGCAGGCGCGGCGAAAACGTCGCAGCGCGATGTCGAAGGGTTCGTTGTCTTTGACGCGGATGCTCGGCATGGATTCGGTTCGTCCGGTGTTCGTTCTGGGGAAACAACCAATTGTAGGGCGAAAAGCCCGCGAATTATACCGATGGCCAAGGCGAACGCAACGCACGCCCCGGTGTTGGGCATCGAGACCTCCTGCGACGAGACGGGTGTCGCCGTCTACGACCAGGCACGGGGGCTCATGGCGCACGCCCTGCACTCACAGGTGGACCTGCACGCGGTCTATGGGGGCGTGGTGCCGGAGCTGGCCTCTCGAGATCACGTCCGGCGCTTGTTGCTGCTGGTCGAGCGCGTGCTGGAACAGGCGGGACTGCAACAGGGCGATCTGGCGGGAATCGCCTATACGGCGGGTCCCGGTCTGGTGGGCGCCCTGCTGGTGGGTGCCTCGGTGGCCCGGGCGCTGGCCTGGGGGCTGGGGATTCCCTGTCTGGGTGTCCATCACATGGAGGCGCATCTGCTGGCGCCCATGCTGGAGCCTCAGCCTCCTGCCCCGCCGTTCGTGGCCCTGCTGGTATCCGGGGGGCACACGATGCTGGTTCACGTGCGCGGGATCGGCGAGTACGAAGTCCTCGGTGAGACGCTCGACGACGCCCTCGGTGAGGCCTTCGACAAGACGGCCAAGATTCTTGGTCTGGGCTACCCGGGCGGCCCGGCCCTGTCGGCTCTGGCCGAGGGTGGCGACCCGCGACGATTTCGGTTTCCCCGCCCCATGACGGACCGGCCGGGACTGGAATTCAGCTTCAGCGGCATCAAGACCTTCGCGCTCAACACGTTCCGCGAAGCGGGTCCGGAAGCAGCGGCCGACGTCGCCCGCGCCTTCGAGGAGGCGGTGGTGGATACATTAGTTATAAAGAGCCGGCGGGCGCTACAGCGGACGGGCGCCCGCCGGCTGGTGGTGGCCGGTGGTGTGAGCGCCAACCGTCGGCTGCGCGCTGCGCTCACGGAGCTCGGCGGCGCCCTCGGCGTCGGTGTGTACTTTCCGCGTCCGGAGTTCTGCACCGACAATGGGGCGATGGTCGCGCTGACTGGTGCCCTCCGCCTGCGTGCCGGCGAGCAGGCGCGAGACCTGCGTATCGTGGTGCGGCCGCGCTGGCCCCTGTCCGAACTCCGGCCCCCAGGGGGCCGCGGAGTGCGCGCGGACCGGCGCGCCCCGCTCCCGCGTCCGGCGTGATGCCGGAGCTGGTCAGGGCTCAGATGCGGGATTCGGTTCCGGTGAGCAGATTGCGGATATTGCTGTGATGACGGACGATGACCAGCACGGCGATCACCGTCGAGAAACCCGTGAGCACCCTGGAGTCTGTGATCAGATAGGCATAGAAAGGAGTCAGGGCCATCGCGGTCAGTGCCGAGAGCGAGGAGATGCGGAACAGCGCGGCCATGGCCAGCCAGGTGGCCGACCATGCCAGGCCCAGCCACGGGTTGATGGCCAGGAAGGCCCCAAGGGCGGTGGCCACGCCCTTGCCGCCACGAAAGCCGAAGAAGACCGGATAAAGATGTCCCAGCACGGCCGCCAAGGCCACGGCCCCGAGGGTCCAGTCCGAGACCTGGAGCAGATGGGCGAGGCCCACCGGCACCAACCCCTTGAGGGAGTCGCCGAGCAAGGTGAGTGCCGCCGCTTTCTTGCCACCCAGACGCAGCACGTTCGTCGCTCCGGGGTTCCGGGAGCCGTGCTGCCTTGGATCGGGGAGACCCATGAGGCGGCACACGACGATCGCCGAGGAGACCGAACCGGCGAGATAGCCGAATAGGACCAGTGCCCAGGGTAACAGCCTCATCCGGTTCGAGGTCGCGGGATCACGTGATGATGGATGATACTCGAGGTCGAAGAGCGATGGCAGAGCGCGACGGCAGCGCGAGCGACACCCGCCCGCCGGGGTCTGGCAGACCCGAACTGGAGCGGGTGCGCCGGGCCTTCGGGCGTGCCGCAGCAGGCTACGACGCGGCCGCAGTCTTGCAGCGCGAGGTGGGCCGTCGGCTGCTCGATCGGCTCGCCTACATCCGGCTGCGTCCTCGTCGCGTCCTCGATGCCGGCTGCGGTACCGGCGCCGAGTCGGTGCAATTGCTGGCCCGGTATGGCGGCTGTGAAGTGATCGCCCTGGATCTGGCGCAGCCCATGGCACGGAGGGCGGCGCGCCGTCGGTACCGCTGGCGCCGACCGCGGGCCCTGTGCGGGGACATCCACCGCTTGCCGCTGGCCGATGCCACCGTGGACTTGGTGTTCTCCAATCTGGCGCTGCAGTGGAGCAGTGCGCCGGATGCGGTGCTGGGAGAGTTTCTGCGGGTGCTGCGCCCCGGGGGACTGGCCCTGTTCTCCACCTTCGGTCCCGACACGCTCGGCGAGCTGCGTGCGGCCTGGTCGGCCGCCGACCCGGCCCATACCCACGTCAACGATTTCATGGACCTGCACGATCTGGGCGACCTCATGATGGCCCGTGGGTTCGCCGACCCGGTGACCGACGCCGAGCGCATCGTCCTGACCTATACGGAACTGAGCGGTCTGATGCGTGACCTCAAGGCCATCGGCGCACAGAATCACACCTTGGGCCGGCCGCGGACGCTCATGGGCAAGGGGCGTTTCCATCGGTTCAGGCAGGCCTATGAGCGATACCGGCGGGCGGACGGCCGGCTTCCGGCGACCTTCGAGGTGGTCTATGGGCTGGGTTGGAAGGCCGAGCAACGGCTCCATGTGCGGGTGGTGGGTCGATCGGCTTCCTGACCGGAGCACCCCAGGGTGCGTTTCTGGTGCATTAGAAATTTATTATTTGATATGAGTCAATACCGCCTTTAGAATTGCCGGCCGCTGTGTGAATTCCGGAAGGCGTGATGCCCGTCGCTGTGACGTACGGTCCAGACGGGGATCGTGGTGAACCCCAAGTGCAGATCGTTGTCCGCCCCAACCAGTCCCTGTCCTGGAACGGCAATAAGCTGTTCTTCTGGGGGATTACTGCGGTGTCGGCCCTGGTGGTGGGGCCGCTGACCTACATGGGATTCTGGCCGGTGCTGCCGTTTGCCGGGCTCGAGTTGGCGGTGCTGGGCTGGGCTCTCTATCACTGTGCACGCCGTGGGCAATGGCGCGAGGTGATTGTGGTCGACGGTGACCGCGTGGAGGTCACGGCGGGCCGCGCCGAGCCTGCGCGGCAATGGAGCGCGCACCGGCTGTGGACGCAGGTGGTGCTCGAACCACCGCGGTTCCGCGGACACCCGGCCCGGCTGTTGTTGCGTTCGGCCGGGCGAAGCGTGGAGCTTGGTGCGTTTCTGACCGACGAGGAACGCGTGCAACTGGCCGGTCTGCTGCGCGAGGTCCTGCCGACACCGCGCGCGGCCTCATAGTCACGAAATCACGAACCGGTTTTTCCGACACATTCGATCACACTGGAGCAGAGGAGGGGTAGATGGCTCGAACAGCGATCGCAGCGGCGCGGGGCGCCATGGGAGGGCTCGCGGTCTGGGCCCTGGCCGGCGCCGCCCAGGCAGTGCCGCCCTACAACATGCCTGCAGGGGTCACCGAGATCAGTCAGGAGGTCTACCGCCTGCACATGGTGATCTTCTGGATCTGCGTGGCCATTGGGGTGGTGGTCTTCGGCGCGATGTTCTATTCCATCCTGAACCATCGCAAGTCCAAGGGGCACCAGCCGGCGCAGTTCCACGAGAGCACCACCGTGGAGATCGTGTGGACCGTGATCCCCTTCGCGATCCTGATCTTCATGGCCGTGCCGGCGGCCAAGACCCTCATCCAGATGTACGACAGCTCCGAGGCGGACATGACCGTGAAGATCACGGGCTATCAGTGGAAGTGGAAGTACGACTACGTGGACGAGGGAATCAGTTTCTACAGCAACCTGGCCACCCCCGCCGATCAGATCTATGCCGGCGCCAAGAAGGACGACAACTACCTCCTGGAGGTGGACAACGAGCTGGTGGTGCCGGTAGGCAAGCGGATCCGTTTCCTCATCACGGCCGACGACGTAATCCACGCCTGGTGGGTCCCGGACCTGGCCGTCAAGAAGGACGCCATCCCGGGCTTCATCAACGACTTCTGGACCAAGATCGACAAACCGGGGATCTATCGCGGCCAGTGCGCCGAACTCTGCGGCCGCTATCACGGCTTCATGCCCGTGGTGGTGCGTGCGGTGGAGCCGGCCGAGTACGAGAAGTGGGTGGCCGAGCGCAAGGCCCAGGCCGTGGCCCGTACGGACGAGACGGGTCCTGAAGCCGGCTGAGTATCGAACCGCTGCATCGAGCGTTTCCGTTCATCGTTTCCGGGGAAGGAGTGACACATGAGCAGTGCAACCGCACACGAAGCACACCACGAGGAACATCCCAGCGGCATCATGCGCTGGATCACCACCACCAACCACAAGGACATCGGCACCCTGTACCTGTGGTTCGCCTTCATCATGTTGTTCATCGGCGGTGCCATGGCCCTGGTGATCCGCGCGGAGCTGTTCCAGCCAGGGCTCCAGTTCGTGGATCCGCAGTTTTTCAACTCCATGACCACGATGCATGCCCTGATCATGATCTTCGGGGCCGTCATGCCGGCCTTCACGGGGCTGGCCAATTGGCTGATCCCCATGATGATCGGGGCCCCGGACATGGCGCTGCCGCGTATGAACAACTGGAGCTTCTGGATCCTGCCATTCGCCTTCGCGATCCTGCTTTCCACGCTGTTCATGGAAGGCGGTGCTCCGGCCGGCGGCTGGACCCTGTATCCGCCCCTGACCCTGCAGACGGGTCATGCGCTGCCGTTCATGATCCTCTCCATCCACATGATGGGGTTGTCCTCCATCATGGGCGCCATCAATATCGTGGCCACGATCCTGAACATGCGGGCTCCCGGCATGACGCTCATGAAGATGCCCCTGTTCGTGTGGACCTGGCTGATCACCGGGTACTTGCTGATCGCCGTGATGCCCGTGCTGGCCGGTGCGGTGACCATGCTGCTCACCGACAAGTTCTTCGGCACCAGCTTCTTCAACGCGGCCGGCGGCGGCGATCCAGTGATGTTCCAGCATATCTTCTGGTTCTTCGGTCATCCCGAGGTCTACATCCTCATCCTGCCCTCGTTCGGGGTGATCTCGAGCATCGTGCCGACCTTCGCGCGCAAGCCGCTGTTCGGCTACAGCTCCATGGTGTATGCCACGGCCTCCATCGCCTTCCTGTCCTTCATCGTCTGGGCGCACCACATGTTCACGGTGGGCATGCCGCTGTCGGGTGAGCTGTTCTTCATGTTCGCCACCATGCTCATCGCGGTGCCCACCGGGGTGAAGGTGTTCAACTGGGTTGCGACCATGTGGAAGGGGGCGCTGACGTTCGAGACCCCCATGCTCTTCGCCCTCGGCTTCATCATCATGTTCACCATCGGTGGATTCTCCGGCCTGATGCTGGCCATCGCACCGGCCGACTTCCAGTACCACGACAGCTACTTCGTGGTGGCACATTTCCACTACGTACTGGTGCCGGGTTCGGTGTTCGCCATCATCGCCGCGGTCTACTACTGGCTGCCCAAGTGGACGGGGCACATGTACAACGAGCGGCTGGGCAAGATCCATTTCTGGCTCTCGACCATCTTCGTGAACCTGACCTTCTTCCCGATGCACTTCGTCGGACTGGCCGGCATGCCGCGCCGCATCCCCGATTACGCGCTGCAGTTCGCCGACTACAACGCGCTGTCGAGCATCGGCGCCTTCGGGTTCGGGTTCTCCCAGCTCCTGTTCCTGTACATCGTGCTGCAGACCGTGCGAGGCGGCGCCAAGGCCGGTGACAGGGTCTGGGAGGGTGCCGACGGGCTCGAGTGGACCCTGCCTTCTCCTCCCCCGTATCACAGCTTCACCACACCGCCGGCGGTGAGGTGAGCGGGTCGCGGGTCTCGTCGGGGGGCGGGGGCGTTACGCTCCGCCCCCGCGACGCTCGGCTGGCGGAGGCGGTAATGGACGTGGAAACGCGCAGGAGACGCAGAATCTGGTGGACCGCCGTCGTCCTGGGTCTGATCGCGGCGGGTTTCTATCTGGGCTTCTTCTACGTGATGTCCAAAGGCTGAACCATGGGCGATACCAGACGCAACCGGATGCATGCCCTGAGGCTGATGCTGGTGGTGCTGGCCATGTTCGGGTTCGGCTATGCGCTGGTGCCACTCTACAACGTGGTGTGCCAGCTCACGGGATTGAACGGCAAGACCACCCGGATCGGTGCGGACGAGGCCCAGGGTTATGCACCGGACACCAGCCGTTGGGTGACAGTGGAATTCCTCGGCAGCGTCAAGGCCGGGCTGCCGTGGGAATTCAGACCAGTGGTGTCGCGCATGCGGGTGCATCCGGGACAGCTGTACGACGCGCGGTTCGTCGCCACCAATCTCGATACGCAGGCGCTGGTGGGACAGGCGGTGCCCTCGGTGGCACCGGGCGAGGCGGCTCGCCATTTCCACAAAACGGAGTGCTTCTGCTTCACACAGCAGCGCTTCGAGCCCAAAGAGACGCGCGAGCTGCCGCTACGGTTCGTGATCGACCCGGAGCTCCCGAAACACGTCAAGACCGTGACGCTCTCCTATACCTTTTTCGATGTGACCTCGACCGCCAAGGCCGATACCGAAACCATCCAGAAGCAGAACTGAGGGACTGAAATGGCACAGGCACAAACCCAGGGGTACTACGTACCGCACGGCAGCCACTGGCCCATCGTCGGGTCGGTGGCCCTGTTCACGCTCATGATCGGATTCGCCAACCTGCTGAATGGGGCGTCCGTGGGCGCCACGCTCATGGCCCTGGGCGCGGCGTTGCTCATCGTTATGTTGTTCGGCTGGTTCGGGACGGTTATCCGGGAAAGCCTCTCCGGGATGTACAACGAGCAGGTGGACCGCTCCTTCCGGTGGGGCATGTTCTGGTTCATCTTCTCGGAGGTGATGTTCTTCGGGGCCTTCTTCGGGGCGCTGTTCTACGTGCGGTTTTTCGCGCTGCCCTGGCTGAGTGGGGAGGGCCACGGCATTCTCACCAACCACGAGCTGTGGCAGGGATGGCAGGCCATCTGGCCGGTGGCGGCCAACGGGCCGGAGGCCATCGGGGGCAAGTATGAGATCATCGACCCCTGGGGTGTGCCGGCGCTCAACACCTTGATCCTCTTGTCTTCGGGCGTGACGGTCACATGGGCCCACTGGGGCCTCAAGGAGGGCAAGCGCAGCCATCTCATCTGGGGTCTGGTGGCCACGGTGGCCCTGGGTGTGCTCTTCTTGATCCTGCAGCTCAAGGAGTACATGCACGGTATCCATGAGCTCAATCTGACCCTGAGCTCCGGCATCTACGGCTCCCTGTTCTATATGCTCACGGGCTTTCACGGCATGCACGTGACGCTGGGCGTGACCATGCTGACGGTGATTCTGATCCGCGCCATCAAGGGTCATTTCAGGCCGGACAACCATTTCGCATTCGAGGCGGTGGCTTGGTACTGGCACTTCGTAGACGTGGTCTGGTTGGGCTTGTTCATCTTCGTATACTGGCTCTAAGGCACCTGCCCGGGGCGGCCGGAGCGAGCAGCAGGGAGGCGCCCCGGGCAGGGGTTGCAATCGGCAGCAGGGACGCGGCAGGTTGCGTCGCCTCAGGGTGTGATGCCATGAGGCTGGATGAGTCCGGCGTAGTAACCCGCGAACAGGGTGGCAAAGGCCAGCAATGAGAGGGCGATGCGCCAGGTCAGAGCCTTGACGGTGCGCCTCCCTTCCCCGTGATCCTGCAGGAGGAAGACCAGGCCGGAGCCCAGGCTCACGACGATGGCGAGCAGCAGCAGTACGACGATGACTTTGACGATCACGAACATTCTCCGGTGCAAAAGCATCAGTATATGGCATGGATGGCCTGCGGTCGCCGGATGCAGGGGGCAGTGGCGGTGAGCGAGTCCTGCATCGCTGAGGAACGTGGGCGGCGGCCGCACCTGCTTCCCATGGCGGCAGCCGGCGTTCTCGTCGTGCTGTTCGTCTCTCTGGGGGTCTGGCAGTTGCACCGCGCCCAGGAGAAACAGGCCTATCTAGCGGAGATGGCTGCGCGGGAGCACGAGGCGCCGGTGCCGTTGCCTGTTGGGCTGCACGACCCGGAGGACTGGCGTTATCGTCGTGTGCTGGCCGAGGGCCGCTATGATCCGTCCATGCAGTTCCTGCTGGACAACCAGGTGTTGGACGGGCGGGTGGGGTACCGCGTGCTCACGCCCCTGCGGATCGAGGGCAGACCCGAGGCCGTGCTGGTGGATCGGGGCTGGGTCCCGGCAGCCGCCGACCGCCGTGAGCTCCCCG
>Ga0256832_1000941_pt1 | contig 19402 bp, 13 predicted proteins | sample 134614metaG_FD_190534 | JGI IMG/M metagenome (GOLD analysis project Ga0256832, IMG submission 190534) | Hydrothermal vent microbial communities from Lau Basin, Pacific Ocean - 134-614 | ecosystem: Environmental > Aquatic > Marine > Hydrothermal vents | place: Pacific Ocean: Lau Basin | collected...
CACCCAGCGCTGATCAAGCGGGCGACCGGTCGCGTGAGATGTTTGAGATGCAACCAGAAGAAGCGCCTGCGCTTCTCGCGAAGACTTGGCGACAGCAGGATGTGGACGTGGTCGCCTGGGGTGCGGCGTGTTCGCGCTCCGTTGAAAAGTAGCGAGTAGCATTCGGGATCGCCGTGGGCCTCCAGCGCAAGCGCCTGGGCGACTCGTCGAGCGACGGAGAGCATCTCGCAGCGTTCGTGGTCCGAGAGAGGGCGCGTGGGGTCCCGTCGATGGAGCACCCAGTAGTTGTCGAGGCCGGGAACCCATGGTCGCTTCAGGGCGAGATGGGGCGGGAGGTTCACAGGGTCACCCGCTCCCCTTCGACGAGCGGTGCGATGACCGAAGCGTCCCGATCGAAGCTGTCTGGGAACGCGATGAGACGCATCCTGGCCCGCAGTTCCGGATCGAGAGACGCAAGCTTCTCGTAGGGTGTGTGGGCTCCTCCGAGGTTCGTCTCGTGCACGATGAGATCGGCGTCGCTGAGCCACTCGATCAGCGAGGGATCAAAGGCCGTATCGGCGCTGTAACCAAGGGTTCGTCCGCCCGCTTCGATGCGCAGGGCGACGGTGGGAATATGATGCCACGTGGTGCGGCATCGAATGGTGAAAGGACCCAGGGTCGTCTGATCGACGAAGGTCCGCACCTCGAAGAAGTCCTCCTCCTTGTAGGCGGTCTTCGTTCGCTCCGGGCCACGGGCAAGGACGCCCATGCTGGGGGCGAGCCCTGGCCAGAGGTCCCGCGCGACCCAGGGGTGCGTGAGCACGATGGCGCGCCGCCGGAGGACGAAGTGGTGAAAGAACCCCCACCCCTCGATGCCCGAGGCGTGATCGGCGTGTAGATGGGTCAGCACCAGGCCTTCGAAGGAGCCGACGTCCAGATTCGGAGCACCGGCCCGACGTCCGTTCTCGCGCAACATCTTCCGAATCGGATGGGGGCAGTCCACGAGCAGCCACTTGCCCTCGGCCTGAAGGGCGAGGCAGGCGCTGTAGTGAAGAGCAGAGAAGGCGTCACCAACACCGAGGGGGATGAGCGAGAGGGTCATGCGGACCTCCGGGGTGGCTGAGCGTCGATGAGCTTGTCGACGCACGCGCGGGCGGTTGCTGCCGCCGAACCTCGGGGCACCGTCTCGGGTGCGGCGCTCGCCAACTGAAAGAACCCTTCGATCACGGCAAGGACCGCGGCGCTGGCCGTCTCGAGACCGCGCGTGGAGCGCTGCTCGTCACGGCAAACGTCCCGGAGAAGCGCAAGCAGCCGTTCGCGCCGCCTCCCGACGATCGCACGATAGACGGCGCCCACTTCGGGTTGGAACACGGCCTCCGCGCCGAGGGCCACCCAGCACGCCACCGCGCGAGGATCGGCGTCCGGGCCGAGCGCCAGGTGCGCATCGACGAACCCGTAGAGGCGGCGTCGTGGGGTGCGTGCGTCCGGCATGCGCGCGTCCACCGTGGCCTCGAGGCGCTCCGCCAGAGCCAGCAGGATCGCCTGCTTGCTGTCGAAGTGATGATGGACGAGACCTGGGCTGAGCCCGGCGGCACGAGCGATCCGCGCGATGCTCGCGCGCTCGTAGCCAAACTCGGGCAAGACCTGCATCAGGCCTTCGACGATCTGGGCGCGGCGCGCATCGCGGTTCGAGGGGCGAGGCATAATAAGTTGGGTGACCAACCTATAAAGAATCCACCCTTCGTTGTCAAGCGGGTTGGGCTGCGGCGCCCCCGGCGGCCGGCGCTTTGTGCTACCACCCTGCGTCGTGCGTTGGTCGACCATGGCAGCCGTGCTCTTCTTTGTCGCTTGCAACGACGATCCGCTCCCGACGCGGACCTGGACGCCCTCCGATCACGGGCAGCCGCCCGAGCGCTCCGTGGACCCCAGCCGGCGGGCCCGTCCGAGCGAGGCCCGCACCGAGCGTTCGGCGGATCCGCGCGGCCGCGCGGCTCGGGCGTTGTGGAACGTGAGCTGTGCTTCCTGTCATGGGCGGGCGGGTGCCGGGGACGGGCCTCAGCGCCCGGGCCCGATGCCCGACTTCCGAGATCCGCAGTGGCAGGCAGCGGTCCGCAACGAGGACATCGCGCGGGTCATCGTTCAGGGGCGCGGAGCCATGCCGCCCTTCGGCGATGCGATTCAGGCCCAGGGGGTGGCCGCGCTGGTGGAGCTCATCCGAGGCTTCGGAGAAGCAGGGGCCCGTCCCCAGGGCGTGAGCGGCCCATCGCCGGCGGCCGCCCGTCACCCCTTGCCCGCCGCAGCGGGTTCGGCGACCGAAGGAGCGCCTTGAGCCCAGCCCGCGGACGCGGTCTTGGGATCGAAGTCTCCCGCCGAGGAAGATAAGCTCGCGGGGGAGCGTTAAGTGGGTAGGGAGGCCGTGGGGGAGCGTTACGTGGGCAGGGAGGCCTGGTTGCGACAGACAGGCGGCATGGCGAGTCCCTTCGACGGCAGGCTCGACGCAAGGCTCGGAGAGCTCCTGCGCGCGGTTCGGAGGGCGCTCGTGGCTCGCGCGGTGCTCCGCAGCACGGCGATCGTCGCGTTGGTGTTCGGCTCGGCGGCCCTCGCCCTCGCGCTCCTCGCCCCTGCCTGGCCGCGCTGGCCCCTGCTGGCTGGCCTGGGGCTCGGGCCGCTGATCGGAGCCTTCGTCGCGCGGCGGCGCAGGCCCCGGGAAGCGGACATCGTCACCTACATCGACCTGCGGCTCGGCGCCGACCAGGCGATCGTCACTGCGTGGGAAGGACAGCGCGGTGGGCTCGACGCCGTGGCCTTGGAGATGGCCTGGGAGCACCTGGGACGGGCGCGTCGTGAGAGCGTGCGGCCGCGGGTCGTCGATCGCCACCTGCTGGGTTTGCCCTTCGCGGCGACGACCTTCGCGGCCGCGTTCGTGGTGCCCGTGCCGCCGCCGCCGGTGCCGCCCCCCGGCGCCGAGGAGCTCCGAATGGAGGATGTGGAGGCGCTGCGTCGGATCGAGCGCCTGCCGGAACTGGCCCGCGACGAGGCGGAAGAGCGCCGGCTGCAAGCGCTGGCGCGAGGTGCTCGGGAGCTCCGGCGCCGGCTCGCGGAGGGCGTCGAGCGGCGAGAGGCTCTCGACGCCGTGCAGCGCCTACGCGAGGGGCTCGAGGGGGGGCGCCGGCGGGAGGGTGCGGACGAGAGGCGGGGGCGCGACGCCGCCGTCGAGGCCCTCGCCGACGAACCCGAGCTGGCTCGCGCGGTCGCCGAGAGGGACCTCGAGGCGCTCGACCGGGCGGTGGAGCGCGCCGCGGCGCGACGGGAGGCGGCGGACCGCGCGCGGGCTCGGCGCGCCCTGCGGAGGGCCGCCCTGGAGGCTGGGCGCGAAGGAAACGAGGGCCTCGAGCAGTCCCTCTTGCGCCGCGCGCGGCGGTTCGACCGGCGCGCGCAGCAGGCGGCGCTCGCGCGGGAGCTGGCGGAAGCCATGCCTGAGCTCGCAGCAGGACGTCTCGGCAGAGCGCTCGAGCGGCTCGAGCGCGACGGCGAGGGGAGCGGGCTTACCCGCGAGATGGTGGATGCGATGCGCCAGGCGTGGTCGCGGCTGACTCCGGAGGAGCGCGAGCGTCTGGCCGAAGCGCTCCGAGATGCCCAGGCCGCCGAGAACGATCAGGCGCGCGAGCAGAGCGAGATCGAAGGAGGGGAGCAGCCGATCAGCGCCGAAGAGTACGAGCGCATGCTGCGCGAGGCGCTCGAAGACCTCGACCGACTCCAGGTTCAACTGGGCGGCGCCGGCGCTCGCTCCATGCCTCTGCCGCGACGGTCGCACGGAACCGGAAGCGGAACCGGAACCGGAACCGGAAACGGAAACGGAAACGGAACCGGAAACGGAAACGGAACCGGAAGCGGAACCGGAAGCGGAACCGGAACCGGAACCGGAACCGGAAACGGAAACGGAAACGGAAACGGAAACGGAAACGGAAACGGAACGGGAGGCGCGGGCAGCGCCGGCGGTCCGACGCAGGCGCTGCCCGGCGGCGATGGACCTCTGGCGCGCGTGCGACCGATCGTTGGCCCCGGAGCCTCGGCACGGCAGTGGACCGAGTGGGTCGATCCCAGCGGAGCACCCACGCCGGACCGCCTCCCGGGTGCCGGCGACCCCACCGGCGGCATCGCCGATGGGGAGGCCGGCGCCATCGAGCGCGTGCCGATCCCCGAGGACTACCGCGAACACGTCCGGACGTACTTTGGAGGCAGCGGCGCCGTGCCCTGAGGCGCCGAAGGAGAAGCATGAACGAACCCAAGGCTCGCATCGAGGCCTTCCAATCGGCAGCCCAAGAGCTCCGCGACGCGGTCGCGCGGGTCGTCGTCGGCCAGGAATCGGTCGTCGAGGAGGTCCTCATCTGCCTCTTCGCTGGGGGCCACGCGCTCCTCGAAGGGGCGCCCGGGCTCGGCAAGACGCTCCTGGTGCGCACCCTCGCCCAGGCGATGAACCTCGAGTTTTCGCGCATTCAGTTCACGCCGGACCTCATGCCCACGGACATCACGGGGACGAACCTGGTGGTCGAGGAAGGAGGCCGAAAGCGCTTCGAGCTCCAGAAAGGACCCATCTTCGGGCAGCTCGTGCTGGCCGACGAGATCAACCGCGCGACCCCCAAGACCCAGAGCGCGCTGCTCGAAGCGATGGCCGAGGGGAGCGTCACCATCGCAGGGCAACGCCACGTGCTGCGACCGCCCTTCGTGGTGTTGGCCACGGAGAACCCCATCGAGATGGAGGGCACCTATCCGCTGCCGGAAGCACAGCTCGACCGCTTCCTCTTCAAGGTGCGGATCGATTCGCCGGATGAGGATACGCTCGTGGGCATCCTCGCGCGAACCACGGGCATCGAAGAGCCCGTGGTCCCACAGGTCGTCGATGCCGAGCGCATCCTCGGGATGCGACGGCTCGTGCGAGAGGTCCGCTGCGCCGAGCCCATCGTTCGTTACGCGGCTCGTTTCGTCCGCGCCTCCGACCCAACCACCACGGACGCGGCCCCTGCCGCCCGGGAGCTGCTCCGCTATGGGGCGGGAGTCCGCGGCGCTCAAGCCTTGCTGCTCGCCGCCAAGGTCGCGGCGCTCATGGAGGGGCGCGGGCACGTCAGCTTCGCCGACATCCGTCGCGTGGTTCATCCGGCGCTTCGTCATCGGCTGATCCCAAATTTCGAAGCGGAAGCCGATGGCGTCAGCACCGACGCGATCGTGGACCGGCTCCTCGCTGAGGTGCCGGAGGTTTCCGAGACCGTGGCGGCGATCGCGTGAGGCGCGCGTTGACGAAGAGGGCGACGAGGTCGTCACCGACTGCGGCCCTGCTGCTCTTGGTGACGACGGTGCCCGCCAGCCTTGCGAAGGGGCAGAACCCGGAAGACCTGCCCGTGGATGTCCGCGTGGAGGGGTTGTTCGGCGACTGGCTGCCCGCGGACGAATGTACCGAAGTGCTCGTCACGCTCCACAACCGAAGCGGCCGCAGCTTTCGCGGCGACCTGCTCGTCGACGCGCGCGACTGGCAGTATCCGAACGCGGTCCATCGCCTCGAGGTCGACCTGCCCGCGGCGGCGGAGCGCCGCTTCCAAGTGCCTCTCGCCATCCGTGGGACCGACGTGCGCGCGCGCTACCAAGCGGAGCACCTGCTGGGTCGGGACCACCTGCCCCTCGACTACTTGGGAGGCAGGATTCCCGGTGTCGTCGTCTTCTCCGACCCGCCTCGGCTTCGCGCCGCCCTCGGCGACCTTTCCTACCCGTCGGACGATCCCTACGGCGGCGTCCGAATGCAGCCGGTGCCGATGGGGGAGGTGGGCTTCGATCCGGCCACCGGCGACCCCGTCGCGCCGACGAGCGCCGTGGGATGGGGCGGCGTGAAGCTCCTGGTCGCCAGCGCGCCCGCCTTCGAGCGTCTGACGCTGCCGCAGCAGGAGGCGCTGCGGGATTGGGTCCGGGTGGGGGGCGGGGTCCTCGTGTTCCCGCGCACCCCAGAGGATCTGCACGGACCGCTCCTGCGCTCGTTCACCGGCGCGGTCGAGTGGACCGAGGGTTTTCAGTTCCCCGACCACGAGCTGCTGGTGCCGCCTTCCGCCCAAGGCCGCGGGTTCGTGCTCCCGCCAGGCAGCAGCGGGCGCCTCGAAGCTTTTGGGGCGTCGTTTCCGTGGGGGTTTGGCCGGATCTTCCTCGCTTCCTACGACGGGGCGGAGAGGCCTCTGGCCGAGACCATCGAGACGCGTCGGCTCGTCACCTCGGTGCTTCGGAGCCCCCGGAACGATCCCCTGTTTCGCTTCGGCGGCGGCGACGACTCGCTCCAGTGGGGCGGCACGGGGAGCTTTCACGAGCTGCGCAAGGCCCTCGACCCCAACGAGTCCTTCCGGCCGGCGCTGCTCTTGGTGGGCCTGGTCCTCCTGGTCTACGTTTTCGTCGTCGGGCCCCTGAACTTTCGCTACGTCGCGAAGAAGAACCGCCCACTGCTGGCGCTCGTCACCACGCCCGCCGCCGCCCTCGGCTTCTTCCTCTTGCTGCTGGCGGTGGGTTACATAGGCAAGGGGACGTCCATGCGCTACCGCGCCGTGTCGCTCTTCGAGCTCACGGAGGGCGACGCCGAAGGACCCGAACGGCGCTACCTCGGGCTCTTCCTGACGCGCTCGGCCACCTTCGACATGCCTTCGGCGCGCCGAGGCGTCACGCGCCTCCTCGAGGGCGGCACCCACCGCCTGACCGTGCTCCATCGCGGCGACGAGACCGTCCTCGAAGGTCTGCAGGGGACCCTGTGGGAGACCCTCTTCGTGCGCGAGGAAACCATCGCTTCGCTCGGAGGGGGAGGGATCGTCTTCGAGCGTCGCGGTCGGAACCTCGCGGCGGTTCGGAACGACTCGTCGACCCCCCTCGAAGGGGCCGTGGTCGTGGACATGCAAGGGGGGGTGTACCCCGTGGGGGACGTGCCCGCGGGGGCGACGGTGGCCATCGCCGGCTCACCGGAACTTACGCTGCCGACCCACGAACATGCGTTGCTTGGTCCCGCCGACCCGAAGCTGCTTGCTCTGACAGAGACGATGGGCTTGCCGCCGGGCGCCGTCGAAGGGTTCTACGGGCTGCTGGTGGCCGCCGGCAGCGGCCTGAGTTCGGACGTGCCCGTGCTCTGGGCACGCCTGCCGGTCCGCGGCGGAGAGGTGGCGGGGCGCTTCGCGCTGGAGTCCGAGCTGCGGCTCCTGCGCGTCGTGCCTCGGGTCGAGAGCGCGGCGATCTCCGTGCAGTGGGACGAGGACGCGGGAGGGGCCAAGTGATCCGAGTCGAGGGCGTGTCGCACCATTTTGGGCAGCTCCAAGTGCTTCACGACGTGTGGTTTCACGTGCCTGCCGGCGAGGTCTTCGGCTTCATCGGTCCGAACGGCGCGGGTAAGACGACCACGCTCCGCATGATGGCGACGCTGCTCGAGCCAGCGGAGGGTCGGGTCCTGGTCGACGGCTACGACGTCAGCGAGCGACCGGCGGACGTGCGCCGCGTGCTGGGGTTCATGCCCGACGGGTTCGGTGTCTACGACAACCTGACCGTCACCGAATACCTCGAGTTCTTCGCGGCGTCCTACGGCATCGGACCCGAAGCTCGGCTCCGGACAGTTCGGGCCGTGATGGAGCTGACGGATCTTGGTCCTCTGGAAGACCGACTCGTGCAGGCCATGTCCAAGGGGATGAAGCAGCGGCTCGCGATCGCGCGCACGTTGCTGCACGACCCGAAGGTCCTCGTCCTCGACGAGCCGGCCAACGGGCTCGACCCACGCGCCCGCATCGAGATGCGCGATCTCATCGCGCAGCTACGCCAGCTCGGAAAGACGATCGTGCTGTCGAGCCATATCCTCACCGAGCTCAGCGACATGGTCACCTCCGTGGCGATCCTCGAACGCGGGCGGATGCTGGCGACGGGGCCCGTGGGAGACATCGGCGAGAAGCTGCGCCCCGAGCGAGTCGTGCGCCTCCGACTCGCCGACTACCCCGAAGGGTGCGATCGGCCGCTGCGGGACCTGCCGGCCGTAACCCACGTCGAGCGAGGGCCCGACGGCGATCTGAGGGTGGGCTATCGGGGGAAGGAGGAGGTCGTGGCGCAGATCGTGCGCGCGGCAGTCCAGGCGGAGCTCTCGGTGCTCCGTGTCGAACCCGAGCGCGATGACCTCGAACAGATCTTCCTCGAGGTCACCAAGGGGGAGCTGCAATGAGCGTCGCCTCGGAGACGACCGCGAAGCCAGGCGCAGGCCACGGACCGGCGCGTCGATGGACGTTGCCCCGATGGCTACGCGAGCCGAACCCGATCCTCGTCAAGGAGCTGCGCAGCATGTTCCGGACGAAGCGCTTCGTGCGCTTCCTCTACGTCAGCACGGGGTTGGTGGGGATGCTGGTGATCTCCCTCGGAGGCGGCCTTGCCGCCAGCGCTTTCACGCCGGCACAGGCCGGTCGCGCCGTCTACCAGACCTTTTTCTCGGCCGCGCTCGGCTTGCTGTGTTTGGTCGCGCCGGCCTACGCCGCGACGAGCCTCACCGGTGAGAAGGAGGCGGGCACCTACGAGTCGTTGATTCTGACGGGGATCGACCCCGCCCGGATCGTGTGGGGGAAGTTCCTCGCATCCTTCGCGGTCTTTGGTCTCGTCGTGGTCGCGCTCTCGCCCCTCGTGGGCCTCGCCTTCCTCTTCGGAGGGATCTCTCCGGGGCATGTGGTCTTTGGGTTCGCGGGCCTCGCTGTCGTGCTGGCACCGGCCGTCGCCCTTGGAGTCGCCGTCAGTGCGCGGGTGCGCTCGACCCGAGTGGCCCTGCTCGCGGCCCTCGCGAGCTTCCCGCCTGCGTCGATGGTCGGCGCTTCGATGCTCGCGCTCCTGGGGAAGCCCGCCGGTTCGGCCTGGGGGCTCACGATGGAGGGTCCGTTCTGGTTCGCCGAGGCCCTCGCCACGCAGTTTTTCCACCCCGATGTGTTCCTGCTGGTCGTGCTCCTGCCGCTCTACCTCAGCGGGATGAGCGTGTGGTTCTTCCTCGCGACGGCCATCGCCGGCGTTCGCCCTGCCGCCGAAGACCGCTCGACCCTCTTCAAGTGGTGGACGCTCGCGGCGCTCGCGGGCCTCGTGGCGATGATCGCTGGGTTCACGGGGTTCGCCGGTCGAGCCGACGCCGCCGAAGTCAGTGTCGCGCTCACGATGGCGTCGCTGGGTCCCATTCTCCTGTTCGCGCTGATCTTTATGAACGAGCCGCCGCTGCCTCCGCGGGAGGCACCGTCGGAAAGGGGGAGCCGCTGGCGGCGGCATCTCCGAGGGCTCTTCGGACCGGGGGCCGTACCCACCGTTCGCTTTGCTGCACTCGCGATCGCTGCGGCTGCGTTCGGCGGCGCGTTGTCCGCCATGGCCGGGCGCGAGGCGCTCTTTCCTGGGCTGAGCGAGGGGGGGCGAACGGATATCGCCCTCGTGTCGGTGGGGCTTGGAAACGTCGCCGTCGGGCTCTTCGCGCTCACCTTCGGGGCCTATGTGCGCGTCGTCCTGCGGAGCGGCATGGCGGCCCGGATTCTCACGCTGGTGCTGCTCTTCGTGCTCGTCGCGCTGCCACTGCTGGTCTCCCTGGTGGTGGACCCCGAGGGACTGGATCGCATGGACGAGAGCCTCCCCTGGGGCCTCTTGGTGACGCCCATCGCGCATCTTTTCGTCGGGGGCGCGGTGATCAACGACAGCACCTCGCGTTTCCACGAGATCGCGGTCCCCCTGGTTCTCTACGGTGCCCTGGCGCTCTTGTTCTGGGTTCTGCTCGAAGCCCGGGTCCGGCGCGTGCGCGGCGTCGTCGAACGGCAGCGAGCCTTGCAGGAGCGTCGAGGTGAGCGACGAGCCGAGGCGGCGGAGCCCGACGCTGGCGGCGAGCCCTGAGTCATGCCTGCCACCCCCAGGGCAACCCCGGATTGCTCACATCACGCCGCCGCCTCGCGGGGCCCTCACGGACTGGGAGCCGCCCGGTGACGAGCCTCCTCGATCCCGAGTTCATTCGGCGTCTGGGGCGCTTGCGGCTGCACGTGCAGCGTCGCTTTGCCGGAGCCGCCGGAGGCGCGCGCCGCTCGACGCGCAAGGGCCAAAGCGTCGAGTTCGCCGATCACCGGGCGTACGTCCCCGGGGACGACATCCGCCGCATCGACTGGAACGCCTACGCCCGGCTCGAGGAGCTCGTGCTGCGCCTGCACGTGGCCGAAGAAGACCTCAGCGTCCACCTTCTGATCGACACGAGCGCGTCGATGGCCGGAGAGAAGCTCGACACCGCCCGGCGCATCGCCGCAGCCCTCGCCTACGTGGGGCTCGCGGGGAGCGAGCGGGTCGGCGTCGCCCCCTTCGCCGAGAGCGTCGGCGCGCCGCTTCCCCCGACCCGCGGTAGGCGTCGCATCGGGGCGGTGCTGCGCTACCTGGACGAGCTGCGGGCGGACGGCGAGACCAGCCTCGCCCGCTCCGTCGAGGCGCTGCTCGCACGTCGTCCGCGCCCGGGCCTGGCGATCGTCCTGAGCGATTTGCTCGACCCGGGCGGTTACGAGCGTCCCCTCGACCGGCTCCAGGCCGCCAAGCACGAGCTGGTGATCTTCCACGTGCTGTCCCAAGAGGAGCTGGCGCCGAAAGGGGGCGGCGACTACGCGCTCGTCGATCGGGAGCGAGGCGTACGCGTCGAGGTGAGCCTGGATGAGCACGCCCTTCGCGCCTATCACAAGCGGCTTGGGGCGTTCCTGAGCGGGGTCGAGGGCTACGCCCGGCGCCGCGGGGCGATGTACTTCCGTGCCGGCGGCGAGGTCTCCTTCGAGGACGCGGTGCTGGCGTACCTGAGGACCGGCCCATGAGCCTGCTCTCGCCGTGGGGCCTCGCCTGGTTGGGCCTGCTCGTGCCGCTCGTGCTCTTGTACGTGCTCAAGCGCCGTCGTGAGACGAAGGTGGTCGGCTCGACGTTGCTCTGGGAGCAGGCGCTGCGCGACCTGCGCGCGGAACGCCCCTGGAGGCGGCTCGTTCCCCAGGTGGCGTTGCTGCTGCAAGCCCTCGCGATCGCTGCGGGTGCCCTCGCCCTCGCCCGTCCGGTGGGCGCCGGAGCGGTCCCCTCGGGGGCTCACGTGGCGGTGGTCGTGGATGTCTCGGCGTCCATGGCCGGCCGCACTCGAGGGGAGCGACGCATCGACCGGGCTCGAGCGCTCGCCAGCTCCCTCGTGGAGAGCCTTCCGCCCGGAGGGCGCATGATGCTCCTCGAAGCCGGCTCCGAAGCGTCGGTCCTGGCGCCCCTGACGAGCGACGCGTCGACGTTGCGGCGTGCGCTGGGGCAGCTCGCCGTGCGGGGCGCATCGGCGGACCTCGAGGGGGCCGTTGCCCTCGCCGCCGAACGGCTGCGCGGCGCCCCAGCGGGCAGCCACGTGTTGTTGTTGACCGACGGCGCCGAGGACGGTGAAATCGCCCTCGCCGCCGAGGTGCCCGTGGAGGTGCGGCGCGTGGTCCCCGAGCAGGACGCGCCTGTCGTCAACACAGGTATCGTCGCCGCCGATTGTCGGCCCGCGCCCGGGGACGCGGCGGATGCGGCAGACGTCTTCGTGCGCGTGGCCCACGTTGGAGATGCGCCCGTGGACGTCTTCGTGACCGCGAGCATCGACGGTGGACCGGTCGTCGCGTCGCGCCGCCTGAGCGTGGAGCCCGATGGAACGGCGAGCGCGGTCATGCGCGCGACGTTCCCTCCCGACGAGGCAGGCCGTGCTCCGATCGTTCGACTCCAGCTCAGCCGCGCCGCCGATGAGGCCGGGATGGACGACGACCTCGACCTGGACGACGTCGCCGTCGTGCCGAGCCCCGGCCGCCAGCGCCTGCCGGTGTTCCTCGTCGGGGACGCCCCCGCGCCGGTGCTGCGCGTTCTGCAGGCCGATCCGCGCCTCGAGCTCTTTGAGACGACCCTGGCCCGCCTGGCTCGGCGAGGCCCCGACCAGCCTCCCCTCGATGGGCTCTTCGTGTACACCGGTGAGGTGCCGGACGAGCCCCCGGCGGGCGACTCGATCGTGATCGCGCCCGCGGCCGACCGCGTCTTCGAGCTCGAGGTCGGCGCCGAGGTGCTCGCGCCGCGCATCGTCACCTGGGACGAGGCCGATCCGCGGCTGCGCTTCGTCTCCCTTGGGGAGCTGCAGCTGATCTCCCTGCGTCCCTTGAGGGGGGGCGGTCAGCGGCTCGTGGAAACAGACCGAGGCGCGGCGATCGTCGGGATTGCGCGGCCTGACGGCGAGACCACCGTCCTCGGCTTCGATCCCGCCGCGAGCAACTGGCCTCGCCAGGCTTCGTTCGTGGTCTTCTTTCGCAACCTGCTTCAGCGCGCGCGGCGACGACGGGACGCCGGAGGGATCGCGCCGGGGACGCTCGGCGAGCCGCTGCGGATCCCTGCGCCCGATGGGACGCCCGTGGTGGTGACGACGCCGGCGGGACATCGGATCGAGGCCGTCTCCCGCGGTGGCCTCGCTGTCGTGCCCGTCGCCGCCGAGCCCGGGGTCTATCGCGCCAAGGTCGCGGGGCGCGAGCTCCACGCCTTGCGCAGCCTTCTCGACCCTGGCGAGAGCGACCTGCGACCCCGCGTCCGTTTCTCTCGGGCGGGCGCGGGCGGTGACACGACCCTCGGTGTCGCCGAGGAGCACCACGAGGCCTGGCCCTGGCTCGCGGCCTTGCTGCTTCTGCTTCTCGTCGCCGAGATCGCGTGGGCGACGCGTCGACCTGAGGCGGTGCCGCGGTGATCCGGCTGGCCCACCCGTGGATGCTCCTGGCAGCGACGCCCTTCGTGCTCTTCGCGCTCTGGCGGCTCCGGCGCCTGCCGATGGAGCTGGGGCGCCGGCGGCGTGGGGTGCAGCTCCTGATGGCTTCGTCGGTCGTCGGAGTGGCCCTCGCCCTCGGCGGCCTCGAGCTCGGCAGGCGGGTCGACCGGCTCGCCGTGATCTTCGCCGTGGACCGCAGCCGAAGCGTGGACCTCGCGCCCGGCGAGACGGAGCGCGCGCTGGCGGAAATGCGTGGCGCCCTTGCGCAGATGCGCCCCGGAGACAGGGCGGGGGTGGTGGTCTTCGGCGCGTCGGCGGCGACCGAGGTGTTCCCTTCGCCGCGGCCGCCCCTCGGCCAGCCCACGGCGAGCGTGCCTCGGGACGCGACCGACATCGAGCGCGGGCTCCGGCGCGCGCTGGCGGACCTCCCGGCAGAGCACACCGGCCGCGTCGTGCTGATCAGCGACGGTGTGCAGACGCGGGGCGACGCCCTGGCCGCCGCCTCCCTGGCTTCGGGTCGCGGCGTGGTGGTGGATGCCTTCGCGTTGGAGCGGTCCCCGGCGCCCGAGGTGGCGGTCGAGCGGGTGCGGGTGCCCTCTGTGGCGAGGCCTGGAGAGCCCGTCGAGGTGCGCGTGGTGACCCGTGCCACTCGCGCGACGCCGGCTCGGGTCCGGGTGAGCCGTGGCGGCGTCATCCTCGCCGAGACCGAGACGGTCGTCCGCGAGGGAAGCGATGTCCTCGTCCTGCGCGACGAGGCACCGGAGTCGGGCATCCACCGCTACGAGGTCCTCGTGCAACCCCTCGAGGAAGGTTACGACGTCGGCCGCGCGAACAACGAAGGCGGCGCCTTTCTGCGCGTGGTCGGCGGCAGTCGGGTGTTGATCGCCGCCGACGAGCCTGCGGAGGCCCGGGGCCTCGCCGAGGTCGTGGACGGCGCGGGCCTCGAGGTGGTGCTCGTCGACTCGCGGCACCTTCCCATCGACCTCGGCGAGATGGCGGGCTTCGACCTCCTCGTGCTCAGCGACGTCGGCAGCCGCGCGTTGGGCGAGGCACAGATGGCCGCTCTCCGCTCCTACGTGCGCGATCTCGGCGGAGGGCTGCTGATGACGGGAGCGCGGCGCTCCTTCGGGCTGGGGGGGTATGCCCACACGCCCGTCGAAGAGGCGCTTCCGGCGACCTTCGATCTCCGGCAGCGACGTGACCGGCTCTCGCTGGCCATGGTCATCGCCATCGACAACAGCGGCTCGATGGGCATGGAGGTCTCGCCGGGCCGCAGCAAGCTCGACCTCGCCAACGAGGCGGCCGCGCGCTCGGCGCTGCTGCTCTCGACCAGCGACCGGGTGGGCGTGATGCACGTCGATACTTCCGTCACGTGGACGCAGCCCATGGCGTCGGTGCAGGACCCAGCGGAGGTCGCCGCGGCGGTGCGGCGCGCCTCCCCCGGCGGCGGGGGCATCCTCGTGGACATCACCCTGGAGGCGGCCTACGCGGCGCTACGGGCCGAGCGCACGCAGCTCAAGCATCTGCTGCTCTTCAGCGACGGGGGCGATTCGGAGCAACTTGGCGGCTGCCGGATGCTCGTGCAGCGCGCGGTTCGGGAGCGGATCACGACCTCCATCGTCTCGATGGGCCTCGGCCCCGACACGCCGGAGCTCGAGCGGCTTTCGCAGATCGGCGGCGGGCGCTTCTACATCGTCGAGGATCTCACGGAGCTGCCGCGCATCTTCACTCAAGAGACATTGGAGGCGAGCCGTGCGGCGCTCGTCGAGGAGCCGTTTCGTGCCGTCCCCGTCGCGGATGGGGCGCCCATCCGTGGAATCGACTTCGGGCAGGCGCCGCCCCTCGGAGGCCACGCCGTGCTCAACGCTCGGGGCCGCGCGACGGTGCTGCTGCAGGCCGGCGACGACGAGGAGGCGCCCCTGCTCCTCACCTGGCAGTTCGGAGTCGGACGCGCCGGCGTCTTCGCCACCGACGTCGGAGCCGAGTTCGCCAGGGGCTGGCTCTCTTGGTCGGGTTACACGACGCTCTTCAGTCAGCTCGCGAGAGACCTCGCCAGACCCGTCGCGCGCCGAGACGCCCAGGTCACGCTGAGTATCGACGACGGCGTCGGCCGGCTGCGGGTCGAGGCGGTGAGCGAGGCGGGACGCTACCGGAACTACCTCGATCTGGCAGGGACCGTGGCGGCGCCGGGCGGGCGTCGGATCGAGGTCGAGCTCACACAGACGGGGCCGGGGCGCTACGAGGGCCGTTTCCCGGCGGAAGCGCCGGGGCCCTACCTGGCGACCGTGCGTCAGGACGGCGGGACGATGGTCGGCACCGCCGGGGTGGTGCGCCCGCCGGGAGGGGAGCTCACCGGCGAGGGAACCAACGGCGCCTTTCTCCGCCGCCTCGCCGCGCTCACCGGGGGCCAGGTGCGCACGAGCTTGCGCGACGTCTTCGTCGATCGTCCGCCGCCGACCTGGGCTCACGTGCCGCTGTGGCCGCCTCTGCTCGCGCTGGCCTTGTGCGCGATGCTCCTATCGGTGGCGCTCCGGCGGCTGACGATCCCCGCGGGGCTGTGGCGGCGGCTGCTCCCCGCGTCAGCGCGCCGGCGGGGCGAGGCCACCGCGCGCGGGACGGCGCCGGCGACCGTGCAAGCGCTCGTCGCCTCCAAACGCCAGCGACATTCGGAGCGAGCGCCGGAGGACCGGGCGCCCGAGATCGCCGCGGCTCTCGACGCTTCGCCAGGGTCGCGGCCCGCCGTCCACGAGGAGGCCCCTGCGGCCGAGCTCTCGCCCGCGACCCCCGAGGACGCGCCGGCCGAGCCAGCCGAGGGCTCCGAGGCCTCGCTCGCCGAGCGGCTGCTGGCCCGCAAGAAGCGACGTCCCTAGCTAGGTAGAGCCCATCTCAAAATAGCATCGCCAGTCGATCCATCGACTGGGTGCGACCCATCCCGCGTCCGCGGCCGGAAGGAATGCCGAGTATTCTCGAGGCGAGAGGACGGCGGCAGGGAGTGTACGCAGGCCACGAAGCACCGGCCGCGATCCCTCACGGTCGATCCTGGGTCGGCCTGAAAGGCCCAGGTAGGGGAAGGATACCGCGCCGCCGTGCGTAGAACACCGCATGGAGACCCTCCGCTGGACGCCTCGAAGGCTGGAGCGGCTGACCGTGGCCCTGGTCGTCGCCGGCGCCGCGCTCATGGCCGGACCCGCCGTCGCCTGGGCGTTCGGGCCCGGTCCCCTGCTGCCGGACGTGCCGCTCCCCGCACCCCTCGTGGTGGCGGCCACCACGGCGCTGTGGGCGTGGGTGCTCTGCCGCCGCCTGCTGGTCGCCCGGTCCCTGTGGCACTTTCTGTGGCTCGGGCCCCTCTTCGGCGTGCTCAACGCCGGGACCGCACTCGCCCTCCTCTCGTTCGATTCCTTTCCCTTCGGGCCCCTGACGGGGTTGCTGTTCGGGATGCTGGTGGGGAGCCCCGTGGGCGCGACGCTCGGTTTGGTCTTCGGGGGGCTCATCGCCAGGTTCGTCGCTTACCACCGCAAGCTCCTCGGCAAGGAGCCGAGCGACGCGGGGCTGCGGCTCATGACGGCCGGCGCGGTGTGGCTGCTCGTGGTCGCCCTCGCGGTCCACGGCTTCGCCCGCGAGATCGGCTGGGAGATGGCGCAGCTCGAACACCTTCGTGGCACGCCCTTGCCCTGGGAGGTGGCCGGGGCAGAGGTTGCGAGCAAGTTCCTGGCGACCTTCGTCGTGTTGGTTTCGCTCGTTCTTCATCTGAAGACCTTGCGATGGAGCCGTTCGGTTCGGTCCGGCGGCGTTCCTCTCCTGGCGGTCAAGCCTGCCGCGGAGCTGGCTGTCGCGGGGCTGCCTCCGCTCGCAGGAGGGCCCGCCTCCGAGGTCCTCGTGCGGCGGGAGTCGGCCGGCAGCGGGCCCTTCCGCCACGGCTCGGCGCACGCTCCGCTCACCTACCTCGCCTCCGACACCGAGCTTCGGACCCGGACCGCCGTGGCGGCGACATTGGCGGCGGCGACGAGCTTGCTCTGGCTGTTCTGACGAGGCGAGGCGTTGACGGGCCGCTTGGGCGAGGGGAAGCTCGCTCGGCTGGGGCGCGAGCTCCTCGGCGGCCCTGACGGGGCGTCGACCCTCGGCTCGCTCTGAGCAGCTTCCAAGAAGCTGGCGAGCTCAGCGATGGGGGACCCCGCTCTGCTGAACCGAGGTCCTCCGATCCCGGAACGGCGAGCCCCCCGGCGCCCGGGCGTTGCAGGAGCGTTTCATCAGTGTCGCAGATTCTGCGACGCCACTTCCTGTTTCTTCAATAATTCCAAGGCACTGAGGGTGGCGTGATCTTCGCAGCAGGGGGTGGCCTAGCCCAAAGCCCTACCCAAGACTGACCGGTGACCCCATGCTCTTTCGCCAGCTCTTCGATCGCGACACCTGCACCTACACTTACCTGCTCGCGGACGAGGAGACGGGCGACGCGGTGCTGATCGATCCCGTCCTCGAACAGGTCGAGCGTGACCTGCAGCTCCTCCGAGAGCTCGGGCTCACGCTTCGCTATGCGATCGAGACGCACGTCCACGCCGACCACGTCACCGGTGGCGGGCGCCTCCGGGACGAGACCGGCTGTCAGACCGTGGTCTCGCGCTTCGCCGAGGCCGACTGCGCCGACCGCCACGTCGAGGACGGGACGTCGATCCCCTTCGGCCGCTACGCCCTCGAGGCGCGGGAGACCCCTGGGCACACCGACACCTGCGTCACCTACGTGCTGCAGGACCGCTCGATGGCCTTCACCGGCGATGCCCTGCTGGTGCGCGGGTGCGGCCGTACAGACTTCCAGCAAGGCGATCCGCGCCGTCTCTACGAGTCGGTGCACCGCCAGATCTTCACCCTCCCGGACAACTGCGCGATCTATCCGGGGCACGATTACAAGGGCCGTCCTTGCAGCAGTGTCGGGGAGGAGAAGCGCTTCAATCCGCGACTGGGCGGTGGTAAGACGGTCGAGGAGTTCGTGGCGATCATGGAGGCGCTCGACTTGGCGCCCCCCAAGCGCATAGCCGTCGCCGTGCCTGCCAACCAGAACTGCGGGGTGCGTCCCGCGTCCCTGAGCTGAGGAGCTGCCGGGTGGCCAACTACGGCTTCGTCATCGACAACACGGCGTGCATCGGATGCCACGCCTGCTCCACCGCGTGCAAGAGCGAGAACGAGGTGCCCCTGGGGGTCTACCGTACGTGGGTCAAGTACACCGAGGTCGGCACCTACCCCGACGCGCGCCGCCACTTCCAGGTGACCCGCTGCAACCACTGCGCGAATCCCCCGTGTGCGCGGATCTGCCCCACCGGAGCGATGTACCAGCGTGACGACGGCATCGTCGAGTTCAACAAGGACGCCTGCATTGGTTGCAAGGCCTGCATGCAGGCCTGCCCCTACGACGCCATCTACATCGACCCCGAGACGCACACCGCGGCCAAGTGCCACTACTGCTCGCACCGAATCGAGGTGGGCCTCGAGCCGAGCTGCGCGGTGGTCTGCCCGACCCACGCGATCGTCGCCGGCGACCTCGACGATCCTCAGTCGGAAATCAGCCGGGTGCTCGCCAAGAACAAAGTCACTGTGCGCAAGCCGGAACAAGGGACCGCGCCCAAAGTCTTTTACATCGAGGGCCACGAGGCGACCCTCACCCCCACCGCAACGGAGCGCGCACCCACGACGTTCATGTGGGCGGACGTCCTTCCGTTGCACGCCGGCGGCGCCCCCGAGCACCCAGCGCCGAAGCGCTCGCTGCCGGTCCTCAGCCGCGACGGCATGAAGCTGCGGGCGCCGCAACCCCAGGGCGACCCGTCCGGCGGACCGCTCGTCTTCGGCGAGCGCAAGGCCGCGCACATGGTGCAGGTCGGCTACAACGCGCAGCACAAAGTCCCGTGGCACTGGCCCGTTCCCGCTTACCTCGTGACCAAGGGCATCGGCGCCGGGGTGTTCTTGTTCCTCGCGCTGGCCTTCGCCTTGGGGCTCGCGCCGTTGCAGGGCTCCGTCGCGGCTGCTGGCGCCGCCGTCAGCGTTGCCTTCATGGGGCTCACCACCGCGCTTCTGGTCTACGACCTCGATCGCCCCACGCGCTTCCTCTACATTCTGCTGCGGCCGCAGTGGCGCTCTTGGTTGGCGCGAGGCGCCGTCTTCCTCGTGGGCTTCTCGACGCTGGGGGCGCTGTGGCTCGGCGCCGAAGCGGGCGCGGCCTTCGGCTGGATCGACCCCGCCCTCGCCGACGCGGTGCGCCCCTGGCTGACCTGGATCGGCGTCCCCTTCGCTGTCGGAGCGGCCATCTACACGGCCTTCCTCTTCGGTCAGGCCGAGGGACGCGACCTCTGGCAGAGCTCCCTGCTCCCGGCGCACCTGCTGGTCCAGGCCCTCATGATGGGCGCCGCGGCCGTGCTCGTTCTCGGAGCGTTCGTGTCCTTGTCGCCGGAGCTGTCGACTCTGGCGACGCGCACCTTGGGGCTTGCCCTCGGGGTCGACCTCTTCATGCTCTTGCTCGGGGAGCTCGGGATGCCCCATGCCAGCGAGGTCGCCGCCCGCGCCGCCCACGCGATCACTCGCGGGGTCTACGCCCGCCTCTTCTGGGGTGGCGCCGTCGTGGTGGGGCACCTGCTGCCTTTTGGGCTTCTCTTTGCGGGCGAGGCGTTGGCCGCC
>Ga0256832_1000942_pt1 | contig 19398 bp, 22 predicted proteins | sample 134614metaG_FD_190534 | JGI IMG/M metagenome (GOLD analysis project Ga0256832, IMG submission 190534) | Hydrothermal vent microbial communities from Lau Basin, Pacific Ocean - 134-614 | ecosystem: Environmental > Aquatic > Marine > Hydrothermal vents | place: Pacific Ocean: Lau Basin | collected...
CGCCGTAGGCGTTGGTGAAGACCTTCCACTCGGGAGCGGCGCGCAGGTCGTAGCCGAACGAGCTGACCCCGTAGGAGATCACCCCTTCCCGCACCAGGTTTTCCTCGAAGGGCTCGATCATCCCCTCTTCCCGGGCCATCTTGCGGATCCACCAGTCGGGCTTGACGCTCATGAAGCGAGTATACCCAGCGCTAGTCCGCGGGCCAGAGCGCCAGCCCGCTCACGACCGGCCGCTCGCGCTCGGGGAAGACGAGCGCGCCCCGCAGGTAGAGCTGGGCCGAGCCGCCCGCGTCCATGCGGATCGCCCCCCAGGCCCCCAGCGCCAGCAGCTGCTCGGCGAGCACGCCCGGGGTGGTCTTGCCGCTGGTCACGAACCACAGCTCGCCCTCACGGGTCCAGGCGACGGCCGCCTGGTAGGTGACCTTCTTGATCTGCGGGGCGTCCGCGGCGAAGCCCTCGGCCTCGGGGTGGTAGGCGAGGCGGCCGGCCTGGACGAGCAGAGGACCGGCCTCGAGCGCGTAGCGCACCGGGGGGTCGAGGTTGACGTAGAGCGAGAGGCGCGCGCCCGGCTTGAGCCGTCCGGTCCACTCGCCGTCGCCGTCGGGGTAGGTGAGGGCCCACTGCCCCGGCTCGAGCACGACCGGGGCGGGGTAGGTGTGCCGCACCTGGTCGCCCCGGACCACGATCACGTTCTCGCCCCCCCGGCCGACGCGGCCCGGCAGCGTGTGGGCGGTCAGGCGCGCGGGCCAGCGGTTGAGGCCGACGCGGTAGCGCTGGCCGCCGCCGGTCTCGACCCAGGCCTCGAACTTCGGCACCGCCGCCTGGGGCAGGCCGCCGTCCCACATCAGGGCGCTGCGGCCGTAGGGCAGGCTGACGGGCACCCCGTCCACGACCCAGAGCCCGACGGGGGTGGCCGTCTTGGGGTCGTAGTAGCCGCCGTTGAGCACGGCGAGCGCGCCCGGCGCCATCTCCGGCAGTTTCTGGCGCCGGCCGGGCGTGCCCACGGGGCGCAGCTTCCAGGCCCCCGGCGCGGCGACGAGGCGCACCAGCTCCAGCGGCTCGGGCGTCCAGACGTACTCGCGGCGCAGCTCGAAGCCGGGGGCCACGGGGCGCGCTTGCGGCGGCGGCGCGAAGTAGGCGTCCATCACGTAGCGTGCGGGCGCGCCCAGCTCGAAGGTGCGCCAGCGGTAGACCCGCCCCTCGGGGGCGAGGTAGCGGATCTCGGTGCCGCGGTCGTCGTAGCGGAAGGCGAGCCCCTCCAGGTCGGGCGGGTTGGGCACGAAGTAGGGGACGTAGAAGACGAACCAACCGGGGCTCTCGCCATCGGCACGGGGCAGTTCGGGAGCGGGGCCGGGGGGCAGGTCGAGCACCAGCCGCAGGCGGTCTTCGGCGAGCCGGTAGCGCAGGCGGGCGCTGGGCAGCTCCGGGGGAATCAGCCCGGCGGCGCGCAGCACCCGCTCGTCGAGGCGCAGCTCGTCGCCGCGGGGCGGCGGCAGCGCCGGGTCGAGCGGGGCGGTCCAGCCGATGCCGGGCACGTAGCCGAAGCGGAGCGCGCCCTTTTGGAAGACGATCGCGCCTTCCTGCTCGCGCACCTCGAGCCCCAGCCAGGCGGCCGGCACCTGGGCGAGCGCCAGGCCCAGCAGCAGGGCGAGGGCGACGAGGCGGCGCACGTTCAGGTCCCCCGGGGCAGGTAGAGGCGCGGGTTGGCCTCGGGGAAGGGGTTGTCGCGGCGCTCGAGCTCGGCCAGCTCTGCAGGGGTGGCGTGGGTGCGCAGGGCCTCGGCCAGGGCGAAGAAGGCGCGCGCGTGCTCCCGGTAGCGCTCGCGGGCGTAGTCGGCGGCCTGGCCGGTGTGGATCAGGAAGGGCCAGTCCGAGGCCTCGAGCAGGAGCAGTTCGCGCATCATCTGCCGCAGCACCCGCACCCGTTCGCCCTGGCAGCGGCGCGAGGCCTCGATCATCTCGGCCTCGGCGCGGTAGACGGTGCGCCAGTAGTCGCGGGTGGCGTCGTTCAGCCAGACGCGGTGGTCGCCCCCCTCGCCCCAGGAGCCCTCGGGCAGGGCGATGGAAAGGGCCGGCTCCTGCACGGCCTCGCGGGCGGTCGCGGCCTCGACGGGGTGGCCGGCCAGGCGGCGGAAGACCTGCTCGATCCAGGCCACCCCCTCGAACCACCAGTGGCCGAAGAGCTCGGCGTCGTAGGCCGCGGTGGTCACGCCGCCCGGGTGGCGCTGGGCCAGCTCCGCGAGCAGGTGGGCGAAGTGGTCGGCGTGCGCGTGGGTGCGCGCGAACGCGGCCTCGGGGTCGTAAGGGGCCTTGCCGCCGAGGTCGGTCCGGCGCGAGGTGACGCGCCAGTGGTGCAGCCCCGACTCGGGGTCCTTGCGGTGAAACTCGCGGTAGGCGGGGTCGCCGGGGTAGCCGTGGTCGGCGCTCCAGACCACCAGCGAGGTCTCGCGGCTGCGGGCGAGCATGCGCAGGCCCGAGGCGAGCTCGAGCACCCGGAAGACGCGCTCGCCCTCGCCGCGCTCCTCGGAGCGGCCGTAAGGGCCCACGGGTTCGCCCCCCTCCACCAGCGCGGCGTCGGTGAAGGCGTAGCGCAACCCGGCTTCCATGAGCACGTCGTCCACGCCGGGGCGGTACCCGGCGGGCGGTCCCTCCAGCGGCGGGGTCCAGGGGCCGGCGGGGCGGTAGGCCATCTCCGGCAGCCAGTACCCCACCGGGTCGAGCTCGAAGTGGCGCCGGTAGGTGTGGGTTCCGGTGCGCACCTGGGCGTTGAGGGCCTCTTCGTAGCCGAGCAGGGGCGAGTAGCCGTGGGTGGCGCTCGAGGTGATCAGCTCGATCTGGCCCCGTTCCTGGGCGCGGCGGAAGGCCTGCGGCAGGTCGCGACGGTAGGCCTCGTAGGCTTCCCGGGTCTCCTCCCAGAAGCGCAGCTGGAAGGCGGCCGAGGTCTCGAGCGCGCCGCCGCGGTAGCGTTCCAGGTCGGCCCGCGCCCGTTCCAGGCGGTCTTCGGCGTAGCGCACGAAGCCCGCCCGCACGTCGGGGTCGGCCAGCTGCTCGAGCAGGATGGGGGTGAGGCCCAGGGTGATCGGCGCGGGCACACCGTCGGACCAGAGGCGATCGAGGGCCCGCGCGAGCGGCAGGTAGGTCTCGGCCATGACCTCGTAGAGGGTCTCCTCCCCGAACGGCCAGACGCCGTGCGCCCGCACGTAGGGCATGTGGGCGTGGAGTACGAGTACGAACTTCATCGCGCTCATCCTACCGCCTGCGCACCGCCAACCCGAGGAGGCCCGCGCCCGCGAGCGCCAGCACGGTGCTGGCGAGCCGGCTCCAGGGGAAGCCGCGTCGGGCGGGCGGGAGGATGCCCTTCTGCCACACCCGCGCCTCGTCCGGAGCGATCACGTCGAGGGCGCGCGGGGCGTCCGCGGGCCCCTCCAGGTACCAGACCCCGCCGCCGGGCAGCGCCGGACGGAAACCCCAGGGGTCGAAGGGATCGTAGAGCCCCGCGGCCACGTAGGCGCGCGGACGCTCGCTGAGCTCGGTCTGCACCCAGACCCAGTCGTCTTCGCGCCAGGCCCGCGCCGCCGTGGCCTCGCCCTCCGGGGTGCGCCGCTCGGCGCCCCAGCCGCTCAGCAGGTAGGCCTCCTCCCATCCGCCCCCGGCCGGGGTGCGCAGGCCGGCCCCCGGCAACGCCTCCTCCCCGCCGGGGCCGGTGTCGAGGTAGACGGCCACCACCGCCAGCGAAAAGCCCAGCGGGGCGTTCGCCGGGTTGGGGTAGCGGGCGAGCCGCACGCCCAGGCGCCAGCGCCCCTCCACGCGCTCCAGGCGGAACCCGGTCAGGTCGGCGGCGCCCACCTCCTGGTAGAGCGCGGCGCGTGGCGGCCCCAGTCCGGCGCCGAGGTCGTCGCCGACCGGGTCGGTGAGCAGCAGCAGGGCGAGCACGAGTCCGTTCATCGCGTGTACTCCAGCAGCGCGCGGGCGAGCTTTTCCGGATCGTGACGCACGAACGCGCGTGCGTAGGCGAAGTCGCCCTCGACGACGCGCACGCCGTCGGCGGCGAAGGGTGCGGGGTCGTAGGCCACCGGGTGCTGGCCTTCCTCGGCGTAGCGCGCGAGCGCGCCCGCGTCCAGTGGCGCGGTGTGCACCAGTACGGCGTCGGGGCGGCGGCCCAGGTGTTCGGCCACCGCCTTGTAATGGGCGTAGGCGTCCATGCCGTCGGTCTCGCCCGGCTCGGTCATCACGTTGGTCACGTAGACCAGACGCGCAGGGGTGCGCTCCAGCGCCGCGCGCAGCGCCGGCGGCAGGAAGCTGGGGATCACCGAGGTGAAGAGGCTGCCCGGTCCCAGCACCACCAGCCGGGCGCGCTCCAGGGCGCGGAGCACCTCGGGCATCACCGGAGGGTCCTCGGGCTCGAGCCAGACGCGGCGGACGCGGCCGGGGCTCCGCCGGATCGCCGACTCGCCCTCCACCCGCTCGCCGCCTTCCAGTTCGGCGACGAGGCGTGCGGGGTGCGGGGTCGAGGGGTAGACCGCGCCCGAGAGCGCCAGCACCCGGTCGGCCATCCGCACGGCCTCGGCGAAGTCGCCGGTGAGCTCGAAGAGGCTGACCAGGAAGAGGTTGCCGAAGGTGTGGCCCGCCAGCCCCTCGCCACGGTGGAAGCGGTACTTCATCAGTTCGGGCATCCGCTCCACCTCGCTGAGCGCGGCCAGGCAGTCGGTGAGGTCGCCCACCGCGGGCACGTCGAAGCTCTCGCGCAAGCGGCCGGTCGAACCGCCGTCGTCGGTGACGGCCACCACCCCGGTGAGGTTGGAGGTGCGCGTCTTCAGACCGGCCAGCAGGTTGGAAAGGCCGGTGCCGCCCCCGAGGGCCACGACGCGCGGCCCCGCCTCGAGGCGCCGCTTCTTCCAGATGCGCTCGGGAAGGTCGTCGGGGTCGGTGACCGCAGAAAGGATCGAGCGGTTCATGGCGCGGATGCCCAGCATGAAGACGCCGAGCCCGAAGAGGAAGCAGAGCGTGCCCGAAAGCCAAAGCGGCAACCCCAGGTTGCGCGTGAAGAGCACGAAGTCGAGCACCCAGTCCAGGAAGGCGCCCTGCCAGCTCAGCTGCGCCACCCCCAAGAACATCAGCAGCATGCCCGCGGCCGCCACGAGGACGAAGCGCTTGACGCGCATGCCCGGCCGCAGCCAGCGCAGCGAGAGCAGCAGGCGCTTAATCGTCCTTGTCCACATCGCGGTGCTCCTTTTCGATCGCGAAGCGATCCGCCAGCTCGCGCGCCAGGCGTTCGACCACGGCCACCGAACGGTGGCGGCCGCCGGTGCAGCCCACGGCCACGGTGTAGCCGCTGCGGCCGGCGGCACGGGCGGCCTCGGCGGCGCGGACGGCGGTTTCCCGCAGGGCTTGGTAGTAGGGCTCGTGGCGTTCGTCGGCGAAGACGTAGGCGGCCACCTCGGGGTCACGGCCGGTGCGCGGTCGGAGCGCTTCCTCCCAGTGGGGGTTGGGCAGCGCGCGGGCGTCGAGGAGCAGGTCGGCCACCTGGGGCGGGGCCCACTTGTAACCGAAGGAGAGGAGGCGCAGCACGAAGGGGCGCGCCTCGCCGAGCAGCGCCGTGAGTTGCTCGCCCAGCTCGCCCGGTCCCCTGGCGCTGGTGTCGATCACCCAGTCGGCACGGCCGCGCAACGCCGCCAGCAGTTCGCGCTCGGCCTCGATGCCGCGCAGCAGGTGCCCCTGGCCCAGGGGATGGGCGCGGCGGGTCAGGTTGTAGCGGGCGAGCAGCACCTCGGGACGGGCTTCCAGAAAAATGAGCTGGGTGGCAATGCCGCGCGCCCTGAGCGCCGCCAGCGCCGGTTCGCTCTCGCCCAGGAAGGCGCGGGCGCGCACGTCGAGGCCCAGCGCGACCTTTTCCTGACCCGAGCCGGCGAGCGCGTCCAGGAGCGCCTCCCACAGGCGGGGCGGAAGGTTGTCCACCGCAAAGTAGCCCAGGTCCTCCAGGTGGGCCAGGGCCGTGCTCTTGCCGGCCCCGGAGAGGCCGCTGATCACCACGACGCGCATCCTCAACAGTTTGGCATGCGTTACGCAGCGCCTCATGAGACGGACGGGCGTCCCCCAAGGGGCGCGTATAATCGCCTTGGTATGCGCGTGCGGGCGGGTGAACCGCGGGACGCCGCCGACCTGCGCCGCCTCCTCGAGGGGTTGGTGGGGAGGCGGCTCGAGCCGGAGCTGGTGGGCGAGCTCAACGCCCAGCTGCTGCGCTTCCTCGGAGGCGAGGGCACCACCCTCGTCGTCCTCGAAGACCAGGACCGCGTCGTGGGCGCGGTCACCCTCTGGGTGCGCCGCGGACTCTACGACGACGGCCCGGTGGCCGTGGTGGACCGGCTGGTGCTCGAAGACGCCTACCGCACGCCTGAACACGCCCTGCGCCTGTTGGAGGAGGCCTACGGGGTGGCGCGCACCGTGGGCGCGCTCGACCTCGAGGTGCTCGACGCCGAGGGTTCCTACCTGCCCGACGAGGCCCTGCAGGCGCTGGGTCTCGAGCCCGCACGCCTGTGGCGCAGCCGCATGCTCTAGAGGAGGCCGGAATGAACGTACTGCCCAAAGGAGCCGAACCGCCCCACCTCAAGCTCACCGCCCTGGACGGACGCGAGCTCGACCTCGCCGCGCCCCCGCAGACGTTGGTGCTGGCCTTCGTCCACCCTGACGTCGCCGCCAGCCGCAACGTGGTCGGCTTCCTGCGCAAGCTGCAAGAGACGCTGCCCGAACTGCCCGTCTGGCTGGTCTCCAGCGTGGACCGCGAGGCCACCGAGCGCTACGTCAAGGGGTACCTGGGCAACTACCTCGAGGGTTACCCCGTCGTCGCCGAGGGTTGCGGCGTACTCGAGGCCTTCGGCGCCACCCACGTGCCCACGGTGCACTACTTCGCGGACGGGCGCGTCGACGTGGCCTTTACGGGCTTTCACAAGCTCGCCCTCAACACCCTGGCCGAGCGCGCCGCCGCGGCGTTCGAGGCCAAGGCCAAACCGCTGGTGACCGACCTCGACAACAAGGGCGAGTACGAACTGGCCGAACCCAGCGGGTGCTAGCGAGATGCAGGGCCCGGTGACGCGGATCTACAAACTCAGCCTCCAGGTGGCCTTCAACCTGGCCATCGTCGTGCTTGTCCTGGGGATGTTCGTCGGGGTCTGGCGGGTGCTGGCCAACCTGGGCCGCACCCTGGGGCCCGGCACCACCCCCCAGGCCTTCCAGACGCTCATCACCGACGCCCTCACGCTTCTCGTCGTCATCGAGCTGGTGCGCACCTTCGTGGATTACTTCGAGTGGGAGCGGGTCCGCATCCACGTGCTGCTCGACGCCGGAGCCATCTTCCTGCTGCGCGAGCTGATCATCAAGATCTACGCCCACGAGTACCAGGGTCTCGACGCCTTCTGGTGGACGGGCGCTATTCTGCTGCTCATGCTTGCGCGCACCCTGGCGGTGCGCTGGCCGCCGCCCGACCATCCGGGGGAGGGGAAGGCGCATCGCCACGGCTAAGCCCGAGGTCGTCCTGGGTTGGACCCTGGGCGCGGACCTGCGCGACCCCGAGCTGCTGGCGGCCTACGCGGCCGCGCGCGAGCGCCTGCGCGAGGTTCTGGAAGCGGAGTTCCCCGAGTTTTCCTGGAAGGTGGCCGCGAGCGAGCGCCGGGCGTTCATGCCCCGCGGCGCCCTCGACCCCGTCGACCTGCTCGAGCTCGGCGTGGCCGAAAAGCTGCACCGCCGCTGGGACTACGTGCTCGTGGCCGTACCCAACGAACTCGTGGCCCGCCACGGCCCCAGCGCTCTGGGCGTGCCCAGTTCGGCGCTGGAGGCGGCGGTGCTTTCGAGCAGCGCCCTCGGCAGCGGAGCCGTGCTGCTCGAGCGGTTGGTGGCGCTGGCGTTGCACCTGCTGGGCCACCTTTGGGGCCTCGAGCACGCCGAGACCGGCCCCATGCGCCCGCTGAGCGGACCCGAGGAGCTGGCGCCCGCTTCCTTCCCGGAGAACCAGCGGCGGCGCGTGGTGCAGCTGCTCGAAGAGGTCTCGCAGACCCGCCTCGAGGACGCGCGCGCCCGCTGGAGTGCGTTCAGCTTCTACTGGCGAACGCTCCGCAAGGACCCCAGGGAGATCCTGGGAGCCGTGCTCGGTTACCGCCCCTGGCGGATGCCCCTCTACCTGGGTCGGCTCACCGCCGCCGCGGCGGTGAGCGTGGTCTACTTTCTGGTCACGTCCGACGCCTGGGCGCTGGGGGCGCACCTCTCCTGGCGGGCCGTGCTGTTCCTCGCCGCCCTGAGCGTGATGGCCGCGACCGTCTTCATCTTTTCCGGGCAGGACCTGGGACGGCTCGGTCGCGAGCACGCCTGGCGCGAGCAGCTGGCGCGCACGCGCCTCGTCCTGTTGGGCACGCTGGGGTTGGGCATGGCCTCGTTGTGGCTGGCGCTCCTCGCGCTCTCGCTCGCGGGGGCCTGGATCCTGCCGCGGGCGCTGCTCGCGGACTGGATGGGCCTCGACCCCACGACCGAACACCTGCTGCGCTACGCGCTCTTCACCGCGACCATCGGCATCCTGGGCGCCGCGCTGGGCGGCAACCTGGAGGAGGAGCACGAGATCAAGGCCGAGCTCTTCTTCGACGAGGAAACCTGAAAAGGGCGCCGCGTCTGCGGCGCCCCAGTTGGCCAAACGAACCTCAGGCGCTTGCGGCGGTGTTGCGCAGGCTCAGCTCGAGCAGCCGGGCTGCGGCGGCCGCCGAGAGCGCCCAGACGATGAGGGCCGCCACGCTCGCGCCCCAGAAGACGCCCTCGATCAGGCTGCCGCCAGTGATCCAGCCCCAGACGCTCCCCAGGGGTACGGCGAGCTTGAGCGCCAGAACGATCAACAAGAGCAGCGCGTAGACCGCGAAGAAGGCGTAGCGGTAGGGCTCGAGCGCCGCCAGCCAGAAGCCGGCCAGCGCCTCGGCGGGAAGTTCTGCGGCCTGCGGCGCCCGCACGGCGGCCTCGGCGGCGCTGCGGTCGGGCGCTTCGCCCTGGTGCAGCGCCTCGACGAAGGCGAGGAGGGCGCCGTAACCCCACACCAGCCGCGAGCCCAGCAGCATGAAGCCCGCGAATCCCATCAGCGCGGCCAGTTCCTGGGGCGTGGCCAGCATGAAGCCCACGGCCAGCCCCCAGGCGGCGAAGGCCAGCAGGAGGCCCCAGAGGATCGCGAGAATCCAGCGCATCACTTACCTCCCTGTTCTTGCGGACGGTTGAGGTTGGGCTGGGCCGGCTCCGGCACCTCCTTACCCTTGGCCGACGCCTCGGTCACCTCGAAGACGTGGGTCAGCATGTAGAGGTCGCTGGAGTAGGGGTGGGTGTAGGTCAGCGAGGCGGCGAGCACGTCGCCCGCGGCCAGCTTTTCGCTCTCGGGTTTGAGCTTGATCTGCACCTCGAGCTCGGACAGGGGCGGCACCTCGACGCCCAGCGGGATCGCGGCCAGGGCGTAGGCCTCCTGTTCGCTCGCGGCACCCGGCTTGAAGACCAGGCTCTGGTCGATGAGCTGCACGGGCACCAGGCCGGGGTTGAGGATCGTGAGCACGAGGGCGTCGCCTGCTTTGTTGTAGCGCGCCGAGGTGACCACGGGCGAGGGGGGGATGCCGGTGGCCAGCGCCTCGGCGGCGGCGACGGCAGCGCGGGCGCGCGAGGCGGCGCTGTAGCTACCCAGCGCGAACCCCAGCGCCAGGGCGATCACGAGGGTCCAAAGGACGACGGCTTGGACGGAACCTGAACGGTATGGCTTCATTCGCATCACCTCGGTTGAACATGTTAGTATCAATTAAGCTAAGCGTCAAGCTTGACAAATAAGCTAAGTTAATAGTTCAATTGAGTTGCGGTTAAGTGTGTAATAGAGTTTGACAGACGTTTTAGGAGGAATGAATGAAGAAGAAGGCTGGCAAGCTTACGGCCGAGGAACTCGCGGCCAAACACCAGACGGCCCTCCACACCTACGTGCGCGAGGTGTGGGGGACGATTCCCGACGAAACCGAGGTCAAGCTGAGAAGCCTCAAGGCCTGGGGGTTCGACCTGATCGCCGGGCTGCGCGAGGGGGAGCCCGCGGTCTTCGTGGCCGACGCGGCGGACGGGCGTGAAGCGGGCGACGTGTACGAGGAGCGCGGCGAACGCTTCGAGGTTCGGGAAGTGCTGCGGGAGCTGCCCCGGGGGGCGCGCCTGGTCGTGCGCGTAACCCACGAGGAGCGCCGCGGGGTGGCGCGGCTCTACTACCGACCCGGCCGCGGGGAGGAGACCGAGCTCTTCGCGCTGCCGGCGGCGGAGCTGCTCCTCGCCTACTTCAAGAAGCGGGGCTGGGGCAAACTGCTCGAGGCCTTCCACTCGAGCGGGCTCACCACCGAGTTCATCCAAAGCCGCGGCAGCTCCGGTAAGGCCTGGCCTTACGAGGCGCTGCCGCCCAAGATGCGCCGCGCCCTGCGCGAGGCGGCGGACACGATCAAGAAGCGCGCGGGCGCGGGGCGGTTCACGCTCGTCTACTTCGGCAAGAACAAGGACGGCGAGGACCGCTACGTGGTGACCTGGTTGCTGCCGACGATCCAGCTGCTGGACGCGAGCGTGGCCGAGCACGTAGAAGGCCTGCTCGCCGCCCTGGACTAGACTGAGAGGTGGAGGATCCGAATGGTGATCAAAAAGGAACACGCGCAGGCGCTCGAGCGTCTGCTGGCTGACGAGGAGGCGCAAAAGCCCTACACGCCCCTTGAGGAGGTGGACGAGCCCACCTTCGTCGAGCTCGAGCTGGCCGGCCTGGCGCGTTTTAGCACGCCGGTGCGGCTCGTGCCCACCTACCTGGGGCGCGAGGTCGCCTTCGTGCTGCGGGAACTCTACGAACAGGGGCCGCAGGCCCGGTCCGAGCGCGAGGACGAAGTCCAGGGCGAGGTGGTCGTGCTCGAAGGCCGCGGCCTGAGCCGCCCCGAGGACTGGCCCGAGGGCTGGCGCTGGATCGGCAGCGAGGTGATCGCCATGCTCGACGCCGCCGAGCGCGCCGGACGCGTGGGCCCGGCGGCGGTGGAGGCTCTGATGGAGCGCGGCCTGGCGGTGCGGGTGCGCGACCGCGAAACCAAGAAGGAGTACGTACGGCTCTCCGATGCCGGGCGGCGTATGCTCGAGCTCTACCGCGAAGCCGAACCCGGGCTCGAGATCGACGCCGAGCTGGCCGAGGCCGTGCGCAAGCTGCCGCTGGGCCCCGCACCCGCGAGCGAACTGCCCACCCCCGCGCACGACGAGCAGCGGCTCGAGGCCATGCGGCTCGTCGCCTACTCGCTGCCCAACTCCGACGTCTTCGCCTTCACCGCGCTCGGCCAGGCGGTCAAGAAGGCGCTCAGTAGCGGTGGCTGGGGCAAGGGGGACGTGTTCACCAGCGACCTCCTCTGGGCCCTCGCCGACTACGTCGACACCGGCGAGGCCACCGAGGCGGGGCTGGCCACGCTCCAGGCGCTGGGCTACGTGGGCCCGGCGGGGGAGCTGCTGCCCGCGGGCGAGTGGGCGCTCGAGGCGTTGCGGTTGTGGCAGGGCGGCGTGCGCGAGGAGGTGTGGAGCTTCGCCCTCGAGGCCGAAGAGGCCGAGGTGCTCGAGCAGATCGCCAAGCAGTGGCAGAAGGCCAGCGAGACCAACCCCGAAGAGCGCCCCACCTTCGAGGTGCTCCGGCGGGCGATGATCGACCGCAAGGTGGCCGAATACAAGGCCCTCGTCGAAAAGTACGGTCGCAAGCTGGACGAGATGCCCCAGAAGTTCCGGCTCATCGCCGAGAGGTTCCAGGGCGCCAAGGACCTGGCCCGCTGGTACGACGAGAACTTCGACCTGCGCGAGGCGCTGTTGAGCCTCGAGTCGTTCGGGCTGATCGAGACCGGCGAGGACGAGAAGGGCAAGGAGGTCTTCTACCTCACCGAGTGGGGCGAGCTCGTGCTCGACGACCAGAAGCAACAGCGCCGCGACGTGAGCGCGACCGCGGTCAAGGCCATCACCATGACGCGACGCAGCTTCTCGGCGCCTGGCTACGCCTGGTGGAACGAGGCGCGCGAGCAGGGGCTGGTGGGCAGCGCCGAGCCCACCCGTTCGGGGCTCTTCTACGCCCAGCTGGCCGAGCACGTCGAGCGCCTGCCGCACCTCTCGAGGTACGAGCTCATGGTCTTTCACGCCATCCCCGCGCGCGGGTTGAGCGAGGAGGAGGTCTACGCGGCGCTGGAGAAGAAGCTCGACCGCGAGCGTATCCGCTGGGCGCTGGAGAAGCTGGAGGCACGCCACCTCATCGACCGCCTGCCCGACGGCAACGTCGTCGAGACGCGGGCGGGCGAGTTGCTGGACCGCGCGCTGGCGGGCGTTCCCGAAGGCTTCGGCAACCCGGTCAACCCCGTGATCTTCCGCCTGCTCGAGGCCCTGCGCGCGGTGGGGAGCCTGTACGTCAAGGAAAAGCGGGTGCGCATCCTTCCACGCAACCTCAAAGAGGCCCTGGAGTATTCCGGCCTGCCCAAGGAAGTTTTCGACGACGCCCTCGAGGCGGCGCGCGCCGCCGGCCTAGTGGGGCGCAGCGCGCTGAACGAGGCCGGGCTCTTGCTGCTCGAGGCGGCCGAGGCCATGAATCCCGGCGAAGAGGTGCACGGGCTCGTGGAGCTCGAGTAAAGGAGGTGTGCCGTGGTGGAGCTGAACCGAATCAAGGAACTGGTCGAACGCGGGGACGTCACCGAGCTGGCGCGCCTGCTCGTGCAGGCCTACCCGCAGGGCTTGGTGGGCGAGCGCGACGCCTTGGTGACGCTCTTCATGAAGGCGGGTCTCCCGCACGCCGAAGCGGTGCGCTGGGCGAGCGAGCTCGAGAAGGAGGGGCACGCCCACCATCTGCCGGGGGCGCGTCCCCGCTGGGTCTTTACCGGAAAGCCGGTCTCCTTCCGTAGGCTCGCGAGCTTGGTGAAAAGCGAGTGGGGCGGTTACGTGGGCGACGCGGACGGAGCCACCGAGGAGGCGCTGGAGTTCTTCGAGCGCCGGCTCGGGGTGGACCACAACACCGCCTTGGAGATCTACCGGGGGCTCGAAGCCGCGGGCTACGTTTCCGTGGCCTTCCAGGAGGGCCCCGACCACGCCCGCGACCGGGTGCTCTTCGAGTTTCCCGAAGTCTTCCTCAAGCAGGTGTAGGCGTGTTCTTCCTCGAGACCCATAGCCCCCTCGCCGCCGCGCCCCCGGGCTTTCCGCGGCGCGAGGGGGCGGCCTACCTGCCCGGCCGCGCCCTGCGCGAGGCCCTGCTCACCGCCGCGCTCGCCTACGCGATCCAGCGGGACGAGGCCTTCGCCGCCGAGATGCGCCGCCTCGCACAGCACGCCTTCAAGGGGAGCGCCGAGGGGCTGGCCGCGGCCATGGAGGCTGCGCTGCTCGAGCGCCAGCCGGAGCTGGCGGCGCTCGCGCCCGCGGACCTGCAGGTTCCCGAGCCCGCCACCCACCGCGTGCAGCTGCTCGATACGCGCACGGGTGAAGTGGAGGGCGAGCTGGAGCTCGAGCTCGTCGAGGGGCGCATGCGGCTCGAGGTGGCGGTGCCGCGCGAGCTCGAAACCTGGCTCGCCGGCGCGACCCGCAGCTACGCCGAGGCGCTGGCCGGCGCCGAGGAGAAAGCCCTCCTGCCCGCCCTGCCGGAGGCCGGGCCCTGCTATCAAGAGCTCAAGGCGCGCACCCTCAAATCCGAGGCCTGGCCGCTCCGGATCGGTTACTGGACGCCCGACCCCGAAGGCGGCCGCTTCCTGGCCTTCGAGCGCCTGCCGGCGGCCGCGCAGGCGCTCGAACGCCGCTTCGGGAGCCGCCCGCTGCCGGGTCGCGTATTTTATGATCCCAAGGAGCACCGCACCCTTGGCTGGGCCCTTCTGGGATGGGAGGACTGACCCTTGTTTCCGATACGCGACTCGATCAACCACCACGGTCCCGCGCTGTTCACCCGGCTCCTCATCGCCGCCAACGTGCTCGTCTTCTTCTGGCAGGTGAGCCTGGGCCCCGAGGGCTTCCAGCGCGCGGTCTTCGAGTACGGCTTCGTCCCCAAGCTCTTCTTCGCCGACCCCGCGGGCGAGTTCGGCCGTATCTTCACCAGCATGTTCCTGCACGGCGGCTTCGAGCACATCCTGGGCAACCTGTGGTTCCTCTGGATCTTCGGACCCGCGGTCGAGGCGCGCCTGGGCGGGGGGCGCTACCTGCTCACCTACCTGCTCGCGGGCGTAGGCGCGGCCCTCACGCAGGCGTTCTTCCTGCCCGCCAGCACGGTACCCATGATTGGGGCTTCCGGGGCGATCTCCGGGGTGGCGGGGGCCTATTTCCTGCTCTTCCCCACCGCCTGGATCCTGGCCCTGGTCTGGCCCTTCCCGCCGCTGTTCATGTGGTTCCCCGCGGCGTTCTTCCTGGGCTACTGGGTCTTCATCCAGCTGCTCTACGGTCTCGTCGGCCTGCCCGGCGTGGCCTGGTGGGCGCACGTGGGTGGTTTCGTGGTCGGCTACGTCCTCGCGCGCTGGTTGGCGCCGCGGCGGCTCTACCACGACGACCCGTTCTGGTACCGCGAATACGGTTTTTAAGGAGGTAAGGCATGACCCCTGGTGACTGGATCAACCAACTCTTCTGGCTCTTCCTCATCTTCTCGATGATGAGCCCCTACTTCCAGCAACAGGCCCTCTTCGCCGCGCGCGCCCGCAAGATGGCCGACTTGGAAAAGAAACGAAAGAGCCGGGTAATCACCCTGATTCACCGGCAGGAGGCCATCAGCATGCTGGGCATCCCGCTGGCGCGCTTCATCGACATCGACGACTCAGAGCAGGTGCTCAGAGCCATCCGCATGACCGACAAGAACGTACCCATCGACCTGGTCCTGCACACCCCCGGCGGCTTGGTGCTGGCGGCCGAGCAGATCGCCGAGGCGCTGAAGCGCCACCCCGCCAAGGTGACCGTCTTCGTCCCCCACTACGCCATGTCGGGCGGCACGCTGATCGCCCTTGGCGCTGACGAGATCGTCATGGACGAGAACGCCGTCCTGGGCCCGGTGGACCCGCAGCTGGGCAACCAGCCGGCGGCCTCGATCGTCAAGGTGCTCGAGATGAAGGACGTCTCCGACATCGACGACGAGACCCTGATCCTCGCCGACGTTTCCAAGAAGGCGCTCAAGCAGGTCAAGGACACCGTGATGGGCTTGCTCAAGAACACGGTGCCCGACGAGCGCGTCGAAGACGTGGCCGCCCTGCTCAGCCAGGGCACCTGGACCCACGACTACCCCATCGACGTGGACCAGGCAAGGGGCCTGGGTCTGCCGGTGAACACCGAGATGCCCAAGGAGGTCTACGAGCTCATGGAGCTCTACCCGCAGCCCCGCGGAGGCAAGCCCAGCGTGCAGTACATTCCGCTGCCGCACCAGCGCGAGGTGGGCGGGTCGCGCAAGTAACCTGACCCACATCGGTAGGTGGCCGCTGGAGCCGTTTCCGGCGGCTTTTTTAACTCCCGTAACGGGCGACCGCGCGCAGGTAGAAGCCGGCGGCCGTGAACGCCGAAGCCGCCAGCGCCCAGGTGAGCCAGCGTTCCAGCGCGGTGCGGAACACGCCCGGGGCGAAGGGCCCCGCGTGGCCAAGCCGACCCCAGACCAGGCAGGCCGCGAGCGCGGCGATCCAGCCGAAGACCAGCACCCCCAGCCCCCAACCAGCGCCCCGCGCGGTCCACGCAGGCGGCGTCGCGGCAGTGCTCTGCACGGTAGGCCAGCGCCAGAAAGCTCAGGCAAGCAGCCGCCGCGAACCCTACCACCCCCAGCAGGTCTCGGGTCATGCCGTCTTCCTCCGGGCCAAGGTTGCGGTTTTCCCGCTCTCATTCTACCGCTCGCGCCTGCCGCACGGCACGGGTCAGCTCGGCGTCGGTACGGCCTTCCAGATCCAGCAAGGCCTCGTAGGGGTTCTCTTCGAGCCCCAGGCAGCGGGCGAAGGCGGGCTCGGTCTTGACGCCCCGGATCTTGAGCGCGCGCACGCAGCGGCGCAACCCCGCACCCCCGAGCCTGAGCAGGCGCGCCTCCACGAGCAGGTGCCGCACGGCCCTCCCCGCCCGTGCCGGCCGGGCCTGGACGACGACCTCCACGGGAAAGCCGCTCTCCAAGAACCGGGCCACCAACGCGGGGCGGCCGTCCAGGTTGCGCAGACGCATGCGGAAGCCCGGGCGGTGCCCGAAGGTGCGGGCCAGCCGACCTGCGAAGCGGGCGGGGTCGGGTGCGTGGACGATCACGTCGAGGTCGCTGCCGCGCACGTCCAGCCCAAGCGGAAAGGTACCGGCGAGTACGGGCTTTCCAGGGCGCAGCAGCGGGTGGCGGGCGAGGCGGACAAAGGCGGCGAGGGCCGCGGCCTGGCGGGCGGTCATGCTTACATTCTGCCCCCGCAAGTCTGACCAGCGGGTCAGTTTCGGGGTAAGCTGAAAGGGTGCGCGCCGTCTGGAACCTCCACCTTGCCACCTTCCTCTTCTTCCTCGCCTACGGGCTGACGGTTCCCACCCTGCCGCTGTATTTGAAGGACGAGGGCATCGGCGCGGCCTGGATCGGCTGGGCGGTGGCGCTGATGCCGCTCGCGGGGCTCACGCTGCGCCCCTTTGGCGGCTGGGCCGCCGACGGCTGGAGCCGCAAGAAGCCCAGCCTGATCGGCTTGGCACTCGGTGCGCTTTCGGGTCTCTTGTACCTGGGTCCGCTGCCGCTGGTGCTCGCGGGCCGGTTCGTGCAGGGGGCGGCGATGGCGCTCTTCGCGCCCAGCTCGCTCGCGATCACCAGCGACTTGGTGCCCGAGCACCTGGTGGGCCGGGTGATGGGGACGCGCAACCTGATCCTGGGCATCGGGGTGATGACGGGTACCGCCGTGGGCGGTTTCGTGGTGGACTTCTGGGGTTTTAAGGCCGTCTGGCTACTGGTGTTCTTACTGCAAGCGGCCTGGCTGCCGCTCTTGGCGCTGGGCGTGCCCGAAACCCTAAAAGAACCTTCCCGAAACAGATGGTGGGCCAACTTTGGCGCGGTCCTGCGCGACCGGCTCATCCTCGCGCCCACGCTCGCCAACACCGGCTTCGCCGCCGTCTTCAGCATCCTGCAGACTTTCTACCCGCTGGCCCTCACAGGGGCGGGCTTCCGCGCGGCCTGGGTGGGGGCGTTCCTGGCGTTCTACGGGATGGTTTCCGTCGTCTTCCGCCTGCCCGCGGGTTACCTGGCCGACCGTTTCGAGGCCGGCTGGGTGGCGCTCGCCGGCTTCGTGAGCGCCACGCTCGGCCTCGTGCTGCTCTGGGTCTTTCCCCTCCCCCCACTGGCCTTCGCAGCCGGGTTCTTCATGGGCGCGGGGGCGGGGCTCTACCTACCCGCCAACATCGTGGCCGTTACCCGCGCCGCGCGGCCGGAGCTGCGCGGCTCGGCCTTCAGCCTCTTCACCGCCAGCTGGGACCTGGGCGGGCTGCTGGGGCCGCCGCTCGGCAGCGTGGTCGCCGCCGGCCTTGGCCTGGAAGCGGTCTTCCCAATGATCGCCACAGGCGGGTTGCTTACCACCCTCGCCTACCTCGCCCTGCGTCGCCGTAGGGGCTAGAATCTTCAGCACAAGGAGGTGACGGTGAAACCAGCTTTGTTGCTAATAGACGTTCAAAAAGGGTTCGACGACCCGATTTGGGGCAGGCGCAACAACCCCGAGGCCGAAGCAAAGATAGGCCGCCTGCTAACCGCTTGGCGGGAGGCGGCGGCGCCGGTGTTGCACGTCCGTCATGATTCACGTTACCCGGAACTACCGCTGCACCCAGCCAACCCCGGCAACGCCTTCAAGCCGGTTGCGGAACCATTGCCCGGTGAGCCAGTCTTTGCCAAGCGGGTCAACAGCGCCTTCATTGGTACTGGCCTCGAGAGCTACCTGCGCCAGGTGGGTATAGAGCGCTTGGTGATAGTCGGCCTGACGACTGACCACTGCGTTTCCACCACCGCCCGCATGGGTGGCAACCTGGGCTTTGACGTAGTAGTAGTCGGCGACGCCACCGCCACCTTCGACCGCCAGGGGCCAAATGGCGATACCTACCCGGCCGAGGAAGTTCATCGAATCAATTTGGCCAGCTTGCACGGTGAGTTTGCTCGGGTGATGGACACTGCGGAAGCGCTTAAGCTGCTCGGCTGATGCGCCGCAGCCGGTAGCATGGGGCATGGCAATCGTAAAGCGCGTCCTCAAGTTCGTTTTCGGCCTCTTGCTGCTGGCCTTGCTGGCGTTTGGCGGTTTGATGGCCTGGCTTTGGATCACCGACTACCGGCCGCCGCCGCAGGAGGCGTTGCAAATACACGGCGGCGGCGCAAGCGGCGCGCCTGCCGAAATAGAACTGCTTACCTGGAACATCGGTTACGCCGGCCTGGGGGCCGAGCAAGACTTCTTTCTCGACGGCGGCAGCCACGGCTGGCCCGACGAAGCCGAGGTGCGCCGCTACCTGGCGGGAATTCGCGACCACATCAAGCAGCACCCCGCCGACGTGGTGATGTTGCAGGAGGTGGATCTTGGCTCGAAGCGGGTACGTTTCGTCAACGAGCTGGAGGCTTTGCAGACCGCGCTGCCCGGCTACGCATGGGTGGTGGCCAGGAACTACGACGTCGCCTTCGTCCCCGTGCCGATCACCAGCCCCATGGGCCGGGTGCGGGCGGGGCAGGTCACCTTCACGCGCCAGCGTCCGCGCGCCGCCGAGCGTCACGCGTTGCCGGGAAGCTACGGCTTCCCGGTGCAGCTGGCCCAGCTTGACCGCATGTTCGTGCTCGTCCGCCTCCCCGCGCCCTCGGGGCGCGAGTGGGTGCTCGTCAACACCCACAACTCCGCCTTCGACACCGGCGAGCTGCGCGCCCAGCAGCTGGGTTACATCAAGCAGGTGATGACCCGAGAGTATCAAGAGGGCAACTACGTCGTGGTAGGCGGCGACTGGAACCTGATCCTGCCTGGGGTGGACCCCGACCGCGCGTTCGTGCACAGCGAAGCGCGCGCCGACTTCTACCTGCCCTTCCCGGAGGGGTGGACGCCCGCCGGCTGGCGCTGGGTCTACGATCCTGCGGTGCCCACCAACCGCTCGGTGAGCCGGCCCTGGACGCCCGGCGAAAACTACGTGACGATCATCGACGGCTTCCTGGTGAGCCCCAACGTAGAGGTGCTGGAGGTGCGCACCGATAACCTCGACTTTGCCTACTCGGACCACCAGCCGGTGCGGGTCCGGCTGGGCGTGGGGGAGCGGTAGGTGGTGAATAGGGTGCAGGAGGTGGGGTGTGGGAGTGGTGTCCCGTCCGGAAAAACGTTTACACTCAACTCCCATCCCCACACCCGCTACCCCGAGGAGGAAGCACCACATGAGCGGAAAGGAAAAGAGGTTCTACAGCGAAGCCTTCAAGCGGCAGGTCGTA
>Ga0256832_1000943_pt1 | contig 19390 bp, 15 predicted proteins | sample 134614metaG_FD_190534 | JGI IMG/M metagenome (GOLD analysis project Ga0256832, IMG submission 190534) | Hydrothermal vent microbial communities from Lau Basin, Pacific Ocean - 134-614 | ecosystem: Environmental > Aquatic > Marine > Hydrothermal vents | place: Pacific Ocean: Lau Basin | collected...
GTGGCGGAGCGCATCCGCTGCGAGCTGGAGGCGCTGACCATCGACGGCCCCGAAGGCCCTCTGAAGGTGACCGCGAGCTTGGGTGTCGCCACAGTCCAGGGTCCCGGGTGCGAGCACAGCGCGCAGATCCTCTTCGAACGCGCCGATGCCGCGCTCTACGCCGCCAAACGCGCGGGCCGCAACCAGGTGGCGATGGCCGCCTGAGCGCGTACACGCAAGGCCTCAACCCTCAACGCTGGAGCCGCAGCGCGAGGCCGCCCATGGCCAGCGAGACCTCGCGGCGTTCGACCGGACTGCCGGATCCGACGAGGCTCCCCAGGGCCGCCGCGAGACGCCGCACCGCACGCGTGCGCACACTCAGAGCAGCATCGTTCTGGCCGGACGAACGCTGCGCCTCGACGCGGAGGGCGTGCTCGCGGAGGACCTCCGCCGCCGCGTCGCCATGCCCGCGGAGGACCTGCGTCGCCGCCGCGTCGAGGGCGCGACCCAGGTCGGCGTCGAAGACCGCGAGCTGGGCGACGCTCCCGCTCCGACGGGCCTCGGCGCCAAAGCGCACGCCGAGCTCCTTGGACGCCGCCTGAGCTCTCGCGTCCCGGCCGCGGTAGCGCAGCTCGACGCGGGCGACGGCCTCGGCGCCGGGACGGACCCGCAGCCGCAAGACGACGCGCCGCTCGGCGCCCGCCCGAAGCTGCGGGAGCGTGACCACGACGCCGCCAGCGCTCCGCTCGACCCCGGCCGCGTCGTTGACGTCCTGGAGCTCGACGCCCGGAGCCAGCGACACGTTCAGCCGGAGGTCACGGGCCGCGACACGGGCCTGCGCGCCGATCTCGGCGCGGAGCATTGGACCTAGCTCGGAGGCGTCCCGAGCCACGAGGTATCCGCCACGCCCAGCGACAGCGATGGCCCGCAGCACCTCCGCGTCGAACTGATGGCCGAGCCCCAGGACCGTCGTCGTGCAGCCAAAGCGAGCCCGGGCCCGCGCCGCCATGGGGCCGAGCTCGTCCGCCGTGAAGGCGCCACCGTTGGGGACACCGTCGCTGAGGAGCACGACGAGCGAACCCTCGGGCGAGGGACGGGCCGCCGCGCCATAGGCCACCCGAAGCCCCGCCTCGATGTTGGTCCCGCCCCCGACGCGGATGCGCCGCAGGGCCCGCTTCGCCCGCCGGCCGTTCCCGACCCGGCTCGGAGGCAGGATCTCCTCGGCATCGGTCCCGTACGCCACGATCTGGATCTCGTCGTCGGGGCCGAGCTGCTCCACCACCGCGCGCGCGGCGGCCAGGACGTCACCCCAGCTCGACTGCATGGACGAGCTGCGATCGATGACGAGGTGAACGCGCATCCGCGCACGGGCCCCACGGGAGACCTCTCCGCCGCGCAGGCGCACGACCAGGTGCGTCTCACCCCCCGCCGCCGGGAGCTGGCTGTGCTCGAGCTCGGCGAACGCCTCGACGCTGCCGTCGGTCGCCAAGCGGCCCCTGGCATGCGCGAGCTCGGCGAGCGGCTCCAGGTCCGACAAGCGGATGCGGTAGCCATCGACGGCGAGGCCGGCAGACGTCAAGAGTGCTCCGAGTCGGGGACGGCCGCGCCCGGTCGAGCGCACGCCCGGCCCGGTGCCGAGGTAGACTTCGGAGCGGCCGGAGGCTCCTGCGGACACGCCGGCCTCGGTTCCCAGCGAGCCCTGTTCGGCGGCCGCGGCCTGAGCGGAGGCAGCGCTGCGGTCCGAGGCGTGCAAGCCGTCCGAACCGTCCGAAGCGCCCGAGGAAGCCCGCGGCTCTGCTGCGACGCTGCCCCGAGCCATCGCCCCCGCCTCCGAGCGGCGGTCCTCAGGTCCTCCACGCCCAGAGCTTCCGGAAGCCGTCGCTGAGGCGGAGCTGCCCGCCGCGCTCGATTCGACGCTTCCGGTCACGGCGCCACCTTCAGCGGAGACATCCGCCCAGATTCCACCCGGCGTCCCCCCGCCGGACGTCCCGACGGACGCCCCCTCACCGGGCATCCCCTCGGCCGACCTTCCGCCAGCCATTCCCTCGCTGGACGCCGTGGCCGAGCCCGATGGCGCCCCCACCGCGAGATCCACGGACGCGCCAGCAGCGACGGTCGACGTCGTGGCGCTGGCTTCGACCTTGGCCGCTGCGCGCGCGTCGAGGACCACCTGGGCGCGGGGCACACCGATGGGGACCCGAACCTGGGTCAAGGCGGTGCAGCCAAGTGCAGAAAAGCAAAGTAGAGCGACGATGGGCGACGGACGCATGCCGAGCGCTTTAGGAAGAAGCGTGCCACCCGCGAAGCGCCCGCCTTGAGGCCCCGCCGGAACCCAGGGTTCACGCTTCGCAGCCTCCGCCGTGAACCTTTCGACACGTACAAAGGCAACGATTTCCGTGGGTTGAATAAAGTCCTGGGAACCTCCGTCGCGGGCTAGCCCATCTCAGCGGCGATCGTCGATCGATCCGTGGCGCATCCGCGAGCCGAGGGAATGCCGAGCATTCTCGAGGTGAGAGGATGGCGGCAGAGGCCGTGCGCAGGCCGCACAGCGGCGACGAGGCGTTCGGAGATGGGCTCTAGCTAGCGCCCGCCCGAGCCGGACCTCATGCTCGAAGGATGCGGAACCCCGAGCACGCCTTCCGCGTTCTCGTCGAGCTGACCCGTGCGTTGAGCGAACGGGCTCTCGCGCTCGAGGCGGCTCTCCACATCGTGACCGACGCCGCCCGAACGCTCTTCGATGGACAGCACGCGTCGATCCGCATCGTCGACGACTCCGGCGACCTCCTGCTCTCCCTCGCCCGTTCCGGCGACGGCGCGGACCGTTCGCCCGTTGCCTTCCGGCGAGGCGAGGGCGTGATCGGCTGGGTGATCGACCACGGCGAGGTCGCGCGCGTCAACGACACCGACGCCGACCCGCGCTTCAAACGCGTCGAGACGCAAGGGTACGCCATCCGTTCGCTGCTCGCGCTTCCGCTGTGGTCCGCCGGCCGAGTCATCGGGGCCCTCTCGGTGACCTCGGATCGCAGGCACCACTTTGAACGGGACGACGAAACCGTCGGCCGCCTCCTGGCAAACTGCGCCGTGCCACCCCTGGAGCGGGCGCGCCTTCAGCACCTGGCGATCACCGATGAGTTGACCGGCGCCCTTCGGCAGACCCAGCTCTACCCAGCGATCGAGCGCGCCATGCGCGCGTGCGCCGACGCTGGAGCACCCCTCGCGATCCTCTCTCTCGACCTCGATCACTTCAAGCGCGTCAACGACGCGCACGGGCACCCGGTCGGCGACCAGGTGCTCCGGGTCTTCGCGCAGCGCGTCCGGCGAAGCATCCGCAGCGAAGACATCCTGATCCGCCGCGGCGGGGAGGAGTTCGTCGTCGTCCTCCCGCGCTGCGATCGGGCGTCGGCGATGCGCGCGGCGGAGCGCATCCGTGACGAGATGGCGCGCGAGCCCATCGTGCTCGGTCCCCGCCGGATCGTGCAGCGCGTCTCGGTCGGGGTCGCTGTCTGGGACGGCGTCGAGAGCGCCGAAGCGCTGGACGAGCGCGCCGACCAGGCGCTCTACGAGTCCAAACGAGCCGGCCGCGATCGGGTCTCGGTCGCCCCTTCCGGATGACCGACCGGAAGACCTCCCGAGGATCCTGGGCTACTCCGAAAAGCGCACACGGATAGGTTCTTCTAGACCAATGTTGGCGGCGAAATTCCGCAGCCGCATGGCGAGAGCACCGGTCACATCCGTCCCCGACTTGACGATGCAGCGCCCGTCCTTGGTGACGACGTCCTGACAGAGCAGCATACCGGGGGCGAGGTCCCGCGCCTGGACGGCGTGGACTTCGGAGGTCGCCCCCGCGGGCTCGTTGCCGAGTGCGGCGGCCACCTCCGACCCGCAGCGGCGTTTCACCCGCGCGACGACCCGCTCCCAGCTCATGCCGCTCGCCGTAGCCGCTGCGGCCCACATGGCGATCTGTAGGCATCGGAGCTGAGGATCGCTCCCCTCGCCTCCGTCGAGGGCAGGAGCCGCGGTGCCGATGAGCCGCGCGGCCCCTTCGAGGCGCGCGACCTTCCCCAGCAGACGCTGACCCACCGACGGAACCTGCGCCAGCATGGCGCGCTCCTCGTCGCGGATGGGCACCCCCGACTCCACGCGCTCGAGCAGGTCGTTGGGCACCGCGATGCTCCCGAGCTCCGTCAACCGCGCAGCCACCTCGAGCTGCCAGCGCTCGTCGGGCGGGACCCCGAGCGCAGGTGCGAGCCGCTTAGCGATAGCGTGGATCCGGTGCGCTCGCCGGAACGCCGACGGCACGGCGACCCCGAGCACCTCCGTGAGGACTTGGACGCACCCCTGCAGGGTCTGGTCGAGGAGCTCCCGCTCCGCGAGGCGAAGGCGGCGCAGCTCCGTCGCCTCGTCCACCACCCGAAGGAGCTCCTCCGGCGGGCAGGGCTTGCTGAGGAAGCGGAAGATGTTCCCCTCGTTGATCGCTCGCTGCGCCGAAGCCAGATCGGCCTGACCTGTCAGCAGCACCCGCATGGTGTCCGGCGCTCGCCTGCGGACCTCCGCGAGAAACGCCGCGCCGTCCATGCCGGGCATCCGCATGTCCGAGATGACGACGTCGAAGGGCCCGTCTTCCTCGAGGATGCCCAGCCCGTCGGCGCCCGACGTGGCCGTCGATAGCTCGTGCTCCATCCCGAGGTGGAGTTCGAGGCCATCGAGCACCCGCGGCTCATCGTCGACGGCGAGGACCTTGGCGGTCACCGCTCCGACTCCGTGGCGCTTTCGTTGGGTGAGCTGAGAGGCAACTTGATGCGGAACGTCGTCCCTTCGCCGACGACGGTGTCGACCTCAATCTCACCACCGTGCTTGTCCACGACGATCGATCGGGCGATGGCGAGCCCCTGACCGGTACCCCGGCCGACCTCCTTGGTCGTGAAGAAGGGGTCGAAGATCCGCGATCGGATCTCTTCGGGGATGCCGCCGCCGTTGTCGCGGATCTCGACGATGGCGTGATCTCCCTCGGCGCGGGTCCGGACGACGATCTTCCCTTCGCCGCTCGTGCCGTGTCGGTCGCTGATGGCGTGCGCGGCGTTGACGATCAGGTTCAGGAAGACCTGATTGAGCTCGCTCGGCAACCCTTCGATCGGAGGCAGTCCGTTGTCGAGATCCAGGAGCAGCTCGGCGACGTACTTCCACTCGTTGCGGCTGACGGTCCGCGTCGTGTCCAGGAGCCGGTTGAGGTTCGTCGGTTGCTTCTCGTCGCCGCCGGGATGGCTAAAGGCCTTCATGGCGGCCACGATATGGCTGACGTTTTGCACACCCTCGATGCTCTGCTCGAGAGCCCGCGGCACGCGCTTGCGAACGAAATCGATGCGCGCCTTCTTCATGGCCTTTTGGACCACCTCAGCGAATTCGTCGGGGTCGCACTCCTCGGCGGCTTCGACGACACGATCAAGGAGCGTGACGATTCGGTTGAAGGCCTTGTCCAAGAACTGAAGGTTGTCTCCGATGTACTGCAGCGGCGTGTTGATTTCGTGAGCGACCCCGGCGGCGAGTTGGCCGACTGCTTCGAGCTTCTGAGCATGGACGAGCTGCGTTTGGGTGGCGCCGAGTTCTTCGACCATGCGTGCCAGAGCGCGGGTCTTCTCCTCGACGAGCGTCTGGAGCTGGGCCGACTGACGGAAGAGCGCAAAGGCCCCACCCGCCGAGCCGGAGGCTTGCTGCTGCTCGAGAGCCTCGGTCAGGACGGCGACGGTCTTGCGCATCGCCTCCAGCTCGCGCTGCGCATCCCCCGAGCTCGGCATCAAGGGCGGGTGAATCGACGGTGTCGGGTTCATGGCATTCCTCCCAGCGCGATCCCGGCGAAGGTCTGGTTCACGTGGACTCCATCGACTTGCTCGCCGTAGGTAGAGAAGCCCACGACTCGTGTATCCGCGAAGAAGCGCCCCACCTCGTCGGCCAGACCGAGCGACTCCAGCTCGAGGCGGCGCAGAATGCAGTCGCAGCCGAGCACCACCGAAGGTTGGCCGATCTCGCGTTGAGCACGTTCGAACGCCCGCTGGAGACTGTCGAGCGGGGTGGATGGCTTGGCGACGCTCAAGACCAAGCCCTTGTCGATGGCGCAGTAAAACCGCATCGAGCCGTCCGCTTCGACGCACTGGATGCTCCGGATGTAGTGCTCGTTGCCGAGTCGGAGCATTACGGGGTGCCTTGAGAAGGTTTCCGTGCACAGCTCCTCGGGAGCTACGCCGACCGCGGCAGCATAGGCGGTCGCAGCCGGATAACCGTTGATCTCGCGGACTAGCCGCTGCGCCGGGTCCGCGGCGGTGATCACGAGGCGCCGATCGGTCGGCACGTGATGCATCACCTTGATCGTGGTGAAGGCCACCGGCGTGTGGACGATCAAGAGGACTGCGGCATTCGAGCGAAAGCACCCGTCTACGTAGACGTGAGTAGCTTCGAAGGCGAGGTCGTCGCCTGCCGACCCTCCGACGATGGGGATACCGCCGACACCCGCGTAAAGGGCTGCGGCCAATCGCTCCTCGGCCATGCTCAAGCCATCGACGAGCAGCAGGCCGAAGGTCTTCCAGCCTCTCGGGGGTTGGGACGCTTCGACGCCTTCGCAAACTTCTGTGACCGCACCCTGCATCGCATCGAGCGGCTCGATGGCGTGCGCTTCGATCTGAAAGTGCGAGCGGGGAAACCCCACAGCGGTGATGCCGTCGGGTTGGAATCCGCTCGGGCCGATCTGGCCCGAGGTCGTGCACCCGACGACCGCGACCTCCGGGAACGCTACAGCGAGCGCGGACGCCAGGGCATCCCGATCGTAACGGGGAGAGACGAACAGCAGCGCACCGGCGAGGTCGTGGCCCAACGCATCCGCCAGCTCGGAGGCAGCGTCGTGCGGGAGCCGCGCGTGGGTCGCTGCACGCACCGTGGCGGTCGGTCGGGTGGTCATGCTCGGTACATCGCCCGACCGCGGTATCGCCTTGAGGGTGCGGCCTCCACTCCACCCTATTCGTGGGAGGTTTGGGCTCCAATTTGGGGGTGGTGCGAATTCCGAGTTTTGCCTAACAAGGAGTCGAGCCGCACGCCCGATCGGTAGGGTATGGACGAACCCAGCCGGATCCCTGACGGGCGCATCCTCTTCGTCGACGACGAACCGCGTGTCCTCGAGGGGCTCGAGAACCTCCTCTTCGACGCGCCGGAAGAGTGGGAGTTCGAGTTCGCCCTCGGTGGGCCGGACGCCCTCGAGCGCCTCGAAGAGCAGGTCTTTGACGTGCTCGTCACGGACATGCGGATGCCGGCCATGAACGGCTTGGAACTGATGAAGCGGGTCCGGGAGAAGCACCCGAACATCGTGCGGGTGGTCCTTTCCGGGCACACCGAAAGCCACATTGCCCACGAGGCGATGCCCCTGGCGCACGAGTTCCTCAGCAAACCCTGCGACGCGGAGCAGCTCGTGGGCACCCTCGAGCGCGCGCTCCGGCTCACCAAGCGGGTCGCTAACGCGGCCGTACAGCGCGCGGTGGCGGGGGTGCGAACCCTGCCGGCGCGCCCGGCGACGTACACCCGTCTGCAACAGCTCGTCGCGGAGGACGCCGGAATCCCCGAGGTGGCGGCACTCGTCGGATCGGAGCTGGCGCTCGCCAGCAAGATCCTTCATGTGGCGAACACGGCGTTCTACTCACGAGGTCGCGCGATCGCCTCCGTCCATAACGCCGTCTCGTTGCTTGGGCTCAAGACGACGTGCTCGCTCGTCGCGGCGATCGAGGCGTGGGGGGCCTTCGAGGTGGCACCCTGGATCGACCTCGACGCGCTCCACCGACACTGCCTCGAGGTCGGGCACGTCGCCTCCCGGCTCGTCGATCGTTCGCTGGCGGACAGAGCGCTCCTCGCCGGCATGCTCCACGACGTCGGCGAGTTGATGATCGGCGGGCTGCTCCCCGATCAAGGGCGCCAAGCCCACGACGCCGCCGGCGACGAGCACAGCCTCGTCGGGGTGCAGCGCGAGCTGATGGGCTTCGACCACGCGGCCATGGGAGCGCACCTGCTGCGGCTGTGGCATCTGGACGACGAGGTCGCTCTCGCCGTCGAGCACCACCACCGGATCGGGCTCGTCGACCGTGGCCCGATCGACCTCGCGGTCTTCGCCGCGGAGTGGTCGATCGTCCACGACGAAGGCGCCGACTCGGAGCCACGCCTCTCGGAGCCCGAACGGGAGTCCATCGAACGGGCGCGGGCCCTGCGAGACGCGGCTTGAGTGCGGACACTCCTCCCTTTGGGGGATGCTTCGCCCGGTGCGAGTTTCTCGTGTTTCCATGAGGCGCGCTGGGACGTGACGACTCCTCACGATAGACTGCGGTATCGAAGCCGACCAGCCTCGACTCCAGGGGGAAGCTTGACGTTGCCCGGCATCACCATCGGCGTGGTGGACGACCAGGCGCTCGTACGCGCTGCGCTTCGGCGTCTCCTCGCGGAGGGAGCGGAGCGGCACATCGCCTGGGAAGCCCACGACGGAAGGAGCGCCATCGCACGCTACGAGCGCGAGCCCGTCGACGTCGTGGTCATGGACCTGAGGATGCCGGGCAAGGACGGGCTCGAGGCCACTCGTGAGCTGCTCCGCTACGACGCGCGCGCCCGTGTGGTGATCGTCACGCAGTACGAGGAGGTCGACATGGCCGCGCGGTCGCTGCGAGCGGGTGCTCTCGGTTTCGTCTCCAAAGGAAGCGAGCCGGGCGAGCTCACCGCGGCGATCCACGCCGCCGCCGAGCGCCGTATCTTCGTCTCGGAGCGCCTCCGAGCCGCCGTCGAAAGGTATCTCGATGAAGGCGACCCGCTCCAGACGCTCTCGGACCGTGAGCTCCAGGTCCTCACGCGCCTGGCCAGTGGCGCCCGAAACCGCGAGATCGCCTGCCAGCTCTGCATCAGCGTGCGAACGGTCGACTCGCACCGTAGGCGCATCCTGCAGAAGCTCGGCCTCCGCAACAACAGCGACCTCACCCGCTTCGCCGTGCGCCGTGGGCTCGTCTGAACACGGCGGTCGAGTCGACGAGTGACCGTGCCGAGGGCTCGACCGTGTTCCTCAACAGTCCGCACCCGTATCGACCGTCATCGATCGCGACCGTGAGGGTGTCCGCGCGCGGTGCAGCGTAGCGACGAAGTCTGAAAGATTTTCGAGGCGCGATGGGACGCGCAGGAGCGTGCTCTCGGCCTCGAGGCGCGCGGGGATGGGGCGGTCTGTCAGCGCCGGGTGTTCTCGATCAGACAGTTGCTGTCGGGGCAGGTGTCGAACACCTGGCCGTCCGGGCGGCAGAAGCGGTCGAGCTGCTCGAGCATGGGGTCGAGGTAGCGCAGGTCGTTGTGTGCGCTGTTGTCCTCGTCGGCGATCGCCGTGCCCTTCGGGATGGGCTCGACGTCGTCGAGCTGGAAGATCACGTAGGCGCTGTCGCTCGGCCCATCGGTTGCTTCGAGGAGGCCCTCGGCGACGCCGTAAGGCTCGTAGACGCTCGACCGCAGCCAGGGCAGACCCATGGTGCGCGCCGCGACGTCCGAGCAGACGTTCGAGACCTGCGCGTCCCATCGGGACGCCTGGTAGAGCACGCGACGCTCCGAGTTGTCCACGCCCGGGAGCGGGTCGCCGAAGATGTGCGGAACGTAGGTCGCAGGCTCGGCGTAGTCCCACATCGTCTGGGTCGAGACGATGAACCAATCGCGCTCGAGCTTGTCGGTGTACCAGAGCTCGAAGACACGCTCGAAGGGCTCGAAGTCGATGGAGCGGCGCACCAGCGTCGAGTAGCCGATGCCGCCGACCTGCAAGACGTAGGCGTCGATGGTGTCGCTCAGACCGGCGAGGGTGCCTCCCATGATGCCGCCCTGGCTGATACCGTAGTAGTAGAGCTCGTCGCCGTTCATGGGGCGCGGGGTGCCGTCCACGTCAAGGGCGAGCTCGGGCATCGACGCGCACGGCCCGCCGGGCGCGAAAGACTTTTGCAGGATCAGCGAGTTGATGGTGCCCTGCACGAGCCGCTCACCGACCTGATCGAAGTTTCCGAATTGGGTCACGACGTAGGTGATGAACTGGGCGTCGTCGGCCTCCGCCAGCCCCCAATAGTCGGTACCGAAGCCGATCATCTCAGCGCGCTGGAGGGCTTCGCGGGTCCCGCCGCTCGACACCTGACGCGCCGAGCCGAGCAACCCGTGGCCGTACATGAGCATGCGCGCCCGGTCGCCGCCGGCCATCACGCGGTCGCGCACGCTCAGGGGCACGACCACCTCGAAAGGGGCTTCGGCTGTACCGTTGTATTCGATCTCGCCATCCTCGTTGCGGTTGAAGAGCGCGCCTTCGTACTCGCTCTCCATGTAGAGCGGGACGGTGAAGGTGCCGCGGATGCGCCGAAAGACGTTGCTCGGGACGCTCGCTCCCTCCTCGACGGACTCGACGGTGCACGTGCCCACACCGTCGGTGCCGGCCTCGAAGCGGCGGAAGGCGTCCTGCCGGAGCTGGATCATTGGGCCCCAGAGGCTCTCGCCGGACGCTGTGTGAAAGTCCCAGGCGATGATCAGATCGTCGCGCGCGACCCCAGCGGCGGCGAGGTCGCTGAAGATCCCCTCCATACTCGCGCGGCGTCCCTCGAGCTCGGCGACATCGGTCGGGGTCGAGTCGCGCAGGGCCCGAAAATAGGCGCTCGGCTCCACCGGTGTCCCGTCCACGAGAACGAGATCGCGGATGGCGACGATGTATCGATGGTTTTCCTTGAGGCGCGACGCCGGGCGGATGTAGAAGGTCGTGCGGTCCGGGTCGGCGTTGTACCACTCGTCGACCTCGGCGAAGTGTGCGACGCGCTCGCCCGTTTCAGCATCCAGGAGCACCGTGGGCGAGCCGTCCGAGAGGCTGTCGGCGATGTGGTCTTCGTTGGGGAGGTTGGCGGTGTCGACCTTGCCATCGAAACCGACGACGGCACTCCCCATGGGGCTGAACCCGTCGAAGCGGTTCCAGGTCGAGGTCCGCGAGACCCCTTCATCGAACTGGTTGTGCGGGAAGGCCGCCTCGTCGATGGCGACCCGGAACCCCGTGTTGGTGCTCGGATCTTCTTGCAGGAACCACGACGAGGGGTAGGGCATCAGGCAGGTCGTGGGGCTGAGGTTCTCGCACTCGGGCCGGTCGGCGACGATCGGATCAGTGCCGGCGTCGGCGCCCCCATCGGTCGCGTCCACTCCCGCGTCGGCCGGGGCAGTGGTGTCGTCGTCCCCGCACGCGAGGGCGAAGGCGAGCGTGAGCACGAAGGCCCATGCCACCCGGCGGGCGTCCCCGAACGAGCGGTGGGAACCTAGCGCGGGGCGCGCGGAGCGGAGGGGGACCCGAGAGGACGAAGAGAGCTCCATCCGCCCAAGGTAGCGCAGCTCGCTCCCCGAGGTCGCCGCGCCTTCTCACGCCCGAGGGCCCACAGGGGATGCCGCGGGCAGCCACCGTCAAGAATCGCACCACGGGTCCCCGCGTCCGGTCCTATCTGTTTGAAATTGCGACGGTCTGAGGCGGCACTCGGCTTGCTAGCTGGCCTCGTCATGGGACTGCTTCGACTCCTTCTCGTGAGCCTGCTGACGGCGTGCGGCGCCCGAACGGGTCTGGGCCTGCCGGCCCCCGGGACAGAGGATGGCGGTCTCGACGCGGCCGTGGGTCGCGACGGAGGCTTCGATGCGGGTTTCGATGCGGGTTTCGATGCGGCCTCCGATGCCGCGATCCTACCGGACCGGTGGGTCCCCGAGTGCCCGGACTCCACGACTGTCGCCGCCCGCGAAGCCAGCGTCCCCGTCGACATCGTCTGGGCCTTCGACAGCTCTTTGAGCATGATCGACGACGCCGAGCGGATGCGCGCCAACGTTCGGGTGTTCTGGGACGCCATCACGGCTGCGGACGTCGATGCCCACGTGATCTTCCTGGCCAGCCGTGGCTACGCGCCGGAAGCGCCCATCGAGTTCGCGCGCCGCTACTACCCCATCGACCGCGAGGTCGGCAGTTGGAACGCCCTGAGCCAGATGACCGCCGGCTTTGACGACTACCGGCGTTACCTCCGTCCCGACGCCACGACGCACTTCGTCGTAGTCTCCGACGACGACAGCCTCGCGATGGACTGGGAGGACTTCCGCGACGCGATGCTCGAGCTGCTCGGGCACGAGTTCACATTCCACGCGGTCGCGTCCGAGCGCGTGACGCCGACCCCCTCGAACCCCCGGGGCGTGTGCTCGACGCCGACGAGCGCGGCCTACCGCCCGGGCTACGAGTACATGGCGCTGACGGAAGCCACCGGCGGGCTGTTCCTGTCGATCTGCAACGAGGACTGGTCGGAGCTGTTCGCGCTGCTCTCGGAACGCATCGCGGTGCGTATTCCGCTGCCCTGCGGCTACACGCTGCCCCAGCCGCCGCCGAGTGGCGTCGACTACGTGCCGGAGCGGTTCACGGTGTTGTGGGAGCGGCCGGACGAACCGACACCTCGCGTCTTGCCGCGGGTCGGGGCGAGCGAGAGCGACTGCGGAGACGGCTGGTGGTACTTCGATGGCAGCGAGCGCATCGAGCTGTGTCCTGCGACCTGCGACGAGGTCGAAGCGCTGGGCGGCCGGATCACCGTCGATCTCGGCTGCGACCCCACCGAGCTCGACTGAGTGCTTCAGGGCTGCGCCGGGGCGTCCCCACTCTCGAGCTCGTAGAGCACGATGTCCGCGTCGCGGGCGACGAAGAGGCCCCCGCCGCAGCTCTCGAAGTGCGGCGCGAGGCGCTCCTTGTACCAGGCGCCGCTCCGCAGGTGCACGTTGCCGTCGGTGACGGACTGGTCGACGGCACAGGCCCAGTCCCGCGCCGTGAGCGCTTCGAGGTAGAGCGCCTGGGCGGTGTGCGCGGCGAGGTTCGCGATCGCCGCCTCGGCCTCGGCGTCGTCGAGGTACTGGAGCACCCCCTGGCAGACGACGAGGTCCGCAGGCTCCCCCTCGTAGTCGACGACGGAGCCGCGCGTCCAACCGAAACGCTCGCACAGGAACGCGCTGATCTCGACGCCTTCGTACTCGACGTCGCCAAAGAGCCCCTGGACGAGCCCCTGCCAGTGGCCGACGCCGCACCCGAAGTCGAGGACGCGTTCGACCTCCACGTCGAGGTACGCCAGGTAGCTCGCGACGAAACGCCCCAGCCGCGCGACGCTGGAAGGGTCTGAAACGCGGGTCTCTGGGTCGAAGTAGTGCCGCCGGTAGTAGGCCTCGTCGAAACGCTCCGTCACATGGCGCGTGTGCCATGGCCGCCGTCAGGGATCAAACGCGGTTCCGACGCCGTCGCCGAGGAACACCTCGCCGCTACGGGCATGGGGGGCCGAGCTCGAGCGCGAAGCCGGAGAGCTTCACCCACTCTTCCTCAGAGTCGCCGGGCTCGCGGAGCGTGCCCGTCAGTCGCAATGGGCCGCTGGCGACGGGATCCACGTCGAAGCCCACCCACACCTTTTTCGTCGAATCGGTCCAGTCCCAGCGGTACGATCCATCCAAGCCGATGGCGAGGAGAAGCATGCTCTCGGAGCCCTCTTGACCACGGGGCCCGCCTCCCAGGTCCACGACGCCATGGAGATATCCACCGATCAGCACTTCGTCGTCGCGGATCTTTGGATGATACGACGATCCACCAGGCCAGGTTCGGTCCCATCGGTACGATCCGTCAGGGCCCAAAGCGATCACGAACCCGCCCTTGCCTGACCCGCTCGGCGGGTCTGGGTTTCCGTTGCGGAGATCGACGACCCCCGTGGAGTTCCCCGTAAGCACCAGCGTCCCATCGGGAGCCACCGTGGGAGGAGCGATGGCGAATATCCGGCCCCAGGCGCGCCAGCTGCGATCCCAACGGTAGGCGCCGTCCGGTCCCAGGGCGAGGAGGTACCAAAGGCGTTCGCGTGGGCCACCACGGGGTCCTCCGCCGAGATCGGTGACGCCCTCCATGTGCCCGCTCACCAGCGTCTCGCCGGAGCTCAGCAGCGTAATACCGCTGACGTCACTATCTCTGTTTCCCGCCCAGAGGTGGTCCCACTGGTACGAACCATCGGGACCGAGCGCGAGGACGTAGCTGCTGGTCTCCCCGCGCCGGCCGCGGGGCCCGCCGCCGAAGTCCACGGTGCCCTGAAGGGTTCCGGCCATTCGGAGCCCCCCGCCGGCCACGGTGAGCATACGAACATCCGGGCTGGGCATGTCCTCGAAGGTCCAGGCCCTGTCCCAGCGATAGGAGCCGTCGGTGCCCAAAGCGAGCACGTAGCTGCTCGTCTTCCCTTCTTCTCCTCGCACTCCGTCCCCCAGATCGACGGTGCCCAGGAAGAACCCCTGCACGAAGATCGTCTCCCCCACAGTCAGCGCACGGCGCCGGAACTCGAACTCAGCTCCGCTCGCGGTCGGCGTGAGCATCCATCGCACGGAGCCGTCGAGACCGAGGGCAAGCAGCAACCCACTCCCCTTTTCGCTGTGGCCCCGCTTCTCGCTGCCGAAGTCCACCACACCACGGAACGAGCCGACGACGAGCACCGTTCCGTCGTCCGCGAGGCTAAGGGTCTGCCAAATGCCGCGATCCTCGACCTCCGAGGTCCATGTCCGGTCCCAGCGGTACGCGCCGTCTGGACCGAGCGCCACTACGTATCCGCTGCGCCTTCGTGCCCGGCCACGCGGACCGCCTCCGAAGTCCGCCGTGCCCTCCAAGGTGCCTGCCACAAGCACGGAGCCGTCCGTCGCGACCTTGAGCGATGGTCGTCCGGGAAGTTCGCCGCTATCGGTCCACGTGCGATCCCACAAGTACGAGCCATCGGCAGCGAGCGCCACGACGAAGCCGCTCCCGACCCCCTCGCGACCTCGCACCCCACCGCCGAAGTCGGCGGTCCCCACCATCGTGCCCGTCAGCAACACTGAGCCGTCGACCCGGCTCATCTCACCGTGGATGGAGAGCGTGTCGCTCGCGGTCCAAGTCCGTTCCCAACGGACTTGTGGCGCGCATTCCTGCGAGCCGGAGTCAGGGTCTTGCTCTGAACCCGCAGCGCCACCGCTCGTGGTCTCCGGCGAGCGCTCGGCGGTGCCGGTGGGCTCTGCGCTCCCACAACTCGCAAGCGCCAACCAGAACGGCAAGAGGAAGGGCAGACGATGGCTTCGGACGCGCATTCTCCGCGTCTACCGCAGCGAGAGCGGAGCCACAAGATCGGTTGGGGTGGAGCGTGATCGCGGGTGATGCAGCCGGGTGAGGAAATCGGGCGGAGGATCGAAGGGGAATGCGCCGACTCCCGGGCGTGAGCTTGGGCCGGTAGGGCCCTACAGGGGGGAGTGGAGCGCGGGATCGAGCAGCCGGCCCCAGGCGGCGTCGTAAGGATGCACGCGGCGGACGCTCCGCCCGCGGGAGACCAGCGGGCGCCCCTCGCCCGCCCAGCCGAAGATGCCCCCCTCCAGGTTGTAGACGCGGCGTCGCCCGGCCTCCATCAGCTTCTGCGCGACGGCGGCGCTCCGGTAGCCGACGGAGCAATAGACGACGATTTCGCGCTCGGTCCGAGGCACCCTCGCCAGGTTCGGGGCGTCGGGGTCGATGCGCACGGCACCCTCGATATGACTGACCTCGAACTCAGCCTCCTCCCGGGCGTCGAGAAGCACGGGGCGCTCGGCCGGCGGTCGGGCGAGCCAGCGCGCCAGGGTCTCGGTGTCCACCCAGCGCACGGTGGGGTAACGTTGCGAGATGAGGCTCCGCAGCTCGCCGAGGGCCAGGCCCTGTTGAGCGCCGGCGCGGATCAGGAGGGCGCACAGGACGAGGGCGAGCGCGGCGAGGGTTCGCTTCACCTGTTCACGATGGCACCACCCGCCTCGCTTGGCGAGCCCGCAACCCTCCTTCATGCCCCACGCTTCACAAGCACGGCCTTCGCCGGACGGAACGAAAGAGGCCCGCCGGAGCGGGCCTCCGTTCTTCGGAGCCGAGAGCTCAGAAGGCGGTCGGCGTCAGGGGACGCGACGCTTCCTCGCCCCCCTCCTCGGCTTCCTCCTCGGCCTCGCGCAGGAGGCGGACCAGAGCCGAGGGGCGGAACTGGAGGTTGAGCGCGAGCTGCGTGTTCTCGTTCCAGATCGGGTTCTCGATGTGGTGACCGTTGCTGTCCGGGTGAATCGCCAGCGTGCTGTAGGAGAGGGACGCGGTCAGGTAGGGCAGCACGTCGTAGCCGATGCTGAAGCTGAACACGCCGAAGATGCGCCACTTGGTGACGCTGTTGTCGGGGATGCAGACCGGCTGACCGCCGGCGGTGACCACGCCGTCGTCTCCGGAACCATCGCCGCCGATGCAGGCGTCGGCGAGCTCGGCACCCTTCAGCCAGAGGCTCGAGTACGAGAGGCTGATCTGCAGCTTCGCGATGGGAATCAACGTGGCGAAGACGGTTGCGGCGAGCTGATGCTGGGTGACCCCCGAGCCGTCGCCGCAGTCGCCGTCGGCCATCGGGCCGTTGGGACCGGCCGTGGTGCAGCGCGCCGACGCGATGGCGCCGGGGGTGCTCGACACGACGGTGGCGCCCGGGTCGTCGATCCTCGACCCGTCGTTGCGCCGCGGCTGCGCGACATTGCTCGTGCCTGCCCAGTAGAGGTAGCTGAGCTGGATGCCTGGGATGAAGCCCTGCAGGACGGGGGTGGGGCGCATCAACAGGAAGGACGGGTTGAGGCCGAGCACCCGGTCCGCGCCGCGGCTGAACTGCGAGGTCGGCAAGCGGAGCGCCATCGTCGCCGCGGTCACCAGACCGCCCGGGAGGCCTCCCTTCGAGAAGGTCGTGTCGACCCGCATGTCCTGCCAGTAGAGCTGGCGGTTGCCGTTGGTGGGGTTCGAGTACGCCGTGCCGAGGCCCGAATCGGTAAACTCGATGTCCAGGTCCAGTCGCGCGCCGATGCTCCAGGTGTCGTTGAAGTTCCACCGAGGCCGGACGCTGATCGTCTGGTCGTAGTAGGGGTTGTAGGTCGTCTGCGCGCGGGGCGCGAGGGTGCGCGCGGTGATGGTGTGGGCCCACACCGTCGGCATCGACCAGGGCAGACCGGCGGTGGGGTTCGCCTGGGCAAGACGGCTGGCGGGGTCGAGCTCCTCCGGCTCCTCCTCGCCGAGCAGGAGGCGCCGCCGGTGCTCCTCGGCGGTCTCTCCCGGCCGTCGGGCGCGGTCGTCCTGCGCTGGCGCGGCGGCTTCTTCGGTCTCTTCGGTCGCCTCGGCGAGGTCCTCCTCCAGCGAGGGCTCGCGGACCGCCCGCCCGAGAGCGTCGGCGGACTCACCGTCCGAGACCTCGGGCTCCGGATCGGAGGCGGCCTCCTCGCGAGGCTCTTCGTCCGAGACCTCGGGCTCCGGATCGGCAGCCTCCGGAGCGGCGACCTCCGGGGTCTCGGCGGGAGCCTCGGTGGCCTCCGTCTCGTCGTTGGTCTGCGCGAGCGCGGGCGCGGCGACGAAGCCGGCGAGCGCAAGAACGCAAGCTCTGTACATGGTCTGCTTCAAGGTCCTCTCCAAACCGCTCCGGAAGCCACTGTCGCGGGGCCTGCTTTTCTGTCAGATGTGCCCTCGCTGTCAACGCCCGCGCCCGAGATTCGGCGGCGCCGCCGAAGCCGGGCGTCAACCAACGCACGCCTGCGCGCGCCTCAAGACGTGACGCACGGGTCGAAGCAGGCCGCGTGCCACGACGCGGAGCCTGCTGCAAAACCTCGTGATTTCCATTGGTTGTCGCAGAACAAGACCGAGCGCCGGCCCCCGATCGGCCCGGCCTCTGGGCCGTCGGCACCCCTCGAAGGGCAAAAGCCGTGCGATCTCCGCAGTTTAGGTGCGCGTGCAGGAACTTACGGTGCACTGCTTGCGGGCCGTGGCACCCTGAGGCCCGTGAGCACACCCACGACGGTCCCGCTGGCCTTCCGGCGCCTCGACGAGGACACCATGCGCGCCCGCGCCGAGGCCTTCCTCGACCTCCTCCGCGCGCGCCGGTCGGTGCGCGAGTTCAGCGACGCGCCGATCCCCCTGGACGTGGTCGAGCGCTGCATCGAGGCCGCCGCCCAGGCCCCGAGCGGCGCCAACAAGCAGCCATGGACCTTCGTGCTCGTCACCGACCCGACGCTCAAGAAGCGTATCCGGGAGGCGGCCGAAGAGGAGGAGCGCTCCTTCTACGGCGGCCGGGCGCCCGCGAGCTGGCTGAAGGACCTCGCGCCCCTCGGCACCAACGCGCACAAGCCCTTCCTCGAAGAAGCGCCGGCGCTCATCGTGGTGTTCGCTCAGCGCCGGGGCGCGGACAAGGACGACCGCCACTACTACCTCAGCGAGTCCGTGGGCATCGCCACGGGCATCTTGATCGCCGCTCTTCACCACGCGGGCCTCGCGACCCTTACGCACACTCCGAGCCCGATGGGCTTCCTCGCCGAGATCCTCGAGCGCCCGGCCCACGAGCGGGCGTTCCTGCTGCTCCCCGTCGGTTACCCGCGGCCCGACTGCCGCGTTCCGGCCATCGACCGCAAGCCCCTCGACCAGGTCCTGGTTCGCCGGTGAGTCACGACGAACGCCTCCGTGAGTTGCGTGCACGCTTTCTCGCCGACGTGCCTCGCCGCCTCGATCGTGTCCAGGCGCTGCTGAAGACGGACCGTGACGCCGCGCGCCGGGAGGCGCACAACCTCAAGGGGACCGCGGCGTCCCTCGAGCTGCCGCTCCACGAACCGGCCGAGACCCTCGAGAGAGCGTTGGCGACGGGCGCCCCGGAGGAGGAGGTCGCGCGGCTGGTGCAGCTCACTCGAGAAAGCGCCGGACCGTGACGGAGAGCGCGTCGCGGTTGATGGGCTTGAGCAGGAAAGCCCGTACGCCGAGGGACGAGAGGATCTGCCAATCGGCCGCGCCGCCGGTCCCGGTGACGACGACCAGTGGGGGCGGGTTGTCGAAGTCGGACCGGACCGTCGCGGCGACCTCCACGGCGTTCATGTCCGGAAGGTCCAGGTCGAGGAGCACCAGGTCGTAGCGGCGCGTCTCCAAGGCCTTCAGGGCCTCCGCCGCCGCACCGACGGGGTCGATGGACACGCCCGGGAAGTCGGCCTCGAGGTGGAGCGCGACGAGCTCGCGAAAGTGCGGGTCGTCGTCCACGAGGAGGACCCGAGCCTGAGAGCGCCCCGCCTCGACCCGACGCGCGGCTTCATCGAGGCCTGCCCGGAAGGCGTCGGCGCTCGGCGTACGCACCCGGGGGTCCTTGGCCAGCGCGTTGAGCACGACGCGGTCGAAGACTTCCGGCATCGAAGGAAACACCTCGCTGGGCGCCGGCGGTTCGCGCAGGCGGTGTGCGTGCATCAGCGCCTGTGAGGAGGTCTCCAGAAAGGGCAGCCGCCCGGTCAGCAGCTCGAAGGCCATCACGCCGAGGGCGTAGACGTCGACGCGGTGCTCCAAGCCCCGCTCGACGCG
>Ga0256832_1000944_pt1 | contig 19389 bp, 5 predicted proteins | sample 134614metaG_FD_190534 | JGI IMG/M metagenome (GOLD analysis project Ga0256832, IMG submission 190534) | Hydrothermal vent microbial communities from Lau Basin, Pacific Ocean - 134-614 | ecosystem: Environmental > Aquatic > Marine > Hydrothermal vents | place: Pacific Ocean: Lau Basin | collected...
TTGGGGGCGTCCAGGTCTTTCATAACGGTCTTGAGCTTGCCGGATTTATAAGCGTAGAGCTTGCCCGTGTCGGAATCCGTAAAATAAACGGTGCCATCCTCCGCTACATCGATATCGTTGAGGAAGAGTGCTCCAGGTACCTCCACGAAACGGAGGATCTTCCGGTTAGGTACATCAATTATGGCCAACCTGTCAATATCCGTGACGTAAAGGCGACTTCCATCTTTAGAAAGCCCCATGCCCTTGGGAGCATTTAGTCCGGTCACCCATTTACTCTCTACAATGTTGCCTTCGAGGTCCACCAAGGCGATGAATCCGTTGTGGTCTTTGTCCAGGGGACGACCATTAATGCAAGAGACGAAAAGCACCTCTTTTCCTGGATGAAAAAGGACGGATTCGCAGGTCAAGAGGGTAGGTGCCGTTTGCCAGGCAGGCTGTAGGGGGGAGGTTTGAGCGGATAATACTATAAAATGTGTCGTAACAATATGGAGGAGTAGATAGTACAAGAATCTCATATCTGTATCTTTGAAGCGTTTGAAATGGAAACTCAGAATTATTGAGATTGTTTTTCCTTGAAGATATTTTTCAAAGACTGCAGCATTAGTGGACACATAATGCATTTATATATATGAAAAAATCCTATTTTTGTAGTTCATTAAAGCAGCAACACCATGAAGTCGACCATTTCATACCACAAAAGACACCATCTCCCCCAGTCCATATTTCTGATTGTATTACTGCTGATGACCGGTAGCTTGAATCCGGTGAAGGCGCAGAGTGGATGTATTCCTCCGCCTGATATGGTGGTGTCGTGCAAATACTGGTTTGATATCTCCGACCTAGATGTGCCCTCCAATCCGACTTTTGGACGGGTGGTATCGACTTTTGCTCAGAGACATAAGATTACCACGAGAGATATCGTTTGTCCCGGATTTTGTCAGAACGACCGTTACAATGCCTATTTCCCTGCACGTGTTCAAGATGGTTTGCCTTGTGATTACTACCATGAGTACTACAATCCGACCCATCCGGACCGCAAGTACAATCTCTCCTGGGGCTGGGACGGAGTGTACGAAAGTGGGATGGTGCAGATAGAGGTCAATGACTTGCGGGATTGCGGCATCGGACGAATCGTTCGTACCTTTAAGATTCTATCCGGCTCAGATTGGATACCGGTGGCCCATCAGACCATTTGGGTGATTAATTGCGATCCGTTTTACATCAACCCAAGGCTTTGCAACGACAATACGGACGATATCGAATGGCCTTTGGGATGTAGTGACCCGGCAGTATTGACGGAGTGTGATCCCGATATTAGTCCGGACAATCCTCTCTTGGGGAAGCCGAAATTTGCCAATGGGGCAGGACGGTATTGCAGCATGGTATCGATGGATTATTCGGATAAGCGATTTACGGTCGAAGGGGACGGTTGCTTCAAAATAATACGCACCTGGACGGTGGTCGATTGGTGCCAATATCACCCGGAGTTTGACGCGCGCAAAGGCAAATGGACCTACCGGCAAATCATCAAGGTCGTCAATAAGACGGATCCTGTCGTCGCATGGGATAGTATTAACTTAAATTTAAGGGACTCCGTATTGCCTGATGGAACTTGTGCCAATCTCGCCATTCTCAAGATACAGGCCAGTGATGATTGTACTACCAAAGAGCACTTGAGGTATGAGTACAAGGTGGATTTATACAATGACGGCAAAGGGGAACACGGCACATACGATTATTATGCCGGCCACCTGGATAAACCGGGTCTTACTACGGTCCGGCACGACAACCCATATGCCTTGGACCCCACCGATGTTTTGGATGCAAGCGGTTATTACCCGTTGGGGAAGCATAAGATTTCCTGGTTTGTAGAAGATGGTTGCGGCAATGTCGCCGTATTGGACAGTGTCATCGAAGTACGGGACACTAAAGCACCTACGCCCTATTGTAAAAGCGGGTTGGTGACGGTTATTATGCCTTCAAGTGGGAGCGTAGGGGTCTCGGTGGACCGGTTGAATATCGGTGCTTTTGATAATTGTACAGCAAGGGAAGACCTCAAGATATATTTCAATGGCGCCCCTACATTAAAGACCCTTGTCATAACTTGCGATTCGTTTGCGGTCGGAGCCCATCAATTGGATGTCCCCGCGGAAGTGTGGGTGGAGGATGCCGCCGGAAATACAGATTATTGTACGCTCACCCTACAGGTTCAAGACCCCAACGGCGCCTGTGATGACACTTCCGGATTGCGATTGAGTTTTGTACTGGAAGGGTCAGATAAGGAATACTTAGAGCAAGCGATGGTCACTGCTGCCGATAAGGATGGAGCGGTCATTTTTGAGGCTCCCATAGAGGATGGCGGACGGTTTTATCATACGATGACCCATGCACAATGGAAGTCTTGCGTAGAGGGCTCGCTGGATATCCGGTCTGCTCATTGGCCCAAAGAGCGGGTGAATACGAGGGACTTGGTCAAGTTGATGAAATATCTCTTGGGGAAGACTTCATATAACCGTTTGGAGGAGTACATCGCCTCTGATCTCGATGCTTCGGGTAGTTTGGATTTGAGGGATATTTTACTGTTGCGCGACTGGATATTGAAGCGGCCCGTCAGTGATTTGAAGGAGCACTTTTGGACATTTGTGACCCGGCCTTGCTTTGAGGAGCGCAACGGGCAGGATGCCGCCGAAGCTTTTAAAACGTATGATTCGCATCGGTGCATGATGGATATGTTTGATCAGCGCCGGGAGACCAAAGTACTTCCCCTTCTCAAGGGGGATGTCACCGGGGCGGACCTTCGTTCCGGACAGACAATTCATGTCGAGATTTCTTCGATTCTGCACGACCAAAAAGGTCCCTACGTCAATCTAAAGGTAGCCGGCCAAAGTCGATGCCTCGATGCTTTCCAAATGGAGGTCGATATGCCGGAGGGGCAGTTTGATGCAAAGGAGATTGCAGGGGTGGATATCGCTACCAACACGATTGACCCGGGGCATTATAGCCTGGTGGGATGGAGGGATTTTGACGCTCCCGAAACGGAAGCGGGGGGCTTTGAGTGGAAGTTCTATCCGAAGGACCTCAAAGGATTTGAACAGTGGAGGTCGCACCCGGATGAGGCACTTATCGATGGTATGGCTGTCAGTTGCAGCGACGAAGTGTACCGTCTTGTATGGAGGGCTACACAGAAGGAAGCGCCTGTGATGGACCAACCTTGGCCCAATCCATTTCATACCGGAATGACAGTACCTCTGGAGGGCTTTGATCCGGACGGAGCTCCTGTTCATTTGCGGGTGTATTCGATATCGGGACGCCGGATGTATAGCGATGATCTATATCCTGACGGCGAACAGAAGGCGGTTCGACTACAAGATATGGGGCACTGGTCAAATGGGATTTATGTGGTTCAGCTCACTCAGGGAGCCGAGGTTAGGACGTACCGGATGCTAAAGATCTAAATACGATAGTTAAATATAGAACCCGTACCTGTTATATTTTTTTTCGGATTGTTATGCCCCTTTTGATATGAAATGGTGGACTAACGGGCGTGTATGAAGGCCTATTATCCCCCCGGGAGGTAGGAGACTCAGAAGGGGAATTCGCTTTCTCGAAACAGCAAGAAATACCCTCCATTTTATGACCAAAATGCGAATAAAAACAACCACAGTTGTGCTTCTGTTGGGCCATCAATGAAAAAGATTTCAAAAAAAGTACACATTTTTATTTCACTTATGTAAATCTATTTGCATTTGTTAACGGCTGATTAAAGTGCCGCAACGATTTGTCATATTCAACTATATAATAATATGAGCATTTTGTAGAGAACGTCCCCCGTTTTCAGGTGCTAAATATTGGCAAATTGGAACTGTTTTTGACCTTTAAGGGTGCAAAGCCATGCCTGAATTATGTTTTGTAAAGGCGAACAGGGCGTTGGCAAAACCTAAATATTCCCCCCACGGAAAAATAGATGAAAGGAGTGTCAGATGTGACATTCCCTTAAGTGCTTATTGGGTATGGTATACCCGGTAGGGTAGAATATTATTATCAGCAAAGAAACGATTTATTCAAAACTTTTTAGAGTATGAAATTATCAAATTTTACACGAAGCATTAGGGGCAAGGTGCCGCTTAAGATGTGGCTCGTATTGCTGGGGACCTTGTTCTCCTGGAGTATGGCGCATGGACAATGTAAACCGGAGATCCACGGCGGTGCGTATGTCTGTGGAGGAGGAGCCGAACATTATGAATTGACAGGGGGTAACACCGTAGGAGTTACACCCGTTTGGAGTATCTCCCCACCTTCAGCCGGAACTTTTATTGGTGGTTTGAATACGGGAATAAGTGTAGATGTGCAATGGAACAATGCCGATGGAATGCACCAACTCTTAGTTGATGTTCCGGTTACGATTGCCTGTCCATCCGGAGGTAAAGACACTTTGGATGTAGCAGTGGCAAGCACTTTTGCGCCGCAGTTATCCTGTAATGATACCGTACAAGTCTCCCTTGGATTGGACTGTAAAGCGGGCGTAACAGTAGATATGGTATGGGAGGGAAACATCCCCTTGCCGGATAGTTTTTATAACATCTTCATCTACCCGGTAGGTGGTGGAGATACGATTCCGGATGACACGCTTCGAAGCATCCATGTTGGCCAGACGCTAATTGTCTCCATACAGCACAAATGTTCAGGCAATAGCTGTTGGGGGTACCTCACTATTGAGGACAAGTTGCCACCGGATGATTTGATATGTGGCACGGATACCATCGAATGTGGTGCGGACAGTCGCCCGGAAGTAATTTCGATTGGATTTCCATTGCCACCGGGTGTTACAGCCACACCTGTAGCCGGAAAGCCCCGGACCTATACCGTGAGTGGTCTGGATAACTGTATGGATGCGACCTTGACCTATGAGGATGATGTCCATAATGACACTTGTCCATTCGTGCAGGTAATCTATCGTAAATGGATTGCTACTGACGGGCATACTACGAGTATGTGTACGGATACCATCTACGTCAATGCAGGTATGATAACAAGTACGATATGGCCTAAGGACTGGACGGGATTGCCCGGTGACAACCGGGTAATAAAGTGTGATGAGAATTACAAAAAGCTCCCGGTAGGGCATGATTATGCGGGCAACCCCCATCCCGATATGACCGGATGGCCCTTTGGCGGGAATCTTTGCAGCAACATCGCATTGACCTTCAACGATCGCAAGTTGCAAGTATGTGAAAGCAGCTACAAAGTACTTCGCGAATGGATATTAATAGACTGGTGTCATGATACGATTGCTTATCATACACAAGTTATCAAGGTGTTGGACGAGGATGGGCCTATTCTGAACTGTAAGTCCACCTGTGCTGCCCCAATTACCGTCAATACGGACCCGGGACAATGCACGGGACATTACCTGCTTCCCATCCCGGTAGAGTGTGATAATTGTGGTATAGTAAATATCGTTTCGGAGTGTTCCAGTTGGACGTACTCTGTGCGACACAAGGGATCTCCTCCGGGCAAGAAACTGTCTTGTACTGAAGATGGCCAAGCGATTTACACTACCGGTTATATACGTACAAAGACCGTGGGAGGAGTAAAGAGGTATGAGGGATACAATCTTCCTACCGGCTACAACTGGTTTGAATACACAGTAAGAGATGCCTGTGGCAACGAGACAAAATGCACCATTGAGATATTGGTCGTAGAGAATGAACCGCCTACGCCGGTTTGTGATGAGCATACTGTATTGAGTGTAGGAACCGGTGGAGTGACCAAGGTATATGCGGAGACATTGGATGACGGCTCACATGACAATTGTAGTCCGGATGTATGGTTTAAGGTCAGAAGAATGGATGAAATTGCATGTGACGGACTCAATGGGGATGATGACGCAGCTCAAGCCGGATTGCAGGTTTACTTTGATGATTACGCGTTCTTCTGTTGTGAAGATATAGGGCACACGATTATGGTCGTGTTGCGGGTCTTTGACGTCAATCCCGGATTGGGCCCGATACTTCCTTCCCGTATGGAAGCGGGAGGAGATATGTACGGTCATTTTGCCGATTGTATGGTAGAAGTCGAAGTGCAGGATGACACCCCACCGGTGATGAGTTGTCCAGATCGTTTTGTCACGGCTTATTGTGGAGAGAAGTTTGACAGTGTTAACCTTGAGCGATTTGGGACTGCTACGGTTACGGATGAATGTCCGGTGCGTTTGGATTACTCTATCAAATATGCGCTTAATAACTGCGGTCAAGGGCGGATTACACGTACCTGGACGGTCAAAGGGCAGCCCACCATTTCATGCAGCCAATACATAACCGTACGACCGGAGAAAGGATTTGATCTATCCAAGGCCATCAGGTGGCCATCGGATAGGGATGAGCTCAACGGATGCTTGAAGGAATTGGATCCGGAGAGTCTGAATTCAAAACCATCAGTGAAGAACTATGTCAATCTCAAATGCCATAAGATCATATTCAATTACAAGGATAAAGTCTATAATGTAGTACAAGGAGCTTGCTTTAAAATCGTTAGAACCTGGTCGGCGTTGGATGATTGTACTAATCAAACTGCCGAGTGGAAGCAGTACATCAAAGTTCGTAACTCTATACCGCCAAAGATTATTTGTCCGGGAACTACTACGGTGAAAATTACCGGCAATGATTGCTCCGCTTATGTAAAGTTGACAGCGACAGCATCGGATAAATGTACTCCTGTCGAGTCATTGAATTGGTCATGGGAGCTCGACTTGAATTCTGATGGAACGGTTGACTTACGTGGATTGGGAGATGATGCATCTCAAACGTTGTCCTACGGTAAGAACGGAATTCACCGTCTGAAGTGGACGGTAGAAGACCAATGTGGTAACAGTTCGACCTGTACCTCTGTAATCCGAATGTCTGATATAAAGAAGCCTACACCTTACTGTCGAAGCGGTATTGTCACGGTGGTTATGCAGCCTTCCGGAGAAATCGAACTCTGGGCGAAGGATTTTAATATAGGAAGTTATGATAACTGTACACCGGATGACCAACTGCGATTCTCTTTTGATGGCAATAAGATCGTGCCCAATCGCACGTACAAATGTGCTGATATTGGAGATGATTTTGCAGACACCCTATCTGTAAAGATGTGGGTATGGGACAAAAACAACAACAGAGATTATTGTACCGTTACTCTCGAATTGCAGAAAGGGAAAAACTGTGACGTCAAGACCTCTGCTATTATTGCAGGAGGAATACAGGATCGCAAGTCACAAGCAATGACCGGTGTAGAAGTAAACCTCTCTACTTCCTTTGATACTAAGATGACTTATAAGACAGATGACGAAGGAAGATTTGAATTTGACGGGTTGCCACTGAAAAAGGGATATGTGGTGATACCGAGCAAGAATAATAACTTTTTGAATGGTGTCTCCACTCGGGATATCGTATATATCCAAAGACATCTATTGGGCATGTCTCCATTTAACCAACCAATACAATTTATAGCGGCTGATGCCAATAATTCACATAGCGTTTCTACTGCAGATATTGTAGAGATTAGAAAGCTAATTCTCGGAAAGACCAAGGCGTATGCTCACAACACGTCCTGGAGATTTGTTCCGGTAAGCTATGTATTTGACAATCCATATGAGCCTTGGAAAATGAAAGAAAACATCGAATATGCCTCCCTGGAGACGAATAAGATGCATTCGGACTTTAAGGCGATAAAGATTGGAGATGTCAACGGCGATGCTAAGGCCAATAGGCTGGATAATAATTCAGGCACAAGGGAAGCGCCTCAGCCGATGGAGTTGAGGTACGACAACAGGTATTTCACAAAAGGAGAAACCGTAGAAGTAACGCTCCAGAATGAGAAAGAGGGGATTGTAGGAATCCAATTTGGATTGCGGTACGACAACAGTCTATTGCGATTGAAAGATGTCAAGACGGAAGGTGCGAGTTTGGATGAGACCAATATAGGATTAACGCAATTATCCGAAGGACAAATCCGGTTCTCCTGGGACAATGTTCAAGCATCCTTAGGTCAGACACTCGTTACACTGGTTTTTGAAGCCAGGGAAGATGGTGTCCTTAGCAAAGCAATGCAAATCGGTGAGGATGTTCTACATGGAGAAGCCTACGACCGGGATGACAATACCTATTCTGTTCAACTTAGAGCCACAGGTGATGAAGTGAGCAGGAACGAAACATTTGCATTGCTTCAGAACAAGCCCAACCCCTTCGACAAGATGACAACTATTGCTTTTATCCTGCCTAAGGATGAAGTGGCTACCCTGAGTATATTCGATGTGACCGGCAAGATGATTAAGGTGATTAAAGGAGAGTATACCAAAGGGTATAACGAAATCATGGTAGAGAAGGCTGATCTGAGGGCGAAAGGGTTGCTGTACTACCGCTTGGAGACGAAGGGACAAACGGCTACCAGAAAAATGATCATGTTGGATTAATATAGAAGAAAGACGGTCTGCAGGAAGCCTCAAAGGCTTCCTGCCCGGACGGTTAAACGATAGAAAATTGGTTGAAAATGAATTACAATACTTTTTATTTAAAATTTAAGACAATGAAAAAACGATACGCTATACCCGTAAATATTGCGAGACTGGCAGGAATGGCAGGTTCTATCCTCATGTCTCTTATATTTGCTTTATTGGTAGCTAACGGTTTAGGTGCACAAATCACTGTTGAGAAACAAATAGCATCTGTATCTCCTGCTTCCAGTGGGGTCACCGGACACATTGACGTCAAGTACGAAATTACCTTGACCAACACATCCGGGGCTGCTGTTAATAATGGCTCCTTAGGAGACGAATTGGACAATCCGTCAAATCTGGGGAATGCTTTTGTAGGTGTAACCGGGGCACTTCCCGTAACGATAGTGACTTCGAGTGGAGCAGCTGTAGCTGTAGTGAATAATAATTTTGACGGCTTAATAGCGGGGGACGCCAGTATGGCATCCAACATAGATATGCCGAATAACTCCTCCATTACCTTTGCTTTTACAGCGGAGCTCAATCCTACAGCGGCAGGTGTGCCGGCTGGTGATTTGAATAATACAGCGGTGTATTTGACAGGGGCCGCTGTCGCCATCAATTCCAATGCTGCCACCCTTCCTGACTGTTGGACCAATTGTGTCATGGCATGTAATACATTGGTAAATATATCTGCCAATTCGAATTGCGAGGTGGAAGTGTTATCTCAGGCTGTATTGGAAGGCGAAGATGAGACCTGTGCCGCAATGGGATTTTATACGGTATCCATTACAGATAAGAATGGTGACCCTGTTCCTTCCCCAATTGGAAAGGCATACATCGGACAGAAGCTTACCGCGACCGTTACGAATATCGCTTGTGGAAATAGTTGCTGGGGAAAAGTGTTGATTGAGGACAAAAGAGCGCCGGAGTTGATCTGCGGCGATACCGCCGTTCGATGCAATCAGATTATAGATCCTACGAATTTGGGATTTCCGGTACCGGTCGCCGACATCCTTAACCCCAATGGCCCTCAGCCTTATATCGCTTCGGGTATTGATGCATGTGGCAATGTTCAGTTGACTTACCAAGATAGCGTTGTCGATTTGGGATGTGCAGACACCACAACAGTCATTTATCGCAAATGGAAAGCCACGGATGCATCCGGTCTTATGGCAATGTGTTTTGATACCATTTATTTGAAAAGCGGAACTTTGGCGGATATTGATCTACCGCCCCATTACGATGGGATTTCGGTAAATCCGGATGGAGATCCGGCAGAGCCAATTTTACCGGCATGTGGAGGTACTTGGACTAAATTTGCCAATGGTTTTCCGGATACCTCTGCTACAGGAACAGGAGCGCCAAAAGGAATCCTTTGTGGGAAAATACAGTTCTTCTTTGAAGACGACACCATTGAAATCTGTGGAGAGGGTTATAAATTACTTCGAAACTGGATTATTGTCGATTGGTGCCATCCACAAGACCGCTTAGAGTATATCCAACGAATTAAAATAGCCGACTTGGATCCTCCGGTATTGAGCTGCCCGGGGACAAGGTTTGTAGCGGCCGACACCGTTTCTACCGGTGCGTGGTCGTGTGCAGGAGAGTACGTGCTTCCGGTGCCTCAAAACATCGAAAGCTTACCTGCTCCGGATCCTCACGGCGTTTATGTGATAGGAGAGTGCAGCGCCTGGACCTATGAGGTGGCTCACTTGGCGGCGACCAGTCCGGACGATTGTACCCCGGATGCCGGTGCAGTCCCTACAAAAGATAACATCGTGCGTATAGGCACAACAGCAGACGGCCGCCCCATTTTTAAGGCAGTTAATCTTCCATTGGGATGTAACTGGATATACTGCACCGTGACAGATGATTGTGGGCACGTGACGAAGTGTGCTTATGATATATTTGTTCGAGATGACGTCAAACCTACCGTCGCTTGCGATAAGCATACAGTAGTTTCATTGACAGATGATGTCCCAGGTGGAGTGATCCAGGTTCCTGCTTCGGTATTTGATGACGGAAGTTTTGATAATTGTGCTTTGGATACGATGTTGGTGAGAAGAACGAGTGATAATTGCGGTATTAGAGGGAATACGAGGTTTAAAGGGTACACGGAGTTTTGTTGCGCCGATATTAATCACGAAGTAGAAGTCATCCTCAAGGTCTTCGATAAGGCGGGCAATATGAGTCAATGTACTGTTAAGGTAACGGTTCAAGATAAACTTCCTCCAATTATAACAAGTTGTCCAAAAGATACTACCGTAGATTGTGGAGTGAGCTTGAAAGGAGATCTCAACAAGCGCTTTGGTACACCGACATGGAAAGATAACTGTGGTGCTACGGTTTCGGATTCATTGATAGGGCGCGTCAACAATTGTGGATTGGGTACGTACACCCGGATCTTTACTGTAAAGGATAAAGGTGGACTCAAAACGACCTGCTTCCAGCGAATTCACGTCGTAAACCGGCATCCGGTGACGCGAAAGGATATAAAGTTCCCCCACGATACCTCTTTGGTAAATGTATGTCAAGGGGATCTGTCTCCGGATAAATTGGGGAAACCCATCTATCCTCCTTTTGATCAATGTACCCAACTCGCAGCGAGTTATGAGGACCGGACATTCTCTTTCGTGGATGGAGCATGTTTGAAAATATTGAGAGTGTGGAGCGTACTCAACTGGTGTACGAAAGAAGAATGGGATACGGTTCAGGTGATTATGGTGACTAATACCATTAAGCCGACCATTATAGGATGTAATACAAAGTATTTTGATATAAAAGACTCCACATGTACTAAAGATATTACCCTTTCCGTAACGGGAAAGGATGATTGTACACCGGTCAACAAGTTGAAATGGAGTTACACTTTCAAGCGAAATGACGGTACGAAGTACACGGGTTATCGAAATTCAGCGAATTTCTCAAAGGTGCCGAAAGGAACCCATACCATGACCTGGAGATTGGAAGACCAGTGCGGGAATGTCACTACTTGCGTGCAGCGAGTGATTGTACGCGACAGAAAACGTCCCACTCCATATTGTAGGACAGGCATTGTCACAGTGTTGATGCAGGGTTCTAAGGAAATAGCCATTTGGGCCAACGATTTCAATATAGGAAGTTTTGACAATTGTACGGCACAGAGCAATTTGAGATTTTCTTTCTCTGCGGATACGACGGACAAAGGTAAAACCTTCACATGCGCGGATCTCGGTCCCGGTGGAGCAGACTCTTTGCACACGGTACAGATGTGGGTTACGGATGAAGCGGGCAATCAAGACTACTGTACCGTCAAGGTGTTGTTGCAAGATAATAGTGGAGTGTGCAGCTCGACTTTGAACACTAAAGGGACTATTGCGGGGAGAGTGATGACCGTTAAGCATGAAATGGTAGAAGATGCGGAAGTTGCATTGACAAATGCCAGCCTGGATTTGATTCAGAAGAAAATGTCCGGGGCAGATGGTTCCTTTACCTTCAAAGCACCAATGGAGCAGGGATACACCATAAAGGTTCAGAAATCCGGGCCTTATGATAGAGGTGTTTCGACGAGGGATTTGGTTAAAATCCAAAAGCATTTGCTCGGTTTGGATGTGTTTGATCAACCCTATCAGTATATCGCAGCAGACGCCAATAATAGTCACTCTGTGTCTACATCAGATATTGTCGAAATAAGAAAGCTCATTCTTGGTAAAATAAAGCAATACAAGAGGAGTCCTTCATGGAGATTTGTAGATGCGCATCATCAGTATGAGGATCCATTTTCTCCTTGGCCTATCAAAGAGGATATCTCCATTTCAAAGATGACCAAGGACATGATGGCCAACGATTTCATGGCTGTAAAAATAGGGGATCTTAGTGGAGATGCAGGCTTCAATCTGAATGGTGATAATAGTCCACGGGAATTGAAAAAGTTAGATTTGTATACTGATGTGTCTTCTATTGATGGAGGGCAGACCATCGAGATGCCAATCAATTGTGCTACTCAAGTGCAGCTCGAAGGAATGCAGATGACGATACAATTGCCGGATGGGGTCCGCTTTGATGGGCTGGAGTCAGGCGCATTGCACCTGGATGTTCAGAATCTGGGACTACAATTTCTCAGCAAAGGGATTATCACGCTCTCTTGGTCTAAGGTCGGAGGACAAAGTGTCCAAGCGGATGCCCCGCTCTTCTACTTGAAGTTGACAAGCAATCAAGCGACAGATTTCAATACGTTGAGCATAGGATCTTCTATTACTGCTTTGGAAGCATTTGATACGGATGGCAATGATTACGTCATTACCTGGCGTGTGAAAGGAGGTACAGTGGACGAAGGTGACTTTAAGTTACTGCAAAATACGCCGAACCCATTCAATAATACTACGACGATAGGATTCATATTGCCGGAATCTTCCAGGGCAAGCTTGACCGTATTTGATATGTCAGGCAAGGTGATTCACAAAGTAGAACAGAACTTTGAAGCCGGGTACAATGAGATAGTATTTGATATGAATAATGCGGGCGTAACCGGCGTATTGTATTACAAATTAGAAACGGCAACCCATTCTGCAACACGCAAAATGGTGGTGTTAAAATAAACGGTTATTAGAACTCATAAGGAGTGGAGAGCAGATAATTCATGCTCTCCACTCCCCAAGAGTCTTGCATTAACAAAGCTCCCCATAACAATTAAATCGGTCAGATTAAAACTATTTAAAGATGAAAAATTTTATACTTTTCTTAATCTTAAGTTGGGCAGTTACAAGTGCAATAGGACAAAACAATTCTATGGATTTCGATGGCGTGGATGACGCTATCCAGATCGCAGATCAGCCCGCATTCAATGGATTAACAGCCATTACTATGGAGGCTTGGATTTATCCCAAGGCCATAAACCCCGGGGATAATATCATTCTCAACAAAGAAAACGAGTGGGAGATTGCAATACGCGGAGGTCAATTTCAAGCAGCAGCAAGAACTACCGTGCCGGGTTGGAGTTGGGTATCTTCCAATACCGTTATAAATGCAGATGTATGGACCCATGTGGCAGCGTCTTATGACGGTGCTAATTGGAAGCTCTACGTCAATGGCGTTTTGACCAATACGGTTGCAGCTTCCGGAACAATCGATGCTGCAGGTACCTACTCCAATGATGTCTATATTGGAAGAAGAATTCTTTTAGGGGGGGAGTATTTTACCGGAAATATAGATGAAGTTGCGATTTGGAATACTGCACGTACTACTGCAGAAGTGGTGGCTGATATGGGTGGTAATATTCCTTGTAACTCTCCGGGCTTGTTGGCGTACTATGACTTCAATCAAGGGGTCGCCTACGGGGACAACACCGGATTGGCTTCAATAACAGATTGTGCCTCTTCGTACAATGGAATTCCAATTATGTTCGCATTGAACGACTGTGCTTCCAATTTTCAAAATGGATTTGACCCTGCAAATTCCGGCTTACAGTTGCATGGCAATCTACAAACGCTATGTGTGGCCAACACGGCAGATTATACTGTTACGGGATTTCATACCGGAGTAACATGGGGAGTGACAGGAGGAACGATTGTGACGTCTACCGGTTGTTCTGCTACTATTCAATGGAATGCAGGTGCAGGCCCTTACAATATTAGCATTTCTGAAGCGGGAGTTGGCAACCTGTCCTACGACTTGACTGAAGAAGGTGATATCAATGTGGCTTGTAATGATTTGGTTAACTTATCTGTAGATTCAATTTGCGAAGCGGTGGTCACTCCATCCATGCTCCTAGAAGGGGAATTGTTGCCGGATGCTTCCTTTGAAGTGATACTCAAAGATAAAAATGGCAATGTCATTCCCGGTAATCACATAGATAAAACTTATGTAGGACAGATTTTGAGCTTTACGGTTAAGCATTTGTGTTCCGGCAATTCTTGCTGGGGCCAACTCAAGGTGGAAGACAAGTGGATCCCCCAACTTGCCTGTTCTGATACAGCAATTATCACGAGTTGTGATATGGGGACCACCCCGGAAGATTTGGGTTTCCCCTTACCGGCTGGTGCGGTCGCTACAAAGTATGCAGATAATAAATACAAAGTAGTAGGGTTTGACCCTTGTGATACGGTAGACCTGGTCTATAGGGATGAATATACCAAGTTTGGTTGTGCCACTGACTATTATGCACAAATTGTGCGGTACTGGAAAGCCACAGACAAATATGGAAATATGTCCACCTGCATTGATTCTATCAAGGTGAAGAGAGGAGATGTTGCAGCGATCATGTTCCCCATCAATTGGGATGGACGTCCGGGACATAACCCGCATTTGGAGTGTGATGCTGCCGGAGATCCAACCCATCCTTACGGATGGAATCCCCTGCCTAATGGCAACCCTTCTCCATTCCCTAAGGGAGGCTTATTGGGTACAGGATACCCGTCAGGCGTGAGTTGTGATCATATAGCAGTAACCTATAGAGACAGCAAGCTTCCCATTTGTGGAGGTAGCTACAAATTGTTGCGTGTATGGAAGGTTTTCGACTGGTGTACCGGAACGTTAAGAGATACGATTCAAATTATTAAGGTGGTGGACAACAAAGCGCCGACGTTGTCTTGTCCGGGTACACACGGTATTCCGGCAGACACCATTCCTACGGACTACTACAAGTGTACGGGGTCATTCGTAGCACCGGTGCCGATAGCCAATGCCAATCCTCCAGCAGGAGATAATAAGAATGTCTATGTCATCGCCGAGTGTTCTGACTGGAGCTATAAGGTATACCATAAAGCAGCACTGTCTCCCGAGGACTGTACTCCGGATAATTTGCCGGGAGTAGAGGTACCGGTATTCAAAATTGATCCGGCAACCGGTCTTCCGGTGTATAAAGTAACCGGAATGCCACAGGGGTGCAACTGGTTGTACTATGTGTTTACAGATGCCTGTGGCAACAAGGACACTTGCCAATTTGATATTTATGTGAAGGATCAAAGAGCTCCAGTTGCTGTTTGTGACAAACACACCATTGTTGCATTAAGCCCTGCAGGGGATGGAAAAGTGTACGCCAAGACTATCGATGATGGAAGTTATGACAACTGTATGTTAGATCACATGGAGGTGAGGAGAATGGATGATTATTGTGGGATCCCCGAGAATCTGGTTTTTGGACCCTACGTCGAGTTCTGTTGTCAAGATATCCCGCACAACCCCATTTTGGTGGTATTGCGCGTATGGGATAAGGCCGGCAATAGCAGTGAGTGTATGGTCTCAGTTAACGTCCAGGATAAAGTGCCACCTACTTTGGTGTGTCCTTCTCCAAAGAAAATCCAGTGCGATCAAGATTATCGCGACTTAAATCTGACCGGTCGTGCGACGGTGTCGGACGAATGCGGAGGCGCCACCATTACGCATAAAATCGTAGAAGTCGATACCACTGTATGTGGAATTGGGTATGTGATTCGCAGATGGATTGCAGAGGATGCAGGTGGATTAAAGGACTCTTGTGACCAGCGTATTGATATCGTCAATGACCACCCATTCGGGTATAAAGATATCAAGTTTCCACCGAGTACAGTGATGATCAATGGATGTAGTGTGGAAGATGCCAATCCGGATATCATTAATACCACCCCTCAGCGGCCTGAGCCCAAAGCAAATGACGCATGTGCTAATATCGTTGTGGGATATAAAGACAGAGTGTTTCACAATCCGCCGGAGAAAAATGTTTGTATCAAAATTATCCGTACATGGACTGTGATTGACTGGTGTCAGTTTGATAAAAAGAATCCGAATTCGTCCACGGGACAATGGAAATTTACACAGACTATCTTGATTAAGAATAATGTAAAACCGACCATCGACCCTGCATCCTGTGAGGATAAAACAATCACCGCTGACGCCAATTGTCAGGCAGTTCTTGACCTTAGAGCGGAGGGACACGATGACTGTACTCCGGACAATGAGTTGGAGTGGAGTTATGCTATAGATCTCGGCAAAGACGGCAGCGTAGATATTACAGGAACCGGCAACGCCGCATTGGATACCATCCCTGCGGGACATCATTCCTTCAAATGGATACTAAAGGATAAATGTGGCAACAAGACGGAATGTAAATTTAATCTGGATGTCTTAGATAGAAAAGATCCTACGCCCTATTGTCGAAGCGGTGTGGTGACGACTCTAATGAATACCTCTAAATCAGTACAGATTTGGGCGACAGATTTTAACATCGGAAGTTTTGATAACTGTACACCGGATAGCTTGTTGCGATTCTCGTTCTCGAAGGATGTCAACGATAAGTTTAGGACCTATACCTGTGACAGTTTAACGGATGGAATCCAGGATACCTTTGACGTTGAGATGTGGGTGACCGACTTGTTTGGCAATCAGTCATTCTGTGCCGTCAAGGTGGTGATTCAGGACAATATGGATATTTGTCCGGATAATCCCGGACTAACTGCTGTTGTGTCGGGTCAGGTAATGACTGAAGAAAATGAAGGAGTGGACAAGGTCCAAATGACACTCTTGAAAAACAATGACTTTTTCAAGGAAGCCACTACTTCTGTGGATGGTAAATACGCCTTCAATGGCTTAGAGAAAGGCGTCGATTATGCCCTTCAACCGGTACGCACAGACAACCCGCTGAATGGGGTTAATACCAGAGACCTTGTCGCTATCCAAAAGTGGTTGCTCGGCAAAGCAGAATTCGATTCTCCCTATCAGTATTTTGCTGCGGACGCCAATGCAAGTAACTCGGTATCTACCGCTGATATCCTAATATTGAGAAAACTGATTTTGGGTAAGTCTACCACCTTGCCGGGCAATCGATCATGGAGATTTATCCCGCATGATTATGTGTTTGCAGATCCAAATGATCCTCTGAAGAGCCGGGTGCCTGAGATTATTAATCTAAAGCAGATGGATAAGGACTACAGCGCTGCCGATTTTATGGCCATTAAAGTAGGTGACCTGACCGGAGACGCCAAGGCCAATGCCCATGCGAAGTCCAAGACCAGAAGTGGGGAGATGTTGACATTGAATGTGGAGGATAAGGCCCTCATGAGCGGCCAGCAAACTTCATTGGAGTTTAAATCCTCTGATTTTGCCCAAATGGAGGCGATGCAGTTTACCTTGTATTTCGATCCGGAGAAGCTTGAGGTGTTGGATATCGAAAGTGATGTGATGAAGATTGGCGAGGATAACATAGGAAGGAACCATATGTACAATGGCTTAATTACATTCGCATGGAGTGATGCGGAAGCCCATACGGCACAATCCGATGATGTTATCTTACGTGTTCAGGTTCGCGCGAAATCATCCTTTAAAGTGAGCGAAAACATCAAAATCACTTCCAATATTACTCCCGCTTTGGCCTTCGACGAAAGCGGTAAGGATTATGGTGTTCAGCTTCGATTTGAAGGGGGAAGTGACGATGATGCAAACGGTGTCTTCTTATATCAGAATTACCCCAACCCATTTGATGCATCTACCATAATCGCCTTCGAATTGCCGAGGGATGAGGTCGCTATTTTGACCGTGCGCTCTATCACGGGCAAAACCATCTTGGTCAAGCGCATCGAAGGAGTAAAAGGGATGAATAAGCTTATATTGTCCAAGTCTGAATTGACTAAAGGGGTGCTCTATTATCAATTGGAGTCCTGCGGTCAAACGCTGACACGAAAAATGTTGCTCATGTAAGGGCAGCCTCAAAAGGAAGATAATTATTTTTGACTGATTTAATTTTCTACCAATCTATCGTTTATTTGCAGAAGAGATGCCTCGTGCGTCTCTTCTGCATTTTTCATTGACGGATACAACTGTCTTGTCGCCGCTAAAGCTTGATATTTTAAGTGCGAACAGATAAAGCTATGGATAAATGTATTTTCTTTGCAGCGGCTTAGATGAAGGATGTGCCTTTTTTGGTATGAAATGGTGGACCATCCGGCTACAATATGGCATACAACTGCTCTTTTGAAGGCTGGATAATTTTGAAGAATTGTTGTCAGCCTTATATTGGCAAGCAGGGTGAAAAGAGGTGACCAAATGTTAATATTTGGAAACAATATACGATTTCATACCATAAGGACATTATCCCCGTTGTGGGACATAGATCGGAGCCAAGCATCTATCGTCTGATGCAATGAATTTTTGTATGAACGGTCTGCTGATAACTAAATAGGAATATGAAAAATATCTTACAATCTTCTTTACTCTTCTCGATATGTGTTTTTTTGGGTATAGGTAGTACTTTGGGGCAAAAAACAGGAACACTACGGGGCAATGTGTACGATAAAAGCAATGGAGCGCCAATAATATATGCCAATGTCGTGCTGCAAGGTACCACCTTTGGGGCAACAACGGATCTCGATGGTTTTTTTGTGATTCCCGAGGTGCCTGAAGGGACTTACAACATCATTGTGAAATATGTGGGATATGACTCTCTTTCGATGCTCGTCACTATTAAACCGCATGCTATTGTCTATAAAAGACTCTTGCTCGAAGAAGGCGGGGTGCGCCTGCAGACAGTCCAAATCTCGGGGAAGAAGACGACAGCCAAGCGCAATGTGCAGATCTCTACGCTCAAAATATCCAATAAGCAAATCCAATCCCTGCCTTCTACCGGGGGAGAACCGGACATCGCACAGTACCTCCGGGTGTTGCCGGGGGTGGTCTCCACCGGTGCTCAGGGCGGGCAAATCTATATACGGGGAGGTAGCCCGATTCAGAATAAAATCCTACTCGACGGGATGACCATTTTTAACCCCTTTCACTCTATCGGCTTTTTCTCCGTTTTCGAAACGGAGATTATTAAATCCGCAGATGTCAAAACGGGTGGATTTGGAGTCGAATACGGCGGGCGGATGTCTGCCGTAGTCGATATTAAAACTAGGGAAGGGGATAAGACACGATATGGGGGACTTGTCTCCGCAAGCCCTTTTCAAGTCAAAGGGATAGTGGAGGGA
>Ga0256832_1000945_pt1 | contig 19382 bp, 18 predicted proteins | sample 134614metaG_FD_190534 | JGI IMG/M metagenome (GOLD analysis project Ga0256832, IMG submission 190534) | Hydrothermal vent microbial communities from Lau Basin, Pacific Ocean - 134-614 | ecosystem: Environmental > Aquatic > Marine > Hydrothermal vents | place: Pacific Ocean: Lau Basin | collected...
GTTCGCCCTGGGACTGATGCTCTATCATCAGTGGCTGATACGGCAGCGTGACAGAACCCTTTGTTTCCGGGCTTTCCTGAACAATCACTGGATTGGCGTGGTGATCTTCCTCGGTATCCTGGCCAATTATTACCTGCCATGACGCCTGAGCAGCTGCTCCAGCAGGACAAGAACCTGGTCTGGCACCCCTATGCCGCCATGGGCGCAAGTCCGGTGTTTCCCGTAGTATCCGCTAAGGGGGTACGCCTCACCCTGGCCGATGGCCGCGAGCTCATCGACGGCATGGCTTCCTGGTGGTGCGCCATTCATGGCTACAACCATCCCCGCCTGAATCAAGCCGTGGAAGACCAGCTCGCAGACATGGCCCATGTCATGTTCGGCGGCCTCACCCACGAACCTGCGGTGAGACTGGCCCGGCAGCTGGTGGAACTGACACCTGCCCCGTTGGAAAAAGTTTTCTTTGCGGATTCCGGCTCGGTCGCCGTGGAAGTGGCCATGAAAATGGCCATCCAGTACTGGCAGTCCCAGGGCCAGTCCCGCCAGCATTTTCTCACGGTGCGCAATGGCTATCACGGGGACACCTTTGGTGCCATGTCCGTTTGCGATCCTGTCACCGGCATGCACAGCCTGTTCCAGGACAGCCTGACGCAACAATTTTTCGCCCCTGCGCCCGCGACTGCATTTGGTCAAGCCTGTACGGACGAGGATATTGCGCAGTTCAGGCAACTCATGGAAAACCACCACGAGGACATTGCCGCCGTGATCCTGGAGCCCATCGTACAGGGCGCCGGCGGCATGCGCTTCTATTCAGCAGATTACCTGCACCGGGTACGCGCTCTCTGCAATGAGCATGATGTGCTGCTTATCCTGGATGAGATCGCTACCGGCTTTGGGCGCACGGGCAAACTCTTTGCCTGCGAACACGCCGCCATCAGTCCTGACATTCTCTGTCTGGGGAAAGCCCTCACAGGGGGTTACATGACCCTGGCCGCCACCCTTACGACAGAAAAAGTGAGCGCAGCCATCGCCAACCATCCCCCCGGGGTGTTCATGCATGGCCCCACCTTCATGGCCAATCCCCTGGCATGCAGCCTGGCCAGCGCCAGCATCAGCCTGCTCATCGAAAGCCCCTGGCAGCAGAACCTGACCCGCCTCCAGGAAAAACTGGAAACCGGACTGGCGCCTTGCCGCGAGCACCCTGGCGTCCGGGAGGTACGTGTGCTGGGTGCCATTGGCGTGGTGGAACTGAAACAGGCGGCAGACATGAATCGCCTGCAACCCGCCTTCGTCGAGCAGGGTGTCTGGGTACGCCCTTTCGGCAAACTGGTCTATCTCATGCCGCCTTTCATCATGAACGACGACGACCTGGAGGCTCTGTGCGCAGCCGTGGTGCAAGTGGTGCACCAGCACACATGAAGCCAACCATCAGCATTCTGGCCACCGGCGAGACAGAAAAAGAAGAAGCCCTGGCCAAACGTCTCAGCTGCCCCCTGTCCCGTTCCCCTGCCATAAGCAGCGACTTCTGCCTGGAGTACGCCCAGGGCCGGCTACAGCTACGCCAATGCACCGCAGGGGCACCAGGCCCTGTTTACGTGGATTTCAGCCAGGGCAAAGCGGCCCACCGCCGCCGTCAGGGGGAAGGACGACGCTCTCCACTGGCCCGGGCTGTGGGCATGAAACCCGGCTTCACCCCCCGGGTCCTGGATGCCACAGCAGGCTTCGGCAGCGATGCCTTTGTCCTCGCCACCCTGGGATGCGAAGTGCGCATGGTGGAACAGTCCCCCGTTGTGCATGCCCTCCTCCAGGACGGACTGTACCGGGCAGGAGAAACAGATGAGCTGCGGGACATTGTCAGCCGCATGTCCCTGATGCACGGTAACGCCATCGAGATTCTGAGCTCAATGGATGAAAGCAGCTGTCCGGACAGCATCTATCTCGATCCCATGTACCCGCACAAAGGAAAGAACGCCCTGGCCAAAAAAGAAATGTACACCCTGCAGCAATTGTTGGGCCCGGATCAGCAGGGCGGGCAGCTACTCGACGCTGCCCGCCGCAGGGCAATCAAACGGGTAGCGGTGAAACGCCCGGCCCAAGCGCCCTTCCTGGCAGATCTGACGCCGGATTTCCAGGTGCGGGCTCCCAAGACACGCTATGACATATACCTGCCCACGCGCCGGGAATGATCTCAAGCCCTCCACTCTTTGAAATACACTTGCCTGTTCTTCATTAAACTCTTTCATGACCTGTCCTCCTCAAATTATGGCTCTGTGTCGGGAAGTATTTCCCATCCTCAAACATAACCCACGGGGTTGAGGATGGGCAGGTCAAAACATCATGTCTAGCCCTTCAAAAGCAGGTTGAACTTGAATAAGAAACCCTGCGTAAGGTATACTAATTAGATTTCCATAATCTACTGATATACCACTCCAAGGCCACTTTCATGTCAGATAAACCCGGCAGTTCTCTGCCTCTCAAGCAACTTGTTTCAGCAGGCATTTTCTTTCTTGTGGCCATCGGCTTGGCCATGGTCAGCCCAAGCACGGAGATCGCATGGGTGGTTTCCATCCTGGTACTGACGATCTATCTTTTTGCCTTCGAGATCGTGGATGTGGATGTCGCCGCTGTCGTCATCATGGTTCTGCTGGGTCTTACCTCATTTCTGGCACCGCTCATGGGCCTGGACAAAGGACTGGTGGACAACCAGCATCTGTTCGATGGTTTTGGCAGTAACGCCGTCATGTCCATTGTCGCGGTTATGATCATCGGCGCCGGCCTTGACAAAACGGGCCTCATGTCCAAGGTGGCGGCTTTTATCCTCAAAGTGGGTGGCACGACGGAAAAGCGCATTATTCCCATCATTTCCGGTACCGTGGCTTTCATTTCTTCATTCATGCAGAACGTGGGCGCAGCCGCCCTGTTCCTGCCGGTGGTCTCACGGATTTCCGCACGTTCCGGCATTCCCCTCTCTCGCCTGCTTATGCCCATGGGATTCTGCGCCATCCTCGGCGGCACCGTCACCCTGGTAGGGTCCTCGCCCCTGATTCTGCTCAATGATCTGATGGCCACCTCCAACCACGCCTTGCCACCCGATCAGCAGATGCAGCCCTGGGGGCTGTTTTCCGTGACGCCCGTGGGTGTCGTATTGGTGATAACAGGTATCCTGTATTTTGTCCTTGCCGGACGTTTCGTTTTGCCGGTCACCGAGTCAGAAAATGACGGCAGCTCCACTACAGCCTCCAGCACCATGGACTACCTGCACAATACCTATGGCATCGACTATGCCCTGTACGAGGTAGTGGTTCCTGAAACCAGCCCCCTGATAGGCAAAAAACTGGACGATGTGGAAACCACTTACCGTATTCGCATCATCGCAAGCAAGCGCAGCGGCCAGGAAACCCGGGTCGGACCCAATACCATTGCCCGCGATACAGAATTCGAGGCCGGCATGGTGCTGGGCATTGTCGCGGCTCCCGAGCATCTCGACCACTTCGTGGAAAAGTACGGCCTGAAAAAGCGTGACTCCCTGCGCACCTTTGCCGAATCCCTGGCAGCCACCAAGGCCGGTATTGCCGAGATTGTTATTCCTCCCGGTTCCAACCTCATTGGCAAGAGCGCCCGTGACGTATGGATGCGCAAGGTGTATGGCATTGCCATGGTTGCCCTGCATCGGAACGGCAAGACCCTGGGCGAAGGTGACAACATCCGCGACCTGCCCCTGCAGGCTGGCGATACCCTGGTTGTACATACGGCCTGGGACAACCTCACCCGTTTGAAGAAAGACCGCAACTTTGTCGTGGTCACCACAGAATTTCCCCAGGAGGAGGAACGCCCCCACAAGCTGGGATGGGCGGCCATATTCTTCTCCATTGCCCTCTCACTGGTGCTTTTCACTGATCTGCGCCTGTCGGTGTCTCTGCTTACCGGCGCTGTGGGCATGGTGCTTTCCGGCGTACTCAAGATTGAAGAGGCCTATGAAGCCGTATCCTGGAAAACGGTATTCCTACTTGCTTCCCTGATTCCGCTGGGCCTGGCCGTTGAAACCTCCGGCACTGCCCGCTGGATTGCCGAGCAAACCCTGTCCGTGGTGGGTCATATGCCTGTCTGGGTGATTCAGCTGGCAGTAGCCACCCTGGCAACCTTCTTCACCCTGGTCATGTCCAACGTGGGCGCGACGGTGTTACTCGTGCCTCTGGCGGTCAACATCGCCCTGGGCATACCCGGTGCCAATCCTGCGGTGTTTGCCCTCACTGTGGCCATCGCCACTTCCAACTCTTTCCTCATCCCCACCCACCAGGTAAACGCCCTGATCATGGGACCCGGAGGATACAAAGTGAAAGACTTCATGCGGGCTGGCGGTGTCATGACGCTGCTGTTCCTTGTCGTTGCCATAGCCATAATGAACCTGGTTTTCTGATATGCCGTCATTCAACAACAAACTTGTCCGTTTCCTTCCTTTCCTGGCCTGGCTGCCACTGGTCAACCGCGACACCCTGAAAAAGGACTTCATGGCCGGTCTCACCGGCGCCATCATCGTGTTGCCCCAGGGCATCGCCTTCGCCACCATCGCTGGCCTGCCCCCCGAATACGGGCTGTATACCGCCATGGTCACCCCTATCATCGCGGCCCTGTTCGGCTCATCAAGGCACCTGATATCGGGACCCACCACGGCCATATCCATCGTGGTGTTCTCTTCCATCAGCCGCTATGCAGAACCCGGCTCACCCGAATTCATCCAGATGGCCCTGACCCTGACCTTCCTGGCCGGCGCCTACGAATTCGGCTTTGGCCTTGCCCGCCTGGGTACCCTGGTCAACTTTGTTTCCCACACCGTGGTTGTCGGCTTTACCGCCGGCGCAGCAATACTTATTGCCACCAGCCAAATCAAACACGTGCTTGGGGTAGAGGTGCCGAGAGGCGAGTCTTTCGCCAACACCTGGATAGATATCTTCCATCACCTGGGGGATACCAACTGGTATGTATTCATAATCGCCATGGCCACTTTGCTGACTGCCATATTCGTGCGCAAACTGTCTCCCAAGGCTCCGCATCTGTTGATTGCCCTCATCGTGGGCAGCGTATTGGCGGTGCTGCTGGGCGCTGCAGAACATGGCGTCAAGCTCGTACCGCAAATACCCCCTCATCTGCCCCCCCTTTCCAAACCTGATTTCTCTTTCGCCACCATCCAGGAACTGGCTCCCGAAGCCTTTGCCGTGGCTTTGCTGGCATTGATCGAGGCCGTCTCCATTTCCCGTGCGGTCGCCACCAAGTCGCACCAGCTCATCGACAGCAATCAGGAATTCATTGGCCAGGGCCTGTCCAACATGTTTGGCAGCTTCTTCTCCAGTTACGCGGGTTCTGGATCCTTTACCCGTTCCGGCATCAACTACGCAGCAGGCGCAGTAACCCCCATGTCAGCCATATTTGCCGCGGTGCTGCTGATGTTGATCGTGTTGCTCATTGCACCCCTGACCGCCTACATCCCCGTGGCCGCCATGGGTGGCGTGATTCTGTTGGTGGCCTGGAATCTGATCGAATTCCATCAGATAAAAGTCCTTGTGAAAGCGAGCGCCTCGGAAACCGGAATACTGATCACCACTTTCCTGGCCACTCTGTTCCTGGAACTGGAATTTGCCATCTACATTGGAGTATTGCTGTCCCTGGTTATCTTCCTGAACCGCACTTCCCACCCGGACATCGTCACCCTGGCACCCGACCGAGATGATCCCAAGAGCAAGCTGCTCAACATCGAAACCAAACCGTTGGCTCAATGTCCCCAGTTGCGCATACTGAGAATCGACATGTCCATATACTTTGGTTCGGTCAATCATATCGAAGCCAAGCTCATGGATATTGCGGAGAAACAGGGCATTCACCACATTCTGTTAGTGCTGTCCGGGGCTAACTTCATTGACGTGGCCGGTGCTGAAATGCTGGTGCATCAAGCCCATGCTCTGCAGGAAAAAGGTGGAAACCTCTATTTCTGCGGCATGAAAGGAAAAGTGTGGCAGTTCATGGCGCAGGGCGGCTTCATTCGGGAGATTGGCGCAGCACAATTCTTTGAAACCAAACCCCAGGCCATTGCCGGCATATACAAACGGCTGGACAAGAAGCGCTGTGAAACCTGCGTTACCCGTATTTTCCGGGAATGTCTGGAACCGGAAACCCCACAGAAATAATCCGGCAACAGGTTCTGTGTCGGTAACCTGGCACAACCGCCGGAGGGCATGAACTCCGGCGGCACCCCCAACCCCCCTCCAACTCTGCACTTTCGCCAGTCAGATGAGCCTCAGAGCACGAATGCCAGGACGTTGAAGTCCCCTCTATGGGCAGCCCCATCCGGGCAAGCCGCCCACATCAAACTGTGAGTTCCTTCACATCTCCAAACAGAATATGTCTTTTGGAGTCCGCCAGGCATTAAGCCTCGCAGAGTACGGCCGATGGCACAGAAGAGAAATAAGTTGTGTCAGGCAATGGACCTTGGATTCAGGCCGTAAGGCCGTCACGGGTTCAAGGACTTCATAGCAGCGGAGTCCCCGCCGGACACTATCTTGGTGACACAACCAATGGAACCGGCACAAACCCATCTTCGCCGTACTCAGGAGAAAATCATGAACAAATATCTACTTTCAGGCATGTTGACCATGACGCTTTGCACTGGAACATCAATGGCGCAACAAGCCTCTACTGGCCCTGGAAGCGATGCCCAGTCAATCAACGCTGGCGGAAGCGTCAGCCAGGGGACAACCTACCCCTCTCAGGATCCGCTTGGGCCCCCTACAACCGTGGCTAGCAATACGGATACCAGTCAGTTGGACGGGAACACCACAGATGCCACCCAGGTGGACGGCACCACCAGTGACACCGACGGCGCCGGAAACACCCAAGGCGGCAACCCCGATCCTGTCACCCCTCTTCCTCCAACAGATGGTGGCAATACAGGCAATACTGACTACACCCAGTATTACGGTGGGGACAGTGATGGCTACACAACCGAAGACAATTCAGATGGCAACAGTGATTCCATGACGCCACCGGAACAGCAGCCGCCTGAAGACAGCAGTGACAACCCTCCGGTCAACAATGGACCGACCCAGGTTACCCAGCTGCCTTATACCATCAGCCATGGCGGTGAGTATTCCGTGTCTCCCAAGGCAGTGTACAGCTATCTGGCGGGTGAAAACATATCGGCGTCAGGGCTGCCTCCCATGTTCACCTTGCTCGGAGGCGAGGATTCCATTACATCCGACGGTACTAAATCCATCACCGTGGATTTCAACGGCACGGTCATTCCCGACTGCACCGGGTCATGCGGTAAATTGAAACTGTTTGAAACATCCAGCGGCTACTCCCAGGAAACCAATGGAGAGCAGATCACCCTCAAGAACCTCACCATCAACCGTCCAGACACGGATATATACAATCCCAGGTATATCGTTGTTGACGGTCGCGCCCAGTTCCTCACACTGATCAACGTGAACCGTGGCGGCCAAAATACGGGTACTTCGAGATCAGCTGCGGTTCATACGACAACCATCTTCAATTCCTCCATGGTGGAACCTGGCGTTGACCCTTCTACCGACTATTATCTGGGCTGTCTTACTGTGTCCGACAGCCGTTACGAGAATAAAGAGATCGTGGTATCCGACGAAGACAATGAAGGCAGATGCGCTTACCACCGGCTACTGCGAACCAGGATCAGCAACTCCATCTTCGAGGAAAAAACGGGGCGTGCTTTCCGGGTGTTCAATGGTTACATCAACAATTCTGAGTTTGATAGCATCATTCTTGACATGAACACCTCCCACGACTTCTATATCGGCACGACATTTGATGCACCTACGCCGTTCACAACCACTGAGTCCATCTGCCACGCACGATGTGGCATCATCGATGAAAACGGTGTATTGCATTGGGGATTTGCGGGTAACGAGAATCTTTGGCTGGCCAATAAACGCTCGGAATAACCAACTCCCTCCCCATGGAAACCCCGGTACGCTGTACCGGGTTTTTCATATAGAAGTTTTACCAAGCTGCCGCAAAGCTGCTCTTTGCATATTCTGGAAGCTTCCAAAGAGCAGGGATGCCTTTTTTGACATATCTATACAAGCCGCCAGGAAAGCGTTTCTCCCGCGGCCATAGGAACCAGTTCTTCCCTGCCGTAACCGAGCACACTGGGAACGCGCCAAGGCTTGCGCTCCAGAGTGATGGTATCCGTATTGCGCGGCAGGCCATAAAAATCCGGCCCATTGCAGGAAGCGAAAGCCTCCAGGCGATCCATGGCTCCCACCTCGTCGAACACCTGGGCATAGAACTCAATGGCAGCGTTCGCACTGTACATTCCGGCACAGCCACAAGCCGTTTCCTTGGCTGTCCTGGCATGAGGCGCACTGTCTGTGCCAAGAAAGAAACGCGCATCTCCACTGGTGGCGGCCTTCACCAGGGCCAGCCGGTGCTGTTCCCGTTTTAAGACGGGAAGACAGTAGTGGTGCGGGTTGAGGCCTCCCCGGAAGATGGCATTGCGATTCATGAGTAAGTGTTGGGGAGTAATGGTTGCGCCCAGTCGGTCCGGTGTTTGCATTACCAGATCCACTGCATGCCGCGTGGTGATATGTTCGAACACGACTTTCAGTGTGGGTATATCACTCAGCAGTGGCAGCAGCACACGCTCGATGAACACCGCCTCGCGGTCGAAAACATCCACGCTGGGATCCGTCACTTCGCCATGAACCAGCAAAGGCATGCCCTCACGCGCCATGACCTCCAATACCGGATAGACACGCCGCATGTCCGTGACGCCGGAGTCCGAGTTCGTGGTAGCGCCTGCCGGATAATATTTAACTGCCTTGACGATACCTGAATCCCTGGCACGTAGAATCTCTTCAGCTGGCGTGCTTTCCGTGAGATAGAGCGTCATCAAAGGATTGAAACTCATCCCGGAAGGCACTGCTTTCAAAATGCGTTCTCGGTACGCCCGTGCTTGTTCTGTAGTGGTCACCGGCGGTTTGAGGTTCGGCATGACGATGGCCCGGGCAAAACGCGCAGCCGTGTGTGGCACGATGTCCCGAAGCACATCGCCATCCCGCAGATGCAGGTGCCAGTCGTCCGGGCGGGTAAGGGTTATGGTTTCAACCATCTCTGACAGATCCTGAGTGTTCTATGAAATACATTCTACCCTTTCACCGCAACCCCATGCGTAAGAAAAAAGGCGCAACATCCACTGATATTGCGCCTTTTCGGACTCATGGAACAGGGCTAAGATATCAGCCGACTTTCACCTCGATCTTGCGCGGCTTATGCTCCTCCCGCTTGGGAATACGCAAAGTCAGAACACCCTGATTGAGGCTGGCCTCGACCTTCTCAGTGTCCATCTCGCTGCTGAGCGAGAAGCTGCGCTGATAATGAGTGGCCCGGACATCTGCATACAAAGGCTCCATCCCTTCGGGTATGGGAATCTCGGCATCTCCTTCGATCATCAGCGTGTCACCCTCAACCTTCACATTGAGGCGCTCCTTTGATATGCCAGGCATATCCGCGTGCAGGGTAATACCGCTTTCATCCTCAAAGATATCCACCGCCGGACGAATGCTGGGCTCAGATTGCTTGTCCACGGGTTTGATTTCAGTTTCCTTCTTGGTAGCAAGTTCTGTCTTGTCATTCATTGCTGTCACCTCCACCTGTCAATTGACCTTGATCTGCCTGGGCTTGCTGGATTCCTTGCGCTGCAATCTCACATGCAACACGCCATCTTTGTAACTGGCATCGACTTTCTCTGCGTCGATATCGTCCGGCAGACTGAAGGTACGGCGAAACTCGCCATCGAAGCGTTCCTTGCGGTAATAGCTGGCGCCTTCCTCCCGGATCACCCGGCGCTCGCCTGCAACACTGAGAACATTGTTCTGAATGGAAATATCCCAGGATTCGGGATTTACGCCAGGGGCGAAGAAATACACGTCCACTTCATCAGCCGTCGTACCCACATTCACCGGAGGGAAACCTGTGCTTGATGAACGGATGCCATTGGCCCAGGGCGCGGAACCAAAAGCATTTTCCATCTCTCGTTGGATACGTTGAAGTTCTTCGAACAAACCTGTAGTTCCAAACATGTCATACCTCCTGAAAATCGTGTTCTTTCTACACCCAGAGATATAGGGGCATGGACTAAAAAATCAAGAGCTTCCAGAGTGCGTCATGCAAGACTGATCAGCAGTCACAATGGCGATCACCGCTCCAGGCGAGCCAAGCGCTGACGCAGGTTGTCGATTTCTTCCAGCAGATCCAGCACCAGAGCTGCTCCAGCCAGGTTTACGCCCAGATCCTCCTGCAGATGACGGGTGGTGCGCGCACGGTTCAACGCAGGAGCACTGAATCGCCAATGCCGCATATCGGAGCCGCCCGGTTCCAGTATCCCCTCCTCAACCAGCGAGATAACCCATTCCGCATGAGCAGAGCAGGCACGGCTGAGTTCCGCCATACTCAGGTAACAGTCTTCGTCCAGAAGGACTCCGTTCAGTATTTCATCATTCATCGCTTACACTCCCAGAGACGCACGGGGGTTGAAGGCCAGTTCTTTTTCCATCTGCTGATAGAGTTCCTTTGCCCTGTCGGTGTCAGCCGGTGGCACCATGACTTTGAGTTCCACGTACAAATCTCCGGCTTTCTTGCCTGGAATCCCCTTTCCTTTGAGCCGCATCTTCTTACCCGTGTTGGAACCCGCAGGAATCTTCAAGTCGAGCTTTCCTGCCGGTGTAGGCACTTTGACCTTTCCACCCAGAGCAGCTTCCCAGGGAGCCACGGGGAGATCCAGGTAGACATCACGGCCTTCCACCCTGTAAAAGGGATGTGGCCTGAACTCGATCTCCAGATACAAATCGCCATTACCGCCCTGCCCCACTCCTGGCGCTCCCTGACCCGCAAGGCGGATCTGTTGCCCTTGCCGGACACCCTTGGGAATACGCACATTGAGGGTGCGCTTCCTGGTAACTACATGACCGCTGGCATCCACCTCGGGCACCTGCAGGGTAATGCTGCGGGTGGCGCCGTTGTAAGCATCATCCAGGTCGATGACCACCTTGGCATGATGATCCTGACCACGCATGTGGAAGCCACCGCCGGCAGCGCCGCTGTGGCTGCGGGAACGCCTGCCAAACAAAGACTCGAAGAAGTCGCTGTAAGCCTCGGCACTCCCCGCATCGGTATATCCCCCACCGCTGAATTCAAAACCGGCATCCCAGTCCGGCGGCGGATTGAAATCCTGGCCGGCCTTCCAGTTCTTGCCTAACTGGTCGTATGCGGCCCGCTTTTCCGGATCTTTCAATACCTCATAGGCCTCGCCGAGCTGCTTGAACTTTTCCTCGGCATCTTTTTCCTTGCTCACATCCGGATGATATTTTCTCGCCAGCTTGCGATAAGCGCGCTTGATCTCATCCTGGGTCGCATCCCGGCTTACGCCCATGACTTTGTAATAATCTTCGAACTCCACGTTCTACTCCTCTATCGAATTTCATTAACCCGGCAACCAAATATATCGTCCTCAGCCGCCCTCTCTGCGTTGCGGCTTTCGACAAGGGCTTGCCATTGCCTGCAAGCCGCGCCTTAATAGGCGCCCTGTTTGAAGCACTGAGGGCGACATATTTGGCCGCCGAGTTAATAGCTAGCGAATCACCACGAACAGGGCACTGTTGCCCCGCTGCACATTGAGCAACAGGCTGTTGTCGCCTACCGCACGGGTAATGGCAGACAGATCAAGAAGAGATGCTACGGATTGACGGTTCACGGAGACGATCACGTCCCCCTTGCGCAATCCCGCATCCCAGGCCCTGCTGTTTCTTTTTACATCCAGTACTTCCACACCACCAGACTCCGCCAGTGGATGTTTGTCATTCAAGTTTCCCAGTATTGCCCCCTCCAGACGGCTACTGAGTTTTCCACCTTCTGTCTTGGCATCCATGGGCAGTGCAATGGTGGCTTCGACATTCCGGCTTCGTCCATCACGGATGAGCTTCAATGACACCTTGCTGCCTGCCCGCAGCAATCCCACGGCGTTACGCAAGACACCTCCATCATGGACTTTCTTGCCATTGATGCCCACAATCACATCACCGGAGCGGATACCTGCCTTGTCGGCGGCAGAACCCGGCAGTACCCGGGTCACCACTGCGCCGCTGTGTTCCTTGAGCCCGAATGCGGATGCCAGCTCTGGCGTCAGATCCTGCATCACCACGCCCAGTTGGCCACGCTGCACTTCACCATACTCTGCCAGTTGGCTGACAATGGCCCTCACCATACTCGCAGGTATGGCAAAACCAATGCCAATATTGCCGCTGCCACCCATGATGGCCGTATTGATGCCTACCAGCTTACCCCGGGTGGTCACCAACGCCCCCCCCGAATTACCGGGGTTGATGGAAGCATCCGTCTGGATAAAATCCTCGTAACCCTCGATGCCCAGTCCGGTGCGGCCCAAGGCACTGACAATGCCATAGGTTACCGTCTGTCCCAGGCCAAAGGGATTGCCTATGGCCACTACAAAATCCCCGACCCGCAGATTTTCTGAGTCCGCCAATGGCAGGGAGGAAAGGTCTTTGGCATCGATCTGCAATAGAGCGATATCCACACCGGGGTCTTCCCCCAGCAACTTGGCGGTGAAACTGCGTTGATCCCTCAGTGTAACAGTGATCTCATCCGCGCCATCAATAACATGGTGATTGGTTATGATCCACCCTTTTCTGGCATCCACGATAACGCCGGATCCCAGGCTTCTTGATTCCTTCCGCACCGGACGGTCACGATAACCGTACAAGTGGCGAAAATAAGGGTCCACCAGGTATTCGCGCTGTTTGACCCCAACGATCTTGCGCGTGGAGATATTCACCACCGCTGGCAAAACATTCTCCAGAACCGGGGCGATGCTGTCTCCCGGAGGCGGCGGCGCCGACCATCCGCTAACGGGCAACATCACACTCAGGGAGATGATGACTGCATACAAGGTTGAACGGATGGTTTTGACTGGCAACATGAAAAAGACTCCTATCAAATCAAATACAGGGGCGGCAGCTCCTTTATTTCAACACCGAACCCAGTCAATGCACCTCAACATCAATTCTGCGACGACGGGCGCTAGAAGACTTGGGCAGTTCAATCCGCAGCACACCGCGCTTGTAGCTGGCTTTGGCTTCATCAGCAATCACCTCTTCAGGAAGAGGCAAAGCACGCTCAAAACTGCCGTAGGCGCATTCGAGTACGTGATAGCGGCCTTCACGGTGCTCCTGCTGGATGTTCTTTTGACCACGAATGACCAGATAGTTCTCCAGAACTTCGATATCGAAGTCCTTGCCTTCCATGCCCGGCGCCTCCACGCGCACCACGACTTTGTCGTCATCATCGTACACTTCTGCCGCCAGCACGCCCCAGCCGCTGCTGCGCAGAGCCAGTTCACGCTCCTCCGGCGTGTCTCCGTGACGGAAACGGGTGATGGCGTTGGCGGCGCGCCGGTACAGCTGCTGCCAGCCATCCAGCAGGCTGTCCCAGGCCTGGCTTATTCCACTCTTGATCTGTTGCAGGGTTGACATGATGCGGTCCTCCATTTTCTATCGGTAACTGTTGCGGCCTCCTGCATTGCTGCATGAATGCCTTACCCGGTGCAAGATGGGTGCGGACCCGGTGAAATTCAAGGGCGGGCCAGGTTGTTCCGAAACCAAATCCCTTGAAATCTGTCACAGGGATAGCCATGTAACAAACACTTTCTTTCACAACCCTTCAGGAGAAAAACATGAAGAAAAAGCTGACTCCCCTGCTCGCTGGCCTGGTGCTGATGCCTGCGGCAGGTCATCTGCTGGCGGATCAGCCGGCTGTTTCAGCCCCCCAGGAACAACAGGCGACTGCGCCCAGCTACCTGGGCGTAGGAGTAGGCCCGGTTCCCCAGGCAGTACAGGCTCAACTGCCGGAAAACATAACCCACAACCAGGGCCTGATGGTTATGCGGGTCATGCCCGGCTCACCTGCCGAACAGTCCGGCCTGCAACAACATGACGTGCTGCTGTCGGCAAACGGTCAGACCCTCATCACTCCCGATGATCTGATAAAAGCCGTAAACAAAACAGCGCCTGGCGACAAGATCAGCCTGGAAATCCTGCGTCATGGAAAGGTGCAGAAACTGGATGCGACCCTGGCGGCCAAGAAAGTTCGTCAGCCACCCCGGATTGCACCAAACCGCCCGCCCATGAGCGGCCCCCACTCCAGGATGCCCGCCAGGCCAGCGCTTCCAGACAGTGGAACCCATACCCAGGTTTGGGAAAGCTTCCAGGCCATGACTGTCAACAAGCAGCCCGATGGCAGCTATCAGGCAAGCGTGGCATTTCTGGACGACAAGGGCAACAAGCAACAGTTTGAGTTTCAAGGCAGTCGGGATGAAATTGTCGAGCAGATAAAAAAGGAACCCAAGCTGCCGGAGAGCCAGAAGCAGCAGCTGCTCAATGCCCTCCAGGACGATAACACGGGATTCCCCGGCGACATGTTTCCTGCGTTTCCCGACATGGAACAGCTGGAACGTGATTTCTTCCAGCCACCACCTTGGGCAAGGCCTTATCGGCGGGGGTTCTGGGACTGATGCCCTTGGGCTATTAATTTCGCGGCGTTCTGTCTGTAGGTCGGGCTTCAGCCCGACATCGGCGCCACGACGAAGCGGTGGTGTCGGACTGAAGTCCGACCGACAGATACAAATTTTCCCTCATCAAGGTGCGTGACCAAAGGGCTTGTAAAGGTCAGCCCAGATCCACTTCCAGATTGTCGATGAGGCGGGCCAGCCCCAGATAGGCGGCGCCAAGAATCACCAGGGACGTATCACCCTGCCGGGGCTCGGCCAGATCTGTTGCCCGGCGAATGCCAAGGTAATCGGGCTTCAACCCGGCCTCGGCAATCATCCGGGTCGCTTCCTGTTCCAGCCGCGCAAAATCCCTTCTTCCTTCGCGCAGGGTATCCGCCGTGTGTTTAAGAGCGGCGTACAGGGCCGGCGCCCGGGCGCGCTGTTCTGCATTCAGGTAGTTGTTGCGTGAACTCATGGCCAGCCCGTCGGACTCGCGCACAGTATCCACGCCAATGATCTCCACGGGCATGGCCAGGTCTTCCACCATGCGCCGAATGACCAGCAGCTGCTGAAAATCCTTCTTGCCAAACACAGCGCTCTGGGGCTGCACCATATTGAAAAGTTTGCACACGATGGTGGCCACTCCCACGAAATGTCCAGGACGGGAAGCGCCACAGAAGATGTCGGACAAACCGGGAACTTCCACCCGGGTATGCGTTTCCATAGATGCCGGATAGATGGTTTGAACCGGAGGATGGAAGAGCAGATCAATACCCTCTGCCTTCAGCAGATTCGCATCGTCCTGTAGTGTACGGGGATAGGCCTCCAGATCTTCCTTGCGGTCGAACTGCATGGGATTGACGAAGATGCTCACCACGACGGTATCAGCAATCTCCCGGGCACGCCGTACCAAAGTAAGATGGCCTTCATGGAGGTTGCCCATGGTGGGCACCAGGGCCACCCGGCCTGGCAAGGCCCGCAAGGCCTGGCGCAGTACAGAAACATCCGCTATCTGCCTCACTTGAAGCAATGCTCCTCGGCGGGAAAGCTTCCATCATGCACAGCATCTACATAGGCGCGGATGGCCTCTTCAATAGAGGCGGCTCCGGCCATGAAGTCATGGCTGAAGCGCGGCGCCTTGCCCGGCGTGATGCCCAGCATATCGTGCAGCACCAGCACCTGACCGTCACAGCCTCTGCCCGCACCGATACCAATAACCGGAATGGCCAGGGCCAGGCTGATCTCCCGGGCCAGCAGTTCCGGCACGCATTCCAGCACCAGCATCTGGGCACCGGCTTCCTGCAGCTCGTGGGCGTCAGCCAGGATCCGTTCCGCGCTTTTGCTGTCCCGGCCCTGCACCTTGTAACCTCCAAGCTGGTGGATGGACTGTGGCATCAGGCCCAGGTGGGCACAAACAGGAACAGCGCGCTGGGTTAAATGCCTGACGGTCTCCACCTGGGCATGCCCGCCTTCCAGCTTGACCATATGAGCGCCGCCTTCTTTCATCAGCCGGCCCGCATTGTCAAGAGCCTGGCGGGGCGTACCATGACTCATGAAAGGCATGTCCGCAACAATCAGAGGCCGGTGACAGCCCCGCTTTACCATAGCGGTGTGATACACCATGTCTTCCACGGTCACGGGCAAGGTGCTCTCCTGACCCTGCACCACCATGCCCAGGGAATCCCCTACCAGAATCACATCCACTCCGGCCGCTTCCGCCAGGCGGGAAAAGCTGGCGTCATAAGCCGTCAGCACGGCGATTTTACGGCCTTCGGCTTTCATGGCATCCAGGGTGCTGATGGTGGTCTTGCTGTTCATTGAATTCTTCTCACAGTCTGTTGCGGGCAGGCTTCCAGCAGATCCTGCACTCTGCCCAGTGCCGGCACCCGCAGTTCTCCATCGATCTCCGCCAGAGGACGCAGCACGAAACGGCGCTGGGCCATGCCAGGATGCGGAACCACGAGGCGTTCCTGATCAATGATTTCATCGCCATACAATAGCAAATCCAGATCCAGGGTTCTTGCTCCCCATCGTTCTTCGCGCACCCGGCCATGCGCTGTTTCGATGGCTTGCAGGGCATCCAGCAGTTCCAGGGGGGGCAAGCCAGTGTGCAATTGCGCCACGGCATTCACATAGTCCGGCTGATCTTGGGGGCCCATGGGCGGACTGGCGTACAAAGAGGAGATTTCACCCAACCAGGACTCAGGCAGGCAATCCAGTTCATCCATGGCGCGCAGCACCTGCTGCCGGGGGTGGTCCAGGTTGCTGCCCAGGCCAATGTAGGCAGTGATCATGCCGATGAACGTTTCTTGCGCGGCCTGCGGCGCCGGCGCCGGCGGCTGGCGGGTTTACTGCCCCCCTTGGGATCCAGTCCCTGCTCTTCCTGGTAACGGGTCCACCAGGCTGCCAGTTCCGTGTCGGCCTCCCCTGCTTCAGCACGCAAAAGCAGAAAATCATAGGCGGCACGGAAACGGGGATGGGCGAGCAGGCGCAGTGGCCGTTTGCCCTTGATATTGTGGAAACGTGCCTGCAGGGTCCAGATCTCCCGCATGGGAGTGGAAAAACGCCGGGGTATCGCCACCCGCTGCACCTGCCGGCCGATCACCAACCCTCCGGCTTCCTGCAGAGCCTGGTAGAAGGGCATACCTTGCGCCTGCAGATCTTCGGCAAGCAGGCGCAAGGGTTCCCAGAGCAGCACGGCAAACAGAAACGCTGGAGTTACCGGCTTGTCCTGGGCCAGGCGCCTGTCCGTATTCTCCAATCCCTTGAGCACCAGCGTCAGGGGAAACTCATGATCCTCATGGGACAGGGCTTCCTCCGTCTGGGGAAAAAGTTGGGCAAACAGACCATAATGACGCAGTTTTTCAAAAGCGCTGACCGCGTAGCCACTGATGAACAGCTTGAGCACCTCTTCATAAAGGCGCGCGGAGGGGACTTCCGCCAGCAAATGGCCGACACGGGAAATCGGCTCTTCAGTGGCAGCCTCGATACTGAAACCCAGCTTGGCAGCAAAACGGGCAGCGCGCAACATGCGCACCGGATCTTCCCGATAGCGGGTTTCCGGATCCCCCAGCAAGCGCAGCAGACCCGCTTCCAAGTCCGCCATTCCACCGCTGTAATCGATGACAGAAAAATCCGAGATATTGTAGTAGAGGGCATTGACCGTGAAATCCCGACGGAGGGCATCTTCCTCTATGGTGCCGAATTCGTTGTCCCGCAGCACCATGCCTTCATCAGATTGTTCCCCCTGCTGGAACTGCAGGCTGCGGAAGGTCGCCACTTCGATGATCTCCCGACCGAAGCGCACATGCACCAGACGGAAACGGCGGCCGATGATACGCGCATTGCCAAAACAGGCCTTGACCTGCTCGGGCGTGGCATCGGTGGCCACATCAAAATCCTTGGGTTCCCGGCCCAGCAGCAGGTCGCGCACGCCCCCACCCACCAGATGCGCCTGGTAACCACTTTTTTTCAGGCGATACAATACCTTGAGGGCTGATTCGGAAATATTCGCCCTGGAGATATTGTGATCCGACCGGGAAATGATGACTGGCGTGGCGATAGGTGGTTTTTCCTGCAAGTTGATTATCCGGGGGCAATGATAACCCCTTTGCAGGCAAAACGGTACGCATCTTGAGGGGAAAGAACCCGGTCAATAACAAAGAAAGCGCCTGTCAAGCCATCAGAAACAAACTGCGACCGGAAAGGCGCTTTCCTCCCCTCTAGCAAATCACAGGCTCAGCAGTCCTGTCAGCGCGTCAGGTAGTCAGAATGCACCCACCCCTGTTTCCCACCGGCATCGACCTCCCACCAGGGACCGCTCTTAGCCCCAGTGGGCATGACGGAGGCTCCTTTGGGCAGGGTTTTCAACACGGGTGCGCTGGTACTGGGGCCACCACGCAGATTCAGCCTTCTGGATGTATACCAGCCGGCATTGTCAGAAGTAGCAGCGCTGTTCACCGGTATGGCGCCCAACTGTCTGGCCAGCTTGTTGTGAGCATCCAGGAAGGCCGCTACTGTAATCTTGCCGATATCGGTACTCTCGTAGGAACCACCCAATCCGGCCACGGGGCCTGCCCAACCGCCACCGCCCCAGGTGATGTCGTTCTTGCTCGCGCTGCCCTGGGCAACCGCTTCCTGAACTCCGGTGCGCACATTGGTGGCGGTCAACAAGACTTCAGCCTGCAGCTGGTGTGTCTTCAAACCTCCGGCAATAGCCCCTGCCGCTCCGGGCAACAGGCCGCCCAGCCCACCAAACGCACCCCCGGCATCTTCATTCTTTCGTAAAATCGTAGGCGTGATGATGTAATCCGCCGCCACCATTTGCCCGGAACCCATGTGGCTGCCTTTCTGCAACTCACCTCCACGGGCCATCTGGCGTTCCCGTTGCAAAGCGCTGGAAGCTCTTCCCCGGTCCACGACGCGGAAACAGTTACTTTGAGCCATGAGGAGACGCAGCACAGGAACCGGACTGGTGAGCCCATAGGACATATAGTAGCGATCTTCAGGTTCCAGCAGGGCGGCTGTACCGATGGGACGGGCGCAACGGAACAACTGTCCTGAGTCGCCCTGGCTTCCGGCCGCGCCAGCAGAACCGGTAACCATGCTGGAACCTCCTCCAAGCTTGGTCTCATTGGATACACAGCCACCCAAAAGCATGGCGCTTACAGCAACAAACAGGACAATTCCTTTTGCAGATTGGAACGAACGAGCTTTCATTTATCAATTCCCCCTGGAACATTCGTAATAATGCATCATTAACCCTTCAGACTATAGCGGAAACCCGCCCCATTGAAAGCCC
>Ga0256832_1000946_pt1 | contig 19375 bp, 23 predicted proteins | sample 134614metaG_FD_190534 | JGI IMG/M metagenome (GOLD analysis project Ga0256832, IMG submission 190534) | Hydrothermal vent microbial communities from Lau Basin, Pacific Ocean - 134-614 | ecosystem: Environmental > Aquatic > Marine > Hydrothermal vents | place: Pacific Ocean: Lau Basin | collected...
GTGTGCCTTAAAAAAAGCCAAAGAGATGGACTTAGATATTAGTGGTGCATCGATGGCATCTGAAGCATTTTTCCCATTCCGTGACAGTATAGACGCAGCAGCAGCAGCTGGTGTTAAAGCCATTATAGAACCAGGTGGGTCGATTCGTGATGATGAGGTTATAGCAGCTGCGAATGAGCATGGAATATCACTCTATTTTACTACTGTTAGACACTTCTTACATTAAAAGAAAAAGAGACCATTCTTTGGTCTTTTTTCTTTGTAAATTTCTTAAAATTTACAAATTACTCACGATTAGTCGCTACTATTAGCTCTGAATATTCATGTATAATAAGGACGACTAATAACAATGAAAAAAATATTATTTGGATTACTACTTTTAGGCTCAACACTTTTTGCAGAGGTGACTGATAGACCAGCAAGTATAGAGTTTGTAAATAGTGGAAAAATGAAAATTATAGATATCCGTACAGAAGGTGAATGGGTACAGATGGGTGTTATTAAAAATTCTATACTTCTTACATTTTTTGATGAACAAGGTAGAGTAGATATAGATTTGTTTCTTGAAAAGCTTAACAAAATTATAGAGAAAGATGAAGAGTTTGCTATTATTTGTAATACAGGTAGTCGAACAAAACTGGTATCTAATTTTTTAGGTAAAAAGCTAGACTATAAAGTTGTAAACTTAATGGGTGGAATGATGAAACTTTTAAAGGAGGGCTTTAAACCAGAATTTTATGCTGGAGAAAATACAAATATTAAGAAATAGTTGAATCAAGGACTTTTCAGATTAGAAATGAATAGTCCTTGTTATTTGAATGCTTTTATCATGTGAGGTTTTATCTTATTAAAAGAAAATTGATGATTGGTGAAATACTCAAAGGCAATAACCCCCTGATATAGTAGCATATCTGATCCATCTTTGGTTGGTCTCTTATAAGCTCTTGCAAATTTTAAAAAAGCTGTCTCTTTTCCATAAATAACATCAATACAGGCTAAAGAACTTGGCACAACACTCTCTAGTATCTCTTTAGGGCAGGGGAGAGTTTCATCTTCAAGCCCTGCTGAGGTCATATTAACAATTAAGTCAAATTTTAAATCTGTATCAAATGTCTCAAAAGTATAGGTTTCAAAACCATCTTCCTTAAAACGTTCCAAACGGGCTTTGCTTCGGTTAAGTAAGGTAACGTTATAACCTGTATCACGTAAAACAACAGAGGTAGATTGAGCTGTTCCTCCAGCTCCTAAAAAGAGTACATTTTTAGCATCTTTGAACTCTTCTATGGCTTTTAAAAAACCAGGGGCATCGGTATTGTATCCATAAAGCTTTCCCTCTTTTTTCACAATAGTATTGACAGCCCCCACTTTTTGAGCAAACTCATCAAGTATATCACATGCTTTAAATGCTTCTTCTTTATGAGGTACGGTTATGTTTGCACCTTGAATATCTAAATCAAAAAATTTCTGACGTATTTGTGAACCATCTTCAAGTTGATAACGGGTATAGATTCCATCATACTCTAAGCCATTAAAGGCAAAGTTATGCATGAGTGGGGATTTTGAATGTGAGACGGGGTTTCCAAAGATGGTGAAGAGTTGCATTACAGCTTCTCCATATCTTTAATAGTAGCCAATAAAGCTCCTAGTTTGTTTTGTACCTCAAGGTACTCCAACTCTGGAATAGAGTCAGCCACTACACCACCCCCTGCTTGTAGGGTAATGGCATCAGGTTTTATGAGGGCTGTTCGTATAGCAATAGAGGAGTCCATTTCACCAGTAAAGGCAAAGTATCCAACTGAGCCAGAATAGAAGCCTCGTTTTAGACCCTCATACTGAGCTATAAGTTCCATCGCACGTATTTTAGGAGCCCCTGTCATTGTTCCTGCTGTAAAGGTGGCACGAAATAGGTCAAACATATCTTTGTTCTCATCTATAGTGGCTTCTACATCTGAAACCATGTGCATAACGTGAGAGTAGCGTTCTACTCTCATCATATCGGTTACTTTTACTGTTCCTGTTTTTGCAACCCGTCCTACATCATTACGCCCTAAGTCTATGAGCATAAGGTGTTCTGCACACTCTTTTGGGTCATTTAACATTTCAAGTTCTAGCTCTTTATCTCGTGCTTGGTTTTTTCCACGTTTTCTTGTCCCTGCAATAGGGCGAAGTAGTATTTCATTATTAGAGAGTCGAACCATAACTTCAGGTGATGAACCAGCTATTGAAAAATCTTCATAGTCAAGTAAAAAGAGGTAAGGAGAGGGGTTTTTAGAACGTAAAAGTCTGTAGAAACTTAGTGGGTCTATCTCTCCTTTTTGGGTATAACGATTTGCCAATAAAATTTGAAAAACATCTCCTGAGCGAATCATCTCTTTAGACTCTGTAACAAGCTTTTTGTATCGCTCTTCATCTATAGAGAATGTTCCCTCTCCATTAAGTTTTGCAGGTAGAAGTTGTTGAGGGGTATTAGATGACTGTAATAACTCTTCTAGCTCATCTAATTTAACATTGTACTCTTCATCATTTTGAATAATGGTTAAGATGGAATTTTTATGAGAATAAGCCAAGATAATAGAGGGGCGAACCAAATCTAAATCAGGAGTTTGTAGTGGGTCATAAAGGTTGTCCATACTCTCTTTTAGAGTTGGTTCAAAGACCTTTACCATGTCATAACCTATGAAACCTATAAATCCATCAACAAAGGAAAATCCAACTTCATTTGAGATTTTTTTATAATGTTCTTGGTCAAGCTCTTGATAATATTTTTGCAAGAAGTTAAAAGGGTCATTGTCCAGTTCTTGAACAATACCCTCTTTGTTTGTGTAGAGTGTTTGATTGTTTTTATAAACAATTCGCTCCATAGCACCCACAGTAATAAAACTGTAGTTACCTTCTGTTGTGGTTACAACCGATTCAAAGAGCATGGTCACTTCATCTTTGAAAAGCTCCTTTATCTTCCCGTACATGGAGACAGGGGTTATTTGATCAAAGAGAAGTTGTTTTATCATTTATATACCTTATTTTTTAATGATATAAGCACCTTTAGAAATCTTTTTAGCTTTGTTTAGGTTACTTTGTGCGTTTGCTTTAGATTTAAATGTACCTATGAAAACACGAGTTAAAGTTTTATCATCTTTTACCTTAATAAGTTTATAATTTAAACCAGTCTTTTTAATTTGTGCAACAGCAGCAGCTGGATTTTTAAATGTACCTATTTTAATGTAGTATCCAGGAGTTAGTTTATAACCAGCGATACTTCTAGAGGATGAACTATGTTTGCTTGAAGTTGATTTTTTAGCAACAACTCTATCACTTTTTGTTTTAGAAGATGAAGACTTCTTGTGAGAAGTTGAGCTTTTATGAGTTGATGTAGACTTCTTGTGTGTTGAAGTTGAGTTTTTATGACTTGATGAAGCACTTTTTTTACTTCCTGCACCTGTGTGACTAGAAGTTGATTTTTTACTTGAAGAAGAATCTTTTTTAGCAGTCTCTTTTGGAGTGTCTAATTCTTTAACAGAAGATAAAGGTCTATGGTCTCTTAGTGTTACTTTGGTTTTTGAACCACTAACATTTCTCTCTTTTAATGTAGTTGCTGATGCTGCATCTTTTGCAGCTTCTTGTAGATTCTCTTTTGCGTCTGCACCTCTGTCTTTAAGCGCTGATGCTGCATCTTTTGCTGTATCTTTTGCATCTTTAGCTGTATTTTTTACAGCATCTACACCATCTGCAGCAGCATTTTGCGTACCTGCAATAACTGCACCTGTTGCACCAGCAATTGCAGCAGCACCTGTAGCTAATGCATTACCATTAGTATCGCTACTATTCATTTCACTTGCACTGATATTACTATCGATATCCGTATCACTGTCTGTATTTAGAATTAATTTTGTAATAACTACTGAAATTACTAAAATTATAAATAATAAAGCTAAGAGAGTAAGTATGTTTTTTAGAGGAGTTTTTTTACTACTCTCTAAATCACCAATCTTGATGTCATGTAAGTTTTTGTCTGCCATTGTCTGGTCTCCATTTTTTTGAACAAAGTATAACATAAAAAAAATGATAAATAATAGATATTTATAAGATATTTAGTGGGAATTTAATGATATTATAGTTTTTTGGTGAATTTTTGTTAGGAAATATTCTATAGCTTTTTGTTGGCTTAAGTTCTAGTGTTTGTTTTATTTTATCAACTCTTTCATAAGCTATATCTAGGGGGGTGTTTTTACTCTTTATAAATATTTGAAGTGGTTCTCTATTTGGACTTTTGTAGGTAACATAATCCGTTATATTTAAAGTTTTAAATAAGTGTTTGATTAATGAATAAAAACTTTGCCAATCTTCCTGATAATACTCTATAACCAAATAGTTTACTATATCATCTTCAATAAGAGGTAAGGCAAGAGTTAGCTCATCTCGCTTATATTGTTCAATGATTTCTTTATTTATGGGAGTGTTAACCTTTTCATACTTACTATAAAAAGTGCGATTGTTGAAAATGATTTTTTCAACAATCGTATTGCTTTGAATATAAAAATAATCGGAGTTAAACTCTAAGTCATCTATTTGAATTTTCAAAATTGTAAATAGTCCAGATTAATAGATGGCTTTATCGTAGATAACAAATCCAGAAGCAAGTTCTTTCATCTCATCTTTGATTTTAGCGTGAAGTTCACTATCTTCAATATTTTCAAGAACATCAGCCATTTTATTGGCAATAATCTCAAATTCAGCTTCTTTCATTCCACGACTTGTAAGGGCAGCCGCACCCACACGAATACCTGAAGTTACAAAGGGACTTCTGGTCTCACCAGGAACAGTATTTTTATTAACAGTAATACCTGCAGCCCCTAAAGCAGCATCAGCATCTTTACCTGAGAACTCTTTGCCTACAAATGAAACCAGTACTAAGTGGTTATCTGTACCATTACTGACAAGGTCAAAACCTCTTTTAATAAGCACATCAGCTAATACTTTTGTGTTTGCTTTAACTTGCTTAGCGTAGGCTTTCCACTCATCTGAAAGGTTGTATTTAAACCCTACAGCTTTTGCAGCGATAACATGAACCAGTGGACCACCTTGAAGACCTGGGAAGATAGCAGAGTTAATTTTCTTTGCAATGTCCTCGTCATTGGTCATAATCATACCACCACGAGGTCCAGCTAATGTTTTGTGGGTAGTTGTTGTAACAACATCAGCATAAGGGAAAGGACTCATATGCTCATCAGCACAAACCAAACCAGCAATGTGTGCAATGTCAGCAAATAAAATTGCACCCACTTCATCAGCAATCTCTCTAAACTTCTTAAAGTCAATCTCTCTAGCATAAGCAGACGCACCACAAACAATGATTTTTGGTTGAACTGTTTTTGCAATTTCCATTACCTTGTCATAGTTGATGTACCCATCAAGCTCAACACCATAAGTGAATGATTGGTAGTTTTTACCTGAAAAAGATGGTTTTGAACCATGTGTTAAGTGACCACCATGGCTTAAATCCATTCCTAAAATCTTATCATAAGGTTTTAGAAGAGCAGCGTAAACAGCACCGTTGGCTTGGCTTCCTGAGTGTGGTTGTACATTTGCAAATTTACAATGAAACAACTCACAAGCTCTATCAATTGCTAATTGTTCTACCCTATCGGCATGTTCACATCCACCGTAGTAACGTTTATATGGGTAACCTTCTGCATATTTGTTGGTAAAAACTGAACCCATCGCTTCCATAACAGCTGGAATGGTAAAGTTTTCAGAGGCAATCATCTCTAAATGGTTGGTTTGTCGCTCTAACTCTTGGTTAATGGCTTCAAAAATTTCGGGATCAAATGTTTCCATAGCGTAACTCATGTGGTTCCTTTGGGTTTAATAATGGTGTATTTATATCAAATATAATTTAAGAACACCTTGATGTTTTTAAATTATATTTTCATGGTGCATTTTCCAACGCACCATTATATTAAGTCTAAGTTCTTTCAGAAGCTCGTACTTTACAGGCATTTCCATCTATGCAGAACATTCCTTTTCCTTTTTTGGCAGGTTTTAACTCTTCTGCTACATTGTTTCCACACTTTTTACATTGGGTAGATGGGTCAACTTTTGGAGTCTCTGCTACAGGTGCTTCTGGTCTCATGGCTGGGAAAAGAAGTACATCACGAATGGTCTGTTGGTTGGTCAACATCATAACGAGTCTGTCAATTCCTATGCCTTCACCAGCAGTTGGAGTCATACCATAGCTAAGTGCTTTGACAAAATTAGTATCCATGTGCATCGCTTCATCATCACCTGTTAGCTCTTTTGCCTCAACTTGAGCTTGAAATCTTTTGTACTGGTCAATAGGGTCATTAAGTTCTGAGAAACCATTTGCCAACTCTGCACCTGCCACAAAGAACTCAAAGCGTTCAGCAATTTCAGGGTTAGCATCGCTTCTTCTTGCAAGTGGAGAGATATCTACAGGATAATCAATAATAAAGGTTGGGTCAATCAGTTTTGCTTCAACATACTCATCAAAGAGTTCAGCTTGAACATAACCAATAGTCCAGTTTTCATCATATTTTAGATTGTTCTCTTTTAAAAATGCTAATCCTTTGTCTCTATCTTCTGCTATCTCTCTTGGAACACCACCAATATCTACGATAGAGTCAATCCATTTTACACGTGCAAATGGAGTGGAAAAATTTACCTCTTTATCTCCATAAGGTAGTTTTCTGTCAAGTTCTAATGTATCAAAAAGATAATCAAATAGCTCTTCGGTTATTTCCATAAGTTCTATATAGGTTTTATATGCCCAGTAGAACTCAATAACTGTAAACTCAGGATTGTGTGTGGCATCAATTCCTTCATTTCTGAAGTTCTTACCTATCTCAAATACTGCATTCATACCACCAGTAATAAGTTGTTTAAGGTAAAGCTCTGGAGCAATTCTTAAAAATCTGTCTACACCTAAGGCATTGTGATGAGTTGTAAATGGTTTGGCATTTGCTCCACCCAAAATAGGGTGCATCATTGGTGTTTCTACTTCTAAGAAGCCTTTCTTTTCAAAGAAATGTCTAATACCAGATACAATTTTAGAACGTAGTTTGAAACGTTTTCTAACCTCTGCATCCATAATCATATCTAGGTAACGCTGACGGTATTTTATCTCTTGGTCTTGGATACCATGAAATTTTTCAGGAAGTGGAGAGATAGATTTTGTTACCAAATTTACCTCTAAACAGTGCAATGTAAGTTCACCTGTTCCTGTCACAAATGGGTACCCTTTAACTTCGATGATATCACCAACTTCATAGAGTCTTTTTACTACTTCATTGTAGTATCCCTCTGGAAGGTCATCACGGTTAAAGTAAATTTGTACAAGACCATCTTCATCTTCTATCTTTGCAAAGGCTGCTTTTCCCATGATTCTAATGAATTTTAGACGACCAGTTAATCTATAACTTTTTGTCTCATCTTTTTTCATCTCATCGGTATCGATGTCATGAACATACGCACATTCCTTTAAAAATTGTGCTGATGATGTTCCTTTTTTTACTTGGTTTGGGTAAGGGTTAATCCCTTTTTCTCTTAATGTTTGGGTTTTTTTAATTCGTTCTTGAATATATTGATTATCAAATATCAAGGTTTCTCCTATTTTGTATGTATGTTTTAATTTTAAATCTGAATAGATGGTTATGATGTTTGGTGGGGTACTTACTCTTTGTTTTGACAAGCAGAACAAGTACCCAATATCTTCATAATGTGATTGGTCATTTTAAAATTAAACTTTTTGGCTATTTTCTTTTGTTGCTCTTCTATAACTTCATCAAAGAACTCTTCAATCCCACCACAAGAAATACAAACTAAATGGTCATGATGTTCTGTAAGTCCAAATTCATATTTTTTTCCTTGTGTCCCAAAAGATATAGAACTAACTATATGGGCATCTTCAAGTAGCGTTAGTGTACGATAAACAGTTGCAATACCAAGTTTTACAGTTGGATGATTTTCTTTAATAAGATTATATATATCTTCAGGTGTAAAGTGCCCATCGTTATCATAAATAACTTTAAGTATCAACTCTCTTTGCATGGTGTACTTTAAATTATTTGATTTTAATAATTTTTTAAAATTTTCCAAAACATCATCATATGATATTGTATTTTGCATATTGATATTGCCCTTTTAATTTCAATTAGATTTGTTATGCTCAGTTAGTTTAACATTTAAATTCATAGTGATATTATTATCGCTTCTATTGGTATGATTATTTTCTTTTGTTGTATTTTCTTCTGGAGTACTATTTGCATTGAGTAGTTCTCCACCAAGTTGAACCATTGGGTGAAAAAGTTGACTATTTTCATAATGTTTTGAAAGCTTTTCTCTAAGAAAATCAGCATTGCTAATACCAAAAATAATAAGTGAAAAAATGAAAATATAACGTGCAATACTAATAAGGTAACCTAAAACCCTACTAATAAGACCAGGAGCTTCTGTTCGAAAGTTTGTTCTAAATGAGGAGATAATATTGAAAATAATTAAGATGAATATAAGAACGGTTGCAAAACCTATAAGGTTTTGAAAATCAGAACTTAGTTCAGGTAGAATGTTTTGTTCAGCTATAAATTTACCAACAGTTTCATTGGTTCTTGCTGCAACAGCAATACCACCTATAAGGGCTAAGAAGTTAAACAACTCTTTACTGAAACCATTGACAAGCCCTCTTATCGCTAAAAAGAGGATAAGCCCAACGATTATCATATCTACTACATGAAAGCCCATTAACTCCATAATATACCAACCCTTGTTTTTAAAAATTAGCCAATATTATATCAAAAATTATTTAAAGTTGATTTGTCTCTTTACTTCATCAGGTTTGGTTGCGTATTGGATAGCATCTTCCTTTGTAATAAGATTCTGTTTGAGTAATTTTACTAAAACTTGAGTTTGCGTTTGCATTCCACTCTCACCTTGTCCTAGTTGCATTTGTGATTCGATTTGATGGACTTTATTTTCTCTAATAAGGTTTGCTATAGCATGGTTACTTGTCATTATCTCAGGGACAGCAACCCTTCCACCACCTTTTTTAGGAAGAAGCATTTGGGCAATAACAGCAACCAATGATGTAGAAATCATGGTTCTAATTTGACCTTGCTCTTCACCTGAAAAGACATCAATAATACGGTTAATGGTACCAGGTGCAGAGTTGGTGTGTAGGGTTCCAAAGACTAAGTGACCAGTTTCAGCTGCTGTAAGGGCTGCTTCGATGGTCTCTTTATCTCTCATCTCCCCGATAAGTATGATATCTGGGTCTTGTCTCATTGCATACTTAAGAGCTACAGCAAAGCCCTTTGTATCACTACCTGTTTCTCTATGAGAGAAGACGGACTTTTTATTTTGGTGAATAAACTCCACTGGATCTTCAACGGTAACTATGTGTTTATGCTCAGTAAGATTTATCTCATTTAGCATAGCTGCTAAGGTAGTTGATTTACCAGAACCTGTAGGACCAGTTACTAAAATAAGACCTTTTTCTCTTTTAATAAGTTTTTTATAAATAGCAGGAGCATTAAGGTCATCAAGTGCTGGAATCTCTGTAGGAATAATACGAAAAGCAGCAGCAATATCACCAAGTGTTCTATAGTAGTTTGCTCTAAATCGTCCAATTCCAGGAAGAAGCAAGGCAAAGTCAAGCTCAAGATGCTCTTCAAATGATTTTTTCTGTTTTTCTGTAAGGAGTGCATAACACATCTCTTCTATATCTTCACCTGTAAGTACAGGTAGGTTTACAGCTTTAAGCGTACCATCTATACGAATTTGAGGTTCAGAACGAGCAACCAAGTGAAGGTCAGATGCCCCATGAGAGACAACACTTTGAAGTAGTTTTTTTATATCTATAGCCATATTATTATCTTTGTATTAATTTTAAGATAATAATATATAAAATATTCTTTATGTTTTCTTAAGTATTTATAATTTTGTTATTCTATAATTTTAGGAACAATAAAAAAATCATCCTCTGCATGGGGTGCATGTCTAAAGATGTTTTGTGAAACCTCTGTGTTGGTTTTTGGTATGTCTTCTCGAAGAGGTGTACCACCTGAAAGCGTAGAAAATGAAGCATCAAGAGTATCTGTGTCTAGTTCATTAAGATTTTCAATATAAGCAAGTATCTCTGTTAATTGTGTTGCCAACGCATCTTTTTTATCATCTTCTATTTTTAACATTGAAAGCTTCTCTAGTTTTTCCAATACAGTGTTGTCTATAGTCACAATTGTCCTTTTTGTTAGAAACATTTTAATGGTCGCATTATATATTAAAAGAGTTTAAGGTAATATATATTCAATTATAACCAAAGGAAATCATTATGATGCCACAATTAGATATGAGCTCACCAGAGTTCTTAGAAGAGTTAGAAAAGACAAAAAAGTTTACTGACAAAGTATGTAATCAGTTTGGATTTGAATATCACCCAATGGAAGATGTAAATGAGGGTGTCATTATGGGACTTGCTAGACATAAAATTCTTTATGGTAAAAGATTTTGTCCATGTTTTATGGTGGAACCTGATGAGAAAAAACCAGGAAAGTTTAAAAGTGTAGATGACCGTGTTTGTCCTTGTCCTCAAGCTTTAAATGAAGAGATACCTAATGAAGGTAAATGTCACTGTGGTATATTTTGTACCCCAGAGTATGTAAAAGAAAATGCAGTAAAGGAGTAGAATTAAGCTATGAGTGAATTGTTATCCAAAAGCCAAGTGCAATCAGAAGAGTTAGAAGTTTTATTGAAAGAGCGTGAAGCAGGAAATGTTGAGTTTATCTTAGTTGATGTTAGAGAGCAGTATGAATATGACCATGGTCATATTAAAGGTGTAGACTTATTAAAGCCTACATCTACATTTCAATCATGGGCAGAAGATTTTTTTAATGAGAACAAAGATAAAACCGTCATCTTTACTTGTAGAACTGACAACCGTTCAGGTCAAGTCCAACAAGTTTTTCGTCAAAATGGTATGAACAATGTTATTAATCATGCAGGGGGTATTGTTACTTACCGTGGAGAGATTGTCAAAGGATAATTTCTCTAAAATTCTTCTATACTATTTCAAATAATTTAATATCTAAGAACAATAAATGTTTTAATATGTTACAATTATCCTTATTTTAAATAAGGAATGAAAGAATGAAAAAAGTTATCTTTTTTATGCTGTTTGTAAATATTCTCTTTGCAAAAGTTGTATCAATTACATCAGGGGAAGTTGTCTCTTCTCATATTGCACAGGGTGCCGTAAGTGACTATAAAATACTTGCATCAGCTGGAAGTGAAGTTACTGTTTTATTAGATGGATTAAGTGATGATGCAGATATTTCTGTACGAATAGGTCATAAAGTACAAGGTAAAAAATATGATTGTAAATCACAAAAGAGTGGAACAAAGAGTGAGAGTTGCTCGGTTACCTTACCTAAAAGAGCCGAGGTTTATATACGGGTTCATGGTCGTAAAGCCAGTAACTTTAATTTAAAGGCTGTAGAAACTGTTAATAATATTAGAGCACTTACCTCAGGTGTGGCTCTATCAGATTCAGTGAAACAGAATGAAACCAAGTTTTATAAGATAGCTGGAGTACGTGGAGCAACACTTGATTCTCTTATAACTAATTTAAGTGCCGATGCTGATTTGTATGTACGTGTTGGTCAAAAACCAACAGAGTCAGTATATGATTGTAGGTCAGTAAATAGTAGAAAGAATGATGATAGTTGTTCTATTACTGTAGATAAAAACCAAGATGTTTATATAGGTGTATATGGATATCAATCAACCAATTATGAAGTGAAGGCTACTTTAAATCAACAGCAAAATTCAGGTTCAAAAATCTTTATAATAGGGGATTCCACAGTCTATAATGAAACTCCAGGAAATGTTGGTTGGGGAAGCAAATTAAATACGTACATGAAAAATTCAAGTAATGTTTATAATCGTGCAAGAGAAGGTGCAAGTTCTAAATCATTCATGATTGATTCTGCAAGTCATCATGACTGGTCAACAATGAAAAACATAATGCGAAATGCCAATTTATTAAATCCAGCTTATCTTTTTATTCAGTTTGGTCATAATGATGAAAAACAGGGATACAGACATACCGAACCAGGAAGAGATAATACTTATTATACACATTTAAAAACCTATATTGATACAGCTAGAGATTTAGGAATTACCCCTGTCTTGATTACCCCTGTTAATCGTCTATATAAAAATAAAAGAACGCATGGTGAGTATCCTCAAACGATGAAAGATTTAGCAGAAGATGAAAATGTATTGTTGCTTGATTTAGAGTATAAAAGTTTTGTAGAATATAATAAATATCCTAATAATCAAGCTTTAGTAGATTTCTTTGCATATTCTGGTAGAACACATTTTAATGCAGAAGGTGCTAAGGTTGTAGCTGGTTGGGTTAAAGAGTTAATCTGTGATTCAGATGAAGATACTCTTTGTAGTCAATTTAAATAAGTAGGGTTCATTTTTAATATATTATCTGCTATTGTTCCGTAAATTAGCAGAAGGTATATTATTATGGAAAAAAGATTAGATGTTATAGATTTGTTTTTAAAACTACTCGCTACCAAATCAGTAACCCCTGATGATGGTGGGTTATTGAGTTACATCGAAAACTACTTAGAAGATTTTGAAGCAACATGGATAAATGAGGGTGGGGTTAAGAATCTTTGGCTTACTAAAAAGTTTGGAGAGGGGAAACACCTCTGTTTTGCTGGACATGTAGATGTGGTTCCAGCAGGAGAGGGGTGGGATACCAACCCTTTTGTACCTGTTATAAAAGATGGCTATATTTATGCTCGTGGAACACAAGACATGAAGTCTGGGGTGGCTGCATTTGTTCAAGCTGTACGTGATATGGATGATGACTTTTCAGGTCGTCTTTCACTTTTGTTGACTTCTGACGAGGAGGGCGATGGCACCTATGGAACACAGATAGTTTTAAAACATCTTAAAGAGATAAACTTATTACCTGACTACTGTATTATCGCAGAGCCTACTTGTGAAGTAGAGATGGGTGATGCCATTAAGATAGGACGACGAGGTTCTATAAATGGTTATTTGACTCTAAAAGGAAAGCAGGGACATGCTGCTTACCCTGAAAAAGCGATTAATCCTATTCATGATATTGCTACTGTATTGTCTCAAATAGCAGGGCATAACCTAGATGATGGAGATGAAAATTTTGCTCCATCTAAACTGGTTATTACTGATATTCGTTCTGGAATGGAAGTGACCAATGTAACTCCAAACTCTTTAAAGATGATGTTCAATGTTCGTAACTCTACGAAGACTACGCAAGAGAGTCTAAAATCCTTTATGGAAGAGAAACTCTTTGGATTAGATTATGAGCTAGAGTTACAGCAAGGCTCTTACCCATTTATTACCAATCGTAACTCATATATTGTAAATGAATTAACAGCTGCCATAGAAGAAGAGATAGGTATAAAAACCAAACTCTCTACAGCAGGAGGAACCAGTGATGGACGACACATCGCCCCTTATGGTATAGAAGTTGTAGAGTTTGGTGTCATAAATGACCGAATACATGGCTTAAATGAGAGAACAAGCATCAAAGAAGTGGAGAGTCTTTATAATATATTTGTTAATATGATAGAGCGATTCTAAAAACTATTTAGAATTGGAAAAGGATAAACCATGTCAGAAGTAATAAATGAAACAGTAGAAGAGTTAAAAGTAAAACTTGAAAAACTCCTAGCGATGTATCGAGAGAAACGTGATGAGTTAGAGTTGGCAGAAGAGGAGTGGGATATTGGTGAGATTCAGGAGTCTTTAGACCAATACACAAAAGAGATTAACAAACTAAAAAAACAAGTTCGTGAGCTTGAAAAAAAATAGTTTAGCGTGGCTATGTACAGACGACCTTCACTGAGCCAGTATGTCATAGCACGGCTAATTACTATTGTTATTTTTGTTACTTTACTTTTTTCGATTATTCTCTTTATTACCCCTGAAGAGTTTAAAAACAATTACTTCTATATTACTCTTTTTATTGCCTCTCAAATACTACTTCTAATCTCTGTTTATCATGGTACTAAACGTGTCTCTAAAGAGCTGAAAAATGTAGAAAAGTATCTCTCTGGTGCAAGTACCAATCCTGAACCCTCAGCTCATTTTTTTACTCGTGAGTTTGAACGTATTAATGAAAAACTGATTTTGACTTTACGAAAAATGCAAAAAAAAGAGAAGGAAAAACGAAAATATACTGCCAAAATAAAACTGAAAAATCGTCAACGCTCCGACATGCTCTCAGCCATAGCCCATGAGTTTCGTAATCCTATAGCAGCCATAATGGGCTATGCTCAAACCCTTACCGACGATGAAGATATCCCCCCTAAGCTTCGTACGAAATTTTTACATAAAATCTATAATAATGGTGATAAAATAGAAGAACTCTTAAGTCGTTTGCTTCTTTGGAACAGTTTTGAGAGTGGGAAACAGAAGTTGCAAATTAGTAAATTTGATATGAGACCTCTTATAAGAGAGATAGCTATAAACTTGGAAGATAGATATAAAGGAAGAAAGATTCAAGTAGCAGAGGGTTCATTGGTAGTTCGTGCAGACAAAGCTTTGATGGAGATAGTCGTAAAAAACCTAATAGAGAATGCGTTAAAATACTCTAAAGATATAGTAGAGGTAAAAATAGTGGGTAAGAGAGTGTTGGTTATAGACAAAGGTGTAGGTATATCTTCTAAAAATATAGATAAAGTAACCAAAAAATTCTTCCGTACCGATGAACACTCATGGGACAACTCTATGGGACTTGGTTTGGCAATAGTTAAGCAGATATTGAAGCTTCACAATACAACATTAGAGATAGAGAGTGAAGAGGATAGAGGCTCTACTTTTTCTTTTGAGATATCCTAAACTAAATTATTAACCTCTAATTAACCACAAAAGAGTAAAATAAGCATAATAATTAACATGCGTGAACTGTAGGAGTTTGGATTGAACCCAATAATAGAAAATATTAAAAAAGAAATTGCCAAAGTAATGGTAGGGCAAGATAAGATGATAGAGAGTCTTTTGATAGGACTTTTAACCCGAGGGCATATCTTGTTAGAGGGGGTTCCTGGTTTGGCGAAAACTACAGCCGTCAATGCCCTCTCTGCCTCTTTGGGTTTAGACTTTAAACGGGTTCAGTTTACCCCTGACTTACTTCCTTCTGATATTATTGGTACAGAGATTTATGACCCTTCTACCAATATTTTTAAAATAAAACAAGGTCCTGTTTTTACCAACTTGCTCTTAGCTGATGAAATCAACAGAGCCCCTGCAAAAGTACAGTCTGCACTTCTTGAGGTTATGCAAGAGCGACAAGTGACCATAGGTGACCATACTTTTAAAATAGAGACACCTTTTTTGGTAATGGCAACACAAAATCCTGTAGAACAAGAGGGAGCTTATGAGCTACCTGAAGCACAGCTAGACAGGTTTCTTATGAAAGTGATAGTAGGGTATAACACACGAGCAGAAGAGTTAGAGATATCACGACGTGTAGCAAACAACAGTTTTGGAACCATTCGGCAAGTAGCAACAGTAGCTGATTTAGAGTTCATCCGAGAAGAGGCAATGGCTGTTCATATGGACTTTGAAGTGGAACGCTATCTAATAGAGTTGGTTTTTGCTACTAGAGAACCTGAGAAGTATCTACTTGAAGATATTGCCCCATATATAGAGTATGGTGCGAGTCCAAGAGCAAGTATTGACATGTATAAAGCAGCTCGTGCAGTAGCTTACCTCAAGGGTCGTAACTTTGTTTCTCCTTTAGAGGTTGCTTATATAGCTAAAGGGGTGTTGCGTCATCGTATTGTACTCTCCTATGAGGCACAAGCAGAGGGTGTTACACAAGATATGATTATAGACAAAGTCTTAGCAACCGTGCCGATTCCTTAGGTTTAGTAGATGAATATAAAAAAGGTTTTACTCAAAGCAAGAAAACAAGTCTTTGGAGAGATGCTAGGAAATAACGCATCGCTCTTTCAAGGAGAGGGTTTTGAATTTACAGAGCTTAGAGAGTATGTGCATGGAGATGATGTTCGTAAAATTGACTGGAAAACTACAGCCAAATTGGGTAAACCATTTATTAAAATCTATCGTGAAGAGCGAGAGTTAAATGTAGTAACAGCTCTTATGATGGGTGGGTCAACCTATTTTGGAACTGTTAAACAAAAGTCTGAACTTATGGCAGAACTTACAGCATTGCTTGGTTTTTCTGCTGTTAAAAATGGAGACCTCTTCTCAAACATCATCTTTGCTGACAAGCTCTACACTATGAGCAGACCCAATAAGAAGTTTTTTGGGATAGAGAGTACAGTTAGACAAATAGAGAAGTTTGATATGTTGGGAAAAAAGAGTAATTATAAAGAGTTTTCGGACACACTCTACAAGCGTATACGACGGAAATCACTGCTCTTTATTATTTCAGATTTTGTAGGAGAGGTTGATTTTGCTCTGCTAAGTAAAAAACATGATGTGGTAGCACTCATCGTTCGTGACAAATTTGAAGAGGAGCCTGATGAGCTGGGTTACTTACGTATTTTAGATATGGAGGGTGATAAAAGTTTTGAAGGTAATATCGGTCATGTTGAGATACAATCATACAAAGAGGCATTGATGGAGAATGATAAAAAACTTTATGCTCATTTAAAGAAAAATGCTATCCGTTTTACTAAAATCTATACGCATGAAGAGCCGTATTTGAAGTTGGCTAAGCTGTTAGGAGCAAAGTGATGAATGGTGAACTACGAGACATAAAACCCCTTTTGGAGATACCTGATGATAGTTACACTATTTTTATAGTGTTGGCTCTTTTTATGGGAGTTGTTATCTTAGCCCTTCTTTTTATGTTTTTCAAAAAAATTTTTTTAAATCGTAAACAAAACATGAAAAAAGTTTACCTGAAACGTATAAAAAATATTAATTGGAAACATCCTAAACAGGCAGCCTATGAGGTGACTTATTTGGGAAGAATGTTCTCTGATGAGCCAAGAGTAGCAGAGATTTACAGTCAGATTCTCCCGATGTTAGAGGCTTATAAATATAAAAAAGAGGTTCCTTTAGTGGTCGATGAGGTAACTCTGCGTCAGTATGACCTTTTGGTGCATATAATTGATGAGACAGTTTAGTTTTGAGTACCCTTGGGTACTACTTTTTATTCTGATTTTTTTACTTTGTGCAAAGTTTTGTAAGATTAAGGGGAGAAGCATCTATTTTCCTCACTTAGATGCTCTGTTTACTTCAAATGTTAAACATAATAAAATTTTGGCATTTTTAAAATGGCTTACTATAGTTATGGCACTGGTTGCTTTGGCTTCTCCTATTTTAACCAAAGAGTACAGTAATTCCAAGAAAAATGGTCGAGATATTGTACTGGTCATAGATACTTCAGGCTCCATGCAACAGGGACGTTTTGACATGAAAAATCTCTCTAAAAATAAGTTCGATGTAGTAAAAGAGGTGGCAAGTGACTTTGTTTTACGTAGAAAAGATGACCGTATAGGGCTTATAACCTTTGCTGATGTCGCCTTTGTCTCATCTCCTTTAACCTTTGAGAAGAAGTTTCTAGCCAAAATTATTAATATGCAACGCCTTGGTATAGCAGGTCAAAAGACAGCCATAAATGATGCCTTGGTTCAAGCCTATGCGATGCTTGACCGTTCACAGTCCAAATCAAAAATAGTCATACTCCTTACCGATGGTGTAGATAACATGAGTAAAGTTTCGGTAGAAGAGGTGAGTAACCTCATAGCCATAAGCAACATAAAACTCTACACCATCGGCATAGGGGCAACTCGTGACTATGATGGTCGTGCATTAGAAGCCTTTGCTAAGGCAGGTGAGGGTGAAGCCTTTGCAGCGACAAACTCAAAGATGCTTCATGAGATTTATGAAAAAATAGATGCTTTAGAGCTAACAAAGATAGACGATAAAAAGATAATTCAACATGTTTATCTCTATGCTTATCCTCTTTTTATAGCTATTTTGTCGTTAGTATTGTTTGTTTACTTTAGAGTGATGGGGAGGGGAAAATGAGTTTTGTAACACCTCAAGTTTTATGGATGATGGGGATTCCTTTAGCAGTATTTACCTATTTTATTTTGACCCATAAAGATAATTTTTTACAGATTTTTGACAAAAAGGTACTGGCACGTTTAACAGCTGGTGATGACTCTTTACCTTTGGTTATTCGTCATCTTATCTTGGTCGTCGCACTCTTTTTTATGGTGGTGGCGTTAGCACGTCCTGTTATAGACCATGGTGACAAGGTTGTCCATTTAGAGGGGCTTTCTGTAGTAGTTGCCTTAGATATCTCTGGTTCTATGCGTTCTAAAGATATGTACCCAAACCGTTTAGAGTTTGCCAAGAAGAAGATAAACCAACTACTAAACAACATGCCAAACGACGACATAAGTCTCATAGCTTTTGCTTACTCCTCTTTTATCTTAGCTCCTTTTACTTCAGATAAAGAGACACTAAAACTCTTGGTTAATGGTGTCAATGACCAATACATAAACATGGGGTCCACAGACTTTACAGCTTTGGCTGAGTTTACAGTTGAGTTACTAGAGAAGAAAAAACCAAAGATATTGGTCGTTTTTTCAGACGGTGGAGACAAAGAGCAATTAAGCAAATTTGAAAAGATAACACAAGCCAATAACATTGTTCTATATGTAGTCTTAGTAGGAACTAAAGAGGGGGCTCCTGTTTTAAGAAAAACTGGAAAAACCATTATGAAAGATGGAAAGCTAATCATAAGTCAAAGAAACGATGAACTAGGAGAGATAGCAGTTAAAAACAATGGAGCATTCATATTAGCCAACTCAGGTGAAAGCGACATAGAAGAGCTAGTAAGCACCATAAAGTCCCAACACCAAAGTAAAGATAAGGGTGAAGTGGTCATTCATGACAGAGAAGAGCTTTTTTACTATCCTCTTGTGCTTGGGTTGTTGTTTTTGTTGATTGGGTTTGGGTCTTTGCCGAGGAGGAGATGATTTTTGTTGATATGCTTTTTGACCCTGATACCATTAGTTACTTTAAAGCATTGGCTAAAAAAGTAGGGATTCCTTATCAAAATTTGATTAACTCTTATTTGACAGATTGTGCAACTAAAAGGGTTGAGCGTAAATTACAATGGGGATAAAATTTTGTCGAAACTAATAGTAATAAATGATATTGGTAAAGAGAGTTTTTTGGAACATATAGGTGGATATTCAACGACTGACCCCTAGAAACGAGATTCAGTATCCGTTATCTGTGGTGATTGTTGGGGGGATTATTAGCTCTACGCTGTTGACACTTTTGGTTTTGCCTGTTGGGTATTTGGTGG
>Ga0256832_1000947_pt1 | contig 19363 bp, 13 predicted proteins | sample 134614metaG_FD_190534 | JGI IMG/M metagenome (GOLD analysis project Ga0256832, IMG submission 190534) | Hydrothermal vent microbial communities from Lau Basin, Pacific Ocean - 134-614 | ecosystem: Environmental > Aquatic > Marine > Hydrothermal vents | place: Pacific Ocean: Lau Basin | collected...
CAATCCGCAGACGCTGAACGTCATCGGTGCGGGGTTGGTGGTCGATCCGCGGGCCTTGCGGGATGAGGTCAACATGCTGGCGGCGGCGGGGGTGGACGTGGCGGGGCGGCTGATGATGTCGCCGCTGGCCCACTGGATTCTCCCCACGCATCAGTATCTCGATCGGGCGTTGGAAGAAGCCCGCACCGGCCGGCATATCGGCTCAACGCTTCGCGGCATCGGCCCCGCCTATCAGGATAAGGTGGCCCGGCTGGGCTTACGGGTGGGCGACTTGATGCATCCTGATTTTAAGCAACGTTACGGCCGGCTGCGGGACTATCATCATTCCCTGCTGGAAATACTGGGATTTGAAGAAGGGCCCTCATCGCGGGAAGAACAACAATGGTGGGAAGCGGTGGAACAGGTGCGGACGCTCATCGGCCGTAATGTGCAAGAACGGATATGGCGGGCCCTCGAAGAAGGAGAGGACGTGCTGGCCGAGGGAGCTCAGGGCGCTTTGCTGGATGTCTCTTTCGGGACTTATCCGTATGTGACCTCGTCGCACACCATTGCGCCGTCGGCGTATGTCGGCGGCGGGGTGGGGAGCCAATACACCCGTTCGGTGATCGGCATCACAAAAGCATACACCACGCGGGTGGGGGAAGGACCGTTCCCCACCGAACTCACCAACCCAATGGGCGAAGCGCTCCGGCGTCGCGGCGGCGAGTTCGGCGCCACCACCTCACGCCCCCGCCGCATCGGATGGCTCGACCTGGTGGCCCTCCGGTATGCTGTGAAAGTCTCGGGATGCACCGAACTGATCATGACCAAAGTGGACGTGTTGGCGGGGCGGGAAAAGGTAAAAGCAGCCCGCCGGTATGTCCGAAATGGACAACCCTATTCCTTTGAATCCTTCCTGATTGACCCGGTTCTTGATCAGGTGGAATATCAGGAACTGGCGGGGTGGCGTTCTGTTTCTCCGGACACACCCGAGTTGCAGGCCTATCTGCAATATGTGGAATCCCAGGTGGGCGTGCCCATTCGCATGGTTTCCACCGGACCGGAACGGGAAGAATTTTGGATTCGGAATTGAACAAAACAGGAAAGGAGTTGTAAATTTGCCACGCCGTTAAGCGGGAGTAGCTCAGTTGGTAGAGCACAACCTTGCCATGGTTGGGGTCGCGGGTTCGAGTCCCGTCTCCCGCTCTCTTGGGCCGTCTTGCGGCGGCGCCGGTCTTTTGCCCAGGTGGTGGAATCGGTAGACACACAGGACTTAAAATCCTGTGGGCCGTAAGGCCCGTGTGGGTTCGAGTCCCACCCTGGGTACGTGTCTTGGGGCTTACGAAAGTGAATGAGGGGCGTTTGTTCTTGACCGGAAGCGCGGCCGATCATCATGAAGTGCGGGGGTGACGCGCTGAACCCGCTCAACACCGTCGATTTTCTGAAGCTGATCAAGGATATTGCGCAGGACATTGGCATTGGGTAATTCGAGAACCACTTTCCCTTCAAAGTGTCCACCATACGCATCGATCTGAAACGAACGGATATTGACTTTGTAGAATCCGGAAATCAGCTGGGTGACGCGATAGATAAGCCCCACGCTGTCAACGCCTTCCAGCCGGATGGCGGCCAGAAATGTGCTTGTCCCATCCCCATAGTCGGGCGTCCATGAGACATCGATAAGCTTTTTCCCATAACGGGCCGAATATCGCAGAAGATAGGGACAGTTTGTTTGATGAATTTTGATGATTCGCTGCGAGGTAAAGATGCCCGCCACCCGATCGCCGGGCATCGGGCTGCAACATTGGGCAAATTGCACGGGAAAATCGACCTGCTGCCCGATGACAATTCGAGACGGCGGCTTCGCATCACGGGGAGCAGATGCAACCGGAACCGGCGGTTGAATCTCTTCCGCACCTTTAATAAGGTCTTGCAATGCCCGCCGAATCTCATCTTCATGAATTACGCCCTGACCAATGCGCTGGTAAAATTCATGGGGGGTGGGACAGGCAAAGTCGCGGCTGAGCTGGTCGATCTGGGATTGGGTGAGGATAATCCCTTCTTCTTCCATGAGCCGGAAAAGAAGATTTTTTCCTTTTTGCGTTCGCTCCTGGTAAGCTTTCCGAAGGGCTTTTCGGATGCCCGCCCGGGCCTGAGGCGTCTTAACGAAAGAGAGCCATTCTTCTTTGACGTTGTTGCGTTGGGTGCGGATGATCTGGACCTGATCGCCGCTTTGCAATGGATGATCCAGCGGCACGATACGTCCGTTCACTTTGGCGCCCACCGCCTGCTGACCCAGCTGGGTGTGGATGGCGAATGCAAAATCGAGGGCCGTTGCACCCACAGGCAGGGTAATCAGCTTCCCTTGTGGGGTAAACACCTGAATCGAATCGATATAAAGGCCGTATCGGATTTCATTTAACACTTCTTCCGTGACGGTGTCGTGTGTGCTGAATATCTCATTCAATTCTTTGATCCACCCGTCGAGGGCGGCGTTGTATTCCTGAGATTGTTCTTTATATCGCCAGTGTGCAGCGGCGCCGCGGTTGGCCTCTTCGTCCATCCGTTTCGATCGGATCTGGACTTCCACCCATTTGCCGTCCTGTCCCATCACCGTCGTGTGAAGGGCTCGGTAGCCGTTGGGCTTGGGATGCGTGATCCAATCCCGAAACCGCTGTGGATTGGGCCGATATAATTGCGTCACCACAGAGTAGGCGTGAAAGCAGGCTTCTTTCTCTTCTTCCGGCGGCACGTCTAAAATAATCCGAACAGCCAGAATATCATATACCTCTTCCAGCGGCACCTTTTTGGTAACCACCTTTCGATAAATCGAATAGATAGACTTCAGCCGCGTCTTAATCTGAAGTTGGTAACCGTCTTTGAGGAGGGCCTCTTCAATCGGTCGGATAAACTGAGACAGGTGGCGTTGTCGCCCGCGCCGCAAGTGCTGGATGTGTTGTTCGATCCGATAATACATCTGCGGATCGGTAAACTTCAACGAGAGGTCTTCCATTTCCATGGCGCATTCATACAACCCCAGCCGGCGGGCCACGGGCGCGTAGAACTCGAGCGTTTCCGAGGCGGTTCGCAGTTGTACGCGGGCCGGCATCGCATCCAGCGTGCGAAGGTTATGCAGCCGGTCGGCGAGTTTGATGAGCATAATGCGGGGATCGCTGGAAAGGGTCAGAAACAGGTGACGTAAGGTTTCTATTTGCAGGGAAGATTGGGTGCCCCGACCAAACCGGCGGACAATATTGGATATCTTGGTCAGTCCTTGAATAATCGACGCAAGCTCCTGGCCAAAGACGTCTTCGATGTCTTCGATGCTGTAAGGGGTGTCTTCCACCACATCGTGGAGGAGGGCGGCAATAATGGCCGTGCGATCGTGAAGACCGATATCCCGCGCCACGATGACGGCCACTTCCACGGGATGGATGATAAACGGCTCGCCCGAACGACGGCGCGAATTCTGATGGGCCTGAAGGGCAAATTGAAAAGCCTTGCGGATTTCTTTCAGGTCTTGTCGGTTATTCCATGGACGAATGGTCCTTAAAAGCCGACGATAGGCGTTGTTGATAAGGCGGCGGTCCTCAATCGCTCGAATCTTTTCGGTCATGATGCGATGGGTTGGCTATACTTCCCGGATAGAATGTTTGAAAGCGGTTGTTTGGATAAAACAAAATTACCATTATCGGCTGTTCGCTTACATGGAAATAAGCCGCCGGCTCATCCGTTGCTTGCTCTCCGGCGGCGGGAGGAGGCGCATCAGCGGGAGCGGCGCTCCCGGATTCGTCGGAAGAGAAGAGGCGGTCGGTCCGCTCGGATAGGGGGGCATGCTCGGATGAAGGCCTGCCGGGCTCCTGGTCGGGCGGTGGAGCAGGAGGGGGCTCCTCGGCTGCCGGAGGAGGGGAGGAAGGAACAGCGGGGGAAGATTCGGGGCCGCCCGTAGGGGAAGGGGGCAAGTCGGCTTGAGCAGGCGAAGAGCCGGCCGAAGCAGAGAAGAGGGAAGGGGAAGTAAGCATTTCCTCTCTCAAAAAGGGTCCTTTTTCCATAATCAGCCAATCGGGGTTGACGGCGGGAAAGGCTTTAAGTATTCGTTCCAGCGATTCCAGACCGGGCGAATTACGGCCCGAAAGCCAGTGGGAAATCTGTCCTCTTGACACCTGAAGTCGTTCGGCCATCTCGGTCTGGCTGAGTCGATAGTGTGTCATGATTCGTTCAAGTCGTTCCGGAAAAGTCGTTTTGCCGGCCATCTCGGTGTGTGATTTTTCGTGGCGATACAAAAATAAACATGCTCAGCTTTGTAAAACCTCGCAGGGGTGTTTACAAAATGATCGCAGATCGATTTGTATCGTGCATTAAAGTTAGACTTTATAAGGCAACTGCAAATATCCGATAAAGGCTGCTTTGTATAGATTTTGCTTAATCCGTAGATAAAAAATTTAACCCGACCGCCCATCATTGTTTTATGATGTGAATCGGTGGTGTGTCATTTGTAAAAACGTGGGTTGTTTACAGAATGATACCGCTCTTCCCCCTTGTTGGCGACTTATCTTTGCTTTTCAAATGAAGGTAACCGGAAGGGCCATGGGAGGTCGTGAACTTTATTCGGCCACGTATGATAAAGTGTCTGTCTTGAAGCTGTCGCTTCCACAGCGGCATTTGCTTCGGGAAGCCCGGCGGGCGCGGGAGCGGGCCTATGCGCCCTATTCCGGCTTTTCCGTTGGAGCGGCCGTAGCCTTCTCTGATGGTCGCGTCGTCACAGGCAACAATCAGGAAAACGCGGCCTATCCTTCCGGTTTGTGTGCCGAACGCGTGGCCCTCTTTGCCGCCCGGGCGTCCCATCCGGATGCGCTCATCACGCGCATGGCTGTGGTGGGGGCCAATCGCGGACACGGGCTCTTTCCGTGCGGAGCATGCCGACAGGTGATGTTCGAATACGAGCAGCGGCAACAGGCGCCTTTTGAGGTCCTTCTTCACGATCTGGACAGCAAGTGGGTGTATGTATTTCAGGGTATGAACCTGCTCCTGCCGTTCGGATTTTCTTTTCAACCGTCAAGCCAATGAAGCAGCATCGCTCATCGACCGAGAAGCCGGCCTCCATGCACTTTCAGGTGCAGGTGGAAGGGATGACGTGTGCCAACTGCGCCCTCAGCATCCGGAAATATCTGGAAAACATGAACCTGCGGGACGTGCATGTGGACTACATTACCGGCGAGATCGTATTCGCCAGCGAGGCACCGCCCGACTTTGCCGCCATCGCAAAGGGCATTGAGCGGATGGGCTATAAGGTCGTAGAGAAGGGGGAAGAAGGGCGCCATTACCGCCGGATGGTGAGAATGACGCTGGCCGCCGCCGTGCTGACGTTTCCGCTCTTGCTGCCCATGTTTGGGGTGAAAGGGCTGGTCGCCGATCCATACTTTCAGCTCATCGCCGCCACCATCGTTTACGGCATCGGGTTGGCCGCCTTTGCCCGCGGCGCATGGGAGTCGCTGAAATCGAAAAGCCCGAACATGGACGTGTTGATCATGCTGGGAGCCACCGCCGCCTACATTTACAGCATTGTCGGGCTGGTGCTGGGGCGGGCGGATATGATCTTTTTTGAGACCACGGCGGCCATCATCACGCTGGTGCTGGTGGGACACTGGTTGGAAATGCGCGCGGTGAAAAAGACCGCCGAAGCCATGGAACGGCTGGCCGGAAAGCAAATCAAACAGGCGCGCGTGCTGGTGAACGGCAGGGTAGAGGAGCGGGACATCGATTTGGTGCAGGTGGGCGATCGGGTCGTCGTGGCAACGGGAGAAACCGTCCCCGTGGACGGCGTTGTCGTGAAAGGGACGGCCAATGTGGATGAAAGCATGCTGACGGGAGAATCCATCCCCCTTCAGCGAAAACCCGGCGATCGGGTCTATGCGGGCACAATCGTGGTCAATGGTTCACTGACCATTGAAACCGAAAAAACCGGCAAAGAGACTGTGCTGGGTGAGATCATCCGCATCCTCAAACAGGCCCGACAACAAAAAGCAAATGTGCAGCGGCTGGCCGACAAAGTCAGCGCCGTATTCGTGCCGGTGGTAGTGACCATTGCTCTCGTCGCCGTGGGCATCAACTATTGGTGGGTGGGCGTGCCGTTCAGCGAAGCGCTGTTGCGGGGGGTGGCGGTGTTGGTGATTTCCTGTCCATGTGCACTGGGGCTGGCCACGCCCACAGCCGTGTCGGTGGGCCTGGGGAAAGCCGCCCTGCACGGCATCCTGATTCGGGGCGGGGCCGCCATCGAAAAAATCCCCCGCATCCAGACGTTGTTTTTCGACAAAACCGGCACCCTCACCACCGGCACTTTCAAAGCCGTGAAGTTGTCTGTGTTGCCGTCGAGCCCTTATTCAGAAGCTGCATTGAAAGGTGTGCTGTTTGCCATCGAACAGCATTCGATGCATCCGCTGGCGCGGGGAATCGTGGCTATGCTGGCCGATACCGTCACCGACGTTCCGGAAGTGACCGATGTGGAGGAACACAAAGGGAAGGGTATTTCGGGCCGGTGGGAAGGGAAGGCGGTCTTTATCGGGCGGGTGCCCGAGTCGCTGGCAAGCAGCGACGAAGCCGCCGTGGCCGCCCTTCAGGTGGATGGCGAATGGGTGGCGTTGGTCTATCTGGAAGATGAAATCCGTCCCGATGCGGCGGAGGTTATCCAATATCTCAAAAGCCGCGGCATTCGGCCCGTCATCCTCTCGGGCGATCGGGCGCCCCGGGTGAAAAAAGTCGCAGAGGCCCTGCACATCGACGCATGGCATGCCGAGCTCACCCCCGAAGAAAAAATGAACATCATCGAAGCCGCCCGACAACAGGAAACCGTCGGCATCGTCGGCGACGGTATCAACGACGCCCCGGCGCTGGCACGCGCCGACGTGGGCGTCTCATTCGGCGGAGCTTCCGACCTGGCCATCCGGGCCGGTGACGTCATTCTCATCACCAACCGGTTGCGTTCCATTATTGAACTCGACCAGATCGCCCGGCAAACCTTCCGGGTGATCAAGCAAAATCTCTTCTGGGCGTTTTCCTATAACATTGTAGCCATTCCGATGGCGGCGGCGGGTTACCTGCATCCAATGCTGGCCGCCGCTTCCATGGCCTTTTCCGACGTCATTGTCATCGGTAATTCCATCCTGCTGAAATATCGGCGGGTTCGCTGATCACGGCGGTCTCCGGTCTTACGGTGTAACATTGACTTCGTGCAACTGACGGAAAAAGCCGGTTTGTCCGGTCGCGCTATCGAACCCGACAGCGGTCGCCCATAAAATAACGCCATTCAAAAGGATAAAAAAGGCCGCAACAGCCGCAACAGGTGTAAAAAAACATGTTACCGGCGGCGTATGCTCTTTCATCAAGGAAAAGCGCCTCGGGAAAGAACGACGTCGAGAGCATCTTTTGATAGGAGGCGGACAGGTCGTCCAGCGTAGCCTCCGGATGGCGGTCCAGATATTGCGCAATCTCATCGAGTCGGGCCCAGTGCGGATCATCAGCAACCCCGTGGTGATGGTCACCACCGAACGCATGCGCCCACAGGGGAAATGGGTGCATCCACAGCATCAGCAAAAGCGCCGCACCAAGAAAAAACACCTTTTTCATGATGAGAAAATAGGTTCAGCATATCAAAACTATCAAAATCGTCACTTTCCCATTTAGCCGACAGGTCATTTTTTGCGGGCCCCGTCGTTTTTTCCACATTCCCAGAGGAAAAACTTGCTGCAGTCGCAATATCTTGATGAGGTTTTATCGGGGTTGAGCAATATTTCCATGCTTTCTGAAAAGAGCAGAATTCCGTCGATGATGGGCAAGGCCCCGCAGCATCCGCATGTGACGGCATAGAGGAGTGCATTCTCTACTGGATAACCGCCGAGGATAAACCGGTGAAAGGGGAACCATGGAAAGCCGATGAAGGGGGAAATCAGCGCCACGATCCCCGGGACCAGGACGTTGCAATCGCCCGTGAAAAAGGGAACCGGCGGCACCGTGTCGAAAACGGAGGGCGATAGGAGCCGGCGATATTCCATCGGCAGATCGGCCAGCGTAGCCTCCGGATGGCGGTCCAGATATTGTGCAATCTCATCAAGTCGGGCCCAGTGCGGGTCATCAGCAACCCCGTGATGATGGTCTTCGCCGAATCCGTGTGCCCGCAGGGGGGATGGATGCACCCAGAGCATCAGCAAAAGCACCGCACCAAGATAAAACACCTTTTTCATGGGGGAGCAGCCGTTTGACATACCAAAATTATTAAAAGCACCACATACCGAGCCGATAACGCCCATGTCCTATGACCGGGTCGGGAAATGGTAGGATGCCCAAGGGAGAATCACCTACTTAACATAATACTAATTATGGTTCAAATCGGGCAGGTGCGGATTTTTAGGCGATGAATACCGATTTCAGCACTTCCGCCATGCGGTCGGCGGTTTGATTTTGGACGTCAAGCAGCGGGTTGAGTTCGACCACTTCGAGGGCAACCATGGGATGCATGGCATACAGACCTTGAAGGAGCCGCCGGGCCTGTTCCCACGTGATCCCCCCGGGTTCGGGCGTGCCTGTGCCCGGAACCAGCGTCTTATCGATCACGTCGATATCAAACGAAATAAAAAGTGCGTCACAGCCGGCAAATTTTTTCCGGGCATGCGCCAGCACGGCCTCGACGGAAAATGAAGCGGGGTCATCCAGCCAGACGCCTTCAATGCGTTCGCGGCTGATCAGGTGTTTTTCCTGCGGCTCCACGCTCCGAAGGCCTACATACAATAGGTCGGCGCCGCTCAGGAGCGGCGTCTCATCGGGCATCCGGCAAAACGTGAGAATGCGTTCCCATTGGCGGACCATCTCCGGCGTGGGCTGTCGGATGGCTTCTTCTTGGTCGATGAGGTTCATCATCATGGCCACGGTCATGCCGTGAACGTTCAGCGACGGCGACGTATAAGGCGTGTGCAAGTCGGCATGGGCGTCGATCCAGACCATTGCCCAGCGACGCTCGGGAAACGCATGCCGCAGGCCGTGGAACCAGCCGGGCGTGCTGGAATGATCGCCGGACAACCAGAGAAAACGCCGCAGGCCCGGCGCATATTCCCGCACCTGCATCGAAAGCCGTGGATAATACCCGGCAAATTCATGCAAATAATACGCCGAGGGTCTTTCTTTATGGGCCGGCGTGTAAGGTGCCCGCAAATGGATGGGCGCCCGCCCATAGCCCATATCCCAGCCCCCTTCAAGGGCTGCGAAATGAAGGGCCGCAGGCCCCAGCGAGCCGCCTCTTCGCCCCGCTCCCCACTCCATCTCGGAGATTCCCAGTAAGTCGAACTTCTTTCTCATTCAGTTTGCTTTTTTTGCACGGCCCATCGGCAACGTTCCATTGTGAATTACGCAGGCGCGCATGGCTATTTCTTATTTTGACCTTGTTGAACAAACTTACGAGTGGCCCAACCTCGATTTTGACCTTACCGAAGACGAAACGCGACTACTGTTTCACGGCTTAGACCTCTCGGAAGTCGTGAAGAAATACGGCTCTCCTCTACGGATCACTTACCTTCCCAAAATAGCAAGCCAGATCCATAAAGCACGGTTTTTCTTTTCGAAGGCGATTGATGAGCTGGGATACAAAGGTAATTATCGCTATGCTTACTGCACAAAAAGTTCCCATTTCGCTTTTGTAATGGAAAAGGTGTTGGCGGCCGGCGCCGACATCGAGATCTCATCGGAATATGACCTCGACCTGCTGGCATTGCTGGATCGGCAAGGGCGGATTCCACCGCAGACCATGATCATCGCCAACGGCTACAAAACCGAAAGCTATGCCCGAAAAATCGGCCGTTTCATGGCCACCCGCCCCTACCGCCTGATTCCGGTGCTGGACAGCTTCAATGAAATCAAGCTGCTGAAAAAACACATCAAAGGGCCGTTTGAGGTGGGCATCCGCATCGCCGTCGATGAAGAACCCACGGAAGAGTTTTACACCTCCCGCTTTGGGCTCCGGCCGAAAAATATCATCCAGTTTTACCGGCGCCGCATTAAAAACGACCCGCAGGTCACCCTGACCATGCTCCATTTTTTCATCCACTCGGGCATTAAAGACACCACCTATTACTGGACCGAGCTGGCCAGCTGGACCGACCTCTATTGCAGCTTAAAAAAAGAGGCCCCCACCCTGTCGATGTTCAACATCGGCGGCGGCCTGCCCGTGCCCAATTCGCTGGCCTTCGAATACGATTACGAATACATGATTCGGGAGATTGTGGACAACATCAAATACATGTGCGAAGAGCGGAAGGTGCCCACGCCCAACCTGATCACCGAGTTCGGCAGCTTCACGGTGGCCGAAAGCGGCGTCCACATCTTCTCGGTGTTGGGAGAAAAGGTGCAAAACGACGCCGAAGTGTGGTATATCCTGAACAACTCACTGATCACCACGCTTCCCGACACATGGGCCATTGGTCAGCGGTTTATCCTGATGCCGCTCAATCATTGGGACCGCCCCTATCAGCGGGTGAACCTCGGTGGTATCACCTGCGACCATCTGGACTACTACAACTCGGAGGTACACCTCAACCACATCTTCCTGCCCACGCTTCCATCGAGCGGCGATCCGCTGCACATCGGGTTCTTTTACACCGGAGCCTATCAAGAGTCGCTCAGCGGCTACGGCGGCGTCAAGCACTGTCTGATTCCTTCGCCGCCGCATCTGCTCATCGATAAGACGGCGGAGGGCGAGTTGGTGTTCAGGATGTTTCGTCCGTCCCCCTCCCCTGCGCAGATGCTGGAGATTCTGGGCTATCAAGTTGATCAAGAATGTCGGGACTGCACGTAGGCCTGATCGGCGCCACAGGGCTGGTGGGCCGGACGATGCTGGCCGTGTTGGAGCATTCGTCGCTGCCCGTTGCCCGCCTTTCGGCGGCGGCCTCGCCGCGGTCGGAAGGGACCGCGGTGACTTTCCGTGGGCGGCCCGTGACGGTGCAACGGGTGGAAGCCCTCATGGAAGACCTTCCAGACCTCATCTTGATGAGTGCAGGCGGTGATGTCAGCGGCCGTTGGGCGCCCGAGTTCGCCCGGAAAAAGGTGTATGTGATTGACAACTCATCCCGATGGCGAATGACGGAGGGGGTTCCGCTGGTGGTGCCCGAAGTGAATGCTTCGGTGCTGAAAGCCGAGCATTATCTGATTGCCAACCCCAATTGTTCGACCATTCAGCTAATGGTGCCGCTGGCGGTGATTCACCGTCTTTACGGGATTCGGCGGGTGTATGTGAGCACCTATCAGGCCGTTTCGGGAAGCGGCTGGAAAGGGCTTGCCCAGCTGTCCGACGAGCTGGCGGGCCGGCCGCCGCGGGTGCGTGCCTACGACCGGCCCATTGCCGGCAATTGCCTGCCGTATTGCGGCGAAGAAGCAGACGACGGCTTCACCACCGAAGAATGGAAGCTCATCCGGGAAAGCCGGAAAATATTGGGACTTCCCGAGCTGGAAGTGATGCCGCATGCGGTACGGGTGCCCGTCGAAGTCGGCCACAGCGAGGCGGTAACGGTGGAAACGCACCGGCCCGTCGATCTGGGCCGGCTGCGGGCGGCTTTGCAGGAAAGCCCGGGCATTGTGCTGGCTGAGCAAGCGCCCACGCCGAAAGATGCGGCCGGCCGGGATGCGGTCTTTGTCGGGCGCATCCGGCGGCATCCATTCACCGAGTGCGGCCTGATGTGCTGGATCGTGGCCGACAACCTCCGAAAAGGCGCCGCCGCCAATGCCGTCCAGATTGCGGAATATCTTTACCGACGGCAATGGCTGCCTATTCCGCCGCCATCCGAAAGCGATCATGGAAATCAATAACGAGCTGGACTTTTCCCACTGGGGCAGTAAAACGTTGCTGCTGCGCCTGCGCCGGTGTCCGCGGGCCTTTTACTTTGCTTATCACGAGCCCTTGCGGCAAGCGCCGCCCTCCCCCACCCGGCGGGTGCTCTGGGACATCGGCAGGGAAGTGGGACGGCTGGCCCGAACGGCGGCCGGCCCCGGAGAAGTCGTATTCGGCGGGCGAACCCGCTCTTTCAAGCAGGGTAAAATCCTCACGTGGGACCTGATCCGCAAACAAGCCGAGCGCATCTTTGAAGGCGTCTTCCAGCACGACGGCATCGTGGTGTTGCCCGACATCCTCGAACGCCGGCCCGACGGCGGATATCGCCTGATTGAAGTAAAAGCCACGCCCGGCATGCGTTCGCGTCACCTGCTGGATGTGGCTGTTCAAGACGAAATCCTGCGCCGGTGTGGTGTGGAAGTGTCTGCCGTGGAGGTATGGGTGATCAATCCCTCATATGTCCGAGGGCCCAAGCTTAACCTGCGCGGGTTGTTCCGTTCGTTCGATGTGACGGAAAAAGTTCGTCGGGAATCTTTTCGCAAAAAAGTAGCCGACTTAATCGAAGACGGAAAAGCCATTTTACAGCAGCCCGAACCACCGGCTGCGGAGTTGTCTTCGGCCTGCTATTCGCCGCAACGGTGCGAGTTTTTCGATTGGTGCTGGCGGGCGCATCGCACCCATCCGGCGTTTCAGATTCCCTTTCTCACCTTGCCGCAGCGCATGGTCATGTGGAATGAGGACCTGGATGATCCGAGACGGCTTCAAAAGCCCCATGCTCTGAGCGACACCCAACGGCTTCAATGGGACTACCATCAGGAAGGGCGGTTGCAGCTGAACGTCGATCGGGTGGCCCCTTTGCTGGATTCGATTACATGGCCGGTGGGGGCGCTCGACTTCGAATATTACAATCTGGTCATCCCCCTTTTTGAAGGCACCCGCCCCGGCGATGCCACGCCGTTTTTGTATGCCGCGGCTGTTCAAGAGCGCCCCGGCGGTCCGATGCATACGCGCCGTCGGCTGGAAATGCCGCCGAAAACGCCCGGTAAAGCGTTTATTCAGGAGGCCCTGCAATTTCTGGCCCCCGCCCGGTCGGTCATCGTCTTTGATAAAAACGCCGAACAGCGCATCCTGCGCCAATGGGCCGAGCGTTATCCCGACCTCGGGCCGGCCGTGGAAAACCTCATCGAACGAATGGTGGACATTCAGTCCATCATCTCGCCCCGCGGCCTCTATCATCCCGACCTCGGCAATTCCCGCTCGTTAAAAGCCGCCGTGGCGTTATTTATGAAAAAAGACCCCTATAAAGCGCTGAACGTCCGAGACGGCTTTCAGGCCGCCCTCCAATATTATCGGATGAGTGAACACCCCCTTTCCGCAGCCGAAAAAGACCGCATTGCCGCCGACCTGACGGAATATTGCACGATGGACGCCCGCGCCACGCTTTTTTTGCTGAACTTTGCCCGCCAACAACTCCAAAATGCCCTCAGGTAAGGCCATCGGCATCATCGGCTACGGCCGCATGGGAAAGGTGCTGGAAAAAGTGCTGTCTGCAGCGGGATTTCAGCCCGTCATCATTCATGACAACCGGTCGGTGCCGCCGGCGATCAGCGAGTCGGTGACCGGCTGGATCGATTTCTCGGAGGCGGCTGCTTTGCCCGCCTCGCTTACGCTGGCACTGGAAACCCGCAAACCGCTGGTCATCGGCACCACCGGCTGGTACGACCACCTCGACCCAATCGCCGGACAGGTCCATCAGGCACAGGGAAAGGTATTGTGGGGCGCCAACTTCGACCTGACCATGCAACTGACTTTCGTGCTGACCGACGTGGCCGCCCGCCTGCTCCGGAACAGCCCCTTGCAGCCGCGCTTTCACATTCACGAAATCCACCATACCGGCAAAAAAGACGCCCCCAGCGGAACGGCCCTTCACCTTGCCCGGATTGTGCGACGCCATTTTCCGGAATACCGACAGGTCGAAGTCAACGAAGGCCCCCCTGCCCCACCCCATACCAACGGACCGGCACTGCCCATCACCTACCGGCGTCAGGAAGGCGTCTTCGGCATCCACGAGCTCACGATTCACACCGGCGAAGACACCATCCGCCTCTCCCACACCGCTCACGGACGGGAAGGATTCGCCCGCGGCGCCCTGGCCGCCTTCCTGTGGTTGGCCGACCAGCCCCCCGGGTTTTATTCCATCGACGACTATATCCGGCATACATGGCTCATGCCCGCCGGCCTTTCAAATGCATAAACCAATGACGTTTTACCTTGTTCTGGCTTTTATCTACTATATCGGAACCACCACCGGCCTCTACGGCATCTTCAAAAAAGCGGGCCTCCCCCGTCCGTGGGTGGCCTTTATCCCGGTCGTCAATCTTTATTACCTGCTTCGCATTATGGGCAAATCGATGGCATGGTTTATCTTGCTGGCCCTGCCCTTTTTCAACATCATCACCCTCATCATCCTGCTGGTCGATCTGGCCAAATGCATGGGAAAAGACTCGCTGGGATGGCAGCTCTTTGTGTCCTTTTTCCCTTTTATCGCCCTGCCCATTCTGGGCTTTCGAAAAGACATCACCTATCTGGGCACCTATCAGGAAGCCTCGAAAAAACTTCCCCGCAAGAGCAGTTTGAAGGAAACCGTTGAGCTGGTGGTCTTTACGCTGCTGGTGGCCTGGGGGCTGCGCACATTTCTCATCGAGCCCTTTAACATTCCCACCGGCTCGATGGAGCGCACCCTGCGGGTGGGCGACTTTCTGTTCGTGAGCAAAATCCACTACGGCACCCGCATTCCCATCACGCCGTTGTCTTTTCCGCTGGCCCACAACACCCTGCCCATTCTGGACATCAAATCCTATATCGAAAAGCCCTCTCTGCCCTACATGCGCCTGCCCGCACTGGAAACCATCGACGTCGGCGACATCATCGTCTTCAACTATCCCATGCAGGACGAACGGCCCGTTGATAAACGGGATCACTACATCAAACGCTGCCTGGCCACCCCGGGAGACACCCTGCAAATCATCAACACCCGCACCTACATCAACGGCAAAGAATATCCCCTGCCGGCCACCGCACAGGTGCGTTATCTTATCCGCACCGACGGGACCTTCTCATATCAGCGGGCGTTGCGGGACCTGGGCATCCGACCGGAAGATTTCATGCCCACCCCCGACGGGAACGTCTTGGTGCTAACCACCACCAGCACCGCCCAACAATTCCGCCGGATGCCCGGCGTACTGGAAGTCGAACAGGTCATCGACTCGGCCGGCCGTTGGGACCCCAACGTCTTCCCCCACGACTCGCAATATCGATGGAACATCGACAACTATGGCCCCATCTACATGCCGCGCCGCGGCGACACCCTGCCCCTCAATTCCCTCACCTACCCGCTCTATAAACGCCTGATCGAAGTGTATGAAAAAGCCGGCAAGCTCACCATTGAAGGCGATCAGGTCTTCCTCAACGGCCGGCCTGTGACCTTCTATGTCACGCGCATGGGCTACTATTTCGGCATGGGCGACAATCGTCACAATTCCCTCGACTCCCGATTCTGGGGGTTTATCCCCGAAGATCACATGGTCGGAAAACCGCTCATGGTGTGGTTCTCGTGGGAGAAAAATCCGCCCCACAAAGGGCCCCGGTGGAATCGCATATTCCGCTGGATTCGAAATTGAGCGTATGACGACCATTGTCCCCGTTCGGACGCGGGCCCAACGCAAACTTTTTCATCGGGTCACCGACAGGATATATCACGACGACCCATTGTGGATTCCGTATGTGGAAGCCGACATCGAACACATCCTTTCGGAGAAAAATCCGCTCGTGCAGGCCGGCGGACGCTTTGAGCGCTGGCTTGCCCTCCAAGACAACGAACCCGTAGGGCGCATCGCCGCCTTTATCCATCCGAAGCGGCCCGGCATCGGCGGCATCGGGTTTTGGGAGACCATCAACGACCCTGCGATCAATCACCAACTATTTCTGACAGCGGAAAACTGGCTCCGCCAACAGGGCGCCGTCCGCGTAGAAGCGCCCATCAACTTCGGCGACCGCGGCAGCTATTGGGGGCTCCGAATCGAGGGCACCACGCCCCCCACCTTTCAAGAAAACTATCAGCCGCCCTACTATCGCCCGCTCATCGAAAGCGAAGGCTACACCGAGCTGTTCCGCCAGTTCACCTATCACATTTCCAAGAAAACGTTTAACGCCGACCGCTTGCTGCGCGTCGGAAAGGCGCTCATCCAGCGGGGGCATCCCTTCCAGTATCGCCCGCTCTCGTTTGATGACGTCGAGCGGTTCGCCCGCGCCGCCGCCGTCATCTACAACGAAGGATGGCAACACCTCGAAGGCTTTGCCCCCATCTCGCCGGCACAAACGCGGGCGCTGCTGGAACAGATCCGCCCCATTCTCATCCCGGACCTCATCTGGTTTGCCTTCGACGACGACCGCCCTGTCGGCATGATCGTCATGATTCCCGACTTCAATCTCTACCTGAAAAAAATCGGCGGACGCCTGCGCTGGTGGAACAAATGGCTCCTGCCGCTGCTGTTCCGCACCTACACGCCGTCCCGCCTCAAGGGCCTCGTCTTCGGCGTGGTGCCCGACTATCACAACCGCGGCGTGGACGTCATGCTGGTCTATCACTTCTATCACGCCATCATGCGCTATCCCAAAATCCTCGACGCCGAACTGGCATGGATTGGCAATTTCAACCCCCGCATGCAGCGCTTTATGGAAAACATCCACAGCACCGTCGCCAAGGTGCATGCCACCTATCAGAAGGTTTTCGAACCGGCGAAATAGCGTTTTCTTTTTTGGGCGTGTCCCTTCGGCCCTATCGGGCCTTCGGGTCGGGCCCCTCACGCGAGCCTTCCGCTCCCTGAGCGTAGTCGAAGGGTGCGGAAGGCACCAGAACATGCCCGCGTGGCTTCGACTTCGCTCAGCCAGCGGGGTAGGCAGGGGCCCAGCATTGCTGCACCCCTACATTTCATCATGTAACGCCCGCAAATTCCGGCGTGGGCTGCCCTTACCGTTTCACAAACCGATCTTGCCACTGCTGGCCCCGCTCATCCGTCAGCCGCACCAGATAGGCGCCCGGGGCCAGCGACGCCGCCGGAATGTGGACATGACCCTCCGAGGTCCGATGAAGCGACTGCTGCATCACCAGACGGCCCGTTGCCGAATACACCCGCATCCACAGCTTGCGGCCCGCTTCCGAAGGCCAGGCCATTCGAAGATCGCCCGCCGTCGGATTCGGATAAAGCCACAAGCCACTGAAAGCCCGCACCAGCTTATCTTTCAAGCCCACCGTGGGACCACCCGAGCGCTGCCCCTGACCAAACACGTCAAGCCATATCGCCCCTGTCAATAACAGCGAGGCATTGCCCTGCGGATTAACGTAGTTCGACACCGGAATGTAGGCCGACACCGTGTCACCGTTTGTCGAGAGCGCCGTGAAGACCACGCCGTCATCGGCGCGGGTGAACGACGGAATGCCCATCATCGACTGCGTAAACAGGTCCTTCGCCTGATTCCATCCCAGATCCGCCACCATGATCTTCCATTCATCCTTGTCAACGTCATATAGATCGAAAGCCAGCACATCGGGCGAATTTTCCGAGAAGGCGGGATTGCCGACACTGATATTCGGAGGCAGGTTGGTGTAGAGGTTCATGATGGAACCTGTGCCCCAATCGTTCTTGCCGGCGTCCCATACGTGGATAAAGCCGATATCCCACTGGTTGATGTTTTGCGCCCCGGGGATGTTGACGAACTTATCGAACAGCAGAAACTGCCCCGAGAGATCCCACTGAATCACGTCGGCGTAGCGCACGGTATATGTGCCGCCCGTGCCTGAATAATCAGGCTGATAGAGCTTAAAGCGGGCCGTGCGCGGGGTGTTGCCCGAGACATCGACCACGTAGATGGATGAGTCTTCATAGATCGAGACCAGCGCAATGCGCTTCCCATCGGGCGAGATAGCCACGGTGTTCCACGTGTTGCCGAGCCCCGACAGAATGATTTCGTTGGGGTTGGCGGGGTTTAGGTCGATGGCATGCACTTGATGGGTGCTGCTGTTCACAAAGAGCGCCGCCGAGCCACCGTCGATGACAGAAGCCTTCCGGCGGGACAGGGTGGTACTCAGGGCTTGAGGGGTGCTTCCCTGCACAAATTTGATAAAATAAAGGGTGTTGTTGCCGCTGACAACGCCGGCGGCATGGGCCAGCCCAAAGTCGTCGCCGGGAATGGCCGGATATTGAAGGCGGCCACCACCACCGCCGCCGCCACCGCCGGAAGCGCTGCCAATCCCCACATCGGCAAACGCCTGTTGCACCGCCTGCGCCTCGGTGGAATTATTGCCATAAATGTCTTTTGCCGCCTGAATAGCCGCATTACGAAGGTCCATAAATTCCGAACGCCGCGTCAGATAGTGGGTGAGGGCCCGATACCATATTTTTTCGCCTTTCGACTTACCGTGGACCGACGCGAACTTGTAGAAAGCATGATTTAGGATGCCACTGTTAATGTGAACTCCCCCGTTGTCCTGATCCGTATTAACATACTCGTTCATATGAGCAGGCTGCCAGCAATGTTGTCCGGACGAACAGCCGTTGTGTGGGTTGGAAAAATCCCTCATGGCCCCCGAAGGGAAGTAAGCGGGCTTGACGATATCCTCTCCTAACTTCCAATCGTCACGGTCCACACACACACCGAATACATCGGCGATGTGTTCGTTCATTGCCCCTGACTGATATTGGTAAATAAGGTTGGCCGTTTTTTCGATGACGCCGTGGCCCATCTCATGAGCCGCTACGTCAAGTGCTTCAGCTAATGGGGTCATCGCTACGTTTCCATTTCCGTAGGCCATCACCACGCCGTTCCAGTAGGCGTTGTCCATCTGGGAGCCGTCCTCTTCCGTCACGTTGATGACGCCGATAATGGTTCCGCCCTGGCCGTCGATGCTGTTTCGTCCGTGGGTGTTTTTGAAATATTCATACGTCATGCCCCCATTGTAATGCGCCGACACGGCGGTGGCATTCCAGCTGTTGGCCGAGCCGGACGTGACGTAGTTGACGTTTTTCAAGGCCGTATTGTTGGCATCTAATGTGATGATGGCACCTTTTGGGTTTTGCGGGATTTGCGAGGAGTTGTCGAACATCGGCCGGGAGGCGTCGAGCATAAAGTAGGTGCTGCCGATTTTGTAAAGGTGGAGCGTGCGGGTTTGCCCCAGCAGGTCGGTGCCAGAGCCGGTCACCGGTCCGTCCCTGTGAGTGTTATAATAGGAATGAAGAATCTCACCCGTATGGGCATCGACAAAATATTCATACCGGTCTTTGACGTTCGGCCGGGCCGTTACATGCCATGCCAGCCGCATTTCCTTCTCATCAGGATAGATAACCAGCTCGGTCTGATAGCGTTGCATGCCCATGCCGGCCAGCAACGGCGGGAAAGAAGTGAAATTCACCTTTTGTCCGGTTAAATCAAGGCCCACGGCCTGCTCTGCTATCGATTTCG
>Ga0256832_1000948_pt1 | contig 19361 bp, 17 predicted proteins | sample 134614metaG_FD_190534 | JGI IMG/M metagenome (GOLD analysis project Ga0256832, IMG submission 190534) | Hydrothermal vent microbial communities from Lau Basin, Pacific Ocean - 134-614 | ecosystem: Environmental > Aquatic > Marine > Hydrothermal vents | place: Pacific Ocean: Lau Basin | collected...
CCCAAGGATACATTCCACGCCCTCGTGCGAAAATATTTCCACAGCCCCCTGCGCCCGCCCTTCAACGAGGAAAAGCGCGCCGAGGCCGGCCTGCCGCCGGATTTCTACTGGCCGCTGGCCGATGGCGGGCCGGAGCATTGAGCCCGGAGCATGGTTGCTGAAGGGCCGACATACGAAAATGGTCATCACCAAACCGAGGCGGTAAAGTCATTCTCCACACCCACCACGCGCCCCACCGCGCGCGAGGCAAACCGCCCCACCGATAGGCAAAAAACCGCCTGCCCTCCCCCGGCAACGGCCCACACGGCCCCAGGGCGCGTAAAATTCTTGCCCCTTCCTCCAAGGCCCGTTAATCAGTTTTGCAGCGCGTCCGGGGGATGGGCGCAGCCGCCGCCGCAGCGGACGGCGGCAGGGAATGCGAAAAGCACTCACGAAACGGGACAGAACCATTGAAGACACGCCTCCTGAGCAAGCTCGATTCACTCCTTGAGCGCTGGTTCCCGGAGCGGCGCGTCTTCCTCAGAACGGATACCGATACCCGCTACATCCGCCTTTCCCCGCTCACCCAGTTCGGCGCGATCCTCGGGGTGGGGCTTTTCGTCATATGGTCGATCTTCGCCACCGCCTTCCTGCTGATCGAAAGCATCGGCTCGGGCAATCTGCGCGAGCAGGCCATGCGCGAGCAGGAGGCCTACGAGGCCCGGCTCAACACCCTTTCGGCCGAGCGCGATGCCAGCGCGATGGAAGCCCGCGATGCCCATGCCCGCTTCACCCAGGCGCTCAGCCGCATTTCCGACATGCAGGCCGAGCTTCTCGCCGCCGAGGAGCGGCGCGCCGAGCTCGAAAAGGGAATCGGGGTTCTTCAGGCCGATCTGAGGCAGGCTCTGCAGGAGCGCGACGAAGCCCGCCAGCTTGCAGCCGACGCCCGCAAGGCGCTTGAAGACAGAACCCGCTCCGTCAAGAGCGAGATCGGGCGCCTGCGCGATTACACGAGCACGCTCGATTACCTCGCAAGCGCCCTCACCACCACCGCCACCGAACGCGATCAGACGGCGCGCAAGGCCGCCGAGGCGCGCAAGATGGCCGATGATCTGATCCTCGAGGTCAAGCTCATGCAGGAGCGCAACGATCGCATCTTCCAGCAGCTCGAGGATGCGGTTACCGTCTCCCTCACCCCGCTTGACAAGATGTTCCGTGCCGCCGGCCTGCCGACGGAAAGCATCCTCGCCACGATACGGCAGGGCTATTCCGGGCAGGGGGGGCCGCTCACGCCGCTTTCCTTCTCCACCATGGGCGCCGGCAAGGGCCCCGATCCCGATACCCTGCGCGCCAATGCCATTCTCGCCCGGCTTGACCGCATGAACATGTATCGCATCGCCGCCGAAAAGACGCCTTTCGCGATTCCCGTCCACAGCGCCTTCCGCTTCACCAGCGGCTTCGGCTACCGCAAGGATCCCAAGACGGGCGGGCGGCGCCTGCACAAGGGCACCGATTTCGCCTCCGGTTACGGCACCCCGATCTACGCCACCGCCGATGGGGTGGTGATCAAGGCCGGCTGGGGCAATGGCTATGGGCGCGTGGTGGAGATCCGCCACGCCTTCGGCATCGAGACCCGCTATGCCCACATGTCCAGAATCCGCGTGAAAGTCGGCGATAGGGTCTCGCGCGGGCAGCAAATCGGTGATATGGGGAATTCCGGGCGTTCGACCGGAACGCATCTCCACTACGAAATCCGCATCGGCGGCAAGGCCGTTAACCCGATGAAATTCATCAAGGCAGCAAAAGATGTTCTCTAAAAGCAAGATCCACAACCCCGGCCCCAAACAGAAGGGAAGTGACACGCCCATGGCGAAAGCACCGGAAACCGCAGCCCCCTCCAAGCCGCTCGGCGATCTGCCGGGTTCGGCCCCCAAGGCCAAGCCCCCGGCCTCCGTGCTTTCATCCGACCTTGTCGTGAAGGGCAACATGAAAACCACCGGCGACATCCAGATCGAAGGCCAGGTGGAAGGCGATATCCGCGCCCATCTCCTCACCGTTGGCGAAAGCGCCGTGGTGAGGGGCGAGGTGGTGGCCGATGACGTGGTGGTCAATGGCCGGGTGATCGGGCGGGTGCGCGGCCTCAAGGTCCGCCTCACCTCCACCGCGCGCGTCGAGGGCGATATCGTTCACAAGACGATCGCCATCGAATCCGGCGCCCATTTCGAAGGCTCGGTGCAGCGTCAGGACGATCCTCTGAACTCCGGCGCGAAACCCGCCACCCAGCCCCAGACACAGCCGGCAAAGTAAAAGCCTGCCTCAGGACAGGAGCCGGCGCTGAAAGATCAAGCCCTGCCGCACTGGCAGGGCTTTTTGCATCATGGGGCCGGCATTCAGTTCGCCGCGTTGGGCCCTCAGCGCCCTTCCTCGTAGAATACATGGCGATAGATATGCCACGAGGCGTGGCCAAGCACCGGCAGCACGATCAGCAGGCCGAGGAACATCGGCAGCATTCCGGCAATCAGCAGCAACAGCACCAAAATTCCCCAGATCAGCATGACCTTGATATTGGCCATCACGGCTCTGAAGCTGACGATTATGGCGGTGATGAAATCCACCTCCCTGTCCAGCAGAAGCGGCAGGCCGAACACGCTCGATGCGAAAACGAAACCGGCCAGCATCGCGCCCACGATCGTTCCCACCGCAAGCATCGCCATGCCGCGGGACGTGAAGTAGATGTCATAACCCGTGCTCACATTCGTCATCGGGGCATTGCCGAGGAAGAGCGTGAAGATGAGATGCGCGACAAAGGCCCAGAACATGAACAGCAGGATATACATCATGCACATGGAAGGGATCTGGCGATCCTTCTGCAGGAACACCCGCTGCAAGGCCTTGCGGAAGGTCGGCCGCTCCCCCCTCTCCAGCAGGTGGCTCACCTCGTAAAGCCCCACGGCCGCGAAGGGGCCGATCAGCGGAAATCCGAACACCCCGATCACCAGCCAGTAGATCTCGCCCGTAATGCGCGAAAGCCACCATAGCAGCAGCCCGCCGATCACGAAGACCGCCGCCGTGGCGATGCCATAGAGCGGCGCGCGCAGAAAATCGCGCCAGCCCTGTTTCAGCGCCTCGAACAGATCCTCCGTCGTGATCAGATGAATATCGGGTATCGGAGAAGGCCCGGGGAGTGCCGTATCGCTCATCATCCCATCCTGTTGTTTGTGATCTTGTCACAAAGCGTAGCCGCCCCGATACCACTCTGACAAGAGTTATGTGCAGGAATGGGAATATGATCGGCCGCCGCGCGCCCGCATCGTTCTCATCACTGGTCAAAAAATATCCCCGCCGGAGGCATCCCGCCCGCTCGGCCGGGCGCGGGGGCGGGATGGAGAGGCCCTTCTTATCCCCCAGGGGCCGCTATCCCGTCAGTCCTCGCTCTGCGCCTCGGCGCGGCTTTTGCCGGCCACGTCCATGGCCAGCGTGGCGGCCATGAACTGATCGAGATCGCCATCGAGCACGCCCTGCGTATCGGAGGTTTCCACCCCGGTGCGCAGATCCTTCACCATCTGATAGGGTTGCAGCACATAGGAGCGGATCTGGTTGCCCCAGCCCGCTTCGCCCTTGGCCTCATGCGCTTCGCTGATCGCCTGGCTGCGCTTGTCGAGCTCCAGCTGGTAAAGCCGGGATTTCAGCGCCTTCATGGCGATGTCGCGGTTCTGGTGCTGGGATTTCTGGCTGCTCGTCACCACGATCCCGGTGGGGATGTGGGTGATGCGCACCGCCGAATCGGTGGTGTTCACATGCTGCCCGCCGGCGCCCGAGGAGCGATAGGTATCGATGCGGATATCGGCAGGGTTCACCTCGATCTCGATATTGTCGTCCACCACCGGATAGACCCAGACCGAAGAGAAGGACGTATGCCGCCGCGCCGAACTGTCATAGGGCGAGATGCGCACCAGCCGGTGCACGCCGCTTTCGCTTTTCAGCCATCCATAGGCATTGGGCCCGGAAATCTTGTAGCAGACGGAGCGGATCCCCGCCTCCTCGCCAGGCGTTTCGCTCTGCAGCTCCACCTTGTAGCCGTGCTTTTCCGCCCAGCGCACATACATGCGCGCCAGCATCGCCGCCCAGTCGCAGCTTTCGGTGCCGCCCGCGCCGGCGTTGATCTCGAGATAGGTATCGTTGCCGTCGGCCTCGCCGCTCAGAAGCGCCTCGAGCTCCTTCTGGCGCGCCCGCTTCGCCAGCGCCTTCAGCGCCTCTTCGGCTTCGGCAACAACCTCCTCGTCGCCCTCGGCCTCGCCAAGCTCGATCAGCTCGATATTGTCCTCGAGCTCCTGGCTGATGCTCTTGTAGGTGTCGATCGCATCCACCAGCATCTGGCGATCGCGCATCAACTTCTGCGCCTTCGCGGGATCGTTCCACAGATCCGGGTCCTCGACGCGGGCATTGAATTCCTCGAGCCGGTGCTCGGCCGTCTCCCAATCCATGCGCTGACGCAGAAGCTCCAGCGATTTGCGGATCGCCTCGACGGTCTTTTCGGTTTCTGCTCGCATCTTACAACTGCCGTTCTTGTTCAGGGCCCGGTTCAGATGCTGGTGATAGCAACCCCGCGCCACCCCGGCAAGCGCCCGATCAGGGCGCCCGCCGCAAGGGCAGCCTCCTCAATATTGCCCGCCGCCGGTCACGGAGCCGAAGCTCGCCTTGCCGCCGATGGTGGCGGTTTCGCCGGTGGAGGTGCGCACCGTCTGTTGCTGATAGGCGCGCGCGCTTTCCTCGAACAGCGGCAGATCCGAGCCCATGGCGAAGCCGCCGTCAAACGCTACCCCGAAAACCGGCTCCTCGCCCTCGCGGAAATATTCCGCCACCACGTTATCGCCCGTCGCATCATCGGGGAGCCGGGCGCCGGTGTAGCGATCGATCTTGATGAAGCGTCCGCCCGGCGGAACGCCGAACTTCCCGCCGCCGTATTTCCTGATCGCTTCCTTCATGAACTGGGTGAACACCGGCCCGCAGAGCGTGCCGCCATAGGCGCCCTTGCCCATCGGGCGGGGCTGATCATAGCCCATGTAGCAGCCGGCAACGATATTGGAGGTGAAGCCGATGAACCACGCGTCCTTCGATCCGTTGGTGGTGCCGGTCTTGCCGGCCACGGGCACCGGCAGTTTCACCGTTTTCGAGGCCGTGCCACGCTTCACCACATCCTCCATCATGGAGCGGATCTGATAGGCAGTGATCGCGTCGATCACCCGCTCGCGGTTGGAGGTGATGCGCGGGCCTTCTCCGGGCGGCAGATCGGGATCATCGCAGTTTTCGCAGATCCGCTTGTCATGGCGGAAGATGGTATGCCCCCAGCGATCCTGCACCCGGTCCACAAGCGTGGGTTCCACCCGCTCGCCGCCATTGGCGATCATCGCATAGGCCGCAACCATCTTGTAGAGCGTGGTTTCCTGCGCGCCAAGCGCATTGGCGAGATAGGGATTGAGGTAATCATAGACGCCGAATGTCTCGGCATACTGGGCCACCGTATCCATACCGATCTCCTCGGCAAGGCGCACCGTCATCAGGTTGCGCGAATGCACGATGCCGGTGCGCAGCGGCGTCGGGCCGTAGAAGCGGTTGGAAGAGTTCTTCGGCCGCCACACCCCTTCGGGCGTGTTCACCTCGATCGGAGCGTCGATGATGATCGTGGCTGGCGTGAAGCCCGAATCGAGCGCCGCCGCATAGACGAAGGGCTTGAAGGCCGAGCCCGGCTGACGGGTGGCCTGGGTGGCGCGGTTGAACACCGAGTGCTGATAGGAAAAGCCCCCCTGCATGGCGATCACGCGGCCCGTATGCACGTCCATCGCCATGAAGCCGCCCTGAATCTCGGGGATCTGGCGCAGGCTCCAGCGCACGAAGCTGCCGTCCTTGTCCTTCGTGATGGCGCGCACATAGACGACATCGCCCACCTCGAGAAGATCGCCCGCCACCCGCGCCTTTCGCCCGAGCTTGCCGCTCTCGAGCCGCTTGCGCGCCCAGGTCACATCCTTGGGCGAGATCCAGTGGCCGTCCTCGTCATCGGGCACATCCTCGATGCCGATGCGGGCATGGGTCTTGCCCACCTCGAGCACCACCGCCGGGTGCCAGCCCTCGATATCGCGCGCCAGTTTCAGCGCCTTCAGCGCCGGGCGCCATTTCGCCTCGTCGTCGAGCACCTCTACGGGCAGCTTCAGACCGGTGCCGCGCCACACGCCCTTGCGGCGATCGAATTTCTCCAGCCCCGCGCGCAGGGCCCGCGCCGCCGCTTTCTGCATCTCGGGATCCATCGTGGCGCGGATCGCATAGCCGCCGGTGAAGAATTCATCCTCGCCGAAATTGCGGGTGAGCTGGCGGCGGATCTCGTCGGTGAAATAATCGCGCGGCGGGATCTTCTCTCGGAAGGAGGGATAATCGCCGCTCTGCACCGTCCTGAGAGGGGCCGAGCGGGCGCGTTCGTATTCCTCATCGCTGAGATAGCCGTTTTCGTGCATCTCCTTCAGCACGAAATTGCGCCGCGCCAGGGCGCGCTTCTTCTGGCGCACGGGGTGATAATCGGAAGGCGCCTTGGGGAGCGAGGCCAGATAGGCGGCCTCCTCGGGCAGCAGCGCATCGAGCGGCTTGTTGAAATAGGTCTGGGCGGCGGCGGTGACGCCGTAGCTGTTCTGGCCGAGGAAGATTTCATTCAGGTAAAGCTCGAGGATGCGATCCTTGCTCAGCGTGTTTTCGAGCCGCGTGGCAAGGATGATTTCCTTGATCTTGCGCTCGGCCTTGCGATCGGCGCTCAGAAGCAGGTTCTTCGCCACCTGCTGGGTGATCGTCGAGGCGCCGCGCAGGCGCTTGCCGCGGGCGTAATCCACCACCGCCTTGACGATCCCCGTCACGTCATAGCCCGGGTGGGTGTAGAAATGCTTGTCCTCGGCCGAGATGAAGGCCTGCTTCACCAGGTCGGGAATATCGGCGATCGGGGTGAACAGGCGGCGCTCCTTGGCGAATTCATCCACGATCCGCCCCTCGCCCGAATAGACCCGGCTGATGGTGGGAGGTGTGTATTTCGCCAGCTGCTCGTGATTGGGCAGATCGCGGCCATAGATCCAGAAGACCGCACCAAGCCCCAGCGCGGCAAGCACCGCGCCCAGCGCGGCCATGGTAAAGAGCGCACCGATGGTGCGGAGGATGAAGCGCAACACGTGAAACTCCGATTGAACGCGGGCCCGGATGTGGAGCTTATATAGGGGCGCAGGGGCGCAGGGTCAAAAGCTGATCGGCAGAAAAGCGCGGAAAGACGCGCCGGCAGCCGGCTTGTCCGGAGGGTTTGCCGCAGCGGGATGGCCTGACAGCCCCCGAGTTCGCCCCGGCAGAATGCTAGCGGCGCAAAAGCCCCGCCTGTGCCGCATCTTCGCGCGCCCAGGCATCAAGGGCCGCAACGATCGCGCGCGCCGCCTTTTCCTGCCATTCGGGCGAGGCGAGATTTGCCCTGTCCTCCTCGCTCGAGAGGAAGCCGAGCTCGATCAGCACCGAGGGGATGTCGGCCGCCTTCAGCACCGAAAAGCTCGCCGATTGGTGGGGATGCTTGTAGAGCCGCCCCACGCCCCCCTTGAGCGCCTGCACCAGCGCCTGCGCCAGCGCCTCGCTGCGCGGCTGCGTATCCCGGCGGGCGAGATCCATGAGCACGAGCGCGATCTCGTCATCCTGCCCGGAGAGATCCACGCCGGCCAGAAGATCGGCGCGATCATGGGATTCGGCCAGGCGCTGGCTGGCCTCGTCCGATGCCTCCTGCGAAAGCGTGTAGATGGTGGCGCCGCGCGCATTGCCCTCTTCCAGCGCATCGGCATGGAGCGAGATGAACACATCCGCCCCCGCGGCGCGGGCGATGCTGAGGCGCTCGGCCAGCGGCACGAAGTAATCATCGTCGCGCGTCAGCAGCACGTCAAAGCCGCCATGGCGCAGGAGCGCCTCCTTCAGCCGGCGGGCGAAAGCGAGCGCCAGATCGGCTTCCTTCAGCCCCGCGCGCTCGGCGCCGGGATCGATCCCCCCGTGCCCCGGATCGAGCACCACCAGAAGCGGGCGGGTGCCATCCTGGCGACGAACGGCCGGGGCCACCTCTGCGGGGGGCGGCAGAGCCTCCCAGCCTGCGACCCGGGGCGCGCCGGCTTTCGCGGCAAAGGCCTCGGGCGCCACCGGCTCAAGCGCGATCTCCACCCGCGCCTCGCCGGTTGTGCTGTCGGTCTTCATTCCGGCGCTTTCGATCCCGAGCGGCGCGCCAAGCTCCAGCACGAGGCGCGACCACCCCGGCACGATCCGCCCGAAGCGCAGATCGCGGACCGGCGCCGGATCCCCCTTCAGCAGGGTGCTGGCGGCGGCATCCCCCCAGTCCACTTCCCGGAATTCGAGCACGAGGCGGCGCGGGCCATCGAGCGTGAACACCCGCCAGGGCACCGCCTGGCTGAGCTGAAGCGCCATTTCGAGGCGCCGGCCATCGGGGGAAGCGATCCCGGAGCGGGCGGCATCGAGCCGGGCGAGGGCGGAAAACTCCTGCCCATGGGCAATCCCCCCTCCGCCGGTGGCGATGGCTGTCAGCATGATCCAGAAGGCCGTGATGCGCCCGATCAACCCCTGCATGTGCCCAACTGCTCTTGTCATCCGGCTTTCTTGTCATCCGGCTTTTCCGGTTCGTCCGGCCGGCGTGCCTCGTCTGCGCGCCATCCTAGCGCCAACCCCCGCCTCTGGCCAGAGGCTAGGCGATGGCGCAGGACGATGGCGCAGGGCCGGGCTCAGCCGCGCCGGGAGGCCATGAAGCGGGTGAGGCGGGCCAGCCCCTCGCGGATATCCTCGCTGCTGCGGGCGTAGGAAAAGCGCAGCGTGCGATGGCCGCGCGCGGCATCGAAATCAAGCCCCGGCGTCACCGCCACACCAGCCTCCTCGAGGATCTCGGCGGCGAAGGCGCGGCTGTCGTCGGTGTATTCGGACACATCGGCATAGATGTAAAAGGCGCCGTCGGGAGGCGCGATACGGGTGAAGCCGGCCTGCGGCAGGCCCTCGAGCATCAGGCGACGGTTTTCGCGGTAAACGGCGAGATTGGCCTCGAGCTCGGGGCCGCATTCCATCGCCGCCAGCGCCACCACCTGGCTGGCGTGGGGCGCGCAGATGAACATGTTCTGCGCCAGCCGCTCGATCAGGCGCACGTGATCCTCGGGCACCACCATCCAGCCCACGCGCCAGCCCGTCATCGAGAAATACTTGGAGAACGAATTGATCACATAGCATTCATCGCTGATCTCGAGCGCGCTCACCGCGCGTTCGCCATACTGGATGCCGTGATAGATCTCGTCGCTGATGAAGGCGGTGCCGGAAGCCGCCGTGGCCTCGATCAGATCGCCAAGCGCGCGCCGCCCCAGCATGGTGCCCGAAGGGTTGGCCGGCGAGGCCACGATCAGCCCCTGAAGATCGCGCCCCGCGAGATCGGCGGGCACCGGCTGGAAGCGGTTTTCGGGCGCGGTTTCGATGCCCACGGGCTCGAGCGAAAGCGCCTTCAGGATCTGGGTGTAGGAGGGGTAGCCCGGCAGCCCGAGCCCCACCCGCTCGCCGGCATCGAAAAGCGCGGTGAACGCGAGCAGGAAGGCCCCCGAGGAGCCGGCGGTGACGATCACCCGGCCCGGTTCGAGCTTCACGCCATACCAATCGCGGTAGAGCCGGGCGATGCGTTCGCGCAGATCGGGCCGCCCGAGGCCCACGGTGTATCCCAGCGGATCGGTGTCCAGCGCCCCCGCCAGCGCCTCGCGCGCTCCGGCAGGCGCCGGCGTTCCCGGCTGGCCCACCTCCATGTGGATGATGTGGCGCCCCGCCGCCTCGGCCGCGCGCGCCGCCTCCATCACATCCATCACGATAAAGGGATCGACAATGCTTCGCCTTGAACTTCGCATGCATTCTTCCTTAGATTGGCCCTCAATGCGCGGGGATGTTCTCCCAGCGCGGGAAAGGAAGGTCAATGCCCTTGCCGAAACCCGTATCCTTGCGGCAACGCCATGCCCCGGCAACGGCCCCGCGCCGGCTTTTGCACGCGCTTTTCCTCTGCGCGGCCGTGCTCATGGCCCTGCCAGCCTCCGGCCTGCGCGCGCAAACGATCCTGCGCGATCCGGATATCGAATACAGCCTCGCCCGCCTCGCCCGCCCGATCCTCAATGCCGCCGGCCTCAGCCCGGCGCAGGTGAAGATCATCGTGCTGAAGGATTCCTCCCTCAATGCCTTCGTGGTGGACGGGCGCGCGATCTTCATCCATTCCGGCCTGATCCTGAAGCTCGATACACCGGGCGAACTGCAGGCGGTGATCGCCCATGAGGCGGCCCATATCGCCAATGGGCACATCTCGCGCCGGCTGGCCGACATGCGCTCGGCGCGCACCGCCGCGGGGCTCGGGCTGATCCTCTCGGCAGTGGCCGCAGGCGCGGGCGGGGCAGATGCCGGGGCGGGGCTCGCGCTTGGCACCACCAGCGCCGCCCAGCGCGCCTTTCTCGCCCATACCCGCGCCGAGGAATCGGCCGCCGATCAATCCTCGGCCCGTTATCTCGCCAATGCGGGCGTGGATCCCGAGGCCATGGTGCGGGTGCTGGAGATGTTTCGCGGCCAGGAGGCGCTCTCGGTTTCGCATCAGGATCCCTATGCCCTCACCCACCCGCTGACGCGCGAACGCCTCACCCGCGCACGCGCCTATGCCGCGGCCCTGAAGCCGCGCGGCAAGGGCGATCGCGAAGCCGCCTACTGGTTTGCCCGCGCGCGCGGCAAGCTCGGCGCCTTCATCCGCAGCCCCGGATGGGCTCTCAGCGAGGCGAAGAAGGCCCCGAGCCGCGATATTGCCCTGATGATGCAGGCCGTCGCATGGCACCGGATCCCGAAGCAGAAGAAGGCGATCGCCGCAATCGGAGAACTCGCCCGGATGCGCCCCAAGGATCCCTTCATTCACGAGCTCAGAGGCCAGATCCTGCTGGAATCGCGCCATGTGAAGGACGCCGTGCGCGCCTATGCGCAGGCCCGCGCGCTCGCCCCCCGCTCGCCTCTGATCGCCGCCGGCTATGGCCGCGCCCTCCTCGCGCTCGATACCCCGGAGGCGAACCGCAAGGCGCTTGCGGTGCTCGAAAAGGCCCATGCCTCCGATCCCCGCGATCCCGCGCTCCTGCGCGACCTCGCCCTCGCCCATGCCCGCGCCGGCCAGCCCGGCCGGGCCGCGCTCGCCACCGCGGAGCGTCTGGCCCTCACCGGCCACCTCCGCGATGCCGCGCTCCATGCAAGGCGCGCCGCCGATCAGCTGCCGCGCGGCTCCCCCGCCTGGCGCCGCGCCCAGGATATCCTCACCGCCGCAAGGCAAGCCAAGAAACGGAGATGAAACACGTGAAACGCGCCCTTACCCTTACAGCCCCGGCTTTTGCCCTCCTGCTCGCCGTCGCCCTGCTCGCCGCCCCGCTGGCGCGAAGGGCCCAGGCCGAGCCATTAGACATCACCAACATGAGCGATGCCCAGCGCGAAGCCTTCCGAGCCGAAGTCCGCGCCTATCTGCTCGACAATCCGGAAATCATCCTCGAGGTGATCAAGCTTCTCGAAGAGCGCCAGGCCCAGGCCCAGCAGCTTGATGACGAAGCGCTCATCACCGTGAATGCCGATGAGATATTCAATGACGGCTATTCCTGGATCGGCGGCAACCCGGAAGGCGACGTGACCATCGTCGAGTTTTCCGATTACCGCTGCCCCTATTGCCGCCGGGCGCATCCCGAAGTGGATCAACTCATCAAGACGGACGGCAATATCCGCCTGATCTACAAGGAATACCCGATCCTCGGGGATGCTTCCCTCACCTCGTCGCGCTTCGCGATCGCCACCATGCTCGTCCACGGCCCGGAGGCCTATCGCAAAGTAAACAACGCGCTGATGAAATTGCGCGGCGAGCCCACGGCGGAGGCGCTGAAGGCCCTGGCCGAGCGTTTCGGCCTCGATGCGGCGGAAATCGCGCTCCGGATGGGGAGCGACGAAGTGAAGGAGATCATCCGCGAGAACCAGGAGCTCGGCCAGCGCCTGCGCATCAACGGCACACCGACCTTCATCGTCGGAAATCGTTTCCTGCGTGGCTATGTGCCGCTGGATGACATGAAGAAAGTGGTGGCGGAAATCCGCAAGGCGAAGGCCGAAGAGGAGAACTGAGCCGGTTCTCCCCGTGTGCTGCCGCAACGGAGTCGCACGGGGGATGGGATGAGCGGCGCGCGAGAGCGCCCCTGCCCTCAGTTGCCGCCTTCCCGCGCCCGCTCCTTCTCGATCTTGCGCCAGCGGGCGACGTTTTCGTTATGCTCCCTCAGGGTGCGGGCGAAGGCGTGGCCGCCGCTGCCATCGGCCACGAAGAAGAGGAAATCCGTATCCTCCGGGTTCACCGCCGCCTCGATCGAGGCGCGGCCCGGATTGGCGATCGGCGTGGGCGGCAGGCCCTCGATGAGATAGGTGTTGTAGGGCGTCTTGCGGCGCAGCTCGCTCTGGCGCAGGCCCCGTCCGAGCCCGCCCTGCCCCTTGGTGATGCCATAGATCACCGCCGGATCCGTCTGCAGGCGGATGCCCTTCTTCAGACGGTTGATGAACACGCTGGCCACCCGGCGCCGCTCCTCGGGCACGCCGGTTTCCTTCTCGATCAGGGAGGCGAGAACGAGTGCCTCCTCGGGCGTCTTCAGCGGCAGGCCCTCGGCCCGGTTGGCCCAGGCCTCGGCGAGGATCTTCTTCTGCTTCTCCTGCATCTGCGCGATCAGTGCGGCGCGTGGCGTTCCGGCCTTCACCTCGTAGCTGTCGGGCGCGAGCGAGCCCTCATCGGGGATCGCCTCCAGATCGCCCTCGAGGAAATCGGCGGCCTTCAGCGCCTCGGCCACCTGCCAGCTTGTCACCCCTTCGGCCAGCACGATGCGATAGATGAGATCGCCCTCCTCGCGCGCCTTCCTGTAGGCCTCGGGCGCGTCTCCGGCCGTGGGATCGAAGGCCGCGACCTGCACGTATTCTTCCGTTTCGGGATCAAACCGGCGCAGGCGGATCTCGTTCTTTCGCACCCCGACGCGATAGATGACCTCGGTGCCGCAGGTGGATGGCCCGCCGCGGGTCACGATATCGACGATCTCCTGCATCGAGGCGCCGGGCGGGATGAGAAAGCGCCCGGCCTTCAGATCAAGCGCCTTGCCGGCATATTTCGCCCCCATGCGGTAGATCGCACCGCTCGAGATCGCGCCCTGCTCTTCGAGATCGCGCGAAACCCGCGCCATGTTGGAGCCCCGCTCCACCTTGAGGCAGATCGCCTGCGCAAGCGGTCCCGGCGCGTGATACTGGCGCTGCCCCCAGAGGATCACCCCGCCGGCCACGAACAGGAGCACCACGAAGATCGTCAGCGCATTGGAGGCAATATTGCGCCACATGGGGGCCTACACCCGCCCCAGCACGAGCGAGGCATTGGTGCCGCCAAAGCCGAAGCTGTTTGAAAGCGCCACGTTGATTTCCCGCTCGCGCGCCGCCTTGGGGGCGAGATCGAGCGGCGTATCCACCGCCGGGTTATCGAGATTGAGCGTGGGCGGCGCCACCTGATCGCGCAGCGCGAGCACGCAGAAGATCGCCTCCACCGCACCCGCAGCGCCCAGCAGGTGGCCGATCGAGGATTTGGTGGAAGACATCGTGGCCTTCGCCGCCGCATCCCCCAGCAGCCGCTCCACCGCCGCAAGCTCGATGGTGTCGGCCATCGTCGAGGTGCCGTGGGCGTTGATGTAATCCACCCGATCGGGGCTGATCCCGGCGCGTTGCAAGGCAGCCCTCATGGAGCGCAGGGCGCCGTCACCATCCGCAGCCGGCGCGGTGATGTGATAGGCATCGCCCGAAAGGCCGTAGCCCAGCACCTCCGCGAGGATATTGGCGCCGCGCGCGCGCGCGTGCTCGTATTCCTCCAGCACCAGCACGCCTGCGCCCTCGCCCATCACGAAACCGTCGCGATCGGCATCATAGGGGCGGCTCGCGGCCTCCGGATTGTTGCCGAATTTGGTGGAAAGCGCCTTGCAGGCGTTGAAGCCTGCGATGCCGAGTTCGCAGATCGGATTTTCCGCGCCGCCCGCCAGCATCACGTCGGCATCGCCCCACTGGATCAGCCGCGCCGCATCGCCGATCGCATGCGCGCCCGTCGAGCAGGCGGTGACGACCGCGTGGTTCGGGCCCTTGAAGCCGTAGCGGATCGAAACCTGCCCGGAGGCGAGATTGATCAGCGAGCCGGGGATGAAGAAGGGCGAAACCCGGCGCGGGCCCCGCTCCTTCAGCGCGATCGAGGTTTCGGCGATGGATTGCAGCCCGCCGATCCCCGAACCGATCATCACCCCGGTGCGCAGGCGCTCTTCCTCGCTCTCGGGCTCCCAGCCCGCGTCCTTCACCGCCATCTCGGCCGCGGCCATGGCATAGAGGATGAATTCATCCACCTTGCGCTGTTCCTTCGGCGCCATCCAGTCATCGGGGTTGAAGGCGGCCGGGTGCGCCTCGCCGCGCGGGATCTCGCAGGCATAGGTGGTGGCCAGGTGGGAGGCATCGAAACGGGTGATCGGCCCGGCGCCCGATTCGCCGGCCAGCAGGCGCTTCCAGGTTTCCTCCACCCCGCTCGCAAGCGGCGTGACCATTCCCATGCCCGTAATCACAACTCGGCGCATCCGTGCCCCCTCGATTTTTCTTTCCGGCGGCTATCCTGCCGTTTGCGTGCCGCCCCGGTCCGACGCTCTTTAGCCTGCCCGCCCCGCTCTCGGCAAGCCCGATGGCGCCTATTGGCCCTCTCAGGTGAGGATCCGCCTGTGCGCCGCCATGCCCGCCTTGGCACGCCGGGGCGGGAAAGGCTTTTCGTGCATCGTTCCCGCAACGCATCAGCCCTGCATTCCATTCTCCCGCAGCACCTGCCAGAGCCGTTCCGCCACGGGGCCGGCCGGCACATCCCGCCGGCGCAGGGCGCAGATCTCGATCCTTGCCCCCGGGAAATGACGCCCGGCAATGGAAATCAGCGCCCCGCGCGCAAGAGCATCGCGGATCATGAAATCCGGCATATGCCCCCATCCCATCCCCTTGAGGATGATTTCCAGCTTGGTGTGCTGATCCCCCACCACCCATTGCCGCGCCCCTCCGATCAGGAAATGATCCTGTTTGCGGCTGTGGCGCGCGGTATCGCGGATGACGCATTGGGGATATTCCGCCATCTGTTCGGGGGAGATCCCGTCATCAATCGGGAAATCCAGAAACCCCGGCGCCACGACCGGCACGATGCCGACTTCAAGCAAAGGCGCGCGTTCCAGCCCGGATGCGCCCGGCGGGGCGTGATGGATGATGATATCGGCCTCCCCGTCCAGCAACCGCTCGAGCGGCCCGGAGAGGGCTTCAAAATGCAGGTTCAGCCTGGTCTGGGGCGTCTCGCGGAAAAATCCGTCGAGCCGCTCCAGCACCGGCGCAACCGGCGTGATATCCCCGATCACCAGCGAAAGCACGCTTTCCTCGCCTTGCCGCAGATGCGCCGCGCGCTGTCTCAGCCGGTCCGCTTGTGCCAGCACCTCCTGCACGTCACGATGAAAAACCTGCCCCTCGGGGGTCAGTTTCACCCGATAGCCGCTGCGATCGAACAGGCTGACCCCGACCCGCGCCTCGAGCATCTTCACCGCGGTATGAACCGTGGGGTGGGTCTTGTGCAGGGCCTCGGCCGCGGCCTGAAAACCGCCATGCCGCACAACCGCATCGAAACAGCGGAGCTGATGGAGAGGGAAATCGTTCATGATAGATATATACTACAATCTTTATCCGATATTTGTAATATTTATCAACTGTTATGGCCGCTATGCCCGACGGGCATCTTGATTTGAAAGGAGAGCCCAAATGCAAGCAGTCGTGATCACCGAATTCGGCGGCCCTGAAGTGCTGAAATATCAGACCGTGCCCGACCCGGCCCCGCAGGAGGGGCAGGTGCTGATCGATGTCAAGGCACGCGGCCTTAACCGGGCCGAAACCTATTTCCGCAAAGGCGCATGGGGGCAGGACGTGGCCCGGATCAGCGGGATCGAATGCGTCGGCATCGTCAGATCCGATCCCGCGGGCCGGTTCGCCCCCGGCACAAAGGTCATCGCGCTGATGGGCGGCATGGGGCGCGATATCAACGGCAGCTACGGCGAAATGGTCAGCGTGCCGGCGGAAAGTGTCGTCGCGGTGCAATCCGAGCTTTCATGGGAAGACCTCGCGGCCATTCCCGAATCCTACGCAACCGCCTGGGCGTGCCTGAACCGCAATCTGGATGTGCAGGCCGGTCAGACGCTGCTGATCCGCGGCGCTACCTCCGCGCTTGGGCGGGCGGCGATGAATCTGGCTGTCGATATGGGGGCCAAAGTGATCGGCACCACCCGCAACCCCGAAAAATTCGGCACGATCGCGGAACACGGGGCGATACCGGTGCAGGATGCGCCCGATCTCTCGGCACGGATCCGGGCGGATAACGGGCCGATTGACGCAGTGCTGGAAATCGTCGGCAATTCGACCCTGATCGATTCCCTTGCGATGCTCCGCCATGACGGGCGCCTCTGCCTTGCCGGCTTTCTCGGCGGCCCGGAGCCCGTCGAAGGTTTCGATCCGCTGATACATATGCCAAGCGGCGTGCAGTTCAGCTTCTTCGGCAGTGCCTTCGTGTTTGCCACACCGGCCTTCCCGCTGGATCAGATCCCGTTCCAGTCCATCATTCAGGCAATTGAGCAGGGCAGATACAACGCCCGCCCATCACGGGTTTTCACCCTGAAGGAGATGGCCCGCGCCCATGAACTGATGGAAGCGGACGGGGCAGACGGCAAGCTGGTTGCCACCACCTCCTGACGGCAGGAAAGCCGGCGACAAACGTGGAACGGCGCCTGTTGCAAGGCGCCGTTCCAGGGAATTCTCGCTTGCGTGGCCCGGAGCAGCTCGGCTCAGGACGCTTCCGTGATGAATTTCACCGCATCGCCGAAGGTCTGGATGGTTTCGGCGGCGTCATCGGGGATTTCGATCCCGAATTCCTCTTCGAAAGCCATGACCAGCTCCACCGTGTCCAGGCTGTCGGCGCCCAGATCATCGATGAAGGAGGCGTTGTCCGTCACCTTGTCTTCCTCGACGCCGAGGTGCTCGACAACGATCTTTTTCACGCGATCTGCGATGTCGCTCATATCATTTCCTCTTCAGATTCCGGGCTTCCCTCTGGGTTTTCCCGGGTTGCTTGCTCTGGCCCGAGGGCCACTCACTTCCCGCGGGCGCGGGCGATGCCGGGCTGCGCGCTTGCGCCCCGGCAAATCTGCGCCGCCTATAGCACATCATGCCATCAAGGCAAATGCTTTCCACCTCGCCGCGGACAGCCTCCGGCGGTATCCGACCCCCCATATGGGATGATCGGCGCAGGCCGCGCCCGTGCGTTCTGGAATGAAAAGGCCGCCCCAGCGCAGGAGCGGCCGATCCTGTTCTTCTGCCGGGAGCCCCCGGAAGTGACGGGAAGGGAAGATCAGTCTTCCTTCGCCTCGCCCTCCTGCGGCGCCGCCTCTTCAGCTTCTGCGCCTTCGCCGGCTTCGCCTCCGGCAGCGAGAAGCTCCTCGTCCTCGGCCGCTGCCGCGCCGATATCCTCGAACAGCTCCGCGATCTCGAATTCGGCTTCCGCCTCCGCCTCGGCGGCAAGCTCCTGGATGGATTTGCCGGAGGCCTGAAGCTCGGCCTCTTCGGGCGAACGGGCCACATTGAGGGTGATCTTCGCATCCACCTCGGGGTGGAGGCGCACGGTCACCTCATGCAGGCCGAGCTCCTTGATCGGCGCCTGCAGGATCACCTGCTTGCGATCGACGGTGAAGCCCTCGGCGGTGGCCGCCTCGGCGGCGTCACGGGTGGAGACGGAGCCGTAGAGCGAGCCCATCTCCGACGCGGTGCGAATCACCACGAACTGCTTGCCGTCGAGCTTCTCGGCGAGCGCCTCGGCTTCCTTGCGGGTTTCGAGGTTGCGCGCCTCGAGCTGGGCCTTCTCGGCCTCGAAGCGCCTGATGTTCTCTTCCGAGGCTCTCAGCGCCTTGCCCTGGGGCAGGAGGTAATTGCGCGCGAAACCGTCCTTGACGGTCACCACATCGCCCATCTGGCCGAGCTTGGCCACGCGTTCCAAAAGGATGACTTGCATGTGCCTTGCTCCTTATTTCACGACGTAGGGCAGAAGGGCGAGGAAGCGGGCGCGCTTGATGGCGCGCGCAAGCTCACGCTGCTTCTTGGCCGAAACGGCGGTGATGCGCGAGGGCACGATCTTGCCCCGCTCCGAGATGTAGCGCTGCAGAAGGCGCGTATCCTTGTAATCGATCTTCGGCGCATTATCGCCCGAGAAGGGGCAGACCTTGCGGCGGCGGAAAAATGGTTTCATGGCCATGATTTAGGTCCTTTCCTGATGTGTTGCTTCAGCGCCGCTCGCGGCGGTCGCCGCGCTCTTCGCGTTTCTGCATCTGGACGGACGGGCCCTCTTCATGCTCGTCCACCTTCACCGTGAGCGTGCGCATCACGTCGTCATGCAGGCGCATCAGGCGTTCCATTTCCTGCACCGCCGGCGCCGGGGCGTCGGTGCGCATGTAGGCGTAGTGGCCCTTGCGGTTCTTGTTGATCTTGTAGGCCATCGTCTTGAGGCCCCAGTATTCACTGTGAACGACCTTGCCGCCGTTGTCGGCGAGGATCGAGCCGAAGTGTTCGATCAGCCCTTCGGCCTGCGGCCCGGAAAGATCCTGGCGCGCGATGAAAACATGCTCGTAAAGGGGCATGCGATCTCCAATCATGTCTGGCGCACTTCAAAGGACGGGCATCCATCTTCCGCTTCCCGCCCACGAGAGGTTGCGCGTTTGCCTTTCATCCAGCGGAAGAAGGCTGCCTTATACACCCGGGGCGCGAAGATGCAAGGGGCTGTAGGCGATCGGGGGCTGGGAGCGGAAGGGATCTGCCCGGCGGGCTTCTCCAGTCCCGAAATTTTCCCACCGCTGCCCAATTTCAGCCCCCTTTCCCGGTCAGGTTGCAAGGGTGAAAGGCCGGGTATGGGAATGATGGTGGCGATGAACCATTGCGTGAAGATCCGGCAGGGGAACATGCACGGCATGGACGGAGGTGCAGAGATGGGCGCAGAGCCTGGAATCAAGCAAGAAATGCTGGAACGCCACCCTGTGGCGATGATGAGCGAGAAGAATCTCGCCCGCACCGTGAAGAACTGCGATTGCGCGCATGGGGTGGAGATGCCCTGGGGCTATATCGTGCGCTCGGGCGGGCGGCCGAGCCCCGCGGCGCGCGCCAGCCAGTGGCTTTCCGGGCTCATCGGCTTCAGCCTGATCCTT
>Ga0256832_1000949_pt1 | contig 19346 bp, 17 predicted proteins | sample 134614metaG_FD_190534 | JGI IMG/M metagenome (GOLD analysis project Ga0256832, IMG submission 190534) | Hydrothermal vent microbial communities from Lau Basin, Pacific Ocean - 134-614 | ecosystem: Environmental > Aquatic > Marine > Hydrothermal vents | place: Pacific Ocean: Lau Basin | collected...
GGTAACCCATATTTTACTACCGATACAGCAGGAACACTTAGAGCCTCTGAGATTGAGGCTGACTGCATTATAAAAGCTACAAAGGTAGATGGAGTTTATGACAAAGACCCACATAAGTTTGATGATGCAGTAAAATTGCCAACTCTAACTTATGATGAAGCGTTAGAGGATGATATTAGAGTTATGGACGATACCTCTATTGCGTTAGCAAAAGAGAATAACCTTCCAATTATTGTCTGTAACATGTTTGAAAAAGGAAATCTTTTAAAGATTGTTGAAGGTAACAGAGACCTCTGTTCTGTAGTAGAGTAGTTTAACTTAAAATTTAACCATAAGGATAAAAATGAAAATTGAAAAATTAACAGCATTGGCATTAGAAAAAGTAGATTTTGACAGATATTTATTGGCCGCAGCTGTAGGTAAAAGAGCATCGGCTATTGCAAATGGTGCTACTCCATTAGTAGATATGGATGCAAAAATTGATAAATTTACTGATATTGCACTAGTAGAGATTGCAAAAGGTAAAATTGTAGTTAGCAACGAAGGGTAACTTCTTGGAGGCTTTATTAAACAAAGCACGTCATATTAACACCATAGAAGAGGCCCAAAAGCTTCTTTTTCACTATCATCCTACACAATCACTCCTTTTCCATAAAGCATTGAGTTTAGCAAAAGAGGCTCATGCTCACCAAAAAAGAAAGAGTGGTGAACCCTATATTATTCATCCTATTCTTGTTGCTACCATTACAGCTTTAGTCTCTAATGATGAGGCTATGATAATTGCAGCACTACTGCATGATGTAGTGGAAGATACCGACTATGTGATAGAAGAGATAGAGGAGATATTTGGTGAAGATGTTGCTCATATGGTTGAGGGCTTAACTAAAATTGAAGATATTAGAGAAGAGGAGCTTATTCCCTCTACTTCAGATAAAAAGCTTATCTCTTCAGCATTGACCTTTCGGAAGATGTTAATTTCATCTATTAAAGATGTTCGAGTGCTAGTAGTAAAACTTTGTGATAGACTACACAATATGATTACACTAGATGCTCTACCTAAAGAGAAGCAACAGCGTATTGCAGAAGAGACAATGGTAGTTTACGCTCCTATTGCTCATAGACTTGGTATCTCACAGTTAAAGAACCGTCTTGAAGATTTAAGTTTTTACTATATTTACCCTGAAGCCTATAAAAAGATTAAAGATTATCTTGATAGTAACTCTCAAAACTTGCAACTTAAACTCAATATTTTTGTAAGCAACATTAAAAAACTAATGAAAGAGAATGGTTTTGAAGAGGATGAGTTTGAAGTTTTTGGACGAGTAAAACACTACTACTCTATGTATCAGAAGATGCAACGTAAGGGGATTGGAATTGATGAAATTTTAGACCTAATTGCTATTAGAATTTTAGTTAAAAAAGATATAGATTGTTATAAAGTCTTAGGTGCATTGCATCTGAACTATAAACCTATTATTTCACGTTTTAAAGACTATATTACTTTACCAAAAGAGAATGGTTATGCAACTATTCATACGACACTTTTTAATGATGATGGTATTGTTGAAGCTCAAATTCGTACTTTTGAAATGCATAAAACAGCAGAGTATGGAATTGCAGCACATTGGCGATATAAAGATGGTAGAGAGAAGAAAAAGACTATTAATCTGGATTGGTTAGAGAGCCTTCAATATCAGAATGATTCAGTAGAGGAGTTTTACTCTTTAGCAAAGGGTGACCTATTTGTTGATGATATTGCTGTCTTTTCTCCTGATGGAGATACTTATACCTTGCCACGTAAATCAGTGGCTTTAGATTTTGCTTATGCTATTCATTCAGAAGTTGGTGATAAAGCTGTCTCTGCATTGGTTAACAAACGTAAAGTATCACTTTTAACAACATTGAAAAATGGGGATATTGTAAGAATTATTACTGATAAAGAGGCACATGTTCATTGTTCATGGTACGATACAGTAATGACCTCTAAGGCAAAAGAGGGAATACGAAGTGCTTGTAATGCAAAGATTAAAGAGTGTAATAGATTAGCATCAATTAATATTTTAACTGAGTTGGCTAACCATTGTAGTACAAAAATTTCATATAATGATATAGAACAGATGTTCCAAATATGTACTTTAAAAGAGAATGCCTATAAAATGACATCAAATAAAGAGATTTATAAAGAGGTTAGTAAAAAGTTCTTAGAGAGGTTTGGTTCTAATAATATCTCTTGTGTAAAACCTTATGAGACGATAAAAGAGCATTTTAGATTTATCTCTAATTTTGAGATAGAAAATGTAGAGTTTGACTACTGCTGTCATCCTAAAATGGGAGATGAGGTTGTAGCTTTTGTTGAAGAGGATAAAGTAGTGATTCATCATAAACTTTGTCAAGAGGCATATAAGTTGATGAATGCCAGAACTCCAATGGTCTTTGTTACTTGGGTCGATGAAAAAACAGCACGTTATCAGTTAATTATCTCTCTACAGAACCGTAAAGGTATTTTAGCAGAGTTATTGCACAAATTGGCAAAACTAGATTTAAATGTTGTGAGTATTGAGTTAGGAATAAAGAGTTCAGAGAGTGCAGAATTTTGTAAATTAGAGGTTGAAACTCAAGAGCAGAATGCTAAAAGATTAGAAGAGAAATTGAGTAAAAAATTTAAGCTTATTGAGATGATAAGTCTTAATGATGCCTATAGTAAAAAATAGAATAGAGGGGAAAAGATGTCAAATATAGAAATAGCATTAGAAGAGATTAGTCGAGGGACGGCTGAGATAATTGATATGGAACGTATTGAAAAGCTGGTAAGACGCTTTTATGAAACAGGAGAGACCTATACTGTAAAAGCAGGGTTTGACCCAACAGGTGCAGACCTTCATGTGGGTCATGCTGTTTTAATGCAGAAGTTAAAAGTGTTTCAAGAACATGGGGCAAGAGTTCAACTTTTAGTGGGGGATTTTACCGCAACCATTGGTGACCCAACAGGAAAATCTGAAACAAGAAAAGTGTTAGATAGAGAAACCATTTTAAAAAATGCACAGACCTACCAAGACCAAGCGTTTATTATTTTAGATAGAGAGAAGACCGACATTGTCTTTAACTCAACATGGCTAGATGCATTAGGTGCAGGAGGTATGGTAAGTCTAACAACTACTTATAATGTAGCTCGTATGTTAGAGCGTGATGACTTTGAAAAGCGTTATAAATCTGGGCAGAGTATCTCGATTTCAGAGTTTATCTACCCTCTGCTTCAAGGGTATGACTCTGTAGAGTTGAAATCAGATATTGAAGTTGGTGGAACTGACCAAAAATTTAACCTTTTGATGGGAAGACATCTACAACGCACCTACAGTGTTGGAAAAGAACAAGCTGTTCTTATGATGCCTATTTTAGAGGGACTTGATGGAGTTCAAAAGATGAGTAAATCTCTTAACAACTACATTGGTATTACCGAAGAGCCAAAAGAGATTTATGGTAAGGTCTTATCAATATCAGATGAGCTTATGTGGCGATACTATGAACTTCTAAGTGACAAATCTTTAAGTGAGATAGAACAGTTAAAAACAGATGTTGCAAATGGAGACTTGCATCCTAAAAAAGTGAAAGAAAACCTCGCTTTAGAGCTAACTGCTAGATTTTATAATGAAGAGTCTGCTACTATGGCTAAGCGTGAATTTGATAATGTATTCAAATCAAATCAATTACCTACAGATATACCTGAATTTGAGATGGAGTCTGACATTTGGATTTGTAAAGCACTGGTAGATGCAGGAATTGAGCCTTCTACTTCTCAAGCACGACGTGACATCAAGCAGGGTGGAGTGCGTGTTGACCAAGAGAAAGTGGCTGATGACAAGATGAATTTAAGTTCAGGTGAGTATATTTTACAAGTAGGTAAACGAAAATTTGCAAAAGTAAAGGTAAAGTAGTGGCATTTAAATCTTTTAAAATTGGGAAATATACCATTGAAAAACCAATTATTCAAGGTGGTATGGGTGTAGGAATTTCTTGGGACCAATTGGCAGGGAATGTAAGTTTAGAGGGTGGACTTGGTGTAATCTCAGCTGTAGGGACAGGGGTTTATAAAAACCGAGCTTATGTTGAAAAGACAGTAGGAAAAGAGGCACGTCCTTTAGATGCTATTAATTTCTACTCCTATCCTGCTCTACAGAAAATTTTTGACAATGCAAGAGAGATTTGTGGAGATAAACCTTTAGCCGTAAATATACTCTATGCACAAAATGATTACAATAGAGTGGTAGCAGATGCATGTAAAGCAGGAGCAGATATAATTATTACAGGTGCAGGTCTTCCGTTAACCATGCCAGAGGCTACAAAAGATTACCCAGATGTTGCGTTAGTTCCTATTGTCTCTACAGCAAAAGCTCTAAGAATCTTATGTAGACGTTGGAAAAAGACTCATAACCGTCTTCCCGATGCTGTAATTGTTGAAGGACCACTCTCTGGTGGACACCAAGGGTTTAAGTATGAGGAGTGTTTTTTACCTGAAAACCAACTAGAAAATATCTTGCCTCCTGTTGTCGAAGAGGCTAAAAACTGGGGTTCTATGCCAATTATTGCAGCAGGTGGTATTTGGGACCATGATGATATTCAAAAGATGATAGATTTAGGTGCTGATGCTGTACAAATGGGTACACGATTTATTGGTACAATAGAGTGTGATACAAGTGATGTAATGAAGCAGATGATTATTGATGCGACAGAAGATGACATTAAACTCTTTAAATCACCAGTTGGTTACCCTGCACGTGGAGTAAAGAGTCAACTTCATAAAAACATTGAGTTAGGAACAGCACCAAAGGTTGCGTGTATCTCTAACTGTGTTGCACCGTGTAACCGTGGTGAAGAGGCGAAAATTGTAGGCTACTGTATTGCAGACCGACTAACCGATGCCTATGATGGTATAGCTGAAACAGGTCTCTTCTTTACAGGTTCTAATGGATATAAACTCAATGAGATTATATCAGTTAAAGAGCTGATGGATAAACTTATGAACGGAGAATAAAATTTTTACTAAAAAAACTTTATATAAATATTTAATATTGCTATTTTTAACTTTACTTTTTTCAGAGAGACTTTTCGCGGGAAATAACTTCATAAAAAGTAAAATTCGTCAAGCAGAGTTACGTCTCTATTTCTCTTCTAAAATAGAGAGGGTAACCTACTTCTCGATTCCTCTAAAAGATGGGTTGACCAAATATGTCTATGATATTCATGGAGCAACTCTGCCTTCAGGAAAAGGAATCTCTCACCACACCTTTAGAACTATTAAATCTTTTCGTATAGCACAAAATTCCCCTACTAAGCTTCGTGTGGTTATTGAATCAAAAGAGAAGGCGTTAGACAAACATGAGTTTAAAGGAAGGATGTTAATTATTCCTCTTATTTCAGGACGTTATGTTGTTGGGTTTAGTGACTCTAACTCCTCTTCAAGTTCTAAAAAATCTAAAACTTTAAAAGATAATGCTACCTCTAAAAAATATCGTTACCGAGTTGTTATTGATGCAGGACATGGTGGGAAAGATGTAGGAGCAATCTGTTGTGGAGATAAAAAAGAGAAATTTGTTGTCTTCTCTATAGCTTCAAAACTCAAAAAAAAGTTAGAAGCAAAAGGTTTTAAGGTCTATATGACAAGAGATGATGACAGCTTTGTGAAGTTACCTAAACGAACAGAGTTTGCCAATAAGAAAAAGGCTGATATTTTTATCTCTATTCATGCTAATGCAGCACCCAATAAGCAGATGCGAGATATATTTAAGGGTATAGAGGTCTACTATCTCTCTCCAGCTAAAACTCAAAGAGCCAAAGAGGCAGCAGAAAAAGAGAATGCTGTTATGCTTGAGGGAAAAGATTTCTATACCAAAAATGAGTATCTATCTCTGCTCAACCGAGAGAAGATTGTAGAGTCCCATAAGTTGGGCTTAGATGTTAGTAATAAAATGTTAAAAAATGTACGTTCACACTTTGGCTCTGTTGTCAATAGTGGAGTAAAACCTGCAAACTTTTGGGTTCTAGTTGGAGCTCAAATGCCAGCTATCTTGGTAGAGACAGGCTACATTACCCACCCAAAAGAGGGTGAGAACCTTATGAATAACTACTATAAAGAGCTACTTGCTAAAGGAATTGCAGAGGGCATAGAGCGTTACTTAAGTCACAAGTAGGGTGTTTTCTCCAGAAAACACCATCAAAACAAATGGAAAATTCATAGTTTAACTATTTGCTTTCTTTCGCTATAATTCCACATATTTTTTATAGGATTTTTTATGCAATTCATAGAGACACGTGGTAATGATGGTGTTAAGCCAAGTAAGGTTAATTTTTCAGAGGCTATCTTAAGCCCAAGTGCTAGTTTTGGTGGTATTTACGTTCCAGAGTCGCTACCTACCTTTGATACAGAGTTTTTAACCTCTCATCTAAACGCTCACTATAAAGATTTAGCATTGGCTGTTCTTCAAGGTTTTGATATTGATATAGATGAATCTACACTAAAAGAGGCTCTCTCTCGTTACGATGCTTTTGATGACCCCTCTAACCCTGTACCTCTTTCTAAAATAGAAGATGACTGTTTTGTCTCGGAACTCTACCATGGACCAACTCGTGCTTTTAAAGATATGGCACTACAACCATTTGGGTATATTTTGTCAAAAGAGGCTCAAAAAAGAGGTGAGAACTACCTCATTATGGCTGCAACCTCAGGCGATACAGGTCCAGCAACCCTAGAGACATTTAAAAATCAACCAAATATCAAAGTAGCTTGTCTCTACCCAGATGGTGGAACGTCTGATGTTCAGCGTCTGCAAATGGTTACAGAAGAGGCAGAGAACTTAAAAGTCATTGGTGTTCATGGAAACTTTGATGATACTCAAAACACACTAAAAGCACTTCTTGCATCAGATGAGTTTAAAGAGGAGTTGGCAAAGAGAAACATTAAACTCTCAGCTGCCAACTCGGTTAACTTTGGACGAATTATCTTTCAGACCATCTACCATATTCACTCCTACTTAGAGCTTGTAAGAGCAGGTGAGATTAAAATAGGCGAAAAGGTCTACCTAGTAGTACCATCAGGTAACTTTGGAAATGCTCTTGGTGGTTACTATGCCAAAGAGGCAGGGCTTCCTGTAGAGAAGATTCTTATTGCTTCAAATGTCAATAACATCTTAACCGACTGGATAGAGAAGGGTGAGTATGACCTTACAACTAGAGAGCTTATTAAGACAGAGTCACCCGCAATGGACATCTTAAAGAGTTCAAATATTGAGCGTGTGCTTTTCCATAAATTTGGGGTAGAGCGTACTAAAGAGTTAATGGATGATTTGAACTTTAAAAACCGATTTACTATGACCAATGAAGAGAGAGAGGCTATTCAAGCAGATTTCTCAGCAACCTACTCAACAGATAATGAGTGTGAAGATGTTATTGCAAACTATGCTAAAAAGGGCTACATTATGGACCCACACACGGCAACTTGTATAAAATCTTACGAACAAGATACTCCAAAAGAGTTAAAAACCATTATCTACTCAACAGCAGAGTGGACAAAGTTCTCTCCAACCGTTGCTAGAGCGTTAGGTCAAAGTGAGATTACTACCGATACAGAGGCGATAGAGTGGATTAAAAACAACACCAATGTAACCTCTCCAAAGATGATAGATGAACTCTTTTCTAAAAAGATTAAGCATACTGTAGTGGTTGAAAAAGAGGGGATTGAAGAGGAGATGTTGAAGTTTTTATAATACAATAAGGCAAAATAGCCTATAAAATTCTTTATACTTCCTAAAAATATGATATATTTTGTAAGTATAGTTACGAAAAATATCACTTTTTAGGTAAGTATGATGGAAAAAGTCATTTTAGAACAGAATCTCTATTGGCAAGGCAAAACTCAAAACTATGTAAAAAGAGAAAAGCTAACAGAGTTAATTAATTATTTTAGAAATTTTACTCTGATTAATATTATATTATTTCATGATGTATCCTTTTGAGATATAATAGCATAATTTTAAAATTTAATAAACTCTACTTTTCCATTTTTAACAACTCCAACTTCTCCTTGACAAGCCAAAGAGGGAAGAGAGATATAGTTTTTATATTGAAGAGCTTGATGAAAATGCCCCTCTATAATAAGAGCATCTTTAGGGTAGTGGCTTCTTATGGAATCAAATCTTTTTGCATAGCCTTTAAAATCTCCACATATATTTTTGACTTTTAGTTTGTTCATTCTGTGGTCTATAATCTGCTTTTCAAAGGGATTTAAAATGGTAAGGGTACTTTTAGTGCGTAAAATAGTAGAGTAGAGGTTGAAGATAGCTCCTGCTGTATATTTGTCTCCATGAGCTAGGTATACATCTCTTTTTCCTAATTTATAGTGAATGGGTTGCTCTTTTCGTGAATATACTTTTATATTTGGAAAAACCTCTTTTAAACAGAAGTCATGGTTTCCCTCTAGGTAGATAACCTCTAACTCTTTAGAGATTTTTTGAAGTAGCTCTATGGCAGGTTTTGAGAAGGTTTGAATATAGTCGTTGTACCCAAAGAGTAGGTCAAAGATGTCTCCCATAAGAAAGAGTTGTGGGGGTGTAAGCTCTTTTGAGTCGATTTTTTTTAAAAGGGTTAAAAACTCATCACCATGGTGAGGATAGTGGGCATCGGCAACAAAAAGAGCGTTCTGTTTTATCTGTTTTGGCAAGATTGACAGACTCCGTAGAGATTGATTTTAGATGATTTTAGTTTAAAGTCCTCAACTACTAGAGCCTCTTTTGCTTCAGGTTTAATCTCTCTGTCTTCAATAGTGCCACACACTTGACAGATAAGGTGCATATGCTCCTCTTTGGTTAGTTCATATTTAGACTTTTGTCCATTCATTGGAACTTCAACAATCACATTGCTCTCTTGCATTAAGATAATATTTTTATAAATTGTAGCTAATGAGAGAGTAGGGTGTAGCTCTTTGACATCTTCATAGATTTCATCAACATTGATGTGTCCTGCTTGGTCAATTGATTTTAAGATAGAGGTACGCTGTATAGTGGCTTTTAAATCATTCTCTTGTAAAAGTGTTATGTAGTTTGTTGTCATGATTGTACCTTAAAATTTATAAATGCTTATATAATTATTATAATGTATAATTCTTATAGAAACATTTTATGTTGAAATTTAGGGCAGACACGGAGGTCGCCCCTACGGTTATAATTGTTTAAAATTATAGTTCGTCAGCGTGTTTTGCTAGGTAGTCAGCAACACCCTCTGCGTCTGCTTTCATACCCTCTTCACCTTTTTGCCAACCAGCAGGACAAACTTCACCATGCTCATTAGTAAATAGCATTGCATCTACCATTCTTAACATCTCATCAACATTTCTTCCTAATGGAAGGTCATTGATAACAGCATGTCTTACTGTACCATCAGCATCAATAAGGAAAGAACCTCTAAGTGCTACTGCATCGTCAAGAAGAACATCGTAGTCTCTTGCAATCTGTTTGCTAAGGTCTGCTACCAATGGGAAATCAACTCTACCAATTCCACCCTTTTCTACAGGAGTCTCTCTCCATGCAAAGTGCGAGAATTGACTATCTACAGATACACCAATAACATTAACTCCTCTATCTCTAAACTCTTTTGCTCTATGAGAGAAAGCGATAATCTCTGATGGACATACAAATGTAAAGTCTAGTGGGTAGAAGAAAAGAACAGCACCCTTTTCACCAAGGTTTTCCATTAGGTTAAAATCTTCAACGATTTGTCCGTCTGCTAATACAGCTGCTGCTGTGAAATCTGGAGCTTTATTTGTTACAATCATAATTTTCCTTAAATAATAAATTTTATCAACAACGAAATTCTATCGTAACAAAATAAAAAGAAGTTAAAATTATCTCTTTTCTTCTTTTTTCTCTTTAATAACCAACTCAACAGGCTCTTTAGTGGTTGTTCCTATGTAGGGTTTACTTGCCTCTATAAGAAGTGGAATAATCTTTCTTAAATTTTTAGACTCACCAACACTGGAGACATCAACACGCCATAGCTCTTTAACAGATGAGTCTTTAGCTAAAATAGTTATATAACGGTTGTAGAGAGTATTGGTATAGGTGTGGTAGCGACTTGTATAGTAGACAGGGTGGTAAAATGGGTCATAGTAGCCAAATGCACCATAAGGGTAACCAAATCCGAAGCCAAAGGTAATATCAGGCTCTACATAAGTTGAACGTTCCTCTTTGAGTTTATCTATTCCATAGTCAAAGTAGATAATCTGTTTTGCTCTCTCTGCTTTTTCTACTTTACGATACCCCTTTTCCTCAAGTATTTTCATAAGTGGAGAAGCATACTGTTGAAATCTTAAGCTATTACTATCTACATTTTTATCTAATGATTTAAGTAGATAGGTAGAGGGTTTAGCAGTTATGTTAGGAGCAGTTATAGCATCTATAGTTACACGATACTTAGGAATAACAGTACATCCTATTGTAAATGTAAGCGTAAAGAGTGTAATTAGCGTTATAATAACTCTTCTTTTCATATCTTCTCCTATAGACTTTATATAGTTTACTATAGATACTCTTTGTGGAGAGATTGTGGAAGTAGATTTTTATTTTTTAAATTTCAAAATCTAAAATTCCAAATTTTCTAATAAATTTCTCATCTATATCTATAAGCCCTCGCTCTTGTAGGCTATCTAGCACCTCTTTAGTACAGTGTGTATCTTTTGGCCACTCTCTATTAAATCCATCTAGCTTGGATTTATTTGTTCCATCAATGGCAATAAAAGGTTCAAGCACAACATCACGCTGGGCATCTATGTTGTTTACTACACGCCAAAGAAGCATATATGGGTTATCTATCTCATTGTTTGTTTTGTCGGTTATGACAAGTAGTTTTATATGCTCTTTAAGAGGTTTGAGTTTAGCAATAATATTTTGCATAGATTGAACTTTGTTGACCAATATAACACAGATAGGGTTTTTAGTATGGGTAAAGTACTGCTTTAACTCTAAAATATTGCTATCTATCTCTTTCATCTTTTTTAGTAGGGTTTCATCTGGTAGTAAATTTTTAACTCCATTTTCCACCTCTTTGGCTGTTGCATCAACTCCAAGTTTTCCACCTACTAGAGACTCATTGGCTGTATGGTCAAGTGCATCAATAATTCCTTGGGTAATTAAAATTTTTTTTGGGTCAAGTCGATTTAAAATATACTCTGTAATGGCAATGTCATCTTCAAGCTGGGGAGCATCTTCATTGACAAAGATAGCATGTTTGACAAAGCTCATTTGACCAACACCCCAAAAGGCGTGCATAAACTGCTGTGCGTGACCTTTATAGAGCGTTTTCATCTTTCCGAGTATTAGGTTATGGAAGACTCCATTTTCAGGCATATAGTAGTCTATAAGGTCAGGAGCCATTGGTTTTAGCATTGGTAAAAATATTCTCTCTGTTGCCCACCCCATATATTTGTCCTCTAGAGGTGGTTTACCAACAACTGTAGCTTGAAATACAGGGTTTGACTTCATAGTAATAGTTTCTACTTCCATAACAGGGTAGGGTTCTTTCAATGTGTAGTAGCCTGTGTGGTCTCCAAATGGTCCCTCTATCTCCATCTTTGTAGGGTCAACAAACCCCTCTATGACAACATCTACATCTTTTGGAATATAGATGTCATTGGTTATAGACTTAACAAGTTGAGCATTTTTACCTCGTACAAATCCATAAAGGAGTAGTTCAAACATTCCATGAGGCATAGGAGCTTGACCACACCAAATGTAAAGAGGGTCACCACCAATAGCAACTGTTACAGGCATCTTTTTACCTGCTTTTTGGTATTGGTCAAAGAAGTGAGAAGCATCTTTATGAATCTGCCAATGCATTCCTAGATGGTTTTTATCATACTGCTGTAGACGGTACATTCCTAAGTTCTGCATACCACCATCAAGGCTTTTTGTATAGACCTGTCCCATTGTAATAAATGGTCCACCATCCTCCTCCCATGTCTTTAAGATAGGAAGTTTGTCTAAGTCTACCTCCTCTTTAGGTATGATAATCTCTTGACAAGCACCTCTTGAGTTGGAACGTTTTGGAAATACATTCTTAAGTGCAAATAGTTCAGGAATCATTTTGAGTTTGTCAATAAACTTTGCAGGTGGTTTGAGTTTAAGGAGTCTGTCGATACCTTGGGCAACTTGGTCAGGGTGTTTTCCTAAGATTTTTTGGGTTAGCTCTTTGTTAGCAAAGATATTCATAAGTACAGGCATATCATACTCTATACCCTTTGCTTTGTTAATAGGATTGGTAAAGAGAAGAGGGTGAGAGTTATCTTTTTTAACCTCAATATAGGCGATGTGGGGGATTTCTAGTTCTACATCTAGGGGTTCATCTATAACTTTTAGGTTACCGTTCTCTTTTAGCCACTGTACTATATCTTGCATTTTTATTTTCCAACTTTTATTTGAGGGTGTAGTCGGGGACTACACCCTACATTTTTTGGAAGTATTATAGCGAAGTTACTTTTTAATTTCGGCGACAACAGCACCTCTAAAGTCACCAAGTTTAAAGTTTGTTGCCATATCAGTTGGATATTTTCTAATTAACATCTTTTGTAAATCTTGAGAGATATTCTCACCATGACAAGCAAGACAGGGCTGTTTGACCTCTAAAGCTTTATAGACACGGTAGCTATCACCCATATCTACAACTAAAGGCTCATTAAACTCTTTAGTTGCTAAAAAACGCTCCATAACAGTTGTATCTGTTGCATCAGGTCTATTTTTCGGATTTCTATATCTTAGAGCAGTTCTTCTAATTTTGACATTAGAGACTCTATTGTAGTCATCAGCCATACTTTGCCCTAAAGTTGAACAAGCACCAAGAGCAGTTTTATGAGTTGGGTCACTCTTCATCATACCCATTAGAGTAGGTTGTAGTGTTCCCATAAACCCTTTGATATGTAGCATACCTCTATCTTTGATATCTTTTTTATCATTTGCATAAGTTACTGAAGAAGAGGTTGCTTTAGTTGATGGTGTAGAGACTCCTACTGTTGCTTCTTGAACAAATTGAATATCACTCTCTACAGCTTTTGGCTTAACTTCATTGGTGGTAGAGTTACAAGCTGTAAAAAGTATAGGGGTAGTAAAGAGTAGAGTGCTAAGTATTTTATTCATTATATTTGTCTCCTAAGTAATTTATAACTATAAGTATAACTATTTAGACAAAACCATTAGCTTAATTTTGCTCTTAACTTTCACACCTATTTTAATACGATTTAATTTAATATGTTTGTTAGCATGCCAAAGAATTTTACCGTTCTTTACTTTTACTTTTGTCCAACCATTGTTAGAGATAAATATATCAGCTGATTTAATACTCTTATCATCAAGTGTTACTTCTACAGTTCTGACTATTTTATCTTTTGGATAGGTTTTTGGTTGCTGAAAATGGACACCACATAGTTCTTGAAATTTTAGATAGAGTTTAAAATCATGAGCATTACTCCCTACAACAGCTGAACGGTCAATATCATTAGCATCACTACAGACCCCATTTACAGCCCCAATATTTTGGTTAAAAACTGCTTTAAAGTTATAGTCTTTTAAAACTTTTTCAACTCGCTCATCATACTCACCATATGGGTAGACAAAAAGATTAGGCTCATAGTTAAGGTGTTTTTTCATAAGAGCTAAACCCTTATCCATATCTGCTTTTATCTTCTCATCACTCATCTGTCCAAAGTGACCATGCCCATAAGAGTGAAATTCAACATCACCATATTTGGCAATGGTCTTAAGCTGTTTCCATGAGACATAATCTTTATATTTTTCTTCGGTATACTTTACTGCAATAAAGAGAGTAAAAGGAAAGTTGTATTCTCTAAAAACAGAGAGACCATGAGTATAAAAGCTTCTAAAACCATCATCAATACTAAATGCAACCCAATTAGAGGGGACGGCTTCACCTCTATTGACCTTATTAACAATATCTATAAGTGGAACAACTTTATAGTTATGCTTTTTTAGATAATTGAACTCTTTACGAAGCTCTTTTGTAGAGATGTTTGTAGTAGGGTAACGAGTGTCATCAAAACGGTGATAGACAAAGATGTGTCCATCTGCAAAAAGCAGATGAGGTGACAAAAGAAGAGGGAGGAGGAAGAGGATTTTTGTCACTTTTAAGAACATCTTTAGTCCATCTGTTTACGTAAAAAAGTTGGTGTATCTAAATAATCTTCATTTCCATAAGCATCACCACCACTCACTTTTGCTGAGTTCATTTTATGCAATATAGAACCTTGTGTTGGTGTTCTTAGTGTACCAATTCTACTATTTGTAGTTGTTTTTGTCTGTACTGTCTGTTCCGTCTCATAATCATTTGGGTCTTCAAAACCTGTTGCAATAATGGTTAATTTAACTTCATCAAGAGGTATATCCTCTGATGTTGTTGTACCAAAGATAATGTTTGCATCTTCATCTGCATTCTCTTCAACAATATCCATTGCTTCAGAAATCTCTGCAAGAGGGTAGTCTGGATGAATATGAAAGTGAACCAAAATACCCATTGCTCCATCAATTGATAAGTTATCAAGTAGAGGAGATTCAATTGCTGTTTTAGCTGCATCATAAGCAGCAGAGCTACCTTGAGAAGCACCTACACCCATAAGTGCTAAACCTCTATGGCTCATGACTGTTTTTACATCAGCAAAGTCAAGATTAATATCATTTGCACCATGAGATAAGATTACATTTGAAATTCCACTTACTGCTTGTGAAAGAACGTTGTCAACTAATCTAAAACTATCTCTCATACCAAGATTTTTCTCTACAATTGAGAGAAGTCTTTCATTTGGAACAACAATAATTGAGTCTGTCTCTTTTTTTAGTCTCTCTAAACCATCTTTTGCAAGTCGTTTTCTTTTTCTACCTTCAAAAGCAAATGGAGTTGTTACGATAGCAACTGTTAGTGCATTTACCTCTTTTGCTGCTTGAGCAATAACAGGTGCTGCACCTGTTCCTGTACCCCCACCAAGACCAGCAGAGATAAATACTAGGTCGGCACCATCTAACATGGTTTTGATGCTATCAAAACTCTCTTCAGCAGCCTCTTGACCAACTTCTGGTTTCATACCTGCACCAAGACCTTTTGTTGCATTGATTCCAAGTTGCATTTTATAAGGGGCAATTGATGCTGCAAGTGCTTGAGCATCTGTATTAGCAACAATAAGGTCAATACCATTAATACCCTCTCTTATCATGTGGTTAATCATGTTTCCACCACCACCACCGACACCGATAGCTTTAATTTTGGCTCCATGAACCCCAGCTGTTGATTCTGTTATGTTGAACTCTTCCATTTAATCCTCCTCTTAAAAGATTTTTGATGCCCACTGCATAAAGTTTTGCACGGGATTATTTTTATTGTTTTTAGGTTCCTGACTTAAGTCTTTAAATAAATCATTACTATTCTCTTTTTGCTCTTCAAATGAAGGTGTTGAGACAGAAATTTTTGGTTTGACTATATTCTCTACAGTTTGAATATTTGCAATGTCTTGTAGTGATTTTTTTGGATGATACTCTTTTGAGTGAAGCATTGTTTTGCTCCCATCAAGCTCATACTCTGTATGTCCTCCTGACTCATATGCAATAAGACCAACAACCGTTGAAAATTCAGGGGCATCTAAATCTTCTGATATATTTGTAATATTTGTTGGCTTACCAATTCGTATAGGAAGATTTGGCATTAATGCTTGTGCTAACTCTCTAGTCCCTTCAATATGGGTCATACCCCCTGTTAATACTACTCCTGCACCAAGTTGGTTTCTAAGTCCACTCTGCTCTAAAGATTGAGTTAAAAGTCCAAGTGTCTCTTCCATACGACTATAGATAATACTATGTACAATATCTAAAGAGACAGGGTTTACCTTTGTCTCATCACCAATAATTGGTAAATGAAGCTCTTCTGGCTCTGATTGGAACAAGCTTCCTTTTAGAATCTTAAGCTCTTCAGCTGCTTCAAGTGGTGTATGGAGTGCTACCGATAAGTCATTAGTTATATGGTTTGACCCTACTGATAAAAAATCATTATACTGAATAGCATTTCCTACATGAACAACAAGATTAGAGGTTTGACCACCTAAGTCAATAACTGCCACTCCTCTCTCTTTATCATCTTCAGTTGTTATCGCTAATGAAGAAGCATATCCAGAGAGTACTACTCTAGCAATATCAATCCCTGCTGCATGAACAGCTTTTTTTAGGTTTCCAAGATTTGATTTGCTTGTCATAATAATATGTGTATCAACCTCCATACGACTAGCATTCATTCCATTTGGGTCTTCGATAAAGTCTTGTTCATCTATTTTAAATTTATAAGGTAATACATGCAGGATTTCAAATTCATTAGGAATGTTTGCATTATATAGAGCTGTTTGCATGACACGATTAATCTCATTAATTGAAATCTCTTGATTTGGAATATTAACAACACCTGATGACTTTAAACTCTTAACATAGGCTCCTGAGATAGAGATGGTTGCTCTAGTTAAATTAATACCTGCAACACGCTTGGCATCATCAACAGCATCTTTTATTGATTTAGAGGCTAGTTCTATATTTGAGATAGCCCCTTTTTTGATGCCGTGAGATTTACTGATGCCATGACCAGCAATCTCCATGTGACCATTTTTCATTTCACCAATAATCGCACATATCTTCGTAGAACCAATGTCTATAGCTAAAATGGGCATGTTCACGATTTAATCCTTAGTTGTCAAGTCTCTTGTCAAAATTTCAATAAAGCTCAGTTGGATACCTTTTATCTAACATCTTCATCAAACTTGATTGAAAGCTTTGGTTTTTAACAATATCAGTACTTTTATGTAACTTTTTAGTTACATTGTTCTCAAGTGGAATCAGTTTTTGTTCGATAATTTTATACACTATTACTTTACTTCCTATAGGAATGATACCCTTTTCTTGCTCAGAAGTAAAGAGTTTAGAGATAAAATTTGAGGTTTCTTGTTTGTTTATACCCAAATTCTGTGCTTCTACGTTATATTGTGTGATAAAATTTGACACATTCATTTCATAGTTGTCAATATTTGTCAATTTTTTTTCAGCTAAAATAGATAATGCTTTTTTTTCAGCTTCAACTTGATATATAGGAGTAATTTCGGCTTTTACCTCCTCAAATGTTTTAGTAATAGGATTGATAATATTGACAATTTTTACAGACGCATATCTATTGTTAACAACTTTAGGTTTTATGATGTTACCTTTTGAGCCATTAGATATATCTTTCCATAATTTTTTAGAGAGTTTAGGGTTATTTATATTAAGTGTAGTAGTCTCATCTGCTTTTAATTCTCCCTTTTTAAACTGAATATATCTTTTTAAAGCCTTTTTTTTGCTTTTTTCAACTTGGGTAGCCTCTTTAACCCAATCTTTTACCTCTTTAAACTCTAAAATTTTTCCATCTTTATCTGTATAGTTAAATCTATGTTTATTATAGTACTCTTTTACCTCTTTATCAGTTACTGGAGTATCTTTTGTTTCAGTCCATTGTATCTCTAAAGTATACTTTGTAGGTGTTTTATACTGCTCTTTTCTTGGTTCCCAAAACTCTTTTAATTTTTTATTATCAATAGTTATATTTACATCTTTATTTGTAAGAAGAGTATATTTGATTTTATCACCAATCTCATAGGCAATTTTAAAGGCATTATACTCATTTTCTAAAGCTTTAGCATTTAGTAGTTTAAAAGTCTTTTGTATAATTAGTTGATTCATTATACTCTCTTCAAATACTTCGTGACTTAAACCTCTATTTTGCAGATAGGTATCATAAATTTTTCTATCAAATTTTCCATTAGTTTGAAAAGCAGGAACAGATGCTAACTCTTTTGCTGCCTCCTCTTCGGTAACAATAATTCCAAACTCTTTTGCAAGATTTAATAGTTTAGCCTCCATTACCATTCGTTGAATAACTTGGTTTTGAAGACCCATCTGCTTTGCCTGTTTTTCATCAAATTTACCTTGCATCATTTGATTATATTGTTCAAATAGTTGGCTATATTCCATCTGAAATTTATCTTTAGAGAGTTCTATGTCGCCTACTTTTCCAATAGTATTACTTCTTAATCCAGCTGAGCCACCAATAACTGCTGTTGATAATATAAAAGATAGTGCAGCTATCCACATAACGATAACTGTAAATTTTTTGTTGTTTTGCATCCAACTTATCATATTGCTTTGCCTTAATTTAAAATTTGCATAATTTTAGTCTAGTTGTTATTAATTATTAATGAAAAAATTACTTTATAGATTGTATATTTCCCATAAAAAAGGTGATTTGTGAATGAGAAATAATAATATTCAAATTGTAACAGAGGATTTAAAGAATATTTGGCACCCTTGTACTCAAATGAAAGACCATGAGACCTTGCCACTTATTCCAATTAAACGAGCAAAAGGGGTTTACCTTTATGATTTTAATGATAAATCCTACATAGATGCTATTAGCTCATGGTGGGTAAATATCTTTGGTCATGTCAATGAGTATATCTCCTCTAAAATTAAAGAGCAACTAGATACGTTAGAGCATGTACTCTTAGCAGGATTTACCCATAAACCAGCTGTAGATTTAGCAGAGAAGATAGTTAATATAACTCCAAAAGGGTTAGATAAAGTCTTTTTTGCAGACAATGGTTCAAGTGCTGTAGAGGTAGCTTTAAAGATGAGTTTTCACTACCATAAAAATAGAGGAGAGAGTCGACCTCTTTTTCTATCGTTAACCAACTCTTACCATGGTGAGACTATTGGAGCTTTGAGTGTAGGAGATGTAGAACTCTATAAAGAGACTTATGAGCCACTATTAATCTCAAATATTCAAACTCCTGTACCAAAAGACCAAACTAAAGAGAGTGCAAAAGAGGCAATTGTAGATTTAGAAAAAATTTTAAAAGAGCGTGGTAGTGAAATCTCAGCATTTATCTTAGAGCCTCTTGTTCAAGGAGCAGGATACATGCACATGTATCACCCTCTCTATATTACTTTAGCAAAAGAGCTCTGTAAGAGGTATGGAGTACATCTTATTGCTGATGAGATTATGACTGGATTTGGACGAACAGGGACTATGTTTGCTTGTGAACAAGCTGGAGTTAGCCCAGACTTTATGACTCTCTCAAAAGGGCTTACAGGTGGTTACTTACCTTTGGCTTTGACTATAACAACCCAAGAGGTATATAGTGCATTTTATTGTGACTACAATGAGTATAAAGCCTTTTTACACTCACACTCCTATACAGGAAACCCTTTGGCTTGTACCTCTGCTCTTGCTACTTTGGA
>Ga0256832_1000950_pt1 | contig 19313 bp, 16 predicted proteins | sample 134614metaG_FD_190534 | JGI IMG/M metagenome (GOLD analysis project Ga0256832, IMG submission 190534) | Hydrothermal vent microbial communities from Lau Basin, Pacific Ocean - 134-614 | ecosystem: Environmental > Aquatic > Marine > Hydrothermal vents | place: Pacific Ocean: Lau Basin | collected...
TCCCATTAAATCTCTATTTTTCTTTACCGCATTTTCACCTTCGAGTACACTCACAACAACAGGACCAGAAATCATAAACTCAACTAAGTCATTAAAGAAAGGTCGCTGGGCATGAATAGCATAAAACTCTTGGGCATCTGCTTTTGAAAGTTGAATTTTTTTAGTTGCTGCAACTCTTAAACCTGCTGCTTCAAATCTAGCAAGAATCTGCCCTACTACATTTTTAGCAACTGCATCTGGTTTTATGATTGATAATGTTTGTTCCACGTTTTTGCTCCATAAGCTTAAAATAAGCTCTACTAAAATATTTGAGTTGGAATTATATCAGAATGTTATTAAAGAAAGATTGATTTTAATGGAGTTTTATAAGAAGTTACAAAGTATGCAAAACATACTTTGTAATAGGTAAAAATTAGTCTTCAACTACCTCTGTACCTGGCTCACCTCTATCTTCACGAAGAGTCTGACCCTCTTTTGGTTCAGCCCATACAATACACTCTTCAGTTGGACAAGCTTCAGCACATGCTGGAACATCAAAGTAACCTACACACTCAACACATTTATCTTCGTATACATAGTAAATCTCTTCACCTGTTGGATTATCATCCTCATCTACAATTGCTTCTGTTGGACACTCATCAATACATGCTGCACAACAAATACAAGTATCTAAAATTTTTACTGCCATTTTCATTCCTTTATTTTAAAGATACCAAACTATAGCAAAACTACTTTAAATAACCCTTTAATAAATCTAATTAATTTGACTATTTACATAGATAAGTAGCTTTTTATATCATCTACACGTTTCGTTTCTTCCCACTTAAACCCCATATCCTCTCGTCCAAAATGACCATAGGAGGCAGTTTGTCTATATATAGGTTTTAGTAGCTCTAACTCTTTAATAATTCCTACTGGGGATAGGTCAAAAAGCTCCTTAATACAAGCTTCTATCTTCTTCTCTTCTATAGAGCTTGTTCCATGCGTATCTACCATTACAGATACAGGGTCAACCACACCAATAGCATAAGCAATCTGAATAGTTAATCTACTAGCAACACCAGATGCTACTAAATTTTTTGCTATATATCGTGCCATATAAGCTGCTGAACGGTCAACTTTAGTTGGATCTTTACCTGAAAATGCCCCTCCACCATGAGGACAAGAGCCTCCATAGGTATCAACAATAATCTTTCGACCTGTAAGTCCTGCATCTCCTTGAGGTCCACCAATTACAAAACGACCTGTTGGATTAATATGGTAAGTAGTTTCATCTGTAAGTAACTCTTTAGAAATAACCTCTTTTATCACCTCTGTCATAATAGCATCTCTTAAAATATCATTACTAACCTCTTCACTATGTTGAGTAGAGATAACAACTGTATTGACAGATATGGGTTTACCATCTACATACTTTACACTCACCTGTGCCTTTCCATCTGGTCTTAAGAAAGGAAGAGTGCCATTTTTCCTTACCTCTGCTAGTTTTGCAGTCAATTTGTGAGCTAATGAAATAGGTAGAGGCATTAACTCAGGGGTTTCATTACAAGCATAACCAAACATCAACCCTTGGTCACCTGCTCCAATCTCTCCTGAACTTTGGTCTACCCCTTGGTTGATGTCAGGACTTTGCTCTCCAATGCCATTTAGAACCCCTGCTGAACGGTAGTCAAACCCAAAAGAGGCATCAGTATAGCCTATTTGTCGTATTACATCTCTTGCAATCTCCTGCATGGGTGCATATGTTTCAGTCTTTAACTCACCTGTAATAATACAAAAACCATTTGAAAGAAGTGTCTCACAAGCTACCCTTGCATTTGGGTCACGCTCAATAATGTAATCTAAAATTGCATCTGAAATCTGGTCAGCCATCTTATCTGGATGACCCTCTGTTACAGATTCAGAGGTAAAGATATACTCTTTCGACATCTACAATTTTCCTTCTATCTTTTTTGCTAACTGTTCAGGCAAAATACCCAAAGACTCCTCAACTAATTTTGTATTGCCATGGGTAATAAAGCTATCCTCATACTCAAAACTCTCTAAAGTAATATCTGAAATCTTCTCTTCATTTAAAAACTCTAAAATAGCTGAACCAACTCCACCCATTTTAGCAGAGTCTGAAAAGATATACCACTGCTTATGAGTTTGAGCTAGTTGAGCTAGTCTTTTCCTATCTAAAGGCTTAACAAAACGTAAATCTAAGACTGTAGGATTAGCCTCCATAAGTTTAGCTGTCTCTTCAGCCCTACCTACACCATTGCCATAACCAATAAACAGAATATCTCTACCCTCTTCTACAATACATGACTCCCCAAGCTTAAAAGGGGTTGCATCTCTATTTTGAGAGATAAATGCTCCTCTTGGGTATCTAAATGCACAAGGAGTTGGAAAATCTTTTGCAAACTCCATAGCTAACTTCATAGTTGTATCGCTAGATGGAGCAAAAAGAGTCATATTTGGAATAGCTCTTAAGTAAGATATATCAAAGGCACCCTGGTGTGTCTCTCCATCTTCACCTACTATTCCAGCTCTATCAATGGCAAAAGCAACTCCCAAATTCATAAGGCAAATATCGTGTATGAGTTGGTCATAGCCTCGTTGTAAAAAGGTAGAGTAGATAGCACAAAATGGTTTAAAACCTTCTTTAGCTAAAGGTCCCATAGAGGTTACAGCATGTTGCTCTGCAATAGCAACGTCCCAAAATCTATCTGGATACTTCTCTATAGCCTTAGAGAGCCCTGTTCCACTAGGCATAGCTGCCGTTACACCTACTACCTTATCATCTCTATCTGCTAACTCAACTAAAGTCTCTGAAAAGATAGCTGTAGCAGTTTTTTGAGCAGACTTTTTTAGTGACTCTCCTGTAGCTATATCAAAAGCACCAACTCCATGCCAATGCTCTTTGTCTGAACCTGCCCCTTCTGCTACCTCATACCCTTTACCTTTTGTTGTTTGTGCATGAATAATCACAGGACGTTTTAAATCTTTTGCTAACTTTAGTGTCTCTACTAAAGAGCCTATATCATGACCATCAATAGGACCAATATACTCTAAACCAAGCTCTTCAAAAAGAATTCCAGGAGTAATAAGATGAAAAGACTCCTCAAGACGTTTTGCAAGATATGTTGCACTATCTGGAAGTGCCTCTAACATCTCTTTTGTTTTAGCTTTAAACTTCTGATAAAATGGAGATGCCATCTTTTGAGAGAGTATTCTACTCAAAGCCCCAATAGGTGAAGCTATACTCATCTCATTATCATTTAAGATAATAATAGCCGGGTATTTTCTGTCTCCCAACTCATTCATCGCCTCATATACCATTCCAGCTGACATTGAGCCATCACCTACTAAAGCTATAGGTATTCGCCTCCCCTCTTCTCCTCTTAGTGCAATCGCTTTAGCAGCCCCTGTTGCAATAGAGATTGATGTAGAAGAGTGACCTGCCATATAGTAATCACTATCTGACTCTTTTGGTTTTGTATAGCCACTCAATCCACCAAATTGTCTCAATGTATCAAAGCTATCCCATCTATTGGTAACCAACTTATGTGCATAGGCTTGATGAGATACATCAAAGATAAATGGGTTCTCTTTAGCATCAAAAACTGCATGCATCGCTACAATAATATCTGTAGCTCCCAAAGTAGAGCTTAGATGCCCTCCATTTTTACTTACAGTCTCTAAAATTTTTTGGCGTACCTGATTAGCAATCTCCTCTAGCTCTTTTATACTCTTTGTCTTTAAGTCACCAAATCTACTCATGCTAAACTCCTCTTTAAGACCTCAAAGAGTCTATCGTTCTGTTTTGGTGTTCCAATAGTAATTCGCACTGCATTCATCTTATATGAGGCTAAATTACGAACAATGACCCCCTCTCTTAGTAGCTTATCTGAAATCTCTGTTGAATCAATAGAGTCATCAAATAGGTAGGTAATAAAGTTTGTATAGCTATCGATATAGTCAAGCCCATGCTCTTTAGCAAACTCCTTATAACGTTTTATCTCTTGGGTGTGTAGTGCTATTGACTCTTTTACAAACTCTTCATCTTTTGTTGCTTCAATTGATGCTACTAAAGATAGTGTAGTAATATTAAATGGTGGTCTCATCTTATAGAGTTGTTCTATAAGCTCTCTATTTGCAATCCCATATCCTACTCTCATACCACCTAATCCATAGGCTTTTGAGAATGTTCCAAGATAGATAACATTGGAAAACTCAATAATATCTTTTGGCTCAATTTTATACTTCTCATCTTTTGCCGCTGCATACTCCATATATGCCCCATCAACTACCACCAAACTCTCTTTTGAGACAGCATTAATAATAGCCAATACTTCCTCTTTACTTGTGGCATCTCCAGTTGGATTATTGGGAGTACAAATATATACAATTTTAGGTTTATATTCATTGTAAGCTTCTATAAACTCAGAGACAATATGTCTATATGATGGAGTTCTAACTATCTTAGCTCCCATCTGTTTAGCATAAATCTCATACATTGCAAAAGTTACCTGTGACATTAGTACAGTATCATCTGAAGTTAACAAAGCCCGAGCTATAAACTCTAACACTTGGTCAGAACCAGCACCAATAATAATATTGTTATCTCCTACATCAAACTTTTTTGAGAGTGCCTCTTTTAATTCAAACATCGAATCATCTGGATAGAGATATGCCTTATGGGCACTATCTGCAATTGCTTTAGCCACTTTAGGGCTACACCCTTTTGGATTCTCATTTGATGCTAGTTTTACTACATCTTTAGGCTCAATCCCAAATTCACGAACAACTAGTTCTATAGGCTTTCCTGCTTCATAAGTTTTTATCTCTTTTAGAGCTTCATTAAACTTCATTATATCTCCTTACTAAATATCTTCATTCTCTTTAACATAAGAGCCTAAAATCTTAATCTCATCTATGTGTCGTTTAATTATCTCTTCAATATGTGGGTCATCTTTATGTCCATTAAACTCTATAAAGAATAGAGACTCCCCCTCTACAATATGAGACTTAATTTTTGTTAAGTTGACCTCGCAACGCTCAAAATCATTTAAAAAATCGACCAAAGAACCAGGTCTATTTGGAAGCCTTACCAATATAGAGGTTTTATCGTTTCCAGATGGACGATTTTCAAAATCACTAATAATAAAAAAGCGTGTTTTGTTATTTCCTCTATCTTCTATATTTTGAAATAGAATAGGTAGATTATACATCTTTGCAGCTACATCGGCACAAATAGCTGCACTACCATCCTCTTCTGTTGCTAACTTAGCAGCCTTTGCTGTAGAGTCTACAGGAACCAACTCAACCTCATCAAGTCCACAATCTTCTAAAAAATTGTGACACTGATGAAAAGCAATATCTCGTGAGTATATTTTTTTTATCTCTTTAATAGAGTTACACCTACTTGCTAAAGTGTGATGGACATCAACAAAGACCTCTGCAATAATCTTTAAGTCATAATCTTTTAGACAGTTAATAGTCTCGCTAACAATTCCATTGGAGGAGTTTTCTATAGGAATAACACCAAATTTTGCAGTACCACGACTTACTTCACGAAAGACACCAGTTATTGACTTAATAGGAATATAAGTACTCATAGCACCAAACTTCATCTCTGCTGCTTGATGAGTAAAAGAGGCTTCAGGTCCAAGAAAAGCAACAGCTTCAGGACGTTCTAAGTTTCTTGCTACTGCAAACATCTCTAAAAAGAGTGCATCAATTGCTTCGTTAGTTAATTTTCCTTTATTTCGTGCTTTAAGTCTATTTAAAATCGACTGCTCACGTTCAGGACGATAAATTGGAGCACCTGTTGTATTTTTTAACTCACCTACTTGATGAACATACTCCATTCTTTTGTTATAAAGCTCTAAAAGTCTGTCATCTATTCTATCTATCTCTATACGTAGTTCATCAAGTGTCATAATTTTTCCCTTTTATATTATTGTTGCCAACTTGTATCACAAGCCTCTTCTAATTTAATTTGGTCTTCAAATGTCTCACGCACTCTAATAAGATAATCTTTCCCATCTAAAATAGCTACCTCAGCAGCACGTCCTCTGGTATTGTAGTTGCTTGACATGGTAAATCCATAAGCACCTGTAGAGTGAACGACTAAGATATCATTGTGATTTAGAGGTGGTAACTCTACATTTTTACCTAAAAAGTCTCCACTCTCACAAACTGGTCCTACCACATCAGCAGGTGTTTTTTCACCCTCTTTCTGAACAGCTTCTATCTTATGATAAGCGTTATAAAGACTTGGACGAAGAAGGTCATTCATAGCCCCATCAACAATGACAAAACGTTTGTCACCATTAACTTTTTCATAAAGTACTTTAGTTAAAAAGATTCCTGAATTTGCCATCATATAACGCCCTGGTTCAGAGATAATAGTTAAGTCTAAACCTTTTAATTGACTTAAAATTGCTTTTGCATAGTCAGCAGGTCGAATAGTCACCTCATCATCATAAACAACACCCAGTCCTCCACCTACATCAAAAAACTTAATCTCAATACCAATGGCATCGAGTGAACGCACTAAATCAGCTACAATTCCACACGCTTCGGCAATAGGGGCTAACTCTGTTAGTTGAGAACCTATATGAAAATGAATCCCAACAGGATTAAGATATTCAGACTTTTTCGCCAAAATATACATGCGTTTAGCACTCTCTAGACTCACCCCAAACTTATTTTCATGCAGACCAGTAGAGATGTAAGGATGTGTCTTTGGGTCAACATTTGGGTTAACCCGAATAGAGATTCTAGCCTCTACCCCCAACTCTTTTGCAATCATCTCTACACGTTTCATCTCTGCTTCACTCTCTAGGTTAATAAGCAAAATATCCTCTTGAAGTGCTTCTCTTATCTCTTCATCTTTTTTACCCACACCTGAAAAGATAATTTTATATTTTTTCACTCCTGCTTTTAAAGCACGTCTAACCTCTCCAATGCTTACACAATCTGCACCAGCACCCAAATTGGCTAAATGCCGAATAACGGCCAAGTTTGAATTGGATTTAACAGCATAAGCCACCAAAGATTTCTTTCCACTAAAAGCATCTTTTAGCTCTTCATATCTGTTTGTAATGTTATTAAAATCATACACATAAAGCGGTGTTCCATATTTTTCTACTAAAGTTTTAATCTCTAAACTCATAAAATTATTCCTACATTGTAAGACAAAGGCTTACTTAAATTATCGCGATTCTATCTAAATGTTGGTTATATTTAGATTCTATTCTCAGATTTACGTAATGTAATAAATCCATAAATCCATAAGATTACTATTGGTAAAATAAGAAGAAGTTCAGGCATAGCTGTACCATTTCTTGCTACAGTTTGAAGAGCAAAAAGAATTCCCCAAATAAAAAGTGTTCCTCCAATTGCCTTTGTTGAGGTAATAGCAATATTCATATAACGAGCATGAAAAGGAAATTGAAAGATAAGTATCATTAGAAGAGCAATTGAAAAGAGAGGAACTACAATTTTACTATAAATTTCTGTTCGAACTTCATAAGTATTTAAACCTTGGTTTTCGAGTAATCTCTTAGCTGAAATTGTCTCAGATAAAGTTAAAGCCTTTCCATCGTAAATAGATTCTAAAATTTTAGGTTGATAATCTCTTAAACTATGAAAAAGAGGAATCTTCTCAATTTTAAGACGTTGCTTTCCCTCTTTATTTATAAATTTTGACTTCTTAATTGCATCTGGTGCTACCCACTCATAGATATTATACCATGCCTCTTTAGCTGTTATAATGGCTGTCACTTTATCTGATTTCATACGAAAAACAGTTAAATCTTCAAGCTTATACTGTTCTGGTATTAATGCTCCAATATAGATAAAACTTGTGTTGTACTTTGTTTTGTATTTAAAAAATAGGTCTTTAGTTTGACTAACTCCATACTGATTCTTAAAAAGAGATTTTGAGGTCTCTTGAACTGTAGCAAAAGAGGTAAAGTTCAATGCTACAAAAATCAGATAGGTAAGAAGTCCAACAATAAAAAAGGGTTTAAAAAACTCTTTTCGTGTTACACCTAATGCATATAGTGCCTCAACTTTATTCTGTTTTATAAATGCTATTTTTGTCCAAATAGCACCAAAGATAATTGCTAAAGGGTAGAGAAGATTAAGTGCCTCTTGAATCTTAAGATAAAAGTATAAAACCTTAACATTAAATGAGGGCAGAGATGAGGCATTCATTAAAAAGTCCAACCCAGCAAATAGAGAAGATAGACCAAGAAGAATAATTAACATGTTTTTTAAATAGTGAAAAGCTACATATTTAAAAATCATCTTAATTACTCTTGAAATGATTTAAGCGAATACCTTGATTTTACCTCATCAAGTGTTTTTGTTTTAAGCTCTTTTATAGCTTGAACTGTATGGTTTATCCACCCTTTTAAAACCTTCTCCTCTTCATTAGAAAAGTTACCTAAAACATAATCTACTACTTGTGATTTATACTCTGGCTTTCCTACTCCCATACGTACACGACTGTACTCTTTTCCAATCATTGCATCAATTGAGCGTAAACCATTATGTCCACCATGACCACCACCTTTTTTAAAACGCAATGCAGAAAAAGGCAAATCTATATCATCATGAATAACAACAATATCATCAATATCTATTTTATAAAAATTTTTAACAGCTTGAACAGAGTTACCAGAGAGATTCATAAAGGTGGTAGGTTTTAAAAATAAAAGATTTGGAGCTTTAAAAAGTTCGCCCTGAAAAGAGCTTTTGGAGATTTCATTAGCCCCAAAGTCAGAGACCAACTGGTCAATAACTCTGAAACCAATATTGTGTCGTGTATTTTCGTATTGGGTTCCTGGATTTCCAAGTCCTACGATAAGTAACATGGACTATTTAGCTTTAATTACACCAACAACAGCAACATCAGGTCTGTCCATTAGTCTACACTCAGCAGGAGTCTCCATATCTCTAATAAGAATAGAGTCATCTCTGTCAAGGTCAGTTACATCAAGAACAAATTTATTAGGTATATTCTCAATCGCACCTCTCACTTTTAATCTCTTCTTTTGAAGCATTAAAACACCTTTGTTTTTAATACCTTTTGCTAAACCTGTTGTCTCTACTGGAACAAGATAGTTTGTTACTTGTCCTGGGACTGCTACTCTTAAATCAACATGAAGAACATCACCATTTACAGGGTGTAGCTGATACTCTTGAATAACTACGTTAAATTCAGTGTCTCCAACTTTTACTGGAAATGTTAAACCCTCTTTTCTTCTTACAGCTTTAACAAAATCACCTCTTTTAAACGCAGCTTGTACATTCTCTACACCATTTGCATAGATGTTAGCTGTTAGATAACCATCTCTTCTAAGCTTTCTTGATGAAGCTGAGCCGATACTCTCTCTAATAATACCTTCTAACATTTGTGTCCTTTAATTTTTTAAATCAGAAGCGAATTATAGCTGTTTTTTATTAATTTTTAGTGATTTTATTATAAGTATCTTTAAAAATCTTTGCTACAGAGCCATCATCTACATCACTCTCTTCTCTTTTTATATTTTTTTTACTCTCTATCATATTATTTGCAATCAATTCACTATTCATCTTTTTAAGACTCTCTATCTCTTTTTGATACTCAATAAGTTGCTCTTCAATATGTGTAAATTGGTCTTTGGTAATAATAAATTCATTCTCATTTTTATCTGCTGAGTAGAGTTTTAGCTCCTTTTCAAAGTCAGCAATAGTTTCTCTATAAAGTTCAGTTATTTTCTGTTGCTCTTCATTCTCTAGCAATAGACTATCTATCTTCTCTTCTAAAATTTCTATTCTATCACTCTTCTCTTCTATGGTCTCTTCTGCTTTTATTAATACTTTTTCAAATTCCATTAATTCATTAATTCGTTGTTGCTCTTGCTTTTTTAATGACTCTATTGTATTAAGTAGTTTTAGATTTTTCTTCTCTAACTCTTCTGTAGTTTCTACATTACTATTTACATTATCAAAATCAATCTTCATCTGATTTAATTGTGCTATTTTTTCAGTAATAACCTCTTCAGACTTCTCATAGTTTGAAGTAAGCTTATCAATCATAACTTTTTGATTACGCAACCTCTTCTCTAATTTTTCAACTAGTAGATCTCTCTCTTTTATAATAGAATTTAGAGAATCTATCTCAGCAATATATTTTTCTCTCTGCTTCGCTTTTGAGTAGAACCAACCTATGAAGAAACCTAACAAGGTCGATGCAAGAAGCCAAAAAACCATTTTTATTATCAATTCACTCATTATTATTTTACCTTATCTAAAGCATGAGTTTTATGGTCTCTTAAAACAATTTTAGAGGAGAACTTTAAAGAAGATTTATTATCCATTAAAGTTCCGTTTTCTAATTCTTGATAATAAGTTGGTGCATTTAAAACACAACAAGAACCTATTAATAAAATTGTAGATGCTACTCCCCACATCAATACAGTACCACTACTCATTCTTTACCTTTCTATATATTTATTGTTTAATTATATTATAAAAAGTTAAAAAAGTAAATAGTATCTCTAAACTATTTTACTCTGATAAGCTCTCTTTTAAGTCAAAAATATCAACCTCTTCATCTTTCTTCTCTAATAGTCTCTCTTCCATACCTAAATTTTCAAGTTTTAACTTCATATCGGCTGGATTAGAAGCGTGTTCCATAACAACATCAATATCAATCTTTTTTGCTTTAAATAGGTCAATAAGTGCTTGGTCAAATGATTGAGAACCATAAATCTCTTTTCCCTCTTCAATGGTATCTAAGAGTTCATAATCTCGATTTTGAGTAATTAAATCTACAATCCTTGGAGTCTGTAACATCACCTCAATAGCAGCAGTTCTCTTTCCATCAACTGTTTTAACCAAACGCTGACAAATAACTCCTGAGAGTACCGATGCTAAAGTAATACGAATACGATTCTGCTCCTCTTTAGGAAACATACCAATAACACGATTAATAGTCTCTTTAGCATCCAAAGTATGCAGTGTTGAGAAGACCAAGTGACCTGTATTGGCAGCATGTAGGGCAATCTCAATAGTCTCTAAGTCCCTCATCTCCCCAATTAAAATAATATCTGGGTCTTCACGTAAAGCACCTTTTAGAGCATTGGAAAAAGAGTATGTATCTTGACCTACTCCCCTTTGAGAAATCAAACACTCTAAATCTTTATGAACAAACTCTATAGGGTCTTCCACTGTAATAATATGCTTCTTTTTAGTACTATTAATATGATTAAGCATCGCAGCTAATGTTGTAGATTTTCCAGAGCCTGTAACACCTGTAACCAAAACAAGTCCACGATGTACTTCAGAGAGGTCTCTAATAACTTTTGGTAAATTTAACTCCTCTAAAGTTAAAATTTTGACAGGAATAACCCTAAAAACAGCAGACAAACCATCCATCTGATAGAAGAAGTTTACCCTAAAACGACTCTCTTCATCTAAGATATAAGTTGCATCTAACTCTTTATTTGTAGTTAACTCCTCATACTGCTCTTTTGTTAAAATAGCTTGAGCAATTCCATCTAACTCATCATTTGTTATCTTTTTATCTCCTAACTTAAGTAGGTCTCCATGAACACGAAGACGTATAACGGCTCCTGCTTTTAGATGTAAATCACTTCCACTATTATGCAATAAGTTTTTTAAATAAAATTGTAATTTTTTTTCCATTAGCTTATTAGTCTTTCTTATTTTTTTATTAAATTATACCAATATACTTTTAATTAAGTTTCATAAAAGTATTTTTATTTAAATTCTGCGTTATAATACCTTAAAAAAATTCACAAGGAAAAACAATATGGCATTAATACTATTACCTATAGCACAAGGATTTGAAGAGGTAGAGGCAGTCTCTCTAATAGATGTACTTAGAAGAGGAGGATTAGCTGTTCGAGTAGCAACTGTTGACCCACATAAAGATGACAATTTAGTCTTAGGAGCAAATGGTATTACCATTCAGGCTGATACCAATATCAAAAATGTTGTAGCTGATGACTTTGATATGATTTTACTTCCTGGAGGTTGGGAAAACACCTATACTTTAGCAGAGAATGAAACGGTACAAAATCTTCTTAAAGAGTTTAAAGCTAACGATAAAGTCATAGGTTCTATCTGTGCAGCTGCCTATGCTCTCAAAAAAGCTGATGTATTGGGCAATGACTACACCTGTTACCCTGCGGCAGCTGATGAAGTTAACCATGAGGGTTATCGTGATGACCAAGCTGTTGTAGTTGACGGAAATATTATGACCTCAAGAGGACCTGGAACAGCTTTATGTTTTGGACTTGAAATTGTTAAACGATTTTCAGGTGAAGAGAGTTATCAAGCTGTTAAAGAGGGAATGTTATTAGACTTTTGTAACTAAGAATATTCTTAAAAAATAGACTATCACCAGCTATAGCTTATAAAGACTTAAACTTTAAAATCCCCTACTCTCTCCTAAATCAGATAGGAGAAGAGAGAGTCTCCTCATAAAAAACAATACTTAACAAACTAAACAATCTTATTTACTTAAATTAACAATAATTTACCTATAGCAATCCCTGTTATCCTCTATATTTTTCACTACTATAACTTTATTATATAAAAATTAATATTATAAATCATAATGATATTGAAATACATATTATAATTAAAAAAATTTACTTTATTTTTAGAATATATTCTTTAATTTTAGTAAATTCTCCTCTTGTTTCTGTTATTATAAAATAATAGCTTAAAAAGGAGATATAAATAATATGTTTAAAATTATAGCATCTAATCTATTACTATTTCTATTCATTGGATGTGGTGGCACTAGTTCAAACGATGAAATTTCTATTTCAAAAAAACAAAATATTCAAACAATAGATACAAAAAAAGTAATTGGTGCATCTATTTTAATTCCTACTGTCACGGCTGCTTCTTTATCTAAATGTAGGAAAAATCTTGGACTACCTCCTAACTCTTCACTTGACATAGCAAAGAACAAAGCTACTGAACTTATAAAACGAGCATTGGTATGGAAAAATGAAACTAATCTATGGCAACCAGGAGAACGTAAAAATTACCAAGATTATAAGTATGCAGGGAAAATCAATGGTCTCTACCAAGAAATAAAAAAAGATGAGATAGAGTGTAGAGGAGAAGAGACCCCTGAATATTGTAATTTACAAGAAGCAATTGTTGAGGGCATTGGAATGGATGTCTCTCACTATCTATCAAAATGGCCTGTCTTTTTTTTAGCCATGAAAGAAGCATCTCAAACAGAAGAAGAATCAAATTATTATCAAAAGATTATAGAAGGAACTATCAAACAAGTAGAAAATAGTGTTATAGAGTATAAAAATAATCAATATCTATTGACAAATTATATGGATGGAACAAATGGTGTATTCCGATGGAACTATGCCAATAAAGGTAAAAATTGGGGTTATAATTCATATGAACTTTCTTTTATTTATCTCTTTTCAATTTTAGGGTACTTAAATAAAGATAATAATAATAAATTATATAAAGCATATAAACACATATTAGAAAATATGGATAGATACAATCGAATAGGTCCAATCAGTAAAACAGAACTTCTTGTTCGACTTTCACTTAAAAATAGTGAAGAAAACCCTTCATTAGAGTGTGTCAATATAGAGCAATACAAAGGATGTGAAGAGAGATATACTTTTAATAAAAAAATTAAACCTGAATTAGAAAGAGCCTTTACAGGAAGTAATGCAAATAAAACAGCTTCATACTATTTTATTGTAGGACAACATCAAACCGTTATGCAATATGCATTTAAACATAATATAAAAGAGTGGAAACAAGCGTACTATAAACATTTTTCTAGATTTGTAACAGAGGTTATAGATACAAATAATAAATGGGTTAACCTCAATGATTATTATGAGGCTCACTATATTCTTTGGGCTTCTATTTTTTTACAACTTTCAACTCAATATGATAAAGAGAATTATAGCGACTACTCCTCTTACGATAAAAGAGCAGAAGAGAAACTTAGAATCTTTTTAGAAAATTATATAACTAAACTTTATACTAAATATAAAAATTTTTCATAGATTTCGTACAAAACTAATTGGGACAAAGAGTCCCAATAAAAGATTATTTCTCTTTCCCATTCCCATAACTAGCATAGAGATACTCTATAATTGCTTTAGCATCTTGGTCTGTAATTGGTGCTTTAAAGGCTACTCTCATTTTTTCTACCTTCTCTTTCCAAAATGCTTTTGGCTGTTTACCTTGATTAAGAATATATCCCAAAGAGTGACACATCATACAGTTTGCCTGATAGATTGCAACACCTTTTTCTTTTTTAGCTGGAAAGTCAATATAAGGGATAGCCAACTCCCCTTCAATCTGTGCCATTAGTGGAGCTAATGCTACTAGCCCTATCATTACTATTTTTTTCATTTTAACTCCTTATATTACGTTTATAGTTACTTCATCAATACCATTGTATTTATATCCACCATGGTTCCACTTAACATCTTTAGCAAAAGGTTGCTCTTCTCCTAAACGGTTTATAGCTTTTGCCATAATGGTCATCTTCCCTTTTTTAGTCGGGTTAATGGTGTATCTAAATGCTCTAAAGGCGTAACGACCTGCACGACCATCATCAAGCAGTGCCTCTTTCCAATTTTTTCCACCATCGGTAGAGATGAGTACTTTATCGATTCCATGACCATCATCAAAGGCAACACCACGTACAACAAAGTGAGAATCTTTATTAACAATCGAGTCACGTGTAGGGTAACCTATGACCGACTTAACATTCATCTTTGTAATCGGTTTTGTTTTTGGAAACTTCTTCTCTGGTGTTTCACACTCACACTCATTGTCAGGAACACGATACGCTTTATCCATAAAGAAGAGTTTTTTGTACTCATTAGTGACTGTAATTCTTGATAACATCTTTACCCATGAGTCAGAGTATGTCCCAGGAATAACTAAACGCAACGGATAACCATTAAGATAAGGTAAATCTTCACCATTCATCTCATAAGCTAAAATAACATGGTCATCTAACTCTTCTATTCTTAATTCACGTATAAAGCTTGGGGTCTCATAGTAGGCTGCTGTCTCTTTACCATTAAAACCAATCCACTCTGCATCTTTTTTAAGCCCTGCATGGTCTAGTATGTCTGAAAGACGTACCCCTTTCCATAAAGCACAACCCATAGCACCTGAACCCCACTGAATTCCTCCTGCTGTTGGAGTAAATGCTGAACGAGAGTTACCTCCACACTGTAATACTGCCTCTACTTCAACCTGCTCAAATTTTGTTTTTAAATCATTTAGTGAGATTTCAAGCTCTTTCTCTACTAAACCATCTATCTTAATAGTGTAACTATCTGGGTCAATATGACTAGGAATATTTGGCATATGCCAACGTACAAAAAATTGGTCATTGGGTGTAATACGCGAAGTAAATACCTCTCTTGGAGTCTCTAAAAGTGGTGGTCTATCTGAATAGGTAATTAGAGGTTGTTTCTCTGGAAATGCTACTTTCCCTACCTCTCGATTGTCAATTGGCTGATGTGTCTCCCCAGCCTCTGCCAATGAACCTCCAACAGCCACAGAAGCACCTGCTACCACTGCCTTTTTGAAAAAGTCTCGTCTTTTCATAAATATCCTTTCTTCTTTTGATAAATATTTTTTATTGAATTTTAAATATTAATCAATTAAATAGAATAATTAACTATTTCTACTTAATATATACTGAAAAAATCTCTAAACTATTTTAAACAAGTAAATTTATATAATTTGTTACTTTTTTAAAAGAGAGTTATCTTTTATTAAAAATATGATATATTCAAGAAGATAATATTAACTATTTAAGGCAACCAATGTCACAAGAACCAAACGAAAATACGCCACAAATAAATACTCAACCAAAATTTGTTCACCTACACCTACATACCGAATTTTCAATGCTTGATGGAGCAAACAAAATACCTGTTCTAGCCAAAAAAATTAAAGAGCTAGGTATGGATAGTGTTGCTATGACCGACCATGGAAATATGTTTGGAACAATTACATTTTATAATGAGATGAAAAAAAATGGCATTAAACCTATTATTGGAATGGAAGCCTATATTCACAATGAAGATGACATAGGCGACAAATCGACAAGAAAACGGTTTCACCTCTGTCTATATGCTAAAAATGAGGTAGGTTATAAAAACCTTATGTATCTAAGCTCTCAAGCTTTTATGCACGGTTTTTACTATTACCCTCGAATAAACTGGAAGATGCTTAAAGAGAATGCAGAAGGGCTTATCTGCTCCTCTGCTTGTCTGCAAGGAGAGATAAACTGGCACTTAAATTTGAGTGAGCGTAATGTTAAAAATGGAGCATTGGGTTATGAGGAGGCAAAAAGAGTAGCTCTGCGTTATAAAGAGGTCTTTGGAGATGACTTCTATATGGAGATTATGCGTCATGGGATTGACCATCAATACAACATTGACAAGCAGATTATTCAACTTAGTCAAGAGACAGGCATAAAGCTTATTGCCACCAATGACACCCACTACACCCTACAAGAGGATGCAGATGCACACGAAGCGTTTATGTGTATAGCCATGAACAAACTCTACGATGACCCCAACCGTATGCGTCACTCGGTGCATGAGTTTTATGTAAAATCGCCTGAACAGATGGCAGAGCTGTTTGCTGACATTCCAGAAGCTATAGAAAATACCCAAGAGATAGCAGACAAATGTAACTTAGAGATAAAACTAGGAAACCCTACTCCTCCTAACTTTAAATTTGCAAGAGAGGTAGCAAAAGAGGAGGGTCTAACACTACCTGAACCAGATGAAGAGTACTCTTTAGCAAACGATAGTACTCTCTTTACCCACCTCTCAAAAAAGGGTCTTGAAAAGCGTTTAACCATTGTGCCAAAGGAGCAACATCAAGAGTACCGTGACCGATTACAAGTAGAGATGGACATTATTAACTCTATGAAGTTCCCTGGGTACATGTTGATTGTTTGGGAGTTTGTTAATGCTGCTAAAGAGATGAAGATACCTGTAGGACCTGGGCGTGGGTGTTTAACAAAAGATGCTTTGGTATACACCATTAACAAAGAGCAAATTGAGACTAAAAAAATCAATAAAATCAACGTTGGAGATACTGTTTTAAGCCATAATAATACTCCAAAAAAAGTTACAGAGTGTTTTGAGTATGATATAGAAGAAGAACTACTAACTATCTCTACCTTTTATGGAGACTTTATCAATAATATTACACTCACTAAAGACCATAAAATTTATATGGGAGATAATAAATGGAAAGAGGCTCAAGAGATAACTACTAAAGATTGGTTGGTTGTGCCTATTCCAAAATACCATATAAAAAGGGTTCAAGAGTTTGATTTACTAGAGTTTTATAATAAAGATTACACAGAAGAAGATGGTTACCTCATCTATACCTACTCTCAAAATAAAAAGCATGATTTTAGCATTAAAGACCTATCTAAAAGGCTTTCAAAGACAAAGGCAACAATTAAAAAATATTTTAACTATCTTATTGGAGAAGATGTAAATATTAAAAAAAGAACCATTAAAGATATAGAGAGCTATATTCTTCAAAGATTTAACACAACAGATGAGTGGGTTACTTATATTAAAGAACTAAACCAAAGAAAAGTTAAGAGATATTTACAAAATAGCTACTACTTTAGAAAATTTCTTGGTAGATGGATAGGTGATGGTCACATCAGAAAAGATATGAATCGAAAATCTGTCTCTATTGTATTTCATAAAGATGATAAACATGGCATAGAAGAGACTTTAGCTTTTATAGATGAAAATGGTTATGACTACTCTCTTTTAAAAACAAAAAATATTATAGACATCCATATTCATGATAAATTTTTACACGCTTTTTTTGCAAAAACTTTTAGTGACTATAAGTTTGAGTCTAATTCGAAATATATCCCAAGTTTTGTTTTTAATTTACCAAAACAAGAAATTTTAGAAGTTTTAGATGGCTATATCTCTGCTGATGGCTATACAACCAATGATAGGATTAAAACAACTACAGTCTCTAAAAATTTAGCCTTTCAAATACGAAAACTTCTTTTTCAAGTAGGTATTCCCTCAACAATTCGAGAAGACAAAAGAGTCTTAACCTCTATTCAATTAAAAAAAGGAAACTCTCAATATATAATAAATATTCCTTCAAATGGCTCAATCTACAATATTCCAAAAGAGCGACAAAATATCTATAAGATAGAGAAAGATTATATAAAACTCAAAGTAAGAAAGGTTACTCAACATAAAAAACAGAAAACAAAAGTTTATGACTTTACTGTAGAAGATGACCACTCCTATACAACATCTAACTATATTGTGCATAACTCAGCAGCAGGCTCCCTTGTAGCCTACTCCCTAGAAATCACCGACATAGACCCTATGCCTTATGGTCTGCTCTTTGAGCGTTTCTTAAACCCTGAACGTGTTTCCATGCCCGATATAGACATGGACTTCTGTCAAGCTCGTCGTCAAGAGATTTTGGACTACGTTATTGAGAAGTATGGACGTGTTAACGTTGCTCAAATTATTACCTTTGGTAAGCTCTTGGCAAAAGGGGTCATTCGTGATGTTGCAAGGGTTATGGATATGCCCTACTCTCAAGCAGATGCTATGGCAAAGCTTATTCCTGATGAGTTGGGAATTGACCTTAAAGGGGCTTACGAAAAAGAGCCAAAAATAGAGGAGCTTCTACAAAGTAACCCTTTAGCTAAAAAGATTTGGGAGTTCTCTTTGGCACTTGAGGGGCTTAATCGAAATGCAGGTACACACGCAGCTGGAGTTGTTATCTCAAATGAACCACTATGGCAAAAGACCCCTATCTTTAAACCCACAGGGCAAGATACACTTGCTACACAGTACAATGGGAAGTATGTTGAAGATGTTGACCTCATCAAGTTTGACTTCTTGGGGCTTAAGACTCTAACAGTTATTGAAGAGGCTCTACAGCTTATCGAAAAGCGTCATGGAAAGCGTATTAACTTTATTGAAGAGGACATTAATGACCCTAAGGTCTACGAGTATATCTCAACAGGTGAGACACTTGGACTCTTTCAGATAGAATCGGCAGGTATGCAAGACCTTGCTAAAAAGCTAAAACCAAGTGGATTTGAAGATATTATCGCGATGTTGGCTCTGTATAGACCAGGTCCAATGGAGTCTGGAATGCTCGATGACTTTGTTGAGCGTAAACATGGACGAGCTGAGATTACCTATATGTTCCCAGAGCTTGAACCAATATTGAAGCCTACCTATGGGGTT
>Ga0256832_1000951_pt1 | contig 19311 bp, 16 predicted proteins | sample 134614metaG_FD_190534 | JGI IMG/M metagenome (GOLD analysis project Ga0256832, IMG submission 190534) | Hydrothermal vent microbial communities from Lau Basin, Pacific Ocean - 134-614 | ecosystem: Environmental > Aquatic > Marine > Hydrothermal vents | place: Pacific Ocean: Lau Basin | collected...
AAATTTAGCGCAATCCGAAAAATATTTTAGACAAGCTTTATCAACCGGTTTGATGATGGACCACGACAAAGCTATGGCAAAATTAAACCTTGCGGGTATTGCCATATCTAAGCGTCGTAATCGTGAAGCCATTAATTTGCTACGAGAAGCCAAAGAATTGGATAAAAAGAAAATGTTTTTAGACCAAATCAAAGAATTGCAACACCGTATTGACCCAACCGTACGTGGACGTAAATTTATGCCGAAGAAAAAGAAACGGCGAAAGTAAGTAGCAAGTATCAAGATAATTGAGAATTGAGATTTCTCTCCCGACGAAAGTCGGGATCGAAATGACAACCCACAAAAATCCTCATTTCCTCATTTCTCAAATTAGAAATTAGATTTTAGAAATTAGAAGTGTAAGGCATTCATTATATAACGCAACAAACAATGAAACGAAATAAATCCTCATTCCTCACTCCTCATTTCTCAAATTATAAGAAATAGGAAAGCATGAAAAAATGAGTAATCATCATAAACTGGATATTCAATGAAACGGCGCTTCGATACTATTTTGCTCCTTCGTCGCAAAATCACTCAGCGACCTACCCCTCAATTCCTCATTTCCAAAACTTATGACTGAAATTCTACAAATATTATATCATTTCGTCATTGGGTTTTTGATGGCATTTATCGGTTTGCTATCACCGGGTTTGCTGACCATGTCCACCTTAAACACTGCCATTGACCGAGGACAAAAAAATGCTGTTAAATTTGCTTTCGGCGCCATAATTCCTATTTTTATACAAGCTCATTTGGCACTTTTGGGCGCAGAATATATCAAATCGCATCCTGATATTATTTTATCTTTTTCTAAAATAGCCGTTTTTGTTTTTTTGATATTAAGCTTGATTTTCTTTAAGCAATACCGGCAACGAAAGTTGGTTCTAACCACCCCGCGATTTAGCATTCGGAATAGTTTTCTGTACGGTATGTTTATGTCATTGATTAATCCGTTGGCAATTCCTTTTTATTTTACTTACAGTACTTTATTAGAATTAAACGGGCTTTTAAGGCTTTCAGAACCTTATATTACCGGTTTTGTGTTAGGTGCCATTTTGGGTGCTTTTGCCATTTTAAGTATTTATGCCAAACACGCCCCGAAATTGCTGGGTAAACTGCAATTTGTAGCCAAGCATTTCAAATTGATTTTGGCGTTGATTATGTTCGTGTTAGCTGTGGCGTCATTTATTAAGGGTTGGTGGCATTAATTTAGAAATAATTTACTTTACAAATTCAAAATAAGTAAGACAAAATTTGCAAAAAAAGAATTTAAATCAAAATATTTTTAAAATTTTACATTATTTAATCATTTTAATTTCAAAATATGAAAATTCTAATCATCGGTGGGGGCAATATGGGGCAAAGTTTTGCCAAGAGTTTTATCAATAATTTTATAACGGATGTTGAAAATTTTGCCGTTTTGGAAAAAGATAGTAGTAAGTTTGAGGCTTTGAAAAAAATCGGCATCAAACATATTTATCAATCGCCTACTGAAAAAATTACAGAAGCGGACTTGGTAGTCTTGGCGGTAAAACCACAAGCATTTGCCGGATTGGCTACGGAAATTAAAAATTTCATATCGCCCGAACAAGTGGTTTTGTCCATAATGGCGGGGGTTAGTATTGCCAAAATTGAACAATATTTGGGTTTGGATAAAATTATCAGAGCCATGCCGAATATTGCGGCACAAATAGGCGAGGGGATGAGTGTTTTTACCTCGTCGGATGCCGTCACCCGTATTGAGTTGGTAACGGTGCAAAATTTACTTGAAAGCACCGGTAAAAATTTGTATGTCGCTAATGAAGATTTGATTGATGCCGGTACGGCGGTTTCCGGCTCGGGTCCTGCCTATGTGCTATATTTTATGGAAGCTATGATGCAAGCCGGTATTCGGTTAGGATTTACCAAACCACAAGCAGAAATGCTGACCTATCAAACTTTTAAAGGAATTGTTGAATTTTTTCAAAACAGCCCGGATGATTATCGTCAACTCATTGATAAAATTGCCTCAAAAGGTGGGACTACCGAAGCCGCCATTCGGTTTTTGGACGAGAACAAAACTAATGAGCTAATACAAAAAGCGGTGTTTAAAGCATATCAACGTGCCAAGGAATTGGGTAAATTTTAAGTTTTGAGTTTCTTTTATTGATTTAAAAAAAAGGTTGTTTTACACAAAAAATTTAATCAGGGAATTCCCTGATTTTTTTTATTTCAAGGAATTCCCTGACAATTTAATGATGGATTGCGGCTAACTTGCAAACATTATTAATCATTAAAATTTTATATTATGAAATCTTTTACTAAAAAATTTATTTTGCGTGTTTTTTTTAGCGCTTTATTTACCTGTTTGGTGTCTTTTGTTTATGCACAAAATGTTCTTATTGTAGATAACAATCAAGGAGCAGGAGCACAATACACATCTTTGCAAACGGCTATTAATGCGGCAAGTCCGGGTGACATTATATATGTACAACCTTCACCGGATGATTATGGCAGTATAAATATTAATAAACAAATTAGTTTATACGGAATTGGCTATAATCCGGAACTAAATGCTGGCGAATATGCTCGGATTATAAACATTAATTTCACAGGAACAGCCTCAGGTTCGGTAATTTCCGGCTTATATATCGGTGGAATTTATTTTGGAGGCGGTATTAGTCATAATGTTATCATAATGAATAATTTGATAGCTGTTGTTAACGGTTCTCCGGCCACTGACAAAGCAAATAATATAATCATACAAGGAAATTCATTTCTTAGAAGTAATAATGAATTGGTAAAACCGCTTAATTCACAAAATTGGATTGTTACAAATAACACATTCCAATTTAACCATACAAACTCTGTAGGTGGTTTCTTTAAAAACTTTAACAACTCCACGATATTTAAAAACAATCTTATAAAAACTAATAAAAATGGTGATTCTAATGGAAGTATTGAAGTTTTTGAAGATTGTATCGGAGCAAAAATTTATAACAATATATTTTTGTTTATAGGTACCGGTGTTAGTAATATGAATTTAGGAAACAATTCGGCAATGGATTTTCAAAATAACTTAACTTACAGTTATAATTCTACATTAGATCCTATGCAAGGAAGTAACAATTTAGATAATATGGACCCGCTATTTGTTTCTTATGATCCGGCAAATTATTTAATCACATTAAGTAATGACTTTCACTTGCAAACAGGTTCCCCTGCTATCGGTGCAGGAAATGATGGAGAAGATTTAGGAATATACAGAAACCAATATCCATTTACTATACGTGGATATCCTTATGGTTTGCCGTATTTAACGGAATTTTTATTATACAATACCACCATTAGTCCGGGCGGGACATTGAATATCCACATTAAAGCAAATGCTAATATAACCAACTAAAATTGTATATAAATGAAACATTTTTTTCTAACATTAACCCTTTTTATATATTCGGTGGGTAGTTTTTCGCAAATTACACAATTAGAATATTTTTTTGACACGGATCCGGGCGTTGGTAATGCTACACCCCTTACCCTAAACAACTCTAATGTTGTCGACCAAAATTTTTCTATTCCTACAACCGGTTTACCTGAAGGTATACATCAATTAAATATTAGGATAAAAAAATCCAATGGTAGTTGGAGTTTATACGATAGAAAAATATTTTACATCAATCCTTATTATTCCAACACATCGCAAATTACAGCGGCAGAATACTTTTTTGATACGGACCCGGGCGTTGGCAATGCAACAACTTTGAGCATAAATAACACTAATATTTTTGACCAAAATTTTTCTATTCCTACAACCGGTCTTTCAGAAGGTATACATCAATTAAACATACGTGTAAAAAAAACCAATGGAAATTGGAGTTTGTATGACAGAAAAATATTCTATATCAATCCGGATTATCCCAATGCATCTTTAATAACACAGATGGAGTATTTTTTTGATGTAGACCCCGGAGTAGGAAATGCAATAGCAATAAATATAAACGATACACAGATTTTTGATGACGATTTGAGCATTCAAGCTCCAAATAATTTATCACCGGGTGACCATTTTCTATATTTAAGAGTTATGAATACTGATGGAACATGGAGTTTGTATGCTCAATCGGAAACGGTTACCGCAGTAGATTCTGATGAATACGTTTTGAAAAATTTAAAATTTTATCCTAATCCAGCAAAAAACATTCTATATTTTGAGGTAGAAAATGCCAGTATCCAATCGGTTAAAATAATTGATTCCTATGGAAAAATTGTTAATAAAACTTCAATTTCAACCCATCAGATTTATATTAATAATTTGTCGAATGGCATATATTTGCTTCAAATTGAAACGGATAAAGGGAATATTTCAAAAAAGTTTATAAAAAATTAATGTTTATGATAAAAAAATAAGAAAACTTAGAATTATAAAATGTTTTTAGATAATTTTCTTATTTTTAAGGTATTAAAAAATAATTTTGAAATATATTAAGCTCTTAACATACATTATTTTAATCAATCCGTTTTGTTTTTTTGGACAAACGCATCATCAAATTGATAGTTTGTCCAAAATTCTTATAGAAACACAATCGGAAACTCAAAAAGCGCGTATTCATAACAGATTGGGGTGGTTATACATTTCAAAAGATATTCAAAAAGCCAAAGCGCATATCGACACATCATTCGTTTTATTTCATTCTCTTAAAGATCGAGATGGTGAAGCCCTGTGTTTTTATAAATACGGTGTTATCGCCCGCGTTTCCGGTCAATATAAAAAGGCTTTGGAATATATCGACAAATATTTGGATTTTGTCAAATCGAAACATGATTCAATCAATATAGCTAACGGATTATATCAAAGAGGAGTTGTTTTTAGTTTACTTGGCGATTACGAAAAAAGTTTGGAAGAATATTATAAATCCTATTTAATTTATAAGTCCTGTAAAGATTCTACCTCAATGGGATTTTGTCTCAATAGTATAGGAATTGTGTATAATAATTTGGAAAAATACCCTTTGGCTGTTCAAACCTTAATTCAAACTATTCATATTCACAAAAAACGAAATGATTTGCCAAACTTAGCAAATGTTTATAACAGTCTGGGCACTGTCTACGCCAAACAAAATTTGATTGATAGCGCCTTAATATATTTTAATAAAAGTTTAAATATAGATAACAGGCTCAATAATAATTGGGGAAAAACTATCAGTCATAAAAACATTGGTTCTTTATTATTACAAAAGAAACAATATAAAAAGGCTTTGACGCACTTCAAAAAATCGTATCAAATTCAATTGGAAAACAATCTAAAAATTAACGAAGCTGATATATTAGGTAAAATAGGAGAAACTTATACTTTGCTGGGCGATTATTCGAATGCGGAAGAGTTTTTAAAAAAAAGTTTAAATGAACCAGTCCCTTCAAAAAGAACCTATAAAAACTTGCATTTTCAATCATTTAAATTATATAATAAGTTAAAAAACTATAAAAAAGCACTTGCTCATTATGAAAAATACGTCAGTTATAAAGATAGTATTTTGAATGAAAAAAAATTGAACAACATAAACCGGTTACAAATTCAGTTTGAAACACAAAAGAAAGACAATGAAATCATACGACAACAATTGCTGTTAGATCAAAAAAACATTGAGATACAAAAGAATAAAATTCAAAAATCTTATATGGCTGCCGTTGCTTTATTTTTATTAACCGGAATGATTATAACTTGGTTATTTTTCAGACAACATCAAAAACGTAAAAATCAAGAAATTGAGATGTTAAAACGCGACCATCAGATAAAGTCATTGGAATTACTAATTGAAGGTGAGGAAAAAGAACGAATAAGAATTGCTCAAGAACTGCATGATGGGGTAAATGGTGATTTGTCTGCCATAAAATATAAACTATCTTCATTGCAAAAAAACAATAGTGAAGTGATTAATGATGCTATTGAAATGATAGACAAATCATGCCGGCAAGTGCGTGCTATTTCACACAATTTGACGCCTCCCTCATTAAAAAAATTTAATATTATAGAAACAACTGAAACTTTTTGTCATAATCTCAATGCCATTCACAAACCCAATATAAGGTTTCAACATATTGGAGATATACCACAAATTAGCAAAAAAGTTCAAATCAATATTTTTAGAATTATTCAAGAACTCGTAACCAACAGTATAAAACATGCCGATGCTACGGAAATTGATGTGCAAATCAGTTGTAGAAATAAGCAAATTCAAATAATTGTGGAAGACAATGGAAGCGGATTTGACACACAAAACACGACACATAATGGTATAGGATTGCGAAATATTCAGTCACGAATTGACTATTTGCAGGCAAGCATTGATGTTGTGTCAAACAAAAACGGAACCTCATATACTATTGAAATCGATATAAATAAATTATATGACCATTAAAATAGCCATAACCGATGATCATATTATGATTCTTAAAGGTATTTCTTCAATGTTAAAAGACACCAAGGAAATTGAAGTTATTGCCTTGTATGAGAATGCCCGGAAAACTTTAGAAATGATAAAAAAAGATCAACCGGATGTGTTGTTATTAGATATTAATTTACCCGACATCAACGGCATTGATTTAAGTAAAATTCTTTTAAAAAAACAATCAGGATTAAAAATCATAGCGCTGACTAATTTTGAGGATATCACATATGTCAAACGAATGCTAAAAAATGGTATTCACGGATATTTATTAAAAAATACCGATAAACTTGAATTAATTAAAGCATTAAAAACTGTCCTTTCCGGAAAAATTTATATTCAACCGGATATTGAGAAACGATTGATACTTCAACAAAATAAAAAAACTTTAAAAAACGGATTGTTACCAAAACTTACCCGTAGAGAATTAGAAGTTTTAAGAGCTATTTCCGAAGAATTAACCACACAAGAAATAGCTGAGAAATTGTTTATCAGTGCAAAAACCGTGGAAACACACCGCATGAATATAATGAGTAAATTAGGGGCAAAAAACAGCGTTGGGATGATCAAAATAGCAATAGAAAATGAATTATTATAACTGCTACTTATTCTATATAAAACTAAAAATCAGCCATTTAACTAAGCTGTCTCAAAAGCATCAGGAATATATCTAAGAATTGAATATTTGAAAAAACGCTCAGATACCTCCCCGATTGTTGGAACCCTTTTGAGACAGCCTCGTTTTATTCATCATATCAGTCAATATCACCGACCATTTTTTCCGGAACGACGTATTTGTCAAATTCTTCCGGGGTTAAAATACCTAAATTGACAGCTTCTTCTTTAAGTGTTGTGCCATTTTTATGTGCGGTCTTGGCGATTAAGGCAGCTTTTTCATAGCCAATATGCGGATTGAGTGCCGTGACCAACATCAAAGAATTATTCAAAAGTTCCTCAATACGTTTATAATTCGGTTTAATACCTTTTACCAGTTTGTCAGTAAATGAAACGGCAGCGTCACCCAACAAATCGGCTGATTGTAATGCATTGTATATCATCATCGGCTTAAAGACATTGAGTTCGTAATGGCCTTGTGTGCCACCAATGGTTATAGCGACATCATTTCCCATGATTTGTGCAGCAACCATTGTGATGGCTTCTGCCTGAGTCGGATTGACTTTGCCGGGCATAATGCTACTACCGGGTTCGTTTGCCGGAATAATAATCTCACCTATTCCGGAACGCGGACCGGAAGCCAGCAAACGGATATCATTGGCTATTTTATTAACCGAAACCGCTATTTGTTTCAGTGCACCGTGGGTTTCAACTATGGCATCGTGAGCTGCCAAGGCTTCAAATTTGTTTTCAGCCGTTTTAAATGGCAATCCGGTCAACTCGGCTATATGTTTGGCAACCAATTCGGCATAACCTTTTGGTGTATTGATACCGGTCCCGACGGCTGTGCCACCAAGCGCCAATTCGCTTAAATGATCCAAAGTATTTTTTAAAGCTTTGATACCATGGTCTAGTTGGGATACATAGCCCGAAAATTCTTGTCCCAAGGTCAAAGGGGTGGCGTCCATCAAGTGGGTACGACCGATTTTGACCACTTTCATAAATTCTTTGGATTTTTCAGCTAATGCGTCTCTAAGATATTCTAAACCGGGAATAGTTTTCTCTACAATTTTTTTATACAAAGCAATATGCATGGCTGTCGGAAAGGTATCGTTTGACGATTGTGATTTGTTAACATCATCATTAGGGTGAATATATTTTTCGCCTTCACCTAATTTGTTCCCCATTAAAACATGCGCACGGTTAGAGACCACTTCATTAAAATTCATATTGCTCTGTGTTCCCGAACCGGTTTGCCAAATAACTAAAGGAAACTGATCGTATAACTTGCCTTCTAAGACTTCATCGGCAACTTTTGCAATCAAGTCGCGTTTGTCTTTAGGTAAGACTCCCAATTCGTGATTGGTATAAGCCGCCGCTTTTTTCAAAATGGCAAAAGCATCAATGATTTCTCGCGGCATAGAGCCTTCGGGGCCTATTTTAAAATTGTTACGTGACCGTTCGGTTTGTGCACCCCAATATTTATCGGCTGGCACTTTGACTTCTCCTATGGTGTCGTGTTCTATTCTGTAATTCATAATAAATAAGTTAAAAGTTGGTTGTTAAAAATTTGTTTTATGCTTATTAAATTATTTTGTTCTTTAATTCCGGTGGCTTCGATACATTCCGACTAAAGTCGGAACACTCAGCCACCTTTAATTCTGCTTCAAAGGTCACTGAGTGATCCCGATTCTCATCGGGATCGTACCGAAGTGACCGCTATTTGTTACAACAAATTTACAATCAAAAAAGTAAAAAAACGAGTTCTTTTGTCAGTTTTTTGTAAAAAAAGCTGCCCGTTTGGACAGCTTTTCTGTTTATTTTTGGGTCTATGTTATTTTATGTGGGTAATAATAAATCAGGTTCAAAAACATGTAATCATGTCTATTTTATTTTCAAATTATTTCACCCCTTCGGGGTTTATGATTTTTAACGTTTCAAATTTTCTATAATTATGTCACCCCTTCGGGGTTCAATGGTGTGTTTTTTATTGTTTAATCTATAAATATGTCATCCCTGTGGGGTTCTTTATATGAAGCCCGAAGGGCTGAAATTATTGTAATTAAACCATTGAAACAGAATCATAGAAACCCCGAAGGGGAGGCATTATTGTTTAAGTATTATATGTTACCAACCAAAATCGATATAGAGCCTTATTTTTTAATTATGGATTTTAACATCTCACCTTTGTCGGTTATGATTTTCAGATAATAAACACCTTGCGTTTTAGGTAGGATTATCAAATTTTTCAAATTATTTAAAGTTTCTTGCCGTATCATTTTACCGTCTTGTGTAAATAGTTTTATTTCAGCGTTGCTAATCTCAATATTAAAGTCTATATGTAAAGTATTTTTTGAAGGGATCGGGTAGATGTTAAGTGCATCAGCGGGCAGGAGCGGACTACTTCCGGTAGATACATCCAAATAATCGGGAATACCATTATTATTGGTATCCCATGCATCATTAGGATAATGATTTCCATTTGGATCAGGATGTTCATTTATGGTAAGGATACCGTCATTATCATCGTCTATATCCAGAAAATCAGGGATGCCATCACTGTCGGTATCTAAAATGGTATAAGCAATTACACCACTATCCGGTGTTGATTCAATATTATCCATTAAACCATTATTGCCGGGATTGCCATCTAACATTCCATCCATAGTAGGGTCTAACCCAACAGGAACAGCCAATCTGCCGGATTCAGCCGTATCAAAAATACCATCGCCATCGGAATCTAAATCGAAATGATTCGGTGTGCCGTCATTATCTATGTCGAAAGCAGCTTCTACAATATAGTTATCATTACCAATTGAATTATCATTGTCATTGTCATCGAGAAAAACCGGCACCCCATCAATATCGGCATCGGTTAATGGATTGATACCGTTACATTCTATAATATCGGGAATACCATCGTTATCATCATCCAAATCACTTTCGTCTGTTATGCCGTCATTATCATGATCGCTGTAAGGTCTTTCACCATCAATATAATCCGGAATGCCATCGCCATCAGTATCTAAAGCATCTTCGGGATTGCCATTAGCATTGTCATCAGGATGTTCATTTATGGTCAAAATACCATCACCATCGTCATCTATATCTAAATAATTAGGGATACCATCGCCATCCGTGTCATCATTCGTTGGGTTATAGTCTTGTGGATAAATATGTGGCAGTGCAACATCTTCATAAATGGTCCAGATGCCATCGCCGTCATCGTCCACATCTAAGTAATTAGGGGTACCATCACTATCAGTATCAAACAAGGGGGCTTCAAATTGGGTTAAAACCATATCGCCGTCATCATCATCATCTAAAAAATTTGGAATACCATCACCATCAGTATCATCATCGCCGTAATTGCTGTTACCGTTTAAGTCTTCATTAACTGTAGGAACACCATCAAAATCGTAATCGGCATTACAATCGATAGCAGCTAAAATGACTCTTCTAATCTCGCGTGTGGGACCATTTTCAAGCACAACATAAATTGACTGTGTATTGGATGTATTGTTGTAAATACCTGAAATGCTGTTTGTTAAATTCATCGCATCATTATATGTGGGATATAAAGTGACTGATGTATATTGGAAATTTGAATAATAACTAATAATTTGGTCCAAATCAAAACTTTCAACACCATCGAGATTTGCGTCACATAATATGTATTGATAATCGGGGAATGTTGTTTCGGGTCTGAACCGCCAAGCTTCATCTGTGGCACTCCAATTGCCGGTATTCCTATTCGGTGGTGTGTAGCCATTATCACCGGTTTCATCAATAATACCTAAGACCCCATTCCCATTATTCCAAGTATCACAAGGGAATCTATCTTCTACTTGAACATCGATAAAATGATAAGTTTCATATAATATTATCTGAGAGGTCATTTTTAAGTTATTGCAACTATAAAGACTCACATCATTATAAAATGCTACAAATTTTCTAAAAGGTGCCGTCCCAATTTGTGCATAACTGATACTTCCTTGTCCGGTAGAGATATTAATATCTTGATAAACCCCAAAAATGGCATTTTTTTCCGGAAAAGTTGGAGAAGGAATGGTATCATTTACTTCCCAATTACAATACTGACCGGCTTTACTTAAATCAAAAGAGACAATGCCGTTGTCTGCAATAAGAAGTTGATCATACGTATTATCAAAAAAAGAAAACGAAAATCCAATATTAATTTCTGATGAGTAGCGGTCATCTATACTTAATATTGATGATTGTGAAGTAATCGACTGTAAATTAAAAGGTATTCGTTGGACATTATAAACCACATTAGCATTTTGAGCTTGCGTAATTGTTGCCCAAATCAGAAGGAACAGAAAGAATAATTTTTGTTTCATTTTGTGAGGTTTTATGATTATTTTCAAAATTAAAAAAAAATACACAACTTCTTATGTTTAAACAAAAAAAATCAGCTATTTTCCAGAAAAACAGCTGATTTAAAATAAATTAAGAATATAATTGCAAATACAATAACTTAAAAACAATGAAATGTCAGTATTATTTATGATCCTGCAAAGCAAAAACTTTTTTAAGCAAGTCGGAAGTGCGTTCGTTGATATCCGTTCTGATTTTTTGTTCTTCGACAGCTACTTTTTTAAAAACGCCTTCCATGGCTTTACGGGTGACATAATCTGTTAAATCCGGATTAACTTTGTTTACAAATGGGATTTGATTATACTTATTGATGATTTTTGTCCAAACTTCATCGGCTTTGACTTTATGAAGCGATTGTTGCACTTGGGGTTTAAATTTTTGATACAACCGGTTTTCGGTCTTTTGTTTTAAATAATCGGTTGCTGCGGTGCGGTCTCCCAATAAGATATTTTTGGCATCGTCAAACGTCATCGTAGTTATGGCATCGACAAAAATAGGTTTGGCTTCTTTGACGGCATCGGAAGCTGCTGTGTTAAGCAACTTTAAACCTTCGTCAGCCAATTGTCCCATACCCAAATCACGCAATGTTTGATCTACTTTTTGTAATTCTTGCGGCAACAAAATTTTAACCATTTGGTCTTTGTAAAATCCATCCGGTGACATGAGTTTAGTTACCTCTTTATCAATCCCTTTGTTAAGCGCTTCTTTTAAGCCCGAAGCAATCTGGGCATTACTCAAACCTTCTTGTGGTAGTTGATTTAATACTTGCTGCATTTCGGCGCAAGAAGTTAAGTGCAAACTTATTAATATAATGAGTAGAAGTTTGATGTTTTTCATAGTTTAGAATTTATTTTTCTTTAAAATTTTTGATAAAGATACACAAAAAATAATGAGCGGGCTTTGAAGCATAAAAAAAATTAAATATTTTATGAAAAAAGCTGTCCATAATCCATCTATTCTTCTCCGGAAATTTAAGCGGAGAAGATTTTATTGTATGATTTCCTGAGGAATTAAACAGTAAATTTCTCACGTTTAAATAAACCGGGATGGTTTAGGACAGCTTCTTTATTTAATTTAATGTAATATTATTATAATCTTAATTTTTGTATTTAATAATAATTAAAAATTTTAAGCTTTCTTTTTGCTAACCAATTCAATAACTCTGTCGGCTATTTTGTCTTGAATACCTTGATTTAAGTGACTGGTAAATCCGACACATGAGTTGTTTATTTCACCAAGCACATACGTGTCGTTGCCATTTTCATCCCAATCGAGCATAAAATCAGCGGTCCAAATTAATGGCGCATCATGGTTGCCGAGTTTGGACATAATTTCCGGTAAACGGCCGGTAAACATATCGACTAATTCCTTCCAATCTTCGGGACGGTCGTAAGTATATTTGGCACCCGAAAACAAAGTCGCGGAAAAAGCATCGGCGCTTTCAGCCGGTTTTTTATGAACGACAAAAATAGGCTCTTCACCAACCATCAAAATCCGGATTTCGCCTTCTTTGATACGGGGCATAAACCGCATATCGACCAACATGCCGTTATCGCCTTCAATATATTGCGTAGCAAAATCCATAAATTCCTCCAAAGTCTTATATTCAACGTGGTTATCCTTGGCTTCTGTTAATTTGAGTTTTGTATCGAGTGGCAAGGTATCGCCGGGTTTATAAGGACGTTCGTCAATAACTTGCACGCGCCAAATACCTTCACCTGTAGAACCGCGGTTTTGTTTCAAAACACGTTCGCCAAATGAAATACTTCGCGGAAAAGTATTTTTAAACTCTTCAACGGTATAATACGCATAGGTATCTTCCGGCACTAAACCGGTACCTACCAGTTTAACCAAAGCATCTTTGGCGCCTAAGTCTTGCATGACATCGGGATGGGAAAAACCCTCTAAACCGGCATCGGACAATTTGCGCAAAGTTTCAAAAAATATTTTTTCACCTGATGGAATGGTGCCGGGATTAACACGTGTAATGTATGCATCATACCGGTCTTTGGCATAATTGTAAATTTTATCTGCCCATTCATCTCTAAATTTTAAAATATCGACATTCCAACCGCGCTCGCGCAGGGCATTTGCTATAGGAATAGTATCTTTACGATATCCGTCTAAGCCTTTGTCAGTGCCACCTTCGGCTTCAAATATAACAACTCTTTGTTTCATAATTTTGATTTTTGATTTAATTGCTTCAAATCTAACGAAAAAACCGGACATATTCAAGGATTTTTATCAATAAAAAAAGTGTTAAAAGAGAATGCTAACTTATGTCTATAGTCAGGTTTTTTACTTGTATTTAACGAGTTTTAAAAAAATAACAAATTAATTAGGCTTATGCTTCTTAATATTTTCTTATTTTTGTCAATTAAATATTCTTGAATGTTAAAAATACCGGAATCTTTAAAGGAAACCTTGTCACAAAGCCCTTCCACGAGTATCATCATTCATCGCAATCCCGATGGTGATGCATTGGGTGCAGGTCTTGCCTTAAAAACTTTTCTAGCAAAAAAAGACATTCAAGTTGAGTTGATTTCTCCCAACGCCATTCCAAATTACCTTAAATGGCTTCCCGGTATCAATGATGTGATTATTTACGAAGAGCAATCTGAAAAAGCACAAGATATTATCAAAAATTCGCAATTGATTTTCACGTTGGATTTCAACGATTTATCTAGAACCGGTAAGGTTTTTGAAAAATTTTTAAAAACTTTACAATCGCCGCAGTTTGTGATGATAGATCACCATTTAGAACCGGCAGATTATGCCCGTTACAAATTTTCTAACGCCAACAAAAGTTCTACCAGCGAAATGATTTTTGACTTTATCTCGGCTTTAGGCGGACAAAATTTGATTGACAAAAATATGGCTACGGCGCTTTATACCGGTATTATGACCGATACAGGATCATTCAAATTTCCGAACACAACGCCACACACTATGCGAATTGCTGCCGATTTGATGGAAAAAGGCATCAATCACAATGAAATTCAAATCAACATATACGACTCGTTTTCGTTAGACAAATTACACCTTTTGGGAGAAGCACTTAATAAATTGGTGTTTTTACCTCAATATAAAACAGCTTATATAGCTCTGAGCAAATCCGATTTAGAAAAATATCACTACCAAAAAGGCGATACTGAAGGCTTTGTTAACTACGGTTTGGCTCTTAAAGATGCCGATTTTGCCGTCATGTTTTTAGAAAATGACCAAGAAGGTGTCCGGATTTCTTTTAGATCAAAAGGTGATTTTCCGGCTAACGAATTTGCTAAAAAATATTTTAACGGCGGTGGTCACCGTAATGCTGCCGGTGGAAGAACCCCTAAAAGTTTAGAAGAAACCGTAAAATTATTCTTAGAAAAATTACCCGAATTTATAGCCGAAATTCAACAAAAAAATGCCTAGATTTCTAATACATATAATTATTATAACGCTTCTTTGGTCTTGTAAAAATAACCGGCAAGCTGTTCGTGAGCCTGTGCAACATCAAAAATCGCATATTGATATGGAATCCGTTAGGCACAATCAGGAACTCAATAGAAGAGAAGAAGCCTATATATTAAAAATGATCAAGCAAGACAGCTTGCATCACTACATCGATTCGGGTCATGGGTTTTGGTATTATTTTTTAAAACAAAACACCAAGTCAAAAGAGCAACCGAAAGCCGGTGACAAAGTATTATTAAATTATCAAATCAAAGATTTGAGCGGTAATATCATTTATAGTTTTGATGAAATAGGAGAAAAGACCTATCGTGTCGATCATGAAAATTATTTTAGAGGTTTTCGCGAAGCAGTCAAATTATTAAAAGAAGGCGAAGCGGCTGTTTTTATATTCCCTTCAAGTGCTGCCTACGGATTTCACGGCGATGAAAAAAAAATAGGCACCAATGTTCCTTTGATAATGGAATTAAAAATTATAAAAATAAATAAACAAAAAACAGATTAATTATGAAACAAATCAGTTGGATTTTATTAGTATTGATTTTGGGATTAACCGGTTGTAAATCATCAAAATATCCCGATTTAAAAGACGGATTGTATGCCGAATTACAAACAGACAAAGGCACTATTTTGTTGCAACTGCGTCCGGATAAGGCACCGGTTACGGTGGCAAACTTTGTAAGCTTGGCAGAAGGCACCAATCCTTATGTTGACGAAAAATATAAAGGCAAGCCTTTTTATGACGGTTTAACTTTTCATCGGGTAGTGAGCAAAGCTACCGGTGCGCGTCAAGATTTTGTAATACAAGGTGGTGACCCCTTAGGAAACGGTCAAGGTGGTCCCGGATACCAATTTAAAAATGAAATTTCCGATTTGAAACACACCAAAGGCGCTTTGTCTATGGCAAGAGAAAACAAACCCGATACCAATGGCAGTCAATTTTTTATCACTTTGACAGATACACCATTCTTAGATGGAAAATACAGTGTCTTTGGCTATACCGTTAAAGGTTTTGATGTGGTTCAAAAAATTAGAAAAGGAGATACTATTAAAAAAGTCACCATCATCAGAAAAGGAAAAGACGCTAAAAAGTTTGATGCCGTAAAAGTTTTCAATGATTATATGAAAGAAAAAACTGCAGCAGAACAAAAGAAAAATGAAGCCAAAAAGAAATTGGCAGCCGACTTAGCAGCCAAAAAAGCACAAGCAAAAGACGACCCCTCCGGTTTAAAAATTTTGATTGAAAAGGAAGGAACCGGCAGAAAACCCAAAGCAGGTGAATGGGTACAAGTGCATTATACCGGATATCTACCGGACGGCACCAAGTTTGACTCATCTTACGACCGCGGACAACCTATTGGTTTTCAAGTAGGTAAAGGACGTGTGATAGCCGGTTGGGATAAAGGCATCATGCAACTCAAAGAAGGTTCTAAAGCTTATTTATTTATTCCTTCTTATTTAGGATATGGCGAAAGAGGTGCCGGTGGGGTCATTCCACCAAATTCCGATTTAATATTTGAAGTTGAATTGGTAAAAGTTGGAAAATAAAATCATTAATAGTCTGACAAAAAAAAAGATTCTTGTTCAAAATATTTTTAGAATTAAGAAAAAAATTTATAATTTTATAGACACAAAATAACTTACAAAAAATTTGAAATTATGGAGCAAAAAGTAAATTATCTGAGTGATTTGGAATTCAACTTGGATACCTGGAAAAGAGAATTAAAATTTCATAGAGACGAGATGGACACATTTCAGGAAAAACTGGATGAAGTGGCAGCCCGTAAAAATCTCGACAAACAAGCCTTAATTGAACTGGAAAGCTTCCAAAATAAAATATTAAGAGAACGTAAAGTAATATCGGATTTATTACATAAAATCAAACAAAAACGACTAAACCTTAAAACGGCAGACATTAATGAGCCACTTGACGGTAGATTGTATAGAGAACAAATCCCGCTCCGTGATGAAATGCGTACTTATATCCGCCTACATTACGATTTAAAAGAAGCTATGATGGATTTCTTTACCAAATGGTTAGATTAATAAAACTTTTTAGATCAAGCTTAAATATTTTTTCAATTAAAGGTTGATTTTCAATTGATTATATAAAAAGCCTCACTGTTTTTAAGAGCGAGGCTTTTTATATTTCTACATTAAGGCTACTTCCAATATCGAATCAACAACATTTCAATAATTAAAAAGACTAACGCCAAGCCCAAAAGCCATTGCCACAAACTTTGAGTTTTAAAATATTCCTGTCGGCGAGTTTCAAAAGACTTCACACCATTAATTTGGTGAACATGCATGGTATTGGGAATTTGTAAAAATTTCAAAATATGTTCCTTCCTGTTATAATTGTAAGCAACGCTACCAATTTTATTAGCATTATGTGTAATGTCGTATATGCCGGCTTGTTGGGGTTGTTCATCAGTCGTAACGGCAATACGTTTGTATTGATTGACTTGAAAAGGCACAAAATCAACCTGAGAATTTCGTAAATGAAGCGTTTCATCGGGTTTTAAGTGGACCGGCACTTGCCATTGATTTTTTTCGCCAATGACGTAATACAAACTTTGCCGGTTAGAACGGGCTTTACCTATTTGGTAAAACAAGGGCACTATCAAAGAAGCTGCTTGCTCAAAATCGGTATTTTGAGGATTAATCGGGGTATTGATGACAAAGATTTGTCCATTTTGTTTAAAAACCTGCGCAAACGGACTTTGATCGCTCAATTTGTAGAGCCATTGACCGGTATTTGAAAAACGATAATGCTTTTTGACAAACGGATAAGCAAAATTCCGAACCTGCTTGATAAACACATTTTTAAACAAGGAATGTTTATAGTTGATGCGATTGAGAAATACTTTTGCCGTATCAAGCTGCACGCGGCTGTGAATATTCAAATTGTTTAGAATATTTTGCAAATCTTCCGCTTGGTCATCAGTTGGTAAAATCAGCAAATTGCCGTATTGGTCTACATATTTTTTAATCGCATCGGTATAGGCATCAGCTATGTCAATTTGCGTTAAAACCACCAAACCATAATCGGATAATTGACTGACATCTAACTTATTAACCGGTATTTGTTGAAGTGTAAATTCATCCGGCGTATAGATTTTTTTAAGGTAGGAGGGAAGGCTATTCCCTAAAACCAAGATTTTGTATTTATCACTTGAATGATAGGTGAAAAACAACCGGTTATCAAACTGAAAACCTTTATCATGCAGCCTTATTTCGGCTTCAATATCGGATTTTGCCGGAATATGAACACGTAAAATTTGCTGTAAGCTGTCCTTAAAATCGATATAGCCGCGCCATAAAATGTCCTTGTTTTGCCGGATTGTAATAGGTGATTTTAATTGGTGATGATTGGCTGAAACTTTGAGATTGAACACATAAGCATCTTTGGTTTTCTCGGTAAGCCAAATACTGTCAATACTGATATTTTGCAGGTCGGGATTTTGCCGGACAACAAAATAATATTGGCGGTTATCTTGAAATAATGAATCACTTAAAACTTCATCATTGACATTTTGCATATCGGAACAATACAAAATGTTTGTCAGGGTATTTTGTTCATTATCAACCAGATATTTTATTTTTTTGAGATTTTGCAAATGGTAAGCGCTTAGTCCGGTCAAGTGAATTTGCTGCAAAACAGCGTCGAGATTTTTACGGTTGACATTCCGGTAGGTAGCATTGTTGGTCAGTAGGGTATAGGTGGCACTTCCTGATAAATTTTGTTGCAAATCTTGCTTAAAATCCTGCCACAAACTCGTATTTTCTTTCAGCGCATCTAAACTCAAAGAATTGTCCAAATAAATAATGTTTTGACTTTTGTTGATTTGGTCAGCTTGGGCTTGTGAGCCTTTATAAGGTTTGGCAAAAGCAATAATCAAGGCGGCGAGTGCTAACAAACGACTTAACAATACCAAGAGTTCTTTGAGCCGGCGACTTTTTCGGGATTTGATTTCCAAATCTTGTAAAAAATCGACATTGGTAAAGACTTGCGTCTTAAATTTTTTCCAACGCACCAAATGAATGATGATAGGAATCAATAACAGAAACAGTGCGTATAATATGCCGGGGTGTTCAAAGCTCATAGTTTAATCAATTATCAATCCGTCTTGCATACTTAATTTCCGGTCGGACATTTCTGCCAATTCTTCGTTATGCGTAACAATGACAAAGGTTTGGTTAAACCGGTCACGCAATTCGAAAAACAGTTTGTGTAATTGCTTGGCATTTTCGGTGTCGAGATTACCGCTTGGTTCGTCTGCCATGATTACCGAGGGATTATTAATCAGCGCCCGTGCTACGGCAACGCGTTGTTGTTCGCCACCGGACAATTTGGCAGGTTTATGATGCAAAC
>Ga0256832_1000952_pt1 | contig 19307 bp, 13 predicted proteins | sample 134614metaG_FD_190534 | JGI IMG/M metagenome (GOLD analysis project Ga0256832, IMG submission 190534) | Hydrothermal vent microbial communities from Lau Basin, Pacific Ocean - 134-614 | ecosystem: Environmental > Aquatic > Marine > Hydrothermal vents | place: Pacific Ocean: Lau Basin | collected...
TGGTCACACACAAGATTTGACAAGTCGATTACAAAAACATTTAACCCATCATAAAGGATTTACCGGAAAGGTTGCTGATTGGGAACTTGTTTATTTTGAAAAATTTGCTGACAAATCGGAAGCTTATGCCCGGGAACGAATGATTAAAAAACGTAAAAGCCGAAAATATATAGAGAGATTAATTTCCAATTTTGACAATTAGCTCAGTTGGTTTAGCGCATCCCGACTTCAAGTCGGGAGGGTCACTGGTTCGAATCCAGTATCGCCCACATAATGGAGCCGTAGGATTGATTTCTTACGGCTTTTTTTGATTTTTACAAAGATGTATTACTGTTATATTTTATATTCAAAGGCATTAGATAAATATTATGTTGGTCACACACAAGATTTGACAAGTCGATTACAAAAACATTTAACCCATCATAAAGGATTTACCGGAAAGGTTGCTGATTGGGAACTTGTTTATTTTGAAAAATTTGCTGACAAATCGGAAGCTTATTGAAAATTGGAAAACTCCTAATGAAAACCCAATGAATATCTAATTGATGTTCTTGATAGAATACCTAAACATAAAACTAACAAACTTGTGAAATTGTCACAATAATATTGAAAATCAAAATCAGAAAATCAATAGGTTTAATTGACCGGACATTTTCTGATAATCATTTAAATCTTATATCGAAATTTATATCTATATAGAAGCCATTATTCGATTATGGCGGTTTCGTGTTTGTAAAATTTGACGCAAAAATCCCCAACCATAGCCGGTCAACATCACAAAGGCAGCAATTGCCGATAAGATGCCTAATTTTAATTGTTTATATTGTCTTGTCGCATCGATTATCAATACTATAAAATAAAGTGAATACAAAATGATACCGGTATATAAACCGAACAATGCCAGTATCAAACTCAAAATTAGGCCCAGGGTAAAAATTGCCGGAAAAAAATGCCATAATTTTAAAGTGCCGGGGTGCAATCGGGATAGAACTATACGCGCTTCTCCCGAATGTTTTACTTGATTATAAAAACTACGCCAATTGTTGCGACGTTTGTGATAAACTTTAGCATTAGGAATCAATTTGGTTTTAAAACCGGCTTTCATAATCCTGATGCTCAAATCGATATCTTCACCATAACGCATAGCTGAAAAGCCTCCGGTATGTTGAAAAACTTTTTTAGACAATCCCATATTAAAGCTACGCGGATAAAACTTATCCAATTTCTGTCCTTTACCTCTAATTCCGCCGGTTGTAAGCCAAGAAGTCATCGCATAATTTATGGCTTTTTGAATAGGTGTAAAATCCGGAGCGGCTGCATCCGGTCCACCAAATGCGTCGGTATAATCCTTGATGAGTTCATCGTAAACTATCTGCATATAGGTTTCCGGCACAACAACATCTGAATCTAGAATAATAAAAAAGTTACCGCTTGCTTTTTGCATACCATAATTTCGGCTCAATCCGGGACCTGAGTTTTCTTTATAAAAATACTTCAAATTCAACATTTCCATATAATTACGACACATTTTTTCCGATAAAATTGATGAACCGTCTTCTACAATAATGACTTCAAATTCTTTAAAAGTCTGATTTTTCAAACTTTCCAACAAAGCCGCCACTTCATCGGGACGGTTATAAACCGGCACAATAATTGAAAATGCTATGTCAGAAATTTTAGTCATTATTGGTCAGAATGATGATTGGTCTTCATAAAATTTAAGGATGTAGAATTGACACAATAACGTTTACCGGTGGTTTCTTGCGGTCCGTCATCAAAAATATGCCCTAAATGCCCACCGCAATTGGCGCATAAAATTTCGGTTCTAATCATATTATGACTGTAGTCGGGTTGCATAATAATAGCCCCCGGAATGGCATTGTCAAAAGAAGGCCAGCCACAATGACTTTCATATTTATGTTCCGATTTAAACAAAGGCGCGCCACAGGCAGCGCACTTATAGATACCATTTTCAAAATGGTAAGTATATTTACCGGTACCGGGCAAATCGGTGCCTTTGCGTCGTAGAATATGAAATTGTTGCGGGGTTAAAATTTTTTCCCATTCCGCATCAGATTTGTTGATTTTAGGTTTCATAGGTTGCTTTTTGATTGGGAGTTGTTTCGTCTGACAAGCCAACAGAAACAATAAACTCATTAAACTTGATAATTTAAACATAAATTGGTGTTTATAAAACTTAACAGGTTTAAAAAAACCTATAATATTTTGATTTTACATGCGTTCCGGCACTTCAATACCTAATAATTGAAAGGCATTTTTAATGGTGTCTCCAACTTTTTTTGACAATTTTACTCTGAAAATCCGTTCCTTTTCATCCTCAGCTGCCAAAATGGGAACACTTTGGTAAAAACTATTGTATTGTTTGACAAGATCGTAGGTGTAATTGGCTATGATTCCCGGATTTTGTTGTCCGGCAGCCGATTGTATCGCTTGTGGAAAAGCTTCTAACAGCTTGATAACTTCCTTTTCTTTGGGTTCCAAACTCTTTATTTGATAAGGTTTGTCTTTTAAATCGCCGGCTTTACGCAAGATGGATTGGATGCGGGCATAGGTATATTGAATAAACGGGCCAGTATTCCCCTGAAAATCGATGGATTTTTTAGGGTCAAATAAAATTGTTCGTTTCGGATCAACTTTTAAGATAAAATATTTTAAAGCGCCTAAACCGATAATGCGATATAACCGTTGTTTTTCCGCTTCGCTGTAACCTTCCAGTTTACCTAATTCTTGCGAAATAGCCTTGGCAGTTTGAGTCATTTCGGTCATTAAGTCGTCGGCATCAACCACGGTTCCTTCGCGTGATTTCATTTTACCATGAGGTAATTCGACCATACCGTAAGACAAATGATATAATCTGTCTGCCCAGTCGTAGCCTAATTTTTTTAAGATTAAAAACAAGACTTGAAAATGGTAATCTTGTTCATTTCCAACGACATAAATATGACTGTCTATATCAAAATCTTCAAATCGCTTGATGGCAGTGCCAATATCTTGTGTGATATAAACTGAGGTGCCGTCTGCTCGTAACAACAATTTTTCATCTAAACCTTCTTCGGAAAGGTCTGCCCAAACAGAGCCATCGGACTTGCGGTAGAAAATGCCTTTTTGCAAGCCTTCTTCAACTACTTTTTTACCGAGCAAATAGGTTTCGCTTTCGTAGTAATTTTTATCAAAACTAACCCCCAGATTTTTGTAAGTCTCATTAAAACCCTCGTATACCCAGCCGTTCATTTTATGCCACAATGACATGACTTCGGGGTCTTTGGCTTCCCACTTACGAAGCATTTCTTGGGCTTCAAGTAATATAGGCGCTTCTTTTTTGGCTTCGGCTTCGGACTTACCTTTTTCTATAAGTTCTTTGATTTGTTTTTTATATTCTTGGTCAAATTTTACATAGTATTTCCCGGCTAAATGGTCTCCCTTCATCCCGCTGCTTTTGGGTGTTTCGCCATTGCCAAATTTTTGCCAAGCCAACATCGATTTACATATATGTATGCCGCGGTCATTGATTATTTGGGTTTTAATCACGGGCTTACCGGTGGCTTTATAGATTTCGCTGATACTATGTCCTAACAGATTGTTACGGATGTGTCCCAAATGTAAAGGTTTGTTGGTATTGGGTGAGGAATATTCTACCATTAAAGCTTTTTGGGTCTCATCAACCGGCGTTAATCCGTAAGTTTCATCGGGGTAAATCCGGTTTAAAAAATCGATATAATAATCCGGATTGACAACCAAATTTAAAAAACCACCCACGACATTAAAATCTTTTATTAGCGGTAAATTTTCTTTAAGATAACGTCCAATGGTTTCGGCTACATCTTTCGGATTTTTCTTTAATTGTTTAACATACGGAAAAACCACCAAAGTAATATCGCCTTCAAAATCTTTTCGGGTGGCTTGCAGTTCGGGTTTATCTGTTTTTAAATCGTAAAGCTTCTCAAACGCTTCTTGTATTTTTTCTTGTAAAATTTGTTCCATTTTTTGACAACTTTATTTTGCAAAAGTAAGCAAATAATGTCTATTGTAGGATTGATATTTACTGATTTTGTTTGACGTAGAAAAGCTTTGTGTTTTTACTATTTTTTAAAACATTAAGTCATGAATTTTTTGGTCATTATGTTCAACCCTCAAAAATACTATTTAATGATGTCTGTTTTTTAATTATCCCCAACTATTTAGGTTGAAGCTCCACCAACGGCACTAACATTTCTTGCATGGAAATACCGCCATGTTGTAAAGTATCGGTAAAATAATCAACATACTGATTATAATTGTTCGGATAAACAAAGAAATAGTCTTCTTTGGCAAAAATAAAAGGACTGTTGATGCCAATACTGGGCAGTTTGATGGTTTCGGGTTGGTTTACGGCATACACAACTTTAGGGTCATAACTTAAACTTTTACCGGTTTTGTAACGCAAATTCAAGCTGGCTTCCTTCTGACCGATGACTTTAGTCGGTTTTTTGACATTGATGGTACCGTGGTCTGTTGTTATAAAGAGTTTCATTTGATGAGCGGCAGCCAGTTTTACCAACTCAAACAAAGGCGAATTGTCAAACCACGACTTGGTTAATGAACGATAAGCTTTATCATCGGGCGCTAATTCTTTAATTAAATTCATATCTGTTTTGGCATGCGACAACATATCGACAAAATTATAAACCACCACATTTAAATCATAATTATTGAATCGGTTAAATTGGCTGATGATTTTCTGACCGAAACTATAGTTTAAAATTTTGATGTAATTGGTCTTTAAGTTTAAGCCCAATCGTTTGATTTGTGCTTCGAGAAAATCTTTTTCGTAGAGATTTTTGCCACCTTCATCGGTGTCGTCTTTCCACCATTGCGGATAATATTTTTTTAAATCTGCCGGCAACATGCCACCAAAAATACTGTTCCGGGCATATTGGGTTGCTGTCGGCAAAATGGCATAATAAAGTGTTTCATTTACTGGTTTGTAATAGTCTTCTATCATCGGGGCAATAGTCAACCATTGGTCGTAGCGCAAATTGTCTATAACAACCAGCAATGTATTGGCTTCAACCTTTGGGAACACATATTTTTTCAATATTTGATGCGACATTACCGGTGCTTCATCGCCATTAACCCAAGCTTCATAATTGTCTTTAACAAATTTAAAAAAGGCTCTATTAGCCTCTTGAAACTGTCCTTTGAGGATTTCACTCATTTGACTGTCTTGAATGCCATCCATTTTCAGTTCCCATTTGACCAATTTTTCATATAATTTTGCCCATTCGTCATAGGTATCAATCATATTGATATCCATGGAAATCCGTTGAAAATCTTGTTGATAGGACAAATTAGTCTTTTCGGATACCAGTTCTTTTTTATTGAGTATTTTTTTTAAAGTCAATAAGATTTGTTTCGGATTGACCGGTTTGATGATATAATCGGTAATCTGTTGACCGATAGCTTCTTCCATGATGTTTTCTTCTTCACTTTTGGTAATCATCACCACAGGTAAGTGTGGAAAACGGGATTTAATCCGGTTAAGTGTTTCCAAACCGTCAATACCGGGCATTTGCTCATCCAGAAAAATAATATCAACATCTTGATTGGACAATTCGTCTAAGGCTTCCAAACCACTTTGCGCTGTTACCACTTCATATCCTTTTGATTGTAAAAACAGCATATGAGGTTTAAGCAAAGCAATTTCATCATCGACCCAAAGAATTTTTTTTGCCATAAAAGTTTTTTCTTATGATAACGTATTTTGTGTGGAATAATTATATGTTTGAGGAATTGTGGATTTTTTGCTACTTCATAGAATGTTTTGCTCATTGATGCTTATTCACTACTCCTGACTTTACGCCTGCTTACAATTTGAGGAATTGAGGAAATGAGGTGCATAGGTCGCTGTCCCGACCCCGACTTTAGTCGGGGGGGATTGTGACGTAGGAACAAAATTGTATCGAAGTGACCGGCATGAATTTGAGGAATTGAGGAATTTTTCCCCATTCTTGACAATTTTTAATTTTCAATTAATTTTATCTATCTTCCAACTTAATACTTGCTTATTTGTTACTTGTATCCCGATTCCTACATCATAGTGACGTCACTTCGTTACGCTTTCCATTAATAAACTCATTCTACTCCATGCATCCATTTTTTCAGGAATGGATTGAGTAACAAAATCAATACGCCGGCTGCAAATGGGACGACTGTAAAAATCAAAAAGAAAGTAGAAATACCGAATTTATCTGCAATACCATCTGAGGCTTCTGCCATTAAACCGGACAATTTATTTGCCAGACCTGTAAAAATATACCAAATGCCAAACACAAATCCGGTCATACGCAAGGGCGCCAACTTGCTAACATAAGACAAGCCTACCGGCGAAATTGCCAATTCGCCCATTGTATGAAGTAAATAAGCCAATATCAACCAAATCATACTGACAGCAGCCGTTTTGGCACCCAACGGAATGGATGAAGCGCCAAAGGCTAACATGGCAAATCCGGAACCAAGAAACAGAAATCCTATGAAGAATTTTTGTGCCACTGACAATTTATAACGCTGCCAAACTTTGGAATAAAGTGGCGCCAATGAAATGATAAACACCGGATTTAATATCTGGAACCAAGTGGTATCAACCACAGGGCTATCGGTGTGTAATTTATCATAAACACGCGCGATAACCAAGCCCCAAATAATCATAAAACTTATTGAAGTAAATAAAATGGTTAAAGGGTATTTTTTGATAATGGCTTTACCCAATCCGTAAATAACATAGGTTAAAACCAACATGGGTACAATAGAAACTATAGTATCTACTATTTTATAAATCAATGCCCATTGGTCAGACAAAACACGTGAGGTATAATCTCTGGCAAATATAGTCATTGTGGTTCCGGCTTGTTCAAAACTAGCCCAAAAGGCAATTACAAAAAAGGCAATAATAAAAACGACTTTTAAGCGATCGCGTTCAACGGGTTCATATTTAGTCAAACGCATTAATCCTAAAAAAACAAATAGTAACAATGAGATAGGAAAAAAGATGTCAGCCAATCCCATTTCAAAAGTTTGACTAAAAATATTTAAAGTATAAAGATTTTCAGGCAAGAAATGTCCACCTCTGGTAATCACTTTAAATATGCCGTGTATCACCCAAATTAAAGCCAAAAATACACCGGTTCCGGCAATGATTTGTTCAATGAAAGTAAAAGGCACACGTTTTTGACGTTCTTCTTCGGGTAAATCAATGGTTTTGGGTTGGGGGTTATTGGCTTCTTCTCCAAAAACATCACGTGCAAAATAAAATTGCAACAATCCGAATAACATAAAAACACCGGCTAATCCGAAACCGAATTTCCAGCCGTAATGTTCACCGATCCAACCAACTAAAAGCGTCCCTATAAAAGCACCGGCATTAACCCCCATATAAAAAATAGTATAAGCCCCATCTTTTTTAGCACTGTGTGGCGGATACATTTTACCGACTATGGAAGACATATTGGGTTTAAACAGCCCTGTTCCTACAACTAATAGCAACAAACCGATATAAAATACAAAACTCAGGTCCATACCCAAATCCATATCGGCTATGGCTAAAGCCGCATGACCTGCGGTGATGATAGTCGCACCGATGATAACGGTTTTAACATGTCCCCATTTATTGTCAGCCAACCAGCCACCGAGCATTGGCAAAAAATATACCAGCATTACATACCAGCCGTAAAGTGCATAAGCTTCCTTTTTATCCCACTCCCAACCACCTTCTATAAGTTTGGCAGTTAAAAATAATATTAGTAAAGCTCGCATGCCGTAGTAGCTAAAGCGTTCCCACATTTCTGTAAAAAACAATACAAATAAACCAATGGGATGTCCTAATAATTGGGGTTGATTTTGACCTGAATATTCTTTTTGTATCATAAAAAAATAAGTTTGGTTGCTAAAATACGTTTTTTTTCTTTATAATGAAAAAGACCGCCCAAAAGCGGTCTTCATTATCTTTAAATTATAAATTATTACCATAAATTATGCCAAGCACCGTTTGCATAGCAACGTATTTTTTTAATATTATCATCAAAATACATCATGCCATCTTGCGGATTGGAAGGCGGAGTTCCTGTTGGTCTTAACCTAAAAGTTTTTCCAACTTCAACGGGATCTCCGTTGTCATTTAAATATAAAACAGCTCCGTCTGATGCATTTGACATAGAGTGAATTTCATTGGCATCCATTTCTAAATGTTGTCCGTTAATAGACCCCAATACCAAATCTGCTCCCGGATTACTAGACCCGTTTGGACCGGCGTCATTTCTATAGGCAATATGAAGGTATCCGGTGGGATTGTTTAAACCTATACCTATTTTGCCATTACCTAATATGGTCATGGCTTCCACTCTATTATTCCATCCTTGTTGAAGACCGGTGACAAATTTGAACCCCTGCGTATTATTAGTAGCATCAGAAGACAAGTAAAATAATTCCGTATTTTTTAAATCTACATTATTAAATACAACATGAGCAGACTCTCCGCCACCAATTGCCAGTCCTTGTCCCGGACTCATTGAAAGTCCATAACCATAATAGTATCCTGTTCTCTGCATAAAGGTAGCGGCATGGTTGGCTGTTGTTAAGTCATGAAAAAAAATACGGTTTACGTCCATATGCCAATCTCTGTTCTTTTTTATTTTGAGAACTTCAATTCGTGAGTTCCAACCATTTTGCAAATTATTTATTATCTCAAAATCGTTATCTGATGCAATATAAAAAGTTTCATGTCCGTTGGTGGTATCAATATTATTTTTGGTTGTTACCGCTGCTTCACCTGAAGCTAAAACCGTGGTGCCACCGGCTCCTAAAAAAATATTATCTCCGTTACCATTTGAAGGACTATTAAAACTGACCCAAGTATGCGTTCCGCTAGAAACGTTACTGTAAATCTTTAAGGCGTTACCATGTTTGATATTCCCGTTAACTTCCAACTTCTCACTTGGTGAAGAGGTTCCAATACCCACATTGCCGGTAGGTATACTATACATATCATTTCCATTTACAACCCAATCTTGGTCGGGTTGGGTAGATAAATTAACCCAATTGGTTCCATCGTAATAATAAAAACTGTTATCATCTGTTACATAAACCAATAAACCGGTTGCCGGAGATGCAATATTGTCTCTATCGGCAGCTGTCATTCTGGGAATTAGCAGCCCACTTGTAGTGGATTTAACATCTAACATGGCAGAAGCATCCGGCGCACTACCATCTGTATTGATACCAACCTGTGCCTTTGATATAAATAAGGCATTGAAAATTAACATTATAAACAAAGTTTTTTTCATAATAAAAAAATTTATAAAACACACATTTTGAAATGCAAAATTAGTAATAATTTTTTGTTTTTTCAAACAATTAGTTAATTATTTAAATTTGTTTTAAATATTACAGAATAAACGACATAAACAAAAAAAGCCACCGGTAGGGTGACTTTTATAAAGTTCTATTAGAAAATATTCTATTTATTGTTAAGAAGTTTCTTTAAATTAAGCTTCTTTTTAGGCTTTTTTGTAATATTTTTAATATTGACTTTTTCAGGCTTATTTTTAACCTTAACTGCATTTGAATGATTACTATTAGAGTATCCTATACGTTTTTCGGCCGGTTGGTTATATAATTCCGGCATCAGAAATTTACCACGATTTTTTTCTTTTTTAAACACTTCAACTTGTAGTTTTTCAGGATGTTGTTGAATATACGGATCATTTCGCTGTGCATAAACATACCATGAAATTTTTTGTCCGGCATGCCCTCCGGATATTTTAAATTCTCCTTCATTATTTATTTCCTTGGCAACATAAATACCCGGAGCAGGTTGTCCTACAGGTGTTAACATATAGCTAAAGTTTTTATTGACGGCTTTAAAATAACCGGGCAATTTAATTATAGCTTCACCGTTAGCGTTTAAAACTACATTACCTCTGTATACATTTAATATTTCATTTGATTCAATGCTAAAATGTTTTAAATATTTGTTTTCAGGATCCAAAGGATGGTCTATCAAAAAGTTTTTAGCACCTGAAGATCCTAAATCGCCATCTGCGAAAACTGCATATGGTGCAGAAAAAGCATCATTATTGGTAGGTGCATATCCGTATACACCCGCCAATCCATTTGCATCGGTGTATCCATATACACCTATCAAACCACCAAAGCCTTTAACACCATAACCATAACTGGCAGCAGGCATAGAATACCCGACAACACCTGTGGCATTGGTATTTGTCGTTCCGGCATACGATCCTTCTATGGCAACAGCAGCATTATCGTTCAAATCTGTATAACTGATGATACCCAAGTTGCTACCATTGGCTATAATACCGGCGCCAAGAGGATTATTGCCTGCGTCTACAGGCAAATAATAGCTTGACAAATTATTACCATTAGCTATTAAAGCGACTCCGGTATCATTTCTGTTATCAAAATAGGCAACACTTCCATTGCCTTGATTGACATCAAATGCACCATAATATCCATAATTGGTACCGGTTCCTGATAAGCTGGCATAAAAACCATAATTGGTGCCGTTGCCTGTAATATTAGCATAAGAACCATAATTAGTAGTGCCGTCAGTCAATGAATTAAGTGTCCCGAAATTAGTAGCATTGCCACTACCACCATCATATACGGAATTAAGATTTCCTACATTTGTTCCGTCGCCTTTTACGTAAGATTCCAAGCCATAGTTGCTACCGGCACCACCACTAACATAGCCTTGAACACCATAATAGTCATTATTACCTAAAGGTAAAACAATACCTTGCACACCATAATATCCTCCCTGAAATCCGCCACCAATGCCATAATAATCTGTATTGGCAACTACACCAACAACACCATAATCATCAGAATTAGTTCGTGTACTATTGAAAATACCAACATAATCTTTGTCATTTGCTTCTGTATAAAATTGAAAAAAATCAATAGGAGCTACATTGACACCTACGGCACCATTTGTATTTATCTGCATCCGTTCTACATTATTAGTTTTAAAAATCAATGGTTGTGCATCGGTTGTTCCCAAAAATTCCGTTCCCGATGTTCCGGCATTGCCGGCTAATAACCAAGATTTTCCTGATTCTTGTAAACGTACCCAATTTGTGCCATCAAAATAATAGAAGCTATTATCATCTGTTACATAAACTGTTAACCCGGTTGCCGGTGATGCAATATTGTCTCTGTCTACTGCTGTCATTCTGGGAATTAACAAACCACTCGTGGTCGATTTAACATCCAACATTGCTGAAGCATCAGGTGCTGAATTATCGGTATTTATAGCTACTTGTGCCATTAAACCGATATTAGTCATAGCTAATAAAAATAATAAAACAGTTTTTCTCATAATGTAAAGGTTAATTAATTAAAGGTATTTTTTTCAAATGTATATATTTTTTTAAAACGGTTTATAGAAAATTAAAAAAAATAAAATATTTTAACTTAATAATACTTTTTTTTAATAAAAAAACAACAAAATAAACAAAATCTCAAAATTATTTATTTGATATATTATAGAAAATTTAGGGTCTATATCTATTTAAGTGGGTAATATATATAATATCTCAAATAATAATGTCAGCACTTCGGGCTTATTTGATAAACCCCGTAGGGGTGATATATTTATAGATTAAACAATAAAAAACCACCATTGAACCCCGAAGGGGTGATATATTTATAGTCAATCTATGACGTTAAAAACATAAACCCCATAGGGGTGAAATTATATTTAAAAAGATAATCGCTATGATTATATGATTCTTGAACCAAATTTATTATTACCCACACAAAACAACATAGAGTCAAAATTTATAAATAAAATCTTACAAATGAGTAAAACAAGTTACATCCCCAGTTTTTTACGGCCTTCTTCGCTAATCATAGAAGCATCCCAGGGCGGATCAAAAACCACATCGACATCGACATTAAAATCCGGATATTTTTTCTTGATGATATTTTTGACATTGTCAGTAATGGCATCACCGAGTGGACAGGACGGTGTTGAAAGAGTCATTTCTATCCTTACGTTATTATCGCCATCATATAAAATATTGTAAACCAAACCAAGATTGATAATATCCAGTTCAATCTCCGGATCCATCACGTTTTTTAGTAGCTCATAAATATCGTTTTCTACTTTTCTAATTTCTTTTAAATCTTTTTTCATAATTAAGTATTTTTCAATTAAATATCCAATTCTTTGTCACGTTGGTTAATAAATTTGTTAGAATCGTGAAAAAACATCAGCCAGACATTATAATTATATAGTATGGCGACCAGTAAAAATAAAATAGTAGCCATTCTTATTACCATATTTAATTGCAAAATTAATCCAAAAAAACTCAATAATAAAAAGAGCATATACAAGTAAAATTGGATACCGGCAACTTTTTCGTTGTAGAGTTCGCGCGGTAAAGGCGTATGAAATTTGCCGACTAATTTCTGATATTTTTCCAACCAAATAATAAAAGGCAAAGTTTTATAAGTTTGTCCTAAAGCTATGGTCGTAAAAAAACCGAAAATCATGCTCATTCCAAACATAAGTATTATTATCTCGGCATACAGTTTTAAACCGGTTTGGGGTAAAATTATCATCAAAAAACTAAGCAATACCGGAAGTGACACAAACACCAATGACAGCATAGTGTATTTCATACCGACATCCAAGGTTTTTTTCATCCGGTGTTTATAAGATTCATAAATGTATCTGAAATAAAATATAATTCCGGCTATTATCATAAACCAAAAAACAAAAATAAGGTATTGATTGTCAGATAGGTATTTTGTTATTATTAATCCGGATAATCCGATGTTGAGAAATATAAATGCGTATTTGACAAATTTTTCATTAAGCCGGTGTGAAATTAAAAACATCGGAATTAATGTCGTGCCAACACCGAAAATCATCATCACAAAAAACCCGATCAAACCCATTATAGCATGATTGTGCATATGTGTAACATGAGAAGCTTTATAAAAATGGTATTTAAAATTGAGTGCCGTTAACAAACCTTCGGTTTCGGTCATCAACAACCAAAATACCGCTGATAAAATAAATAAAGACTTAAAGTTTTTAATCCGGGCATTTTTATAACTCATCATAATATTGAAGATAAAGAAGAACAACGACAGATACATACTTGTAGCGGCATAAGGCAACAAATTGGTATAATCACCAATCCAAAAAGTATAAACCAAAAAGCCAATACTGAAAGCCGTCAGCCAAAATGTAAATTTTGCTAGCTTTTCACTATACAAAGCCGTATCAAAAATAACCGGTATCAGTTGATATAACGAGCCGAAAATCAACATCATCAGCCAGCCCAAAACAGCGGTATGGGTTACTGCCAATAGCCGGTGATCATAATAAACACCTAAAAAAAAGTCGGCAGACAAAACCAATAATATGCCTAAAACCAACAAACCAATGGCGGCAAATAGGAAATGCGGTTTAACCGTGCTAATATCCGGGGCGTTATCGGTATGTAAATTTTTAGCCATAATCAGTCGTTTTTCGGTTTTTTGTATATAATTAAATAGGTATAATCCGGAGATAGTTCTTTTGAAACCCAATGGAAGCCGCGTTTTTTTAATTCGGGCAGTAAAAATTGCGGTATGCGTTTGTGATGCACAAACAAGGCTTCGTTTTCGGGTAAATGTTCCAGATGTTCCAAAATCGTTTGCATGGGTATGGGCATTTCCAGATGACGCACATCAACTTCGGACATTTGCCCTTCATATTGATTTTTTATTTTATCAAAATCTTCAATTTCATTTATAAAATTTTCTTCTATTTTTTCTACTTTTTCTGTTTTCTCATGGTTGGTTTTGGCTTGAATATCATGGTATTTGCAAGGGATCTGTTTTTTGCCGAACAAACGTTGTAACAAGCCGGGTTTTTTACAATTAAGTTTAAAATAGGTTAGATAATTCCCTTCGTCATCTTGTGTCATCCAATGCACAAAATTTTTCCCAACCAAGTAATCAATCAACGGAATAGGTTCAAAGTCGTTGATAATCAATAAAACTTGACCGGGCTTAATTTTTTTAGCCGTCTTAATAATATAGCCAAAAGGATCTCTGCCTTGGGCAATGATGGGACGCACATCTAATTCTACAATTTCTTTACCGGAAAAATCTGGTGGCATGATTTCTAAATCAGATGTATTTTGAAAATCACCGGCAACCAATTCTACCTCAAACCCAGCTTTTTGCAGGGCTTTTAAAAAATCATTGACAGGAATTTTTCCAATACGCGCAGCATCTTTGACCGTTACCCGTGTTGCCAAACTGCGTCGCAAGATGGGATTTTGCAATTTTTTAAAATTGGGATGAATGCCGGAAATGACATCAATGGCTTCCGGTTTTTCTTTCAAAATTTTGGATATTTTTGTATCCTTGGTAACTAACATAAAATATTAATTTGACAGAACAAAAATAGAACAAATAAATCTAATTTGGAATGTTTTTAAATAAGATTTTTTTTCATGTGTAATTGCCTCATTTAGCGATTTTTAACTAACTTTACGGCTACAAACAAATTTATATGAAATACTTTTTGGTCTTTTATTTGTTATCAATCAGGTTATTATGGGCGCAACAACCGCTTGACAGCATCAATCATTTGCTTCAAAAAGCCGGTTCTGATGACCGACGGATTGAACTTTTACAAGAAAAGAATCAATTTTTTTTGAATACTTCGCCGGATTCTTTGATTGCAAACAATCAAAAGATCATCAAACTTGCCCGAAAATTACATAAGCCGGTAGCAATGAGTCAATCTTATCGCTATATAGCCGAAGCGGGCTTACGAAAACACAATTTTGATTTGGCAAAACAAAATGCCGAAAAAGCATTAAAAATAGATGACAGTTTACAACATTATGCCGATATCATTTTAGATTATAATCAATTGGGGCGCGCCTACTACAATTTTAATCAACCTCAAAAAGCCATTGACATATACAAAAAAGCCGTGGCTGTTTACCAAACACATCCGTCAGGCCCGAAAATCGGGACTATATATGGCAATATTGGCGCCGCATACAATCTGCTTAACCAACCCAATGAAGCTTTAAAATATTTTTTAAAACAAGCAGATTTTATCGATTCTCTCAACGATCCGCTTCAAAAAAGTAAAGTCAATTACAACATCGGCTATACTTATATGCAGATGGACCAGTTTAAAAAGGGGGAAAAATATTTTTTAAAAGCCCTCCAAGATTCTGCAAAAATTGATGTCAAAGATTATGTTTACGTCAATTATCACGCTTTAGGCATGCTGTATTCGCGCTGGAATAAACCTGATAAAGCTCTAGATGCCAACAAAAAGGCTCTAAAATATTTTGATGCGACTCAAAACAAAATGTATCAATTTGATTTGCACAACAACAATGCGGCTATTTATCTGAAAAAAGGTGATAAACCAAAAGCTTTACAAGAAGTAAATAAAGCCTTTGAAATTGCCAATCAGATAGGTTTTAAGCTCGGCGCCGATGCCGCCCAAGCAACCAAAGCCGAGATATATGTAAATTTTGGTGATTATGACCAAGCCGAAAAAATATTAAACAAATTAAAAAAAGATTCGTCTATAACACATCATGAAATCAGGTTGTCATTGTATAATAGTTTATATGAAGTCAACAAACATAAAAGCAACTATAAAGAAGCTCTATTCTACCATGAAAAACTAAAAAAACTCAACGACTCCATACTAAAAGCGCAACGCGACAGCAAAGTAGCCGAAATAGAAACCCGTTACCAAACCGAAAAGAAAGAAAAGGAAAACCTGAAACTTAAAGCCGAAAAAACCCAACAAGAATTGTTGCTTGCCAAAGAGAGCAAACGCAACACCTATTTGTCAGCCGGTATTTTGATAGCTTTTTCCGGATTAGGTATTTTTGCGTTCTACTATCGTCGTAACAAACGACAGAAAGAATTGATTGAACATTTGCAAAAAGATTTGCATCACCGCATTAAAAATAATTTGGCGGTTATTGATGCGCTTATTGAAGACATTAAAGATGAGTTTGACGATACCAATATTCACGCTAAACTCAGCGAATTGCAAAACAGAATTAACAGCATTAACGAAATTCACCGGCAACTGTATTTCAACAAAGATATCACCCACTTAAACCTTAAAACCTATTTGGACAAGATCAGTCGCAGCATTCAAGAATCATTTGGGAGAAATGATGTTAAAATCAATAATAAAGTGCCGGAATCATTTAAACTGGAAGTCAATACTTCGTTTCCTATCGGATTGATAGTCAACGAATTTATCACCAATTCGTTTAAATATGCCTTTGAAAGACAAACCGCCGGAAAAATTGATATTGACTTAATAGAACATGGTCGAAATTACATTTTAAAATTATCTGACAACGGCAAAGGCTTGCCACCGGATTTCGATATGGACCAATTGGACAGTTTTGGTCTAAATATTATGAAACTGCTTGCCAAACAATTAAAAGGCGAATTTCATATCAAGAGTGAACAAGGTGTGCAAGTTGAAATTATATTTCCAAAGCCTTAATTAATACCAAAAACAAATATGGCTCTATATCGATTTAGTTGGGACACAAATAATACCTTAAACAATAATGCCCCCGATATTCGTAGGGGTTAAAGACTTTGTTTGGATTGTTTTACTTTAATATTGCCAGCCTTTCGGGCTTGTATAGTTAAAACCCCGAAGGGGTGACATAATTATAGAAAATTTATGACGTTAAAAACATCAACCCCGAAGGGGTGAAATTATTTAAAAATAAAATAGCCATGATTACATGGTTTTGAACCTAATTTATTATTATCCATACAAAACAATATAAAGCCACAAATATTTATTAGTCCAAAATACAATTCCTTTTGGTATCATCTCAATTTTAAAGCTTATTTTTTAGTTGGTTTTTATCATTCTCCTGTGCCTGAATAGCCGTAATTAGAATGGTATTGTAAACATCATCTACGGTACAACCGCGGCTTAAATCGTTAACGGGTTTATTCAAACCTTGCAGCATCGGACCAATGGCTAAGGCGCCTGTTTCGCGTTGCACAGCTTTGTAAGTATTGTTTCCGGTATTTAAATCGGGAAAAATCAAAACGCTGGCTTGTCCGGCGACCGGCGAATCGGGCAGTTTTTTCTTGCCGACTTCCGGGTCCACAGCAGCGTCATATTGAATAGGTCCTTCTACTAAAATATCCGGACGTTTGGTTTTAACTATTTCGGTAGCTTCACGAACTTTTTCGACATCTTCGCCTTTGCCTGAACTACCTGACGAGTAAGACAACATGGCTACTTTGGGCTTAATACCGAATTTTTTAGCTGAGTCAGCAGAAGCGATAGCAATTTCGGCTAATTCTTCGGCATTGGGATTGGGGTTGATAGCACAATCGGCAAAAGCCGAAACGCGGTCGGGCAAACACATAAAGAAAACCGATGACACCAGTTTGGCGCCGGGTTTGGTTTTAATCAATTGCAATGCCGGACGAATAGTATGCTGTGTCGTATGAACCGCACCCGAAACCATGCCGTCGGCATCGCCGGTCAATACCATCATGGTACCAAAGTAGGACGGGTCTTTAACTAAATCATAAGATGTAGTTTCCGTAATGCCTTTGTGTTTACGCAATTCGTATAATTTTTTGGCGTAGCGGTCCAATTGCGGCGCATTTTCAGGGTCAATAATTTCAATGTTTTTACAATCCAAGTTTATACCTTTGTTTTTTACAATATTACAGATTTGGTCTTTTTTTCCTAATAAAACAATGTCTACCAAACCATTGGTTTGCAAACGGCAAGCAGCCTTTAAAATACGGGGATCTGTTCCTTCGGGTAAGACAATTTTTTTTCGCTCACGCCCTGCCCATTCTTCCAAATTGTACAAAAACATGGAAGGCGTCATTTTTTCATTTTCGTATTTTATCAGTTTATCTAAAATTTGTTTCACATCGACATATTTTTTAAACAAACTGATGGAACGCATAATTTTACGGGTATCAAACGGATTGATACGCGGTTTTAATTCGGCAATCTTTGTTGTTGTTTCATAAGTATTGGGCTTGACTACAATAATCGGTAAACTGGTATTGATACCATTAATGAGTTTAAGTACCGGTTTTTCAGGTGTAATGCCACCGGTTAAAACCAAACCGGAGATACTCGGATATGCCTCGCTTTTATCTGCTTGAATGGCGCCGAGAATTAAATCGGCACGGTCACCGGGAGTAATGACAACCGATTTGTCCCGTAAGCGGTTCAAGTAATGACGCAGTTGCATAGCTCCTACTTCATATTGCTTCACGGGCTTTTCTAAATGATTTTCGCCAAACAGCACTTTACCGTCAAAAAAGTTTAAAATATCTCTCATACTGGGTTTTAACAAGTTTTCGTCGCGCGGAATGGCTGCTACATAGGTCTCTTTATCAACTAGTTTTTTGATTTTTGTAACAACGGTTTTTAAATTTTTAGGCTTTATTTTATTGGCAATTATAGCCGGCACTTCAACATTTTCTTCTTTAAAGCTGTCATATGCCAATTTGATATTACTTATATATTCGTCTAAGGTTTTGGAAACACCGCTTGAAACCAAGATAGCAGGGATAGATAAATTGGAAGCCAGTTTGACATTCAGCTCAAACTCAATCATAGTACCTTCACCGGAAAAATCACTACCTTCAATTAGAATAAAGTCATATTTTTTTTCAAGTTTTTTATATTTTCTGATAATGGTTTCCAGTATTTTTTTCTCTTGCCCTTTGTTTAATAAATCAATAACTTCACTGCGGGTAAAACCGTAAGCATCTTTATAATCTAAATCAAGTTTAAAAAATTGTATCATCGTCGTGATATGGTTATCCTTTTTTCCTTCCGGATAGTCATTGATAACCGGTCTGAAATAACCGACTTTATTTTTTCGGGTTAACAATTCGTTCATCAAGCCAATACTGATGAGTGATTTTCCGCTATGTGATTCTATAGTGGCAATATAAACCGCTTTGTTCATTATTTTGAATTTTGTTATGGCAAAGTTAGATATAAAACCGCCTTGAAAAATGATTTTTTAGGTTTTTTTATTAAAAAACGCCGAAAATTTTTGACGTTTTAAAATGTGATGAATCTATCAAATATTTATGCCGCTTACACATTCAATATAGTCCAAAAAATTGATCTATACTGCTTGTATATTCAATATAGTTTAACGAATTGGACTATTTTTATATTTATATACTTTATCGGTATGTCTTATATTGTATTATTT
>Ga0256832_1000953_pt1 | contig 19306 bp, 16 predicted proteins | sample 134614metaG_FD_190534 | JGI IMG/M metagenome (GOLD analysis project Ga0256832, IMG submission 190534) | Hydrothermal vent microbial communities from Lau Basin, Pacific Ocean - 134-614 | ecosystem: Environmental > Aquatic > Marine > Hydrothermal vents | place: Pacific Ocean: Lau Basin | collected...
ATGCAACCGATAAGGCAAAGGCATTTATTTTATGTCGACAAGGTATGCACATGCCGCAAAAGTAGTTAAAAGTTGGCTATTACCCGGTTTACATTGACAAGATTTCTACACTTATGCTAACATCCCGATATGAAACAGGGCATCACCGGTATTGACTACGGCTGCATTATTGTGCCCTATAATGAAACCATCAAAGGTTGCAAACACCCGACGGTACTCCTCACCGGAAGGCGATCCGATAAATCCAAGTGGTTCTCCTGCTACAACATATTGTCCGGAGGATTTCGTCCAAGTGTACAATCCGGAGTCCTCTGCTCTAAGCCATTTTGTCTTAGTGAAATGGTGAACTCTATGTCTGACAGGACGCATATCGGTGTGGATCATTTGCATATGGTGCAGCACCCTCAAGATTCCCTCTTTCCCGACTCTTATTGAATACCCACACCATCGCTTGGATTCTCCGGCTTCATAGACTAATGTCGGGACCCCATAACGATCCGAAACGGACCTGAGAGAGCCTGCAATAACATTTCTATCCAAGATAACAGGAGGGGCAAAAATCTCTGCAAAAGCCCGGGATTTGGTGTCGCCCTTTGTATATCTGATTTGAGGAAAATTGTATCGTGAGGCCCCGCCGGTATGCAGGTCAATAATCAAGTCAGACTTAGGGACAACCTGAGTAGTCACCATGCGAGCGACTTTACTTGCAAGAGAACCTTTAGAGTTTCCCGGGAAGCTTCGATTGACATCTTTGCCGTTCATCACTTCACGGGAGAAATTAATAAATCCATAGAAGTTGAGTAACGGGATAACAATTAAAGTGCCTCTTGTCAAGTCATTAAAACTTCCTTCCACAAGCATCTGTCGAAGCACTTCCACTCCATTAATTTCATCACCGTGAAGGCCTCCGATCAGTGCAACAACAGGGCCATCAGTACCCGAATGAAACACATGTGAGATCAAAGGAATCTTTGTCCCTGAAGGCAGATCTCCTATTTCAGTATGGAATACTTTATGCTTTCTCTCTACAAACTCTTCATCAAATAGTATCATGCTCTATTTTATTTGAAATGGCCAAAATCTTTTCTATCTCAAGCTTTTGATATCTCGCTCAATAAATGCTATTATTTCACCCGCCACATCAATGCCCGTCGTGGTCTCTATCCCCTCTAATCCGGGAGAAGCATTGACTTCCAGTACAAGTGGTCCCCTATTGGAGCGTAAAATATCTACACCGGCCACTTTAAGTCCTAAAATTTGGGTACATTTTAAAGCAATCCTTCGCTCTTCTTCTGTCAATTGTACCGGACGGGAGGTGGCACCTAAATGGATATTGGAGCGAAACTCTCCTTCCACGGCCATTCGCTCCATAGAGGCGACCACCTTATCTCCTACGACAAAGGCTCTGATGTCGCGCCCTTTAGATTCCTTAATAAACTCCTGAACGATGAAGGACTTACCGACTCGTATAAGTGCTTCGCTAATGGAGAATAAATTGGTTTTATCCTCTGCCAGCAATACCCCCATGCCCTGCGTCCCCACCAATAATTTTATGACGGCTTTAGTCGTCCCCAAGCGGTCGTACAAAAACTCTAAACTCTGCACGTGAGAGGCCAGAAGTGTCCTCGGAACATCTATCCCATTAGCGGCTAAAATCTGTAAGGTCACCAATTTGTCCCGCGACATCATCAATGCATTGGAGGATAATACGCTATATACTTTTTGTAATTCGAACTGCCGGATAATAGCCGCCCCGTAATGGGTGACCGAAGCACCAATCCTAGGTATTACAGCATTGATATTTGAAATCTTCTTGTCAAAATAGTACACTTCATAAGTGTTTTTTGTAATGTAGAGGTCGCAATAGGTGTGATCTATTATTCGGACGTGGTGCTGTCTTTTCATTGCGGCTCTCACTAAACTCGATGTGGAATAAAGCGACCCGCTTCTTGACAATATAGCTATATTCATTCTCTTCTCATTTATCCAAATTGGCTATTATCTTATTGAATCAGAAACCGAAATTAGTAACTTTTTGACAAACCGTTGGGTGAAAGTAGCTCGATTAAGCTTTCTCAGTATGAAATATTAACTATTTTGTCCGCTCAAAAGCAAAGTAACAATGGATAAAATACGAAAAAACAGCAGAAAAGTCGAGAATGCATGGGCACTATTCGATTGGGCCAATTCAGTGTATAGCTTAGTAATTTCAACCGCCATATTTCCTCCTTACTTTATTAAAATAACGCATGAGTATATCCCTGTCCTTGGCCAAAAGGTATCCAACAGTGCTCTGTACGCCTTTGCTGTTACCATTTCATACTTAGTTATAGCCATCATTACCCCCTTGCTCTCCGGCATCGCTGACGCAAAAGGAAGGCGTAAGTATTACCTCAAAAGGTTTACCCTACTCGGTGCGCTATCATGTATGGTTTTGTTTTATTTTGATAGCAGTAGTGCTCTATGGCTCGGTCTGGGTGCATTTGTTCTGGCGACAATTGGCCATGCGGGAAGTTTGGTATTCTACAATGCCTATTTGCCAGAGATCGTCTCTGAGGAGAGGATGGATAAGGTAAGTGCCAAGGGATTTGCATGGGGTTATATAGGAAGTGTCCTATTGCTCATACTCAACCTGTGGATGATTATGAAACCTGCTACGTTTGGGCTTCCGGAAGGGACATTGGCCATACGGGTTTCTTTCTTGTTGGTCGGACTATGGTGGTTCCTGTTCTCTCAGATCACCTTTAAATATCTCCCACACAATACCCCTGCTGATAGCAATCAAGGGAATCTAATGATGAAAGGATTTAAGCAATTAAAATTGGTTTGGGCAGAAGTAAAGACATCTGCCGACATAAAGTATTTTTTGTTTTCCTTCTTGTTCTTTAGTGCCGGTGTACAAACGGTTATTTTCTTAGCCTCTGCCTTTGCCGAAAAGGTCTTACACTTCGAGACCAATGAGCTCATTTTTATTATTCTCATTTTGCAAATCGTCGCCATCTTTGGAGCGTACTTATTTGCGTGGGTCTCAAAGAGACTCGGTAGTAAGACCTCACTAATCATCATGATTCTTATTTGGATTGGTATCTGTTTTGCGGGGTATTTTGTACAATCGAAATTGATGTTTTACTATATCGCCATAGCAGTGGGTAGTGTGTTAGGCGGCATCCAATCTCAAGCGCGCTCTGCATACGCCAAATTGGTGCCCCAAGATACCCTTGAGATGACTTCTTATTTCAGTTTCCTGGACTTTATGTACAAAATGTCTATCATTCTGGGAACATTGGCCTTTGGCATTATCGACCAAATCACAGGTAACATGCGGTATAGTATCCTCGCCCTAGCCATGTTTTTTGTCATTGGGTTACTTTTTTTACTACCTGTCAAAATCAGGCATATAAAACAGATTCCGGCAAGGTAAATTATCCTACTTTTGCGATGTTATTTGAAACTCACAACAATTAAGCAACCCCATTTGTTATTATTGCATATATTTAAGGGGAAACAATTATCTGATTCTTTGCATTGGTTTTAGATTTTCATACAACTTGATATAATGAAGAACCTTAAAAGGTTTTATTACGCGTTAACATCGACCCGGGCGGGAGGAGCATATATTCTATTGATTGCATTTCTCATTGGATTGGCGACCTTTATAGAAAATGATTTCGGTACAAGTGCGGCACAAAAGGTCATTTTCAAAACCCACTGGTTTGAGGGGCTATTGTTCTTATTTGGTTTATCTATCTTTCAGAATATCATCACCTTCCGGATGTTTCAACGTAAGAAGTGGTTTATGTTGCTATTTCACGCGGCTATCATTCTCATACTGATTGGGGCTTTGGTTACACGTTATTTTGGCTTTGAAGGGAGCATGCATATCCGTGAAGGAGCCGTCTCCAATACGTTGCAATCGCGGGATGCTTACATCAATTTCAAAGCGAGTAAAGATGGGAAGAGGTACGCTTTTCATCTTCCGGTACTCTTTTCTTCTTTGGGCAATAATCGTTATGCCAAAGACTACATCATAGGAAAGATACCTTTGAAGGTGGAAGTACTCGATTTTATTCCCAATCCCACAGAAGAAATGAAAGCATCGGACGATGGAGTCCCTATGCTGTGGGTCGTACAAGGAGGAAGAAATGGACGTTCCAACTATTATGTGCCATTTCATACCACCAGAAGATTAGACGGCTTAACACTCCAATTTGGTGATAATACTTCCAGGTCTGCCCCAACAGTCCAATTTGACTATCGCAATGATTCCCTCCTGTTTATGTCCCGGGTCCCTATGACCCGAATGACGATGGCAACCCGGGCTTTGGATACCGTGATGCCCGGCAAGTGGTATCCTGCCAAACTGCGTTCCTTACACTCAGGTAATGGAATTAACTTTGTTATAAAGGAATTCAATCCTAAAGCTAAGTTGGTTAGCTTTTCATCCAGTAAAAAGTTAAATGGCACGGATGAAGGTGCTGTGAGATTGAGATTGTCTACGCCCAAAGTCCAAAAAGAAGTAACAATCCGCGGGGCTCAAGCCTACAATGGCGCAGCAAAAAGAGTGGATTTAGGGCCTATCGAACTATATGTGGATTATGGACCCAGAGCAGTGACTTTGCCGTTTGCACTTCAACTTACGGATTTTAGGCTCGAAAAATATCCCGGAACCGAGCGTCCGGCTTCCTACGAAAGTGATGTAATCTTACTCGACCCGGCAAAGAAGCTAAAAAAGCCCTACAAGATTTACATGAATCATGTACTGGATCACAATGGGTACAGGTTCTTTCAATCCTCTTATGATCAGGATGAAAAAGGGACGATCTTAAGTGTCAATCACGATTGGTGGGGCACATGGATAAGTTATGTCGGCTATATCCTGTTTACGATCGGGCTCTTAGCCATGTTTTTTAGCGGCGTCAGTCGATTTCGAAAGCTCTCAAAACACATAGACTAATGCGTGTGAAGATGAATAAAAGTAACCAAAATACCATAGCTCGCATTGCCGTAAAAACAGCGAGGTTCTCCTTCGTCTTGCGGAGTCTGGTATTTCTACTCTTGCTATTTGTTTCGGTAGGCGTCCACGCTCAAGATGAAGTCCGGATACCTCTGATAGACCAATCCCATGCCGATAGATTTAGTAGGATTATCGTACAGGACTTCCAAGGACGAATGAAGCCCGTTCACACCTTATCTAGTGAGATTTTGCGCAAGTTGAGTAGGCAGACTTCCCTCTACGGGATGTCTCCAACTCAAGTATTGATCGGGATGATGATTTTCCCTGAAGAGTGGCAAAAGACACCGTTGATTCGTCTCGGTAGAAACCCGAAAATTAAGGAGTTGGTAGGAGTGCCCGAAGGACTTGCATCGTACGATGATTTCTTTGGTGAGGATGGTAAGTTCAAACTTACAGAGGAATTGCGTAAAGCCCACGCAACTGAAAAGCAGTATCGCGGAACATTAGAGAAGGAATTGATAAAATTGGATGAGCGAATCAACATCGCCAATATGGTATTTTCACAAAGGATGCTGCGATTATTTCCGGCAGAAGGGGATCCCAATCAAACATGGCACTCTACGTATGAGGTATCCAAAGGGGTCACTGCTCCTACTACTTTTGCCCAAAAGTTCTATCCGGTTTATCATGAAGTCGTAAAACAGGCCGTTTCATCCGGTGATTGGTCGACGGCCAATGCAGTTATCGAAGACTTGAGAAAACATCAAATAGAGAATGGCGGTGACCTCATCCCTTCCTCCAATAAGATTAAAGCTGAGATACTTCTCAACAAGAGTGATGTTTTCAATCGCCTTATGAAATTTTACGCTTTGCTAGGAATAGCGGTACTAATACTCTTCTTCCTGAAGGTTTTCAAACCCGGCAAGTCCTACAAAAGAGCACAGACAATCATGATTGGGTTAGCGGTAATAGGATTTTTATTTCATACCGCCGGGCTCGGACTGCGTTGGTATGTGTCCGGTAGGGCCCCTTGGAGCAATGGATATGAATCGATGATTTATATTGCATTCACGACCATGCTGGCGGGTGTTTTAATCGCTAGGAAGGCACTTGGAAGCTTAGCTGCTGCCCTTATCCTGTCTTCCACCATTCTGATGGTGGCGGGTTTGAGTAATTATGACCCGGAGATCACGCCCTTGGTGCCAGTTCTTAAGTCCTATTGGCTAACGATACACGTCTCGATGGAAGCCGGAAGCTATGGATTTCTATTGTTGGGAGCTATCATAGGCTTGATCAATCTTATTTTAATGATTTTGATGAATGAAAAGAACAAAACACGTGTGCTTCACAATATCCGAAAACTCTCTGCTATAAGTGAAATGTCAATTATAGGAGGGTTGGTTATGGTGAGTATCGGGACCTATCTCGGAGGAGTGTGGGCCAACGAGTCTTGGGGGCGATATTGGGGATGGGACCCGAAAGAGACTTGGGCACTTGTCACAGTTTTGGTGTATGCTTTTATCATACATATGCGCTTTATCCCAGGAGTGAGAGGATTATTTGCCTATAATTTTTCGACCCTGTTTGGATTTGCCACAGTTATTATGACCTATTTGGGGGTCAATTATTACCTATCCGGCCTGCACTCTTATGCTTCCGGCGATCCTGCCCCCATTCCTTCATCGGTTTATATCACAGCACTTGTTTTTGGAGCTATTAGCTTATTGGCATTTATACGATTCAGGAAATTTGCAAAATAGTGTTTTATCAGACGTTTTAATCGTGCTTTTTTAGAAATTATATAATACAGCAGACCATATGACCCAAAGAGTTACCTTATTAATGGTAGTATTATCCTTTTTAGGACATATACTTACCGCCCAAACTTTTGACCGTACACCAAAGGATTATGCGATTCATCTGAGTTACAATCACCATTTGAAAGTACCATTTGCGAACACTGCCATTGACGGGGTGGGCATTGAACTCGATCACAGTTGGCAGCTATCCGGTTATCAGGGTGGTCGCAAAGCTTATATTACTGTACCTTTAGGTTACAAGTACTTTATCCCTTCAAAAAAAGGGGTAGCTAACTCCAGGTGTTTGTATTATGGCTGGAAAGTCCGTCATGAGCTTAAGAAGGGAAATCCGGCATGGCAGCCATTTATCGGTTACTCTTTGCTATTAGATCAGCTGTGGCTGGAAGGGGTTGAAGGGAATATCATCGGTCATGAAACCCGTTTTACTTTTGGAGTAGATCGACGGATATCAGACAATCTGGCCTATATACTAAGTCTGGATTTCAGCTACATTCGATTTCCGGTATTAGGAGTTAAAAAGGCCCCTAAATCTATGGAGGTGGCTCTAAAATTAGGGATTCGCATCCTTTAAAACGGTTCACTCCCCCTATCCTCTTCGGAGTATCATTCGAATAGGCGGCTAAAATGCCAAAGAACGATTCCGGCACAGACGGAGATGTTAAGGGAATGTTTTGTTCCGTACTGTGGGATTTCGACAGCTTGGTCTAAGTGGGGCAAGACGCATTCTGAGATTCCCCCGACTTCGTTGCCGAAGACCAGAGCAATTTTTTGGTCAGGCGGTGCTACAATCATCTCTAATGGAACACTTTTATTTGTTTGTTCCACTCCAATAATCCGGTATCCCAAGTTCTTATAGGCTGTTATGGCCAAAAGAATATCTTTTTCGTAGGTCCAACTTACTGTATCTGTAGCCCCAATGGCAGTTTTATTGATTTCCCGATGAGGGGGAATGGGGGTAATCCCGGTAAGCACGATGGATTCGATCAAAAAAGCATCCGAGGTTCTGAATACCGCACCTACATTATGGCCACTTCGTATATTGTCAAGTAAGACAACGATGGGCTTTTTGGGCAACTTCTTAAAAGTAGCCACATCTACCCTACCCAGTGCCTCCAATGACAATTTCTTCATAGAGTAATGGATTATCCTCGTTGGTGGTTTTTGTTCTCCAAAGCAGCATTCACAAAAGCACAAAACAGTGGATGCGCGGTTTCTGCCCGGCTGGTGTACTCCGGATGGAATTGGACGCCCACGAACCATGGATGCTCTGCAACTTCGATTATTTCAACCAAATTCGATTCCGGATTTACTCCTGATATCCGCATCCCCTGACGCTCAAACTCTTCCCGGTATTGATTATTAAATTCAAACCGATGCCGGTGCCGTTCATAAATAAGGGATTTACCATAAGCATTGTAGGCAAAACTCCCTTTAGTTAAGGCGCAATCGTATTTACCTAAGCGCATCGTCCCACCCTTCTTGTCAACATCCTTTTGGCCTTCCATTAAGTCAATTATATTATGTTGGGTGTTGGGATTCATCTCCGTAGAGTGGGCATCTTTGTAACCAAGCACATTCCTAGCGTACTCGATAGCAGCACATTGCATCCCCAGACAAATCCCCAAAAAGGGTACTTTGTTTTCCCTTGCATATCGCACCGCAATTATTTTGCCCTCAATTCCACGATCGCCAAATCCCGGAGCCACCAAAATACCATTCAAGCCTGACAAGAGTTTATTGACATTATTATCATTTTCCAGTTGCTCGCTGTGAATTGAGACCACTTCTACCTCCGTTTCGTTTTTGGCACCAGCGTGAATGAATGCCTCTAAGATAGACTTGTAGGCATCCTGTAACTCTACATATTTCCCAACCAAACCAATACGGATTTTGTGAATCGGGTTCTTAAGTCTGGCGAGAAAAGCTTTCCAAGAATCCAGATTGGGCTCTTGGAATTTTGGTGTTAGCTTCAATTTAGAAATCACAGAAACATTGAGTTCCTCTTGCAGCATATATAATGGGACATCGTAAATGGTGTCCGCATCAATGGCCTCAATGACACTACTTCTGTCCACATTGCAAAAAAGTGCAAGTTTTCTTCTCACCTCTTTAGTTAATGGATGCTCCGTTCGACATACAAGAATATCCGGCTGAACCCCAGCTTGTAGCAACTCTTTAACCGAATGTTGTGTGGGTTTAGTTTTTAGCTCCTTAGCTGCTGCCAGATAAACTATCAAGGTCAGATGAATGACCAGGCAATTCTCAGACCCCAGCTTCATGCGCATTTGCCGAACGGCCTCAATAAAGGGAAGTGATTCGATATCTCCTACCGTTCCACCTATCTCAGTAATTATGATGTCATACCCATCTTCAGCCAATAATTGGGCACGTCGTTGGATTTCGTCCGTTATATGGGGCACCACCTGGACCGTCTTACCAAGAAAATCCCCTCGCCTTTCCTTTTGGATAACAGATTGATAGATACGTCCGGTCGTTACATTATTGGCCTGAGAAGTGGAGATATCCAAAAAACGCTCATAGTGACCGAGGTCCAAATCGGTCTCTGCCCCGTCATCCGTAACATAACATTCACCATGCTCATATGGATTAAGCGTGCCGGGATCTACATTTAGGTACGGATCAAATTTCTGGATGGTGACAGAAAAGCCCTGAGTTTGCAATAACTTCCCCAAAGAGGCAGAGATAATGCCTTTGCCCAATGAAGAAGATACTCCTCCCGTAACGAAGATAAATTTTGCCATGCGTTAGTATTTCTCACCTAAAACAATCAAAAATAAGGTTTTAGGTGAATGAAAGCATACAGTAAATGTGGGTTTGGAAGGCCGACAATCTACTGCTCATTACGGGATGCAAAGCTACTACAAATATAAATGGAATATGGCATGAAATGGTAAAGCATTTCCCTACAACTCTAAAAAAACAATAAAATCATTCATATTACAACAAAAATATATACATTTGCTACTCTAAATGGTCATTTTATGCGTATGATGTGAACTTGCAATACTGTTTAGCAAAGCTTTTGAGACGAAGGAACTTCTTTGCCAAGTAGCAGTTATGCATAATTGCAGCACTTTTCTGCTCCACCAATAGCTTCATTAGCTCGGTTTGCTTGATAATTATACTAATTATGATCACCTTAGACGTTATTACAAAAATGACTATACAAGAGTAGTTACTAAAAACAATACCTACTATGGCTGGACAAACTTTAGCTCTTTACGGAGAAGAACAAAATAAACGCAAAGGAATGACGATTTCCATCATCATTCACAGTCTGCTTTTGCTACTCGCTTTATGGCCACTTTTGAAGACAAATTTAGACCGGGACAAGAATTTTGCCGTGGTGATCGAATTTGAAAAGCCAAAGGTCATTCCTCCTCCAAAAAATTTGGGCGGTGGTAAAGCACATGCCAAGTCAAATGCAGGATCTCCACAGAAATCCAATCCTGAGCCAGCCCCGAAAAACACTAAATCTGATGCGACTAAGCGGAAAGTTACGCCGGTATCCGACATCCAAAAACCAAAGCCCACTCCTACGACAAAGCCTATTGAGCGGGTTATTACTACACCAGATATAGAGAAACCCAGCTATCCCGACCCAATAGAAACACCGGATAGAATTGAGACGCAATCGACTACTACCGTGCCTACTACAGTCCCCCAAAGTCCTTCCATTGAAGATATGCTACCCGATTTGGATAAGATTATGAAGGAGGAAAAATCATCTAAAAATGGGAGTGGTTCAGGAAGTGACCTCGGTGATGACTCCAATCCCGAAAGAGGGGAAGGTAAAGGTGGAAAGGCTTCCGGCAAGGGCAAAGGAGATGCCGACCACGGTGGAAAAGCTTCCGGTTCCGGCACAGTAGATGGAGATTTGCCACCGGGAGATCCTGGAAATGGAATGACCGAAGGAGACTTTGAAACAGAAGGCCCACTCAAGAGAAGGCTAAAAAAACGTGCAGACATCAGAGATTTACAATTGCGCAAAGGGACTATCGTTCTGTCTCTTTGCATTAATCGTCAAGGCCAAATCACTTATGCCAGAGGAAGTATCAAAAAGTCTACTATTAAAAGTCGAAGGCTAATCAGAAATTTCACAAGGAGATTTAAAGAACAATCTGTCTTCTATTCTGACAATTCTGCTCCGACCAAAGAATGTGGGACATTTACATACAGAATTGAAGGACACGAGTATCATTGAGAACGGAGAAGTGAACAGAAGTATTGCCATTTGAAAGAAAAGTAAAAAGAGCCGGGAAGTTTCCCGGCTCTTCGCGTTATACAATATGATAACAGGTAATCGATCTGGTCAGAAATCTATTTATGCAATATCTGCACTTTTTGGACTGAGAGTCGCTTACCACTTAGGTCATAAAGACTTACTACATAAAGACCATTTGCCAATCCACCCGTATAAATCGTTGCATCACGATTCAACGGTGCCACTCTGACTACCTCTTTTTGATTGAGATCAGTAACGATAATTACACCAGGTAAACCTCCTTCACCTAATTCTACATGCAAATATTCATCCGCCGGAACTGGCCGAATCGACATCATTTCATTTGCCTCTTCTTCACTTAACTGACTTCTTGCCTTTATTTGCGGTGAGAATCCTACGCATTCTGGGAGTGGATAGCATTGGTTGATATCACAACATAGGTCTGATAACCAATCTATTTTGATGCAGAGCTCGTGTCCTTCCACCTTTGTGACACAATGTTTGATATACAAATTGCCGTTGGCATCATAGCTGTACGCTGGCCCTTCAACAGTCGTTGCATTGACGGTATAATTAAACTTATCACACTCCTTCGCTTCCTTCACTACAAAGACGAAGCAAATAATCTTTTTGCCATCTACTACATGACATTCGTAGGTTTCAAATCCATATGATTTTTCCTTACAACAATCGGGTGGCAATTTCAAGCATCCTTTGAAGTCACAGCATTGTGGACTCTTAAAGTCTACTTTAAAGCAAAGCTCAGAAGCGCCAGGTGGTAAGGAGGAAGCAAGAACGCATCCTGTAATCGTTGCATTACCATTCAGTGCATTGTAGACAATGTTAGGTCCATTGACACTAGTTCCTTCAACTCCAAAATCAAGTCCGCCACAGTCTTTTGCTCCTGCGACTACAATAGTATAGCAAATGACCTGTTGCCCATTAATATGAGTGCACTTTAATTCGCCCTTCCATTTTTGCTCACAACAGGGCAATTTTATGCATCCTTTAATATCACAACAATGCGGATCCTTAAAGTCTACTTTAAAGCAGAGTTGAGTGGCATTAATCGGGAGAGAGGAGGTCCACACACAACCATTAATAGTAGCATTTCCTAGAATGTCATAAACGATTGTGGGGGGGGCAACTGGAGTTCCATCTGTCGTGATCGTAAATTTTCCACAAGGCTTTACATCATAAAGTTTGATGCTGTAACAATATACTGGCTTACCATCAATCCGATCACATTTTGCCTTCCCTTTCCACTCTTTCTTATAGCAACAAGGAAGCTTGGCACAGGCTACAATGTCACAACAGAGGGGGGACAAAAAGTCAATCTTAACACATAGTGGATTGTTGGCATTATTGGCCCAAAAACATCCCTTAATGATAAGGTTTCCTTGATTGTCGTATGTCCAAGCAGGATACCCTGGGGCCATATTCTCGTTTACACTATACTTAAACTTTTCGCACTCTTTTGCGTTATAGACTACCAGCTTAAAGCAATAAGCGGGTTTGCCATCAATTTCTGTACACTCTAAGTAGGTGAATTTCCATTTGTGGTCAATACACTTGAAGTCACTGTCCAAATTTTCCGAGTTCGTAATGACATCCACCCCTAATACGCCAGGAGCATTGGTGGATTTTTCAATGTTGTATCCGGTATTTGAGCCGGTACAATACATGGTGTTCATTCCGCCTAACCAGGTGGTTACGACGAAGGCCGCTGCTAAAAATAATAACTTTTTCATAATAAAAGTTTTTATGGTGAATAAATAAATTAAGCCGTATTGCATCGGTGATTGGGCTGAATCACGCAATAGAGCTCATGGGACTGGAAACATATTAAAATAGAAACTTGCTCTTAATTCTGTTTTTCGGTAGGGGGTATACCTCGACAGAATTGGAATAGAAATGAATGAAATGGAACAATACCCCAAAGATATACTCTTTAGATTGAATAAAACAACTTTTATTATATAATTTTTTAGAAAAATCACACAATTCAGTAGAAACCCTGAATAAATACGAGATAAAACTAAGGGTAAACCCTTAATTTTACAATTATTCTCTTTAAGGATACTGTAATTCAATCATCTTACATCGAAATTATTTCAAAAAAAGGGTTTGTCAGATTAAGCACCATCGTTTCAACTCAAGGAATCATTATTACTATGGAAAATCCGGTACAAGCATATTGAAACATAGAAAAATAGCACTGGATAACAGGGCTGTAACTTCATCTCCGGCATATTATATAACCTAATACATTATGGCAAACACAAGCAATTCGTTTAAATTAATAATAATTTCAATTCCCTCATATTACCTTAATGCTGATATTTCATATAACTTTGTCACCTGGAAATGGTGAAAGCTTATTATGGTCTAACCTTACAGTTTGACTTTTTGGTGCTATTATAGCGCTTTTACATTATTACTTGTTATAATAATCGTTTATGCAAGATCGGATAATAGTATTGGGGGCCTCCGGGCAAATAGGCACGGTCCTAACCGCCGAATTGAGGAAGGTTTATGGCAGGGACAATGTTTTAGCAACGGATATCTACCCCAACAGTGTCTCTGACGGACCTTTTCAGGTATTGGATGTACTTAACATTCACCGTATGGCTGAGATTTTTGATCAATTCAAACCCACACAAGTATATCATTTGGCTGCCATTCTTTCCGCCAACGGAGAAGCCAATATCAAAAAGACCTGGCATATTAATATGGATGGTTTTCTTAGGGTATTAGAAATCTCGCTTGAGAAGGGGGTTTCAAAAGTGTTTTTCCCGAGCTCAATCGCGGTCTATGGGCGCACAACGCCCAAAATAAACACTCCGCAAGATAGCCCCTTACTCCCGTCAACAGTATATGGTATCAGTAAAATGACCGGAGAAGTATGGTCGGATTACATGTTTAACCGCTACGGTCTTGATATCCGCTCCCTGAGATATCCCGGCGTAATTGGTTGGCAGTCCATCCCTTCGGGTGGGACAACTGATTACGCTGTTGAGATTTACCATGCGGCTTTTAAAATGGGACATTACGACTGTTTTCTCAAGGAAGACACTATGCTCCCGATGATCTATATGCCTGATGCCATTCGGGCAACCATCGAATTGATGGAAGCTCCAAAATCCCAAATAGGAGTACATTATGGTTACAACTTATCCGGAATGAGTTTTACGCCGAAGGAGATTGCAGAGTCTATTCGATATTTTATGCCGGAATTTACCATTTCATACCAACCGGATTTTCGTCAGGAAATTGCAGAGAGTTGGGTGAGAAGTATCGATGATAGCAAAGCACGTTCCGATTGGGGGTGGAAACCAGAATACGACTTACATAAAATGACGATGGACATGTTGATGCATCTGCAAAATAAGTATGGAATGACTGTTATTTCCCCTGTATCCTAATATGGTATATTTCACTAGTAAAAATGAAACAATGTTTGACGATATAAGAAACAACTTAGCACAGGAGATTGAAGAAATCAAATCTTCAGGTCTCTACAAAGAAGAACGGATTATCACTTCTCCACAAAGCGCGATGATTCAAACCACTAAAATGCCGGAAGTGCTCAACTTTTGTGCTAACAATTATTTAGGCTTATCTAACAATCCTCAATTAAAAAAAGCTGCTCAAGATACTATTGAACAGTACGGTTTTGGTCTGTCCTCCGTCCGGTTTATATGCGGCACGCAGAATATTCACAAGCAATTGGAAGATAAGCTGTCTGAATTTCTGGAGATGGAAGATACTATATTATACTCTTCGGCATTTGATGCAAACGGAGGGCTCTTTGAGCCCATACTCGGTGCAGAGGATGCTATTATTTCTGACCGGCTAAATCACGCATCCATTATTGATGGTGTACGCCTTTGCAAAGCAAAGCGTTTTGTCTATCGCAACAACGACATGGAAGCCCTGGAAGACAAATTAAAGGAGGCCAGATCCTCCGGTGTAAGGCGGATAATGATTGCTACAGATGGGGTCTTTTCGATGGATGGCATCATTGCTAAAATTGACAAAATCTGTGACTTGGCAGATAAATATGATGCTATGGTTATGGTGGATGACAGCCACGCTACAGGATTTACCGGCAAAACGGGCCGTGGGACGCATGAATACAATAATGCTATGGGGCGCGTTGATATCATTACCGGTACTTTTGGGAAAGCCCTCGGAGGGGCCTCGGGTGGTTTTACCTCGGCCAGAAAGGAGATCGTTGATATGCTTCGACAACGCTCCCGTCCCTATCTGTTTAGCAATTCAGTAGCTCCTGCGATTGTTGGAGCTACTCTGAGAGCTTTAGAGATATTAAGTAATTCTACAGAATTAAGGGATAAATTGGAGGCCAACACAGCGTATTTTAGAAAACATATGGGGGAGGCAGGCTTTGATATCGTAGAAGGGGTACATCCCATTGTGCCTATCATGTTGTACGATGCGAAACTCGCCCAAACCTTTGCCAATGCACTTTTGGATGAGGGCATCTACGTCATCGGTTTCTTCTTTCCTGTAGTTCCAAAAGGTCAGGCTAGAATCCGAGTTCAGATTTCTGCCGCTCACGAAAAAGCACACCTGGACAAAGCCATCACCGCATTCATTAAAGTCGGGCAACAACTTGGAGTTATTGACTAATTGCCTATGGATTGTTTTGGTATGAAATGGCACATTATATTCTGGAAAATAGCCCTATGGTGCATGCTTTTCATGATGCTACATGCCTGCCATCAAGCACACCCCTACCCCGATACTCCGGTGCTAACCTTTATTGGATTATCCAAAGACACTTTACAACAAGGGGTACTCAATAGCGATTCGGTCATTGTGCGGTTTAACTTCACAGATGGCGATGGAGACATTGGCGATATGCCCGGTGACACCATGCCTGACCTAATGATTAAGGATTTGCGCACCAACAGCGTCGAATTTTTCAAACTCCCCTTGATAAAGTCAACCACTTCAGGTCCGATATCTGTGGAGGCATCTGTAAGAATTTACAACTCGTGTTGCATTTTTGCAGATGGGCGGCCTCCGTGTACCCCTGTCTCGGTATCTACATTTCAAGAAGTCACTTATGAGCTATCTATAAGAGATAGAGCAGGGCATCTATCCAATATATTAACCCTTCCAACTATACACCTGTTGTGCAACTAAACAATCACTAATGAATCAACTTGCTCCTTCCGAACTTGTCCTCAACCCCGATGGAAGCATCTATCATTTGGGGGTAACACCCACCCAAATAGCCCACACCATCATTACCGTTGGAGATCCGGCGCGTGTCCCCATGGTGTCCAAACATTTTGATACCATCCAACACCAAATCAGTAAACGGGAATTTGTCACCCACACCGGATTTTTGAATAACAAGCGAATCTCCGTAGTTTCTACAGGAATTGGCCCGGACAATATCGATATCGTCCTCAATGAATTGGATGCCCTAGTCAATATCAATCTCCAAACACGACAAATAAAGGAAAATAAAACTGAACTGTGCATCATTCGTTTGGGAACCTCAGGGAGTATGCAGCCCGATATCGAACCCGGAGATATTGTCGCTTCAAGATTTGCCATTGGGATGGACAACTTACTCTATTATTACAAGCGAGACATTACTGATCAAGAAGCTGCCTTTGAATCCTCCTATTATGATTACTGCACAAGCATTCACCTTCCTGTTAAAAGCTATTTTACAATACCCGAATGGCCCGATATTAATCTTCCTGACGATGTAAAACGTGGCATCACATTAACATGTCCGGGCTTCTATGGCCCCCAATCTCGCACACTTCGTGCCAATGCAGCCTCACCCCATCTGCTCGACTTTCTGATTAACTTTGAATTCGATGGATTAAAAATTACCAATTTAGAAATGGAATCAGCCGCTATTTTTGGGCTTTCAAATATACTAGGACATAGAGCTATTTCTCTGAATACGATTTTGGCCAATCGCATAAAAGGCACCTTTGTCAATGATTATAGTGCTTCAGTGGAAAACCTCATCACAAAGGCATTGCAATGGATCGCCGGCTAAGTCCTTTGAGTTGGGGGACAAAGTGCATTTTGCAATTTGATATGAAGTGCCTCCCTCATCTATAACATAAACGCTCCCATTATTTGGATTACTTGGAAGCTTTTGCATGATCTGCGAGGAACTTTGCCAACCCTATGTCTGTCAATGGATGCTTGAGCAGTCCAAGTATGGAAGGAAGAGGGCAAGTGACCACATCGGCACCCGCTTTGGCTGAATCTACAATATGCCTTGAATTGCGAATAGAGGCCGCTAGAATCAACGTATCAAAGCCCTGAATAGCATAGATTTCGGCGACCTCCCTTATTAGCTCGATTCCATTCCAATTGGTATCATCTATTCGTCCGATAAAAGGGCTCAAATAAGTAGCTCCCGCCTTGGCCGCCAAGATAGCCTGTCCGGCAGAAAAGACAAGCGTACAATTGGTTGGAATTCCCTCTCCTGAAAGCGAATGGATGGCTTTTATTCCTTCTTTTATCATAGGGATCTTAATCACTATATTTGGAGCGATCTCCACCAGTTCATGCGCTTCTCTCATCATCCCCTCATAATCAGTGGAAATAACCTCAGCGCTGACCGGACCATCGACGATATCACAAATCGCTTTATAATGTTTATAAATATTATCTTTTCCTGTAATTCCTTCTTTCGCCATGAGGCTGGGATTCGTCGTAACACCATCTAATATTCCCAAGGCATTCGCCTCTTTAATCTGTTCAATATTGGCCGTATCTATAAAAAACTGCATGTGCTTTGGATTTAATGAGGGACAAAGGTAACTGTTTTTGTAATTAGATATCAATTTATCAGAATGTATTAGCCTCTCATATATATCCACCAATGATGTTGTACCTTTACCCCTCTAAGAGTATCTATTTATTTGATTACAACATAAGCTATTAATTTAGACCTAACCTATGAACAAATCGAGTAATTCAATGAAAATCCTTATGCTTCTGGATAACGACTACCCAAAGGACGAAAGAGTCGAAAAAGAGGCTAAAAGCCTTGTTGAGGCAGGCCATAGTGTTACAATCCTTTCTACTAATTTCAAAAAAAGATCACCCAAGGCAACTATTCATGGTGTTAAAATTATTCGAATAAATATCAGCAAAAAACTTAAAGATCGCCTCCATCCTTTTACAGCAGCATTTCCGTTTTATACAAAGATATGGTCAAATTATGTTCTAGAATTACTCACGTCCAACGATTTCGATGTTTTGCATTGCCATGACCTTCCCCTATGTTCTGTTGGACATGAGATAAAAAAAAGAATTCCGCGTATCAAGTTTATTGCAGATTTACACGAGAATTTCCCAAATCTCATTGCCGGGATGTCATATATGTCTAATCCCCTCATCCGATATTTTGTCAATATTCCTAAATGGTACTCAAAAGAAACCCTATGGTTGAATAATTGCGATGGCTTAATTGTCACAGCATCTGGAATGAAATCCAGATTGGAGACGTCAGGAATATTTAATGCCAATTGGTCTATAATAGAAAACACAATACAATTAGATGATTTCATCGAAAGCAGTGAGAAGCCGGATAAAAATCATATAACTCTTTTTTATTCAGGTGGAATAACTGTCCACCGTGGCTTGCAGTATGCTCTTCAGGGCTATCATTTGCTGAAAAATGATTTTCCAAATCTCAGGTTCTGGATAGTTGGAGCAGGAAAGTACGAGCAAACGCTTAAACTACAGGTTGCCAAGAACAATATAAAAGATGTAGTATTTTGGGGATGGAAAACTCAGGAAGAAATGTTTGAGATTATGCAAAAATCCGATGTTGGGATTATTCCACATTTGCGTTCTGAGCACACCAACAACACTTCTCCAAATAAAATATTTCACTACTTCCGTGCGAAAAAACCCGTTTTAGTATCCGACTGTGACTATTTGGTAGAAAAAGTCAAAGAGACCAATGCTGGTCTCTATTACACGGATCGAAGCCCCGAAAGTTTTGCGGATAATTTGAGCAAATTAATTCACAACAGGCCAACCACTTCTTACGGCCTAAATGGGTATAATGCCGTAATGAATAAATACAATTGGAAAGTTACCTCAAAAGAGTTGCTAAGTCTTTATCAGCGATTATAACACCCTCACGGATTTATCAAGTCATAGTATTGCTCATTCAACGCATGAATATATCGTTGCAATTCCGCCATTCCTTCTCTTTTCTTTGACGATGTGTAAAACATGTCAGGTAACGACTCCCAAGATTCCAAA